>Ga0207645_10001416_pt1 | contig 19663 bp, 13 predicted proteins | sample KBSM53metaG_FD_184331 | JGI IMG/M metagenome (GOLD analysis project Ga0207645, IMG submission 184331) | Miscanthus rhizosphere microbial communities from Kellogg Biological Station, Michigan, USA - KBS M5-3 metaG (SPAdes) (version 2) | ecosystem: Host-associated > Plants > Roots > Rhizosphere >...
GATCGACCGCACGGGCGATTTACGCTCATCTTCAGACGCTTGCCGGAAGGGTGGCGGATTGTGCACGATCACACATCGGCGGCTCCGCCGCAGTAATTCGTTAGCCTGCTGAGCAGCTTCTCATGGATGTTATCGAACCCGCCATTGCTGAAAACCACTACCACGTCTTTCGCTTTCAGCATCGGAACGATTCGATCGAGAATCGCAGCGGCGTTCTTTTCGTAAAAAGCAGGATGACCCGCTTTGGCAATCGCATCTACAACGGCCTTCGGATTCAGTCGTTCCCTTTCTGGGATCTGCTCCAGCCTGGCGACTTGCGCTATGAACACGCCATCGGCCAACTTTAACGCGTCAGGAAGCTGCTCTTGAAAAACGGCGCGCCGCGTCGTGTTCGAGCGCGGCTCGAAAACGGCCCATACCCGGTGGCCGCGATAACGCTGACGAATCGCTTGCAGCGTGTAGGCGATTGCCGTTGGATGGTGGCCAAAATCGTCAATCACTTTTACGCCGCGCACCTCACCACGGACTTCCTGCCGCCGGGCGATACCGGAAAAACCCTTGAACGCATTATCGATCTTCGTTTTCGGTACATCGTAGAACCGCGCTGCTATCGCTGCCATCGCCGCGTTGCGCACATTGAATTCGCCGATCAGCGGAACCTCGAAAATGTCCTCGCCGAGCTTGAATCTTGCGCTTCCAGCCGAGTAGGCAACGTCTCGAATTCGCTGGGCGCAGTTCTTCGAGAAGCCGACTTCAATCATGGGAGCCAGGCAATCTCTTGCGACTTCCACGCAATTGGGATCGTCGCCATTGAGCAGTACCATGCCATTTTGAGGAACGATATTAAGCAGACGCCGGAAACTGAGCTTGATTTCGTCGAGGTTGTTAAAGATGTCGGCGTGATCAAATTCGATGTTATTTACGATCAATAATTCCGGCAGGTAGTGAATGAATTTCGAGCGCTTGTCGAAGAAAGCTGAGTCGTACTCGTCGCCTTCGATGACAAAATATTTCGAATCGTTCAGACGCGCGCCTTGTCCGAAATCTTTCGGGAGCCCGCCAATGAGATAACCAGGTTTGCGCCCGGCTTTTTCCATGATCCAGGCGAGCAGCGCGGTCGTGGTTGTTTTGCCATGCGTGCCGGTGACAACGAGATTATGCCGGCCGCGCAGAAAATAATTTCTCAATACTTCCGGTAACGAGAGATAAAGTAGTTTTCGACTGAGCACCGCCTCCACTTCGGGATTGCCGCGTTTAATCACATTGCCGACCACCACGACGTCGGCACTTGGTGGAATATTTTCGGCGCGATAACCTTCCCTCACCGCAATGCCCTTTCTCTCCAGGAAGATCGACATCGGGGGATAAACGTTTTCGTCGGAACCAGTAACTTTGAAGCCGCGCTCTTGCAGCGCCACAGCGACCGAGCCCATAGCGGTCCCGCAAATCCCCAGGAAATGAAATTGTCGCGGCACGTCCTTCACGGGGACTGTTCTACGTGAGCCAGCGGAAAAAGAAACCACGGATTACACAGATTTCACGGACAGTGAGATCGGGGCACAGATTTCTAATCTGGGCGGCCGCCCCCGAAGCTTTCGGAGCTGAATAAACGGAACAGAATGCCTCCTGCACGCGCAGCAAAATCCCTGTGTTCCGATCCGTTTTATCCGCCGATCCGCGGGTGGTTACTTCTTCTTGAACACCTCAACCGCGTCCCAGGCTTCGTCCGGCGGTTGTTGCTCGTATTCGAGCGCGCGATCGAGATACATCTTGGCAAGGAAATCGTCCGGATAAAATTCGAGGAAACGCGAGAATAAGATTTTCGCATCAGTAAAATCGCGTATCCGAAACTTCTCCAATCCCTCTTCATAAGACTCGAGCCACCTCAGAAATTCTGGATCAACATCTTCATTACGCGGCCCAATCAGGGTAAAAACGTCCACCGGCTTCGTTTTGCCTTTCACCTGCACGCGGGCGACCGACCGCATGTGAAATTCGTCCCGCACCAGCTCCGCTGCCGTCGCGCCGACTAAAATATCGACGCCGTAAATTCGGGTAAGCCCTTCAAGCCGCGAGGCAAGATTAACCGAGTCGCCTATGACAGTGGGATCCATGCGCTCGTGCGACCCAATATTGCCGACAACGACTTCGCCGTGATTGATGCCGACGCCCATGCCGAGGCCCATTCGGCCTTCGCCGCGCCACTTTTTATTAAGCTGCCCCAGCTCGCGTCGCATGCCCAGCGCTGCACGCGCGCAACTCCTGGCGTCCTGTGTCACGCCAAGGCTGCGCACATTCCCCCAGACGGCCATGATCGCATCCCCAATGAATTTATCGAGGGTGCCTCCGTTGTTGAACACGACCGAAGTCATGCGGCTGAGGTATTCATTAAGTTGCGCCACCAGTGCTTCGGGATCGGCCTTTTCGGACAAAGTGGTGAAACCAATCAAGTCTGAGAACAGGATCGTCACCGGCACACGCGCGCCACGGAGAGTGCTGTAGTAACTGTCCGGATTTTCGAGAACCTCCTTGACCAGATTTTTTGAGACATAGCGTTCGAGCGTGCGCCGCGTGCGCAGTTTCTCGAGCCGTTCCAGAGCGTATTCGAAACCAAGGGAAAATAACCCGCTTAACAAGAACGCCGAAAGAACTGGAACGGTGAGCAGGAGCAGTCCCGATTTATCGTAAAAGAAACGTGCCGCGGCAAGATAGACGATGGCAATGGCAATGAGGGTACCAAGGCAAAGCAAAGGCCGGCGCAGAAAAGCAACCAGCAACCACGCTATCACTCCGCCTGCTCCGACAAGCGCAAGCCCGGTTTTTGCCGGCGTCGGATACAAGAATTCATGGTGAAGCGCCGCGGCCATTGCCTGCAAATGAAGCGACGGCCCCGGTGTCGTTGGGCTCATTGCGGTATCGACCACGTCATGCTCAACCTGGGCCGAGGGTCCCACCATTACGATCTTGTCCTTGAAAAACGTGCCATCGGCATAGTTGGCATGCCAAAGCTTCGGGTCGAACACTTCGTAGAACGGCCGTGTCTCGAAGGCGTCCGGCGCGGCAAAGCGAATCATATGGCCACGAAAATCATTCGGCACGTCGCTCCCGTGACCCATCTTCGTGATAGCACGTGCGGACAGGGACTCGTAAACTTGTTCGCTCGAGTGCGGCGGTAAACCGGCCAGTTGCCGATCTGTCAAGCGATAAGCCACGGCGCGAACTTTTCCGTCGATCGGGTCCGGCCAGAAATTCGCGAACCCCACGCGATCGTCCAGCAGTTGCGGGGGGGGAATCAGCGCATCGTTTGGCGTCACCGCCTGCGCTGCATTTTCCATGTCGAAATTGGCGCCGAGCACTACTTTGTCGCGATAACGATCGAGCGCGGCGTGAAACGCCGGATCGCCGTCGTTGGGCGGGCTGAAAATCAAGTCGAACACGACGAGGCGCGCGCCGGCCGCGAACAATCGATCGAGTAAAAGAGCCCCCACTTCACGTGACCACGGGAAAGGCCGCTCGGTCATCAGTTGAAACGCGCGGTTGTTCGCAATTTCTTCCGGCGTCAGTGGCGGCAATTGCAATGTGCTCTGATCGATCCCAAGAAAAACGAAATCCTTGGCCGCAGCAGTCTTTCGGCCCTCGCGCCGGAGCAAATCCTCGAAGCTCAGTTCGCCGCGCCACGGGACCGAGAGAAATGGCGTTGTCGGAAAAAAGTAGCCGGCAAAAATCAGCCCCGTCCAAAAAACGCAAATTGACGCCAGAATCAGAAGACGATAACGACCAAGCCAATGCACGCGCACATTATACCAGCAGTGGGCGATTAGGAAATTCGATTCAGAATTTCAGTTGTCATTCCCAACTCGCTCCCTATGTTGGCCGCTCTCGACGCTTCCGCGTCGTGACGATCTGCGCATCTGGTCCCGCGCGGCGGGGCCGCATCAGCGAGTGAGGTCGCGAAGATCGACAATGGAACAACAGCTCGCTGAACGAGGAGTTCCGAAGCGATTCGGGACGAAAGACAATGCCAAGAGCTACCAACGCCCCGGCTAGCCGGGCGCGGCGCAAGCGGATCTTAAAAAAAGCGAAGGGTTACCGCGGACGCCGTTCCAAACTCTTTCGCTACGCAAAAGACGCGACGATGAAAGCCCGGTATTGGGCCTATCGCGACCGCAAAACACGCAAACGCACGTTCCGCTATCTTTGGATCCAGCGCTTGAATGCGGCAGCGCGCGCGCACGGAATTACCTACAGCCGTTTTGCAGAAGGGTTGAAAGCCGCCGGCGTTTGCCTCGATCGAAAGATTCTGGCCGATCTCGCAGTTACGGATGAAGCGGCATTTAAGTCCATTGTCGATCAAGCAAAGAACGCGCTGGAAAAGAAAGCCAAAAAAGCAGCGTAGCATCGCTGCTAAAAAGGTTAAAATTTGTTACAACGTTAAAATGGCGCGCACGACTTTCGCGGCGCCGACGTATTCCGTTGTAACGATGTTACCTTCTTAACAATTTAACCTTTCGGCTATGCCCCATCCACTCGAACAACTCCGCGACGAAGCGCTGCGACAGATCGAATCCGCGACTGACGAGCAAGCGCTCGAAACCACGCGAGTGAAATATCTCGGACGCAGCGGCAGCATTTCCTCATGGGGCGAGAAAATGAAAGCGCTCGCCAAGGAAGAGAAGCCAGTGGTTGGCAAACTACTAAACGAGGTTCGCAACGCCGTCACCGCGGCGATCGAATCGCGCAACGCACAATTCCATTTACAAAAAGAATCGGGCGCACTCGCCAAGATCGACATCTCGCTTCCAGGAACTCCGCACGAGATCGGTTCTCTGCATCCGCTTCACCAAATGCACGAGCGTGGAATTCAAATTTTTCGACGAATGGGTTTCGCTCTCGCCGAAGGTCCCGATGTCGAAACCGAATGGTACTGCTTCGATGCTCTGAATACGCCACCAGACCACCCTGCCCGCAATGAACAGGACACGTTTTATTTGTCCGACGGTCGACTTCTTCGAACGCATACATCAACCGTGCAAATCCGCGCGATGGAATCCGCGCCGCCTCCCCTCCGCGTGATTGCCTCGGGCGCGGCCTATCGTCGCGATGAAGTCGACGCGACCCACAGCGCACAGTTCCATCAGATCGAAGGACTCTATGTCGATGAAAACGTCAGTGTCGCGGATTTAAAAGGCGAGCTCGAATTCTTCATGCGGGAACTCTTTGGTCCCGGAACCGACGTGCAATTTCGTCCACATTACTTTCCGTTTACCGAGCCGAGTTTGGAGGTCTATGTGCGATCGAAAGCTCTGAAGCGCGGCGAGCAGTGGATCGAGGTGGCCGGTTGCGGTATGGTGCATCCGGCCGTTTTCGAAGCGGTCAACAAAGCGCGGGACGATAAAGCTTACGATCCCGAAAAGTGGAGCGGCTACGCGTTCGGCCTGGGCATGGATCGCCTGGCGATGATTCTGTTCGACATTCCCGATATCCGCCTCTTCGCGCAAAACGATTTGCGGTTTCTCCGCCAGTTCGCATGAAATTTTCCGTTAATTGGCTGCGTCAGTTTGTCGATCTTCCAAAAAATCCGGAAGCGATCGCCGAATTGCTGACTCGCGCTGGCATTGAAACCAAAAACATCGAGACGCGAGGCGCGAATATTGACAAGGTGATCGTTTCGCAAATCACTGCCTCGTCCCGCCATCCGAATGCCGATCGGCTCACAGTTTGCGAAGTAGAAGACGGCAGCGGCACAAAACGCCAAATCGTTTGTGGCGCGACGAATTACAAAGTCGGCGACAACGTTCCACTCGCGTTGCCGGGGGCAAAATTACCAAACGGAACTGAGATTCGAAAAAGCAAACTGCGCGGTGTCGAATCTGAAGGAATGCTTTGCAGCCCAATCGAGCTCGGCCTCGGCGAAGATGCCTCCGGCCTGTTGATCTTATCGCCAGATGCAAAAATCGGCGCGCCGATCGGTCATCTTTTCCTGGCGGACACGATTCTCGACGTCGAGATCACGCCAAACCGCGGCGATTTGCTCAGCCATTTCGGTCTCGCTCGTGAAATCGCGGCGCTGAGCGGAAAGAAGCTCAAGACAACGGCGCCTGAGCCGAAGATCGAGATTGAGAAATCGGGCGTGACTATCGCGGCAACGCGCGAATGTCCGTTTTTCTCGTTGCGTAGAATGGAAAGTGTGAAAGTCGGTCCCAGCCCACAATGGTTGCGCGCGAAAATTGAGAGCGTCGGCGTTCGCTCGATCAACAACATCGTCGACATCTCGAATTTCGTGATGCTGGAGCTTGGCCAACCGACGCATGCCTTTGACGCCGACAAACTGAAAGGCGGCATCGATGTGCGGCTTGCGCGCGACGGCGAGAAATTTCTCGCGCTTGATGGAAAGACTTACTCGCTCAAGCCGGACAATTGCGTTATCGCCGATCAGGAACGCGCGGTTGGAATCGGCGGCGTGATGGGTGGCGAAGAAACGGGTGTGACCGATTCGACCAAAAACATTTTGCTCGAGGCCGCTTATTTTCTGCCGGCAAGTATCCGCCGGACGGCGCGCGATTTGAATCTGCAAAGCGACGCAAGCTATCGATTCGAGCGCGGCGTGGACCCGGACATGATTTTGCGAGGGTCGCAACGCGCAGCCGAATTGATGCGCGAGATCGCTGGTGGAACTCCCGCGAAGAAAATTCATGTTGCCGGTGAACTTCCAGCCGATCCATCTGACGTCTCGTTGAGCTACGAAAAATGTTCCCGTGTAATCGGCGTCTCAATTGACCCGAAAACTGTTGACGAAATTCTCACGCGTTTCGGCCTGCGGAAAACCGCGGGTACGAACAAGTCTGCAACTTGGAAGATTCCGAGTCACCGCCGCGATTTGCAGCGCGACGTCGATCTGATCGAAGAAGTCCTCCGCGCGTACGGAATAGACAAGATTCCGGGAAGGACGCGCGGCCGCTTTGTGGACGTGAGTAAAGCTGATCGGTCACACGATCTCGAAACGTTTTTTCTCCGAAACCGATTGGCTGGCTGCGGTTTGTCAGAAGTGCGAACGTCGAAATTGATTTCGAGAAACGCCTGCGGTTCGAGCGAAGTGATGGAGTTACGTAATCCGTTAAGCGAAGATCACGTTGCCCTGCGGCCAAACTTGATCAGCGGTTTGCTCGACGTGCTCGAACGAAATATTCGTGCCGGGGCCGAGAGCGTTTCCATTTTTGAAATCGGCCGTGTCTTCCCGCCATCTGAAAAAGAGGAACGACGTCTCGCGATCTTGCTCTGGGGAAATGTCGGGAGCGCGCCGAATTGGCGATCGCAGACAAGACGCAGCCTCGACTTATTTGATCTGAAGGGCGCGCTGGAATGCATTGTTCCAAATCTGTCGTTTCGACCGGGCAAATCCTCTGATCTCGCGCTCGCGGTCGAAGTTTGGTCCGGCGATCAGTCGGTCGGGTTTGGTGGGCAACTCTCAGCCAGCAAATCGAGCGCACCGGGTTCGGTACTCGTTGCGGAACTGCATGCCGATCTTCTTTTGGCCACAGGCGAGGCAGCGAAAAAATTTCGAGAGCTCGATCGCTTTCCATCGATCACGCGCGATATCGCGATGATGGTGCCTGACGAAATTTCGCACGAGAAAATCTTGCGCACCATTGAAGAACCGCGGGAGCCGCTTCTGGAACGCGTGGATCTGTTCGACTTATTCACCGACCAAGTCGGAGCGGCACGAAAGTCGCTCGCATATAGATTGACATATCGGGACCGAAGTCGCACACTCACAAATGAAGAAGTGACCGTGGCGCACGCACGAATTCGCGAGCGGTTGCAGCGCGAGCTGGGCGTCACCCTACGGGAATAGTTCTTTGATAGCGATGAGAGCCGTTCGTTGAGGGTTGGGCAGGAAACCAGTGCTTTTCTCTCAACTCTCAATCAACGGTTCTCGAGAGTCCCGAACGTTTTCGGGATGCAAAATTTACCCTGCGATGTTCGAGATTGCAGGTGGGATTCCCGGACCGATAATTGGCTAACTTAAGGAGGCTGAGTCGCTGGGGAATATGACACGCCTTAATTGGAAGTCAGACGCTACGGCGACGGTCATCCGCCCGTTACGAAAAGGGAACGGGAGATCCGCCTAAACGGCATCAGCGGGGTAAAACTTCAAAAAAACCCGGATCGAATTTCGATCCGGGTTTTTTTGTTGTATCGTTAAGGCGTTGAAAGGTTGAAGCGAAATTCAAAGGAACGCCACCTTAACGCTTGATCGCTTCATCGCATTTGAAAATCCCCCGATAAGATCGACAATGCGCGGTGACATGCGCGCCCTGCTAGCTCTCGAAGACGGCCGATTTTTCGAGGGCGAATCTTTTGGGGCAACCGACACGCGCGTCGGCGAAGTCTGCTTCAACACCGCGATGACCGGTTATCAGGAAGTCCTGACCGACCCGTCCTATCGCGGCCAGATCGTGGCGATGACTTATCCCTTGATTGGAAATTATGGGACCAATTCGCTCGACCAGGAAAGTCGCTCGCCGCACGTGCGCGGATTCATCATCGAAGAGTTGACTGAAGTCCCGAGCAACTGGCGCTCCGAAATGTCGCTCGGTGAATATTTGCAAAAATGGAAGATTCCCGGCGCGCAGGGAATCGACACCCGCGCGCTAACCCGACATTTGCGGAGCCGCGGCGCGATGAAAGCTTGTTTGACGACCGAAGAAATTTCGCCCGAGGATGCGACACGAAAGGCGATCGAAGGCGAAGGCGTAATCGGAATGGATTACGTGCGCGAAGTGTCTACTGCCGAGATTTACCAATGGGATCCCGACGATAAGCTCAGCCCACAATGGTCGATTGCGGCTAACAACGGCGGAGGCAAACGTGCGCTGCCGCCAATTCGGTTCCGGATTGCGGCCTACGACTATGGGATGAAGGAAAACATTTTGCGCTTGCTGCGCCAGAAGGGCTTCGGCGTCACTGTTGTCCCGGCATCGACAACCGCAGACGAAGTGTTGGCCATCGATCCCGATGGAATCTTTCTTTCTAACGGCCCCGGCGATCCAGCGGCGCTGCCGTACGCACACAAGGCTGTGCACGATTTGATGGGCAAGAAACCGATTTTCGGAATTTGCCTTGGACATCAAATTCTCGGCTTCGCGTTCGGGGGATCGACCTTCAAATTGAAATTCGGGCATCGCGGCGCGAACCAGCCCGTGAAAGATCTGCGCAGCGGCAAAGTTGCGATCACAGCGCAGAATCACGGTTTTGCTGTCGATCCAGAGTCGTTGCCCTCGAATGTGGAAGTAACGCACATCAACCTAAACGACGGAACCGTCGAGGGGATGCGGCACAAAGAGTTGCCGATCTTCAGCGTACAATATCATCCCGAAGCTGCGCCCGGGCCGCACGACGCCACCTACTTCTTCGACCAGTTCGCCGAGCTGATCGAGAAGGGAGAGTAGGCCGCGATCGCCGAGCGTGCCGGAACGAACAGCCCGCGCTCCATCCCTACCATTGACCAACGCGTCGACCCGCCCACATTTATCTCATGTTTAATTCAAGACAAAATAAACCAACCGTCTTGAAAGTTGCGGTCGTCGCGACTTTCACGGCAGCTCTGGCATTCGCGCCGCTGGCGATCGCGCAGGAACACGAGCATGGCGACGACGCGGCTGCTTCCAAAGAAGTGACCGGCGAAGTTGTCGATATGATGTGCTACGTCGATCACAATGCCGTCGGCGAGAAACATGGCCAGTCGTGCGGGGCAAAGTGCATCAAAAGTGGCGGGCCGGTCGGCATTGTAAGCGAGGGGAAAGCATATCTGGTGGTTGGCGAACACAAGCCAATGAACGATCAGCTGGCCGAATACTGTGGTAAGAACGTCACTCTGAAAGGCAAACTGGCGGAGCGCGGCGGCATCGCCATGATCGAGAACGCCGAGATCGTGAAGAAATGACGAGCGCTTAGCCGTTCGTCATCCTGAGCGAAGCGCAGCAGCGGAGTCGAAGGATCCGCGGAACTGACAAACCGTATTGCGACGGGATTCCTCGACTTCGCTCGTAATAACAACAGCGGTCATTTGTAATAGGGCCGCAAAGACGGGCGCAGCTTCCCCACTTTGAGCGCTGTTTCAATCTGCGCATCCGAAACCGAATCATCGGAAAGCCTCGAGATTTCGCCACCTGCCAAAGCCGCCAGCGGAATTCCGCTCCAAAATAAAATCCGATTTGTCGTAAGCGCGGCAATTCGTGCTCCGGGCGTGAGAATGCCTTGCAAATTCAGCGGATCGGCGGCACTTAGCGCAATCAGCTCATTGCTTGGCCGCGCCTTGCGAATGGAGCGCAATAAGCCAATCGCTTCCGGCACGGCGAACTGTTCGCCGCTCACGCCGCCAACAAAATGACCGCCACGGATCTCGCCGCGCGCTTCCCAACGGCGATAGATTCGCCCTAACTCGTACCATGTGGCCGCGAAACTCTCACGCTCGAGTAAGCGACGAAACACAATTCCGTAACGACGGAGCAACACGCGGGCGAATTTCTCGATGGCTGCGTCGCGTGAAGACGAATTTGAGATCGTGCCATCATGAGACGGTTGCGAGCAGGATGCGGATTGCATCCTTAACAAGGACCATCGTCCTGCAAACTCGATGCTCGCCAGTTTTGTATTGCGGCGTCGTTTTCCTTCGTTTCGCCCAAACGTTGGCCGTTTGTCGGACGGAACGAGCAGCGCGCGTAACCCATCGAAACTATCCGACGTGACAAAACCCAGCGCAGCGAGCTGAGACAGGGCTTCTTCGACTTGGGACGGCAACAAGCCCGTTCGACGCACGATTTCCGAGAAGAAGAGTGCGCCACCGCGCCCTAGTACATCGAGCACGGCTTGAGTGCCAGAAGAGAGTTCCGAGCCCGAATTCGTTTGAGCTAAGTGCAGCCAATCATCAAGATTTTCCCGCTGGTACAGCGCGATGGGACTCGTCCGCAGCGGCGCGACTGCACGAGCCCTTGGATTTTGCGGCGCGCTCAGCCGTCCCCATCCAACGCGGCCAGAAAAGCAAAGCCGATCCAGCCATTCAGGGTCATAGTTGTTAACGCGCGCTGCGAGAACCGCCGATTCCCACGCGGCCAGCGGCAACTCGCAACTGTCAAGCTGTTCCAGCACAGACTGCAAGCCTTCCGGACCTTCAACGCGATATTGCGGATCGACGCGCTGCCACGCCAAAAGAAAGCGGCAAAAATCCTGGGGTGAGACCGGTTGAATTTCAGCGCGCAGCCGGTCAATCGTGAGCCGGTGAATTCGCGCCAGCAATCGGCGATCACACCATTCCTGTTCCGTCGCGTCCGGATGAAACTTCCCGCGGAGAACGAAACCTTCGCTCTCGAGTCCAAGCAGACCAGCGTCGATTTCTGATCGCGGCAGACCGACAAGACTTTCCAGGTTGGTGACCGTCATCGGTCCGCACACCTCCATTCGTCCGCGAAGGAATTCGCGAATCGCATTGGATCGTTCCCAAATTTGTTTTTGCGCCATTTCGGGCGGGACGATCTGAGGATCGACAACGGCGTTCGGATAAAGTGTTTGCAGCATCGGCAAACGCTCGGCGCAAACCCAAAAACTTTTCTCGCTAACGCGCAGTTGCGCCGCGCGCTTCGTTGCGACGAGTTCGTTGAGCAATTGCTCGGCAGCCGTGCCGTTGCCTTCGTGATGAACCGTTCGTTGCACCTCATCATGCCTCATGGCAGCGAGAAGCATGAGCGCGTCATGCAATTCGTCTGCATTTGTTGCTTCAGGCCACGCTTCTTTTTCGACTTTTTCAATTGCAGCGGCGTCGAGAATGCCGAGCCCCTCGCCGCCGTTTCGTTCCGAAGCGCGACGTGTGTACACGGCTTGAGTCCTGCGTTCTTCCAACGGCGCGTTATCTAAAAACGCGTAGGGCCGCGCATTTAGAATCTCAGACGCGAGCGGTGACGGCTCAGGCAAATCGCGCGCGATGCAGCGGATCTCATTGCGTTCAATTCGGTGCAGGACTTCTTCCAAGCCCTCGATGTCCATCGCTTCGGTCAAGCAATCGTCGATCGTTTGCTGCACCAGCGGATGATTGGGAATCTCGCGATCTCCGACGATGTGTTCGAGACAGGCAAGCTGGTCTGGGAAAACTGCGGCCAGAAGATTTTCCGATTCCATGCGTTGCAGTGGCGCGGCGATTTTTGCGCCGCCACGAAACCGCGGAATTGCCAGTGAGCGAGTCGCGTTCCAGCGCCAGCGAATCGTAAACATCGGCGCATCGAGTAAAGCCTGGACGAGAAGATCGCGGACTGTTTTGGAATTCAGGTAGCGAAAGACCTCTTCGAGGGGGAATGAATGCTGCGTTCCGAGCGAAATCACGATCGCGTCATCGGTCGCCGCGGCTTGCAGCTCGAAGTTGAAAGATCGGCAAAAACGTTTTCGAAGGGCCAGTCCCCAGGCGCGATTGATTCGATTGCCAAATGGCGAATGCAGGACGAGTTGCATTCCGCCAGACTCGTCAAAGAAACGTTCCATCACCAAAGTTTGCTGCGAAGGAATTGCGCCGAGCGACCGGTAACTGTCCGCGAAGTAATCAGCGATTTGCTCGGCAGCCTCAGCCGGCAATCGCATCTCACGCGCAAGGCATTCCTTGGGATCCTGTCCCTCGGTCAGCAGCTTTTCGATCTCGATTCGCAAATCGGATACAGCCTGTGATAACTCCGACGTGCGCGCCGACGCTTCGCCCAGCCAAAATGGAATTCCCGGCGGCTGACCTTTGGCATCTTCGACGCGGACGACACCGGAATTGATGCGCAAGATTCGCCAGGAAGCATTGCCAAGCTGGAAAATATCGCCGGCCAAACTTTCAACCGCGAAATCCTCGTTGACGGTGCCGACGAAAGTTTCCGATGGTTCGACGATGACCCGATAATCGGCGTTGCCCGGAATCGCGCCGCCGGAAGTCAATGCGACCAGTCGCGCACCGCGCCGGGCTCGCAAACGATGATTCACGGCATCGTGATGAATCAACGCCGCGCGTCGCCCGCGCTTGGTGCTAAAACCTTCGGCGAGCATCTTGACGACGCCGTCGAATTCTTCGTGCGTCAGATTTCGATATGGCCAGGCCGAACGAACGAGCTCAAAGAAGGCATTTTCATCCCAATCTTCGGTCGAGGCGGCCGCGACGATTTGCTGGGCCAGAACATCCAGCGGTTTTTCCGGAATCAACAAACGATCAAGATCGCCGCGGCGGACGCAGCGCAGTAGCGCGGCGCATTCGAAGAGTTCGTCGCGACTCAAGGGAAAAATGCGGCCTTTCGGCAAACCGCCACGCTTATGCTCCGCGCGACCGACACGTTGCAACAGCGTTGCGATTGAGCGCGTGGTTCCGAGCTGGCAAACGAGATCAACCGAGCCAATGTCGATTCCAAGCTCGAGCGACGCCGTGGCCACGAGCGCTTTCAAGTCACCGCGCTTCAATCGCTCCTCGGCATCGAGACGCAGCTTAGCGGAAAGACTCCCATGATGCGATGTGACCGCATCCGCGCCGAGCAGTTCGCTCAAATGATGAGTGACCCGCTCGGCCATTCGGCGCGTATTCACGAAAACCAAAGTTGTGCGGTGCGCCTGAATCAACTCCGCGAGATGATGATAAACTTCTTCCCAAATTTCGTTCGACATCACCGCTTCAAGCGGCGACTTGGGAATTTCAATCGCAAGATCCAATTCGCGGAGGTGACCGATGTCGATGATCTCGCACTCGGGAGTTCCGTTGATTGTAGCCTGACGCTGCCCTTGATCTGTAGGGGAAGCTGACAGCTTCGCGTGGTGCGCTTTGTCAACCGCTCGAGTCCCAACCAGAAAGCGCGCAACCTCCTCAATCGGTTTCTGCGTCGCGGACAAACCAATTCGCTGGAGCGGTTGTTGCGTCAACGCAGCCAAACGTTCGATACTCAAGGCAAGGTGCGCGCCGCGCCGGTCGTCCACGACAGCGTGGATCTCGTCCACGATCAGCGTTCGGACCGTGCTCAACATCCGTCGGCCGGAGTCGGAAGTGAGCAGCAGATACAAAGACTCCGGCGTGGTAACGAGAATGTGCGGCGGTTTCTTAATCAACGCCTGGCGCTGCGCGGCAGTCGTATCGCCCGTGCGAACTTCCGCGCGCACATCGATCTCGCAGCCCTCTGTTTCATGCAGCAATGCGCGAATGCCAGCCAGCGGCTCCTGAAGATTTTTGCGAATGTCATTACTCAAGGCCTTGAGCGGCGAGACGTAAACGACCTGGGTTTCATCGGGCAAATCGGCTTGTGCGCCTTCTCGAAACAACACATCGAGCGATGCAAGAAACGCCGCCAGCGTTTTCCCCGAGCCCGTTGGAGCAGAAATCAGTACATGCCGGCCGGATTGGATTGCGGGCCAACCGCGGACTTGCGGTTCGGTCGGTGATCCAAATGTTTGCTCGAACCACCGCGCGACCGCGGGATGAAATTGGAACGAGTGCATAAAAGGAAAAATAATTTAGGCCGCGCTATGCGAAAGAAAAGCGGTAGGGACGGTTCACCGAACCGCCCGCGGGCGATTGAGGTCAATCGCCGCCACTTGCGCCCGCAGTCCGATCACTTCTCGCAGCATCAGCAGGCTGTCGCGAAAGAAACTAACTTTGCTTCCTTCAGCGTGATTCCAGCGAACCGGAATTTCTCGAATGCGCAATCCGGCGCGGTGCGCAAGAAAAAGCAGCTCGACATCGAAAGCGAAGCCTTGAACGCTCGCTGCCTCAAGAATCGGCCGGCAAACATTGAGCCGAAATGCCTTGAACCCGCATTGGGTGTCCCAAAACGGCAGTCCGGTGGCGATGCGCACGAGCAGATTGAAAACACGGCCCGCTTGTTCTCGCCGCCAAGGTTGATGGATTCCGATCAGGCTGCGGTCCAGAGCGCGCGAGCCGAATGCAATGTCGACTTCGCCGTTTGCGATTGGTCCGATCACCTTCGGCGTTTCGCCGAGCGGGGTAGAAAGGTCTGCATCAAGAAACAGACCGATCGGTTCTCCCGCGGCAAGCAATCCGGAACGAACAGCGGCGCCTTTGCCGCGATTTGGAAAATTCTCCAGCAAGCGTGTTGCGATCTTCGTCTCCGCCAAAATCTTGCGCGCGATCGTTCCCGTTGCATCACTCGATCCGTCGTTCACGACGATCAACTCGCTCTCGGGGCTAACGTCGCGAAGATAATCGAGCGTCGTGCAGAGCGTTTGGCCGATGCGCGCCGCTTCGTTAAAGCAAGGAATGACAATGGAGAACGGCGGCAGCACAGGAAGTGGTTGGAGCGTTAAAAGGTGGAAACATTACAATGCCATCTTGTCATGTTGAGCGAAGCGAAACATCTCTGGTTATCATTTTCAGCGCTGCCGGAAAAACAATCAGAGATTCTTCGCTCCGCTCAGAATGACAATCCCGTTTCCGCTTTAACGCTTCAAAGCTTCAACGAATTGCGAAATCATTTGTAGATCTCGACAACAAACTTGCCGTTCGGATCGATATACCCGCGGTACATTCCAGAGGTGTTAAACGGCAGAGCGATGTTCCCTTCGCGGTCAATTGCAATTAAACCGCCGCTGCCGCCGATCTTTTTAACTTCGTCCAGAGCCGTCTGCGCCGCTCCCTGCAACTTCATCCCGCCGTATTCCATTAGCGCTGAGACTTCATGCGCCACAGCGGCACGAATAAAATACTCGCCATCGCCGGTGCACGACACGGCACAGGTTTGATTCTTAGCGTACGTGCCGGCGCCGATCACCGGCGTATCGCCGATTCGCCCGGGCCATTTGTTTGCTATGCCACCCGTGGAAGTGGCTGCGGCTAAATTCCCTTCTTTATCGAGCGCGACGGCACCGACCGTGCCATGGCGATTCTCCTCGGAGACAAAAAATTTCTTCCCGCCCGTGCCGCCATGCTTTTCGGCCTCCTTAATTTTCTGCAAAGAATCCCAGCGTTCGCGGGTGAAAAAATATTTCTCATCGACCAACTCGATCCCGTTTTCCCGGGCAAATGCTTCTGCGCCCGCGCAATCGAGCATGACGTGCGGCGATTTGTCCATCACCAGTCGCGCTAGAGTGATGGGATTCTTCACGTGCTTCAAACTGGCGACGGCTCCAGCTTTCAGCGTCTTACCGTCCATGATCGCCGCGTCCAGCTCATTCGTGCCAGCGCTCGTGAAGTCCGCGCCCTTTCCTGCGTTAAAATGCGGATCATCCTCCAGGACACGCACCGCAGCTTCCGTGGCATCGAGGCTTGATCCACCGCGGTTCAGGATTTCGGAACCCGCCGTCAGCGCGCGCTCCAGACCGGCGCGATACTCGCGCGCTCTTTCTGGCGTCATTTTGCTGCGGTCAATAGTTCCAGCGCCGCCGTGAACCACGAGCCCGAATTTCTTTGTTTGCATTTTTAACTGATTCTCCGGGGCCTGCTCCGCCGAGCCCGTGACGGACTGCGCCGGTTCCTTAGCGAGGTCCCCGAAAGCTTTCGGGGCTGCACTAAAGAGGATCAAGGCAAAGAAGCAATTGATCGTGAAGACTTCCGAGCGTTTCATCAGATGGATTGTAACGGGAGCCGGCTGGTGATGTCGAAGGGTTTCATATGGGCGTTAAAAGCGTTGAAGCGTTAACCCGGTCACAGTGCGGCTTGGCCCCGCTTCCAGGCTTTAACTCTCTACAAACCAACTTTGTCCTTTTCCGCATCACGAAGTGAGGCAACTTCCCCCTGAACATGGCAAACGCTCATTCGCCCGTTCTAGTTGCTCAGGGAGTTGGCCAGATCGCCAGCAATTTTCTGCGCGAAGTGGGCAGCGTGTTCTGGTTCATCATGCACACGTTCGAGGAAACACTCGAGCGGATTCAAAAGGGACGGGTGCCGTTTCGCGCCGCCAGTTTTTTCCGGCACACGGAGCGCGCCGGTGTGGACTCCGTGCCACTCGCAGGACTCGTCTCGTTTTTCCTCGGCCTGACGATGGCGCTGCTCACCGGCTACCAGCTGCAACGCTTTGGAACAGAACGGTTGATTCCCGGATTGGTCGCGATCTCTTTCACCCGCGAGCTTGGGCCTCTCCTCACGGGTATCATGCTGGCAGCGCGGATCGGCGCTGCCTTCACCGCCGAGCTCGGCACAATGCAAGTGTCCGAGGAGGTCGAAGCCATCGAAGCGATGGGCATCGGCCCGCTGCGTTTTTTGGTCGCGCCGCGCATGCTCGCGCTCTTTCTGCTGATGCCGTGTCTCTCCATGGTTTCAAATATCGCGGCTGTTTTCGCGAGCAGCCTGGTCTGCAAGGCGTATTTCAGCATCGCCTTCCCCTATTTTCTCGACTTGGTGAAAGATTCATTGCTGATTCGCGATATCATCACCGGCATTTTGAAGAGTTTCCTCTTCGGGCTGCTCATCGCCGCGATCGCCTGTTACCGGGGTTTGACAGTGAAAGGCGGTGCGGCCGGGGTCGGTACAGCGACAACGTCCAGCGTCGTGACCGCGATCACGACCGTGATCGGGTTCGATACGCTCTACAACGTCATTTACACCACATTTTACCCGACATGACCACTCCCGCGCACATGGTCGAATTGCGCGATGTGTCCATGCAATTTGAGGAAAAAAAAGTGCTCGACGGCTTTTCACTCAAGATCGAGCCAGAGGAACGCGTTGTTATCATGGGCCAAAGCGGCAGTGGTAAGAGCACACTTTTACGGTTGATTCTCGGCATCCTTCGCCCCAATTCAGGTTCGATTTTTTTCAAGCAATTTGAAATCACGCGGCTGAGGCGACGCAAGCTTCAGCAGGTGCGGCGGCACATCGGCATGGTTTATCAGTATTCGGCGCTGCTGAGCTCGCGCAATGTTCGCGACAACGTCGCCCTGCCACTCGAAGAGCTCACAGACAAATCGCGCGACGAGATCGATAAGATCGTCGATGAAAAGCTGGAGCTCGTCGGCATGAAAGAGTCCAAGGACCTGTTGCCAGACGAACTGAGCGGCGGAATGCGGAAGCGCGTGGCCCTGGCACGCGCGCTCGTCCTCGAACCTGAATTACTCCTGCTGGACGAGCCCTCAGCCGGACTTGACCCGGTCATTGCCTCCGTCATCGACGAATTGATCATTAGCCTCAGCGAAAAATCGAAGGTCACATCCGTCACCGTCACCCACGAAATGGAGAGCGCCTTTCGCATCGCCACGCGCATGGCTATGTTGTATCAGGGAAAAATCATTGAAGAAGCTGAAACCGAAGAATTCAAGCAATCCAAAAACCCGGTCGTCGCTCAGTTTTTGAGCGGGAGCACCGAAGGTCCCATCCTGGAAGGCAGCCTCGATGCAATTACAAAGAAATGAAATCATGACCGGCTTGCTCGTGATGGGCACGATCGCGGTAATCGCTTTCCTTTTGGTCTTGCTCGGCGCACCGGGATTATTCCGGCCGTTGGTGACGTACAACGTTTATTTCGACAATGCGGCTGGGATCAAGCAGGGCGCGCCGGTGATGCTGGCTGGGCGCAAGATTGGTCAGGTGCAAAAACTATTTTCTCCGGTGCCGCCGCAAGAAGAGAAACAAGCGGAGGAAGCAGAAGCGGCCATTCATCCGCCGGGAGCGAATGCGAGTCCTACCCCAAGTTCCACACCAGGCAAACCGCGATTCGAAGTGCGTGTGGAGGTGCAGGTGGACAAGAGCGCCAGAGTGTATCGCGACGCCAGCGCGCGTTTGATCCAGCTCGGATTGCTGGGCGACATGGCGATTGATTTCACCCAAGGTACCGAAGGCTCGGGCCTGGCAAAAAATGGCGGAAAATTCGCCGGCGAGCGCACACCCGATCTGGGCGAAGCTGCGGCGAAGATGCTGGAAGTAATTAAACCGGTCGCAGCCGAAGCGACAAACACGATGAAAGACCTTCAGCAAACTGCGCAAAACTTGAACCGCCTCACCGACGAAAATTCCGAGCTGACCCTCGCGCTCGGTCAGTTCAAGACCTTCGGGACACATCTTGTCGATCTCACCGCTCCGGACAGCGCGCTCTCACAATCGCTTACCAAGATCGAAAAAATCACCACGAGCCTTTCGGAAAACGACAATATCGAGGTCACCCTGCAAAACCTTCGGAAGTCCTCAGAAAATTTGAAAATCACTGTGAGCGATCTCGGTCCGGTCGGTCAAAATCTCAAGGAATTCAGCGAGACAATAAAGACTCAGCCCTGGCGTTTGATCTGGCCGAGCACAAAGAAATATCCCGAAGAAGAGCAACAGCGGGCGGCGGCGTCGGGGCAGGAAACAATTAACGTTCGCAAGAGCGCAAGGGCGAAACCCAGTCCCACACCAGCTCGACGCAGTAGTTCCCGCTAAGGATCAGGCTCCTTTTTCTGACAATCCGGCTTGCAAAAGCTTTAGAACCGCTGGTTGGGCGAATTCTTTCGCAGTTCCCTGCTTCAAGCCGTCGATGGAATTTCCCTTCAGATAAGTTTCGAGAACGATCGGATGAATATAGCACTGCCGGCAAATAGTCGGCGTGTTGCCGAGCATCTTTGCCACGGCTTCAATCGCCTTTTTGATGTTGGCTTTAGCCTGTTTCTTTGTTTCGAACTCGCCGGCGGTACTCAGCGCGATCGCGGCGAGCACTGTTCCCGCCCAGGTGCGAAAATCTTT
>Ga0207645_10001417_pt1 | contig 19662 bp, 13 predicted proteins | sample KBSM53metaG_FD_184331 | JGI IMG/M metagenome (GOLD analysis project Ga0207645, IMG submission 184331) | Miscanthus rhizosphere microbial communities from Kellogg Biological Station, Michigan, USA - KBS M5-3 metaG (SPAdes) (version 2) | ecosystem: Host-associated > Plants > Roots > Rhizosphere >...
TTGATCTTGAACCGGACAGTTGGACGGCCCCTCGAACTGGAGACGCGGTTGCACATCCCGCTCATGCTCTCGATACCGTATGCGAATTCTCGGAACGGCCACATGGCCCTGCCACCCAATGGCGCGCCAGCGAATCCGGGAGCACTTGCAGCGAGGTCGCATCACTCCAATCTGGCGCCGTGGGAACCCGGTCATTTCATGCGGCCGTATTGCGACGCAATCCGGGATCGGGTCGGCCTTTATTTTGAACTCAATCATTTAACGCACAAACCGAAGCTCGTAGGCGTTGCGGGGTTTTCGGAAGGAGCGGGAGCTTCTACCCTCGCAGCAGGCCTTGCCGCCTCACTTTCGGAAACTGATGAAGGCAAAGTTCTTCTTGTCGATGTAAATTTGGGCCCCGAGGAGGTTCACCCATTCTTCAAGGGCAAGCCTGCATATTCTCTTACCGCGGCTCTCAAACCACAGACTGAGATCGCGTCGGCTTCAGATAATCTCTATCTGGCTACTGTCGGATCATCCAGTACGGGTGGACTGGCGCAGATCGGCTTGAAGAAATTCTTTGACATGATGCCAAATATGAAAGCGAGCGACTTCGACTACATTATTTTTGACATGCCCCCGCTCGATCAGACAAGTCCCACATGGGGGATGGCTGCTTTCATGGACAAGCTCTTGCTGGTAGTCGAAGCGGAAAAGAACAACCGCGACGTGATAAAGCGCGGCTACAGGAAATTAGTAGCGGAGCGGGACAATGTTGCGGTGGTGGTTAACAAGGCGCGCTCTTATGTTCCGAAGTCGCTGGACGGTGAGTCCTGATCGCGCATTGGTAGACCTGCACTGCGCTTCCAATTCTTCCAAACCGTCGCTCCCAATGTCTGGGTGCTTGCAGTAACCGTTCGAGCTGCGAGCGAGCGCAGAATACCTCGTGTTACGCAATAGAATTTACTACGGACTAAAGCCCTTCGTACCGCAGTCTCTTCGAGCGGCGATTCGGCGAAGCCTGGCCCTGCGGCTGCGCAAGCGTGTTGCGGACGTCTGGCCTATTATGCCCGGGTCCGAGGTTCCGCCGGAAAACTGGCCAGGCTGGCCGGGCGGCAAAAAATTTGCCGTTGTTCTAACCCACGATGTGGAGAGCAGAGCAGGTTTGGATAAATGCCGATCCTTAATGCAATTGGAACTGGAGCTTGAATTCCGCTCTTCCTTTAATTTCATCCCCGAAGGAAGTTACCGGGTCCCGGCCGCGTTAAGGGAGGAACTTACTGCCTGCGGATTCGAGGTTGGGATACATGATCTGAAACATGACGGCCATCTCTTTGCCTCGCATCGCGGATTCAAACGACGCGCCGTAAGAATCAACGGCTATGCGCGGCAATGGGGTGCATCGGGATTCAGGTCGGGGTTCATGTTACGCAACCTCGATTGGTTGCATGATCTCGATGTGCAGTACGATGCCTCCACGTTCGACACGGACCCATTCGAGCCACAGCCAGACGGAGGGCACACCATTTTTCCATTCTGGGTGCCGCGCCCAAACGGCAGTTCACCGAATGGACACGAATCCAGGACCCATTCTTCTTCAAGAGGTGGTTACGTTGAGCTTCCTTATACACTGCCGCAGGACTCAACGCTCTTCCTGGTGTTACGGGAAACCACCCCAGAGATCTGGATGCGCAAGCTTGACTGGATCGCGCAACATGGCGGCATGGTGCTCCTTGACGTGCATCCGGACTACATGTCGTTCGGTGGGTCGCGACAAACAACAATCGAATACTCTGTAGCGTTATACCGCGAATTTCTCACTTACATCAAAACCAGGTATGCGGGCGAATACTGGCATGCTCTCCCGAGGGAGGTAGCCGCGCACATCATCCAAATTCACTCCTCCAAGACCAGCTCCCGCGAATACGACGAGCTTGCATTTCTGAAAACCCGCAGGCTGCGCGGCAGAAACGTCGCGGTCCTGCTCTTCTCGCACTTTCCTGCCGATCCTCGGCCAAGGAGAGCGGCTGAGGCATTAGCGGCCCAGGGTGTTAAGGTAGACCTAATCTGCCTGCGTGATGACGATGGTGAGCCAGTGCGCGAGACTTTCGGTAGCATCAACGTGACCCGTGTCCGGTTAAAGCGCCAACGTGGCAGTAAGCTGGGTTATGTCGGCGAGTACGCCACTTTCGTGCTGGCTTCATTTTTCTATCTTGCTTCGAGATCCCTTACGCGTCGCTACGATCTTGTCCACGTGCATAACATGCCGGACATCCTCGTTTTCGGTGCAACCGTGCCGAAGCTTCTCGGCGCCAAGGTTATTTTGGACCTGCATGATCCAATGCCTGAGCTCATGCAGACCATCTTCGGGTTGCCCGAAAACAGCTTAAGCGTCGCTATGTTAAAGCGACTGGAGAAGTGGAGTGTTCGCTTTGCAGACCTTGTGCTGACAGTGAATCTCGCTTGTAAGAAGATCTATTCTTCACGCAGCTGCCAGCCGGATAAGATCAAAGTCGTAATCAATTCGCCTGACGAGGAGATCTTCCGCTTTCAACGCGGTGTTGTCCGCGATGTGAATGGAAAGAACGGCAACGGGTCCAAACCTTTTGTAATTCTCTATCACGGGTCGTTAGTCCACCGCAATGGCTTCGACCTGGCGGTAGCGTCCCTTGAAAAGGTAAGGGAAGTAATTCCATCTGTCCGGCTGAGTGTATGTGGTAAACGAACGGACTTCTTCGAGAAGGTGATGGAATCCGCTCGGCAGCGGGGACTCGACAGCATTGTCGATTATCTTGGTGTCCGAAATCTCAAGGAGATCGTGGAAACGATTGAAGATTGTGACCTCGGAATCATCCCTAACCACCGAAACATCTTCACTGAGATCAATACGCCAACGCGCATCTTCGAATACCTCGCGCTGGCGAAACCAGTAATTGCCCCGAAGACAAAAGGAATTCAAGATTATTTTCGCGATAATGACCTCATCTTCTTCGAGGCGGGAAATGCCGACGATCTAGCGCGAAAAATCGAGTTCGTTTTTTCTCATCCGGCTGAGGTGATGGAAACTGTAAAACGCGGCCAAGCTGTTTACCTGTCACACACTTGGAGCCGTGAGCGACTCACCTTGTTGAATTCCATTGGCGAACTCCTCCAGGAGGGTACCGGAATATCGTGATTACTCTCTGTCTTTTACTCTTGCTTGCGCTGCTGCTGATACCAGGCGATTCTCAGAGCCGGAGCAAGAGTAAGAGCAGGGGCGATTCCAAACAGTCTCCAAGCGGAGTACATTAGCTTCTCGGCTCGAAATGATCGGTGTTGTTGCCAACGAGACCGAACATCCCGCCGTCGTCGAGTTCTTTGAGTTGTTTAAGACAGCTTGGGAATTTTACCGAACCGGCGCGCATTATGATGTCCTGCTCTGCTCAAACAGCGTGGTTCCAGAGAACAACGCCAGGTTGCTTTTACTTTATGGCGCACGGCAGCAAGAATTCGAGCAGTACCGAGGCATAAAGGCGCGCGCCAATACCGGACACAATTCCGTCTGCTTCCGGGGCGAGCGACTTCCGATTTATGGAAGCTGTCTCCTCTTCGATGGCGCACGCAACGAAGTCCTCACTCACGAAGGAACAAAGTCTGCTGCCGCCGTTTCGATCGCTTCTGGCCCCCAAGGAGTCGTCCGCCTGGGCTTCGATCTCTTTGAGGAAGTCCGTCACCTCTTTACGCTGGGACAACCGGCTGAATTCGCAGGTATACCCACCTTGGAACTCCACATCTCGCTTCTCCGTGATCTGATTGTTAGCCACGGGGTAACCCTTGTCGAGATACTTCCAGTCCCTGCGGGCCATCGCTTTATCGTCTGCCTCACTCATGACATCGATCATCCCCGCGTGCGCTATCACAAGTGCGATCACACGATGTTTGGTTTCCTTTACCGCGCACTGGTTGGCTCAGTTATCAACTTCTGTCGAGGGAGGAGGTCTCTGCGGCACGTCGCTATTAATTGGAAGGCTGCGTTTTCCCTGCCCTTGGTATTCGCTGGTCTTGCCAAAGACTTCTGGGACGAGCTGGATCAATACCTGTATCTGGAACGAGATCTTGGCTCAACCTTCTTTGTTATTCCGACAAAGGCTGACACCGGCGTCAATCCCGATGGTCGAACAACATCAACACGCGCCTCTCGCTACGCTTTGACTGATATCGCCGCTGACTTACGGAAACTCCTCTCCGCAAATCGCGAAATCGCTGTCCACGGCATCGACGCGTGGCGCAATAGCGCAAAGGGCCGTGAGGAGCGAAAGCGCATTCAGAAAATAACCGGAACAGCCGAGGTAGGCGTCCGGATGCACTGGCTTTACTTCAATTCGCAAGCGCCGATAACGCTCGAGAAAGCCGGTTTTGCTTACGACTCAACTGTCGGTTACAACCAAACGATCGGATACCGCGCGGGCACGACTCAGGTCTTCAAGCATCTCAACGCAGATCATTTGCTGGAACTCCCGTTACACATCATGGACACGGCATTGTTTTATCCTTCATACATGAACCTTTCAGACGAGCAGGCCGGCACTGCAATCCAGCCGCTGCTCGAGAATGCAACCAGGTTCGGTGGCGTCCTGACCATCAACTGGCACGACCGAAGCCTTGGACCAGAAAGGCTGTGGATCGCGCCGTATCGCAAGTTGTTGGGTGACCTGAGGAGCAGAAACGCCTGGTTCGCAACAGCGAGTGAGACTGTTTCATGGTTTAAGAAACGGCGGTCAGCTAGAATCGATAACATAGCTTACAATGGCAACACGGTCCGCACGCGAGTCTCAATTGACAAGGACGAAAACAGCTTGCCCGCGTTACACCTTAGAGTTCACACCCCAGCCCGGCGTGACCGCGCATTCATTGATATCACTGTCGATACCTCGACGGAAGTAGAAATAGCCGTCTGATTCTCTGCCGTTCGCCATCTGCCTTCCTTCGCCTGCTGTCGTTCATGAGCGCTCCCCTTAACACCAGGCCGATTGTCCTTGCTCAAATCGGATGTGGTTACTGGGGCCCCAATCTATTGCGCAACTTCTCTGTTTTGCCTGGATGCACAGTCAGGTACGTAGTGGATCCAAGCGCAGAACGCCGCCGTTTTGTCGAATCGAATTTTCCGCTAAGCCGGGCGATCGAAACGCTTCAGACCGCCCTCGACGATCCTAGCATCGATGGCGTAGTGATCGCGACACCCGCCGCTAGCCACTTCCCCCTCGCCAAAGAGGTCCTGGACGCCGGCAAACACGTCTTCGTGGAGAAACCGCTTGCGACAAAGGTTGCGGAAGTCGATGAGCTTTCAAAACGCGCTACGGAGCAAAATCTCGTTGTGATGACAGGCCACACGTTCGTTTATAACTCAGCCGTCCGCCACGTGAAGAGACTGATAGATTCCGGCGAGCTGGGCGAACTGCGCTACATCTACAGCCAGCGCCTGAATCTCGGGCGGATTCGTTCCGACATCGACGCCCTCTGGAACTTCGCTCCCCACGATATCAGCATCATTCAATTTTGGCTGGGCGACCCAGAGCCGATCTCTATTGGCCGCCAGGGCATGGCTTACATGCAGGACGGGATCGACGACGTTGTGTTCCTTAATCTCGAATATCCTGGCAAGGTGATCGCGAACATTCACGTCAGTTGGTTGGACCCGCAGAAAGTGCGGAAGATGATTATCGTCGGCTCGCGCAGGATGGTGGTTTATGATGACATCGCCGAGAACAAGCTCGTCATCTATGACAAAGGAATTGATCGCCGCGCCGTTCTTGGTGAGAACATGGACTTCGATAATCCGGAAGTTTCGCGGTTTAATTATCGGCGCGGCGATATTCTGATGCCGGAAGTCAAGTTTAAGGAGCCGGTCCGCGTCGAGGCAGAACACTTCCTTGATTGCATTCGGAACTTACATGAACCACTCACTGGGCTCAGCCATGCGCGAACTGTCGTTTCCATCCTTGAGCGTGCGCGACCCCTGAACGGCGAGATTACCCGTGAAAATTTAGCGACATGAATCCAGTCACGCGACGTAAGGTAGGGTTCATCGACGTAAGATTTGGCGCAAATGTGACCGTCATCGAGCCGACAAACCTATACGGTTGTGATATCGGCGATGGCACGTTCATTGGACCTTTTGTTGAGATCCAGAAGGGCGCAACCATCGGGAAACGGTGCCGGATTCAATCCCACTCGTTCATATGCGAACTGGTTACGATTGGGGACGACTGTTTCATTTCTCATGGCGCCATGTTTATTAACGACCTGTTCGGCGACGGTGGCCCGGCCGGAAAACCAGAGCTTTGGCGGCCGACGAAACTTGGCAATCATGTGAGTGTTGGAACAAATGCAACAATCCTTCCGGTCACCATCTGTGATCACGTAGTTATAGGAGCTGGGGCAGTTGTTGCTAAGGATGTTACCGCTTCAGGTATTTATGTGGGCAATCCAGCTCGCCTCCTCCGTCGCCTTCCAGCCGCACCGTAGCCCCGGCGTAGGCGCGTAACTATTCCGCGTGACTTCAGGATTCTGAGTTTTGACTCCTAGCCCATGAAAATCCCCTTTGTTGACCTCCACGCGCAATACCTGACGATCAAAGAAGAGATCGATGGAGCTATTGCCGAAGTGATCGCCGAGTCAGCCTTCATTCGCGGCCGGCACGTGGAGGCTTTCGAGCAGGCATGGGCGACAACGCTTGGCGTGAAGCGTTGCGTGTCGTGCGCGAACGGGACCGACGCGATCTACATCGCACTGCGAGGGCTTGGCCTCAGATCAGGCGACGAAGTCATTACCTCGGCGCATTCCTGGATCTCAACATCCGAGACGATCACGCAAGCCGGCGGCCGCGTCGTGTTTTGCGACACGGATGAGGAAACCTTCACGATTGATCCCGCCGATGTCGAAAAAAAGATCACACCCGCCACGGTCGGCATTATTCCAGTTCATCTTTATGGACAGCCGGCGGACATGGGCGCGATCATGGCTATTGCACGAAAACACAATCTGTGGGTCATAGAAGATTGCGCCCAGGCACATCTCGCCAAGTATGAGGGACAGTTTGTGGGCACCTTTGGCAACGCGGCGGCCTTCTCCTTTTACCCTGGCAAAAATCTCGGCGCCTATGGCGATGCTGGGTGCATCGTGACCAATGATGATCGTTTGGCAAATTGGACCGCAACCTTCGCCCGACACGGTGGCAAAGGCGATCATGTTATGGAAGGGATCAACAGCCGCATGGATGGGCTGCAAGCAGCTGTTCTCAATGCGAAATTGCCTCATCTACCCGCATGGACTGAGGCGCGCCGGCGTGTTGCAGTGCGTTACGACGAGCTTCTGCAAGACGTCGGTGACCTTATTATTTCAGAAGTCGCACTTGATCGCGACCATGTTTACCACCTGTATGTGATTCGCACGGAGAATCGGGATGAATTGCGAAAACACCTCACCGAGGCAGGCGTCTCGACCGTTCTGAACTACCCGAAAGCGCTGCCATTTTACCCGGCCTACGCTTACCTTGACCATGTTCCGAAAGATTTTCCAGCCGCTTACTTCAACCAATCCCGCGTCTTATCCCTACCGATCTATCCAGAGATAAGAGATGAAATGATTTGTTACGCCGCGAAATGCATCGAGAGCTTTTTCTCGTACGAGCCGGCAAGCACGGAGGGGCAGCCGGAAAAGGTCGCAGCTTGTTAGTGGCCGTATGCTGATCATCAACGCTGATGATTGGAGCCGCTCCGTGGCGGGAGCCGAGTGGAGGCAGTGGGCCATATGGATGCGGAACCTATGAAGGAAACTGTCGTCGTCATCGGTCTTGGAGAGGTCGGCAAGCCTTTGTTGGCGGTCCTACAGGGCGGATATCAGACGTTTGGTGTTGACGTCGATCTGCCAGCGCCGGTGACGAAATGCGGTGTCATGCACGTCTGCCTCCCGTTCCAGAACGACACGTTCGTTAAGCAAGTGTTGGAATACATTGACCAATACCGACCTGCTCTCACGGTGATCAACAGTACCGTCGCTCCTGGAACCACCCGCAGCATTGCGGTTGAATCCGGAACCGCAGTCGTGCACAGCCCGGTTCGGGGTAAGCACGTCCGGATGCAGGAGGAAATGTTGCATTATGTAAAGTTTGTGGGAGCGCTGGACGAGCAGTCAGGCCAGCGCGCCATCGAACATTTTGAGGGCGTTGGGATGAAAACCAAGTTGCTTAGCTCTCCAGAGGCGAGCGAAATTGCCAAGCTTACGGAAACGACGTATTTCGGGCTGCTGATCGCATGGGCACAAGAGGTCGAGCGCTATTGCACGAAGTTTGGCGCCAATTACGACGAGGTCGTGTCGTTCTACGATGAGATTAAATTCTTTCCGCCGGTGAGATATTTCCCCGGTGCGATTGGCGGCCATTGCGTCATGCCCAATATTGCCATATTGCGCCAACAATTTCCGTCCGGCCTTTTGGAGGCTATCGTGAAGTCGAACACCATGAAGCAGAAAAATCTTGGCTCGGATGGATGGCTGGGCGCGAGTGGCTAGCCCGCGGCGCAGTTCAGTCAAGGATCGCAATAGATTGCAGACCGAAAGCGCGTTTGGCCCAGCCTATGTCTAATCCTGAAAGCGCGAGATTTTTGATCGAGGACAGCCTCAATCGTGTCGAGCGATGGGTTGAGGAGCAAAACTATCGCGGTTATGAGCCGTTCGATGGATTGTCCTCCTGGTTTCGGCCGCTGACGTTTGGCATTCTTTTGGGCGATCGGCTGCTGTTACAGCTGATTCGTCAATGTCCCATTAATCTCAGGCCGATCATGGGCGTGCCTCGAAAAGATTCAACCAAGGGAAGAGGGTACATGGCTTCTGGATACCTGGCGCGTTATCGGACCACGCGGGACGCGATTTATCTCTCCAAAGCAGAAGCATGTCTTGACTGGCTCGATCGTCAGAAGGCCAGAAAATTTGAGAAACACAGCTGGAGCAACCACTTCGATTTCGCCAGCCGCGGCGGATCTTATACCAGGGAAGATCCCATCATCGTCTGGACCGCTTTGATTGGGTTTGCATACATCGAGGCCTACGAACTGATAGGTGCGACGCGCTGGCTCGAGATTGCCGACAGTGTCTGCGGTTGGATCATGGATCTTCCTCGCGAAAGGACCGGTCGCGGAGACTGCATCAGTTACCTGGCGCATGTGCAGAGTTCGATCCACAACTCCAACATGCTTGGCGCCGCGATGCTCGCCAGAACTTCGAGATACACGGGAAATCGCGATTATGCTGATGTGGCACGTTCCGCCATCGAATACAGTTGCTCGCGTCAGCGCGCCGACGGCTCCTGGTGGTACGGGGAGGATCCGAAGTACCATTGGATCGACAATTTCCACACCGGCTATAATCTCGACAGCCTCTGGCGCTATATTGCAAGCACCGGTGACGACGCCTGGCGTCCAAGCTTGGGTAGAGGACTGGACTTTTATAAGCGGCACTTTTTTGAAGATAACGGCTGTCCCAAATATTATCATAATCGCCGCTACCCTGTGGACAGTCAGTGCGCTGCCCAGTCGATCGAATCGCTAGCCTCCCTTTCCAGCGAAGACCCAGAATGTCTCGAGCTAGCGATCAAGGTTGCTCAGTGGACGATTGAAAACATGCAGGGGAGAGACGGTCATTTTTATTACAGGATTTATCCATGGGGGAGGGCAAAAACCCCGATGCTTCATTGGGCGCAAGCTACCATGTATAAGGCACTAGCGCTGCTTTTGGAGCGGGTTGTCGGGAAGCGTGAGTTGGCCAGAACAAGAGTAGCAATCGGCGCCGAAGCGATATGAACGGTGCACGTTTGCAATACGCGCTGATCACGCCGGCCAGGAACGAGGAGGCCTTCATCGAGCTCACGATCCAATCTGTTGTAAGTCAAACGGTGCCGCCGGTGCGATGGCTTGTTGTAAGCGACGGTTCAACGGATCGCACAAACGAGATTGTTACTCGTTATGCGCTGGAGCATGACTGGATCGAGTTGCTTGAAATGCCGAAGCGCCAGGGGCGTGATTTCGGTGGGAAGGCAGATTCAATCAATGCTGGCTATTCATCGCTCGTCACTCGTCAGCCATCGGTCCCCTTCGACTTCGTAGGCAGCCTGGATGCCGACATTTCATTCGAAAAAGACTATTTCGTGTTCCTTCTTCGGAAATTCGCCGATGATCCGGAGCTGGGTGTTGCAGGCACACCCTTTAGCGAAAACGGTGAAACCTATGATTACCGATTCAGCAGCACCCATCACGTTTCGGGAGCATGCCAATTGTTTCGGCGGGAATGTTTCGAAACGATTGGGGGATATGTTCCGGTTAAAGGCGGCGGCATAGATGTCATCGCCGTTCTTACTGCGAGGCTAAAGGGATGGCGAACACGAACCTTTACAGAAAAGGTATCTCACCATCATCGTCTGATGGGTTCTGCGCAGCGACGAAGGAAAATCCTCGCGGATTTCGATCTCGGGCAAAAGGATTATCGCCTTGGCTTTCATCCGGTGTGGCAAGTCTGTCGATCCCTTTATCAAATGACCAGAAGACCTTATGTTATAGGAGGAATGGCGCTGTTTACCGGATATTTCTGGGCCATGTTACATCGATGCCAAAGGTCGGTTAGTCACGAGTTGCTCAGGTTTCAGCGAGAAGATCAAATGCGGCGTCTGCGAAAGTTCTTCGGCATTAGGGCGTCAATGTCACCGTCTCAAGACGAACGAGTTATTGCGTTCAATAAGACCGAGAGAAGATGCGATTCCCTCGAATAATGATGCGAACCTTTCATTGCGGCATACCTGTCTGAAGACGTGCCGGTGTCGGCGCCCAATGCGATTCAGGGACTAGCCGGGCTTGTTAGCGAACCGAACGAAGTTTTTATGCTCACAAATGTTTACCTGGAGGAGTACGAATCCCAGCAAGCGGTGCCGAAATATGTTTCCCGAACGGCGGGTGCAGGCATCGCTTACGTGCTGGAGAATGTTTACGGTCCGATCTATGCCGATCTGCTGGATAAAATGTCAGCCCAGGCGGCCCAAGACGGCGGTTTTCGCGTTCTAGAGTATGGTTGCGGCGGCGGCATGAATCTGCTCTGGATTGTTCGACACGTGGTGCAAAAAGGGCAGCCTCTTGCTCTCGGTTGCGGAACGGATTTCTCGTCTAAGATGGTCGCGGCATGCGAGCAGGAAGCGCGCGAAGCCCTGCATCCCAGAGACCTCGACAAAGTATGTTTTCGCCAAATCGCGAATGAGAACCTGGTGCGAGAATTACCCAAGGCGCTGAAGCGTGAGACCCGAGAAGTGCTTGGTTCGTTTCACCTGATCCTCGGTGTAAACACGTTTCGATATTGCTTTCGGTTGGGCAACGAAACCGAGTCGGCGCGCGGAATTTATTCCTTGCTTCGGCCGGGCGGTTACACCGTCATGATCGAGATGAACCACAATTTCCCGTTGTTCCGCAGCCGGTTGCGTCGCGACTCTGTCCCGAAAGAACAGCGGTATCTACCCACGCTTGAACAGTACGCCGGCGTTTTTCGGGATGCGGGATTCGAATTGCAGACCGTCAAGAACTTTTGTTGGGTTCCGCACTCGGCCACTCCGGCGATTGTAACGTTACTAGGTGTGGCCTCGCCTCTTCTGCAAACGCTCCTTCCGCGCTTCGCCACGCGATCGCTCGTCATCGCCCGCAAACCACAATAGCTCAGTCGGCGTTGCCGCAAGTCCATCTTCTAACTTGAATCTGACGCTTTCCCAGCCCGGTGTTACGCGCGTGTCGTCTAGTCGAGCAGCGCCCGCTCGCGCAGCCGTACTCAACGCCGACGGCGTTGCAGCCCAAAGAATCGCGGCGTTCTTTAAACTGCTGGGAATCGAACGGGAAGAGATAGTGTCGGAAACGCTGATTGGACAAGCCAGTTCCGAAACCGGTTCGCCTTACAACGGGGGCTCGCCTCTGGTTTTGTCTGGCGAGGATATCGGACTACTCGCCGAGATTGCTGCTCGAAAAGGCGTCTCGCTAGGTCGAGTGATAGCACCGTTTTCGGCCATCATTCTTCATAGTGTTCATCCGCGTCGTACTGATTCGCGGGCGATTGAAGATGTGCTGAGCGGAACCAGATTATCCTTTGTAGAATTTGGATCGGATTCGAAGAATTACTCGGTATGCCGGAATAGTGGTGCGTGTGGGCCGCTTTCCGGGCTGACTTTCGGTCCGATCGACCGGACCGTAGACTGCGGTCTAAATGTACTATCCTGCGACGGTCACGTTGAGAAGCTCATCGAAATCGATGGTGCGGGCCTCTTAACGAAGATCCAGCGCGGGCCGCAAAGTTTCTTGATCTCCACCGCCGGAAACGTCATCGACTTAGATGAAACCACCAATAACCAGATTGATTTTCGGACCTGCTTCTCGCGAATTGTTCCCTTGCTTCTGGCGCTACGGAGCGCTTTTGGTGACCGATGCTGGCGGCCTCACTACTTCCGCGCGAACATCATCATTGACGATCCGCCGCTCTGGGCCCGGTACGGTCATCTGGACGTGAGGAAGCTGGCCGAGACCACGGACCGCTTACGGTGTGCCTGCACGATCGCGATGATTCCATGGAATTATCGACGCTCGACGCAAGAGATCGCGAACCTGTTTGCCAGCCGGGCTCCAAGGCTGGGTATCTGCTTCCACGGATGCAACCACACAGAGGCTGAGTTTGGTGTTAGAGATGATGCCCGCTTAATGCACCTCGCTGGGACGGCGCGACAGCGGATGAATGCGCATGAGCAAATCACTGGACTGGCTTGCCAGGCGGTGATGGTTTTTCCACAAGGCGTGTTTTCGGTTGAAGCCATGCGTCACCTGCGAAGCGCCGGCTATCTGGCGGCGATCAACACCGAGATTCAGGATTACCACAACCAGGTGTCAGTTACCCGGGCGGAGTTAATGCAGCCGGCGCTGCTTTGCTACGGCGGTTTGCCTATGTTCTCTCGCCGGAAACCGGAAGATGGTATCGTGAACTTTGCTGTCGATGCCTTTCTGGGAAAACCGTGCCTGGTCGTGCTGCATCATGAGTTTTTTAAGACAGGTTTCAGTGCGTTCGAAGAGTTGGTGCAAGGCATTTCGAGTCTCCATCCGCCGCTGGCCTGGACGAATCTGGAAAACATTGTGAGGGAAACCGATTTAAGCCAGGTAGATTCTCGAACTCAAGGAGTAGTCAAGAAATTCACCAATCGCATGAGGATCAATGGTGAGTCGCCGGATGACGCCGTCATTCCGGCAGCGCAGCCTTTCAGAGAGTCGTTGACAGAACGATTACGGATCGCCGCGCGCCGTTATGCCTGCGAATTCCGAGACAATTATCTTGGGCGATTGAAGAGCCGATTCGAAGGCGTGGAAGCTCGTCGCTACGATGCTAGGAATCAAGAGTCCGAACCAAAGTCGAGGACCAAGCAGGAGGAAATTGGAAAGACAGAAATCAGCGTGCGAGGCCAGATACATCAGGTGCCCTCGATTCTGGTCGATGGACGGAATGTCATCGCAACCGGGAAATGGATAAAGGTGGCAGCCGTTCAAGATGAAGCTTTCCAATTGGGTGAAGTCGTGGCCCGTCCGGAAATGTTCATTACAAAATTAGAACAATGGGCCGTCAGACCCGACATTTTCCAATTCGCCCAAAAATTTACTGATCCCAAACCGCGATTTAGCTATCTAATGGAGTGGGATAATTTCGCCGCTGTTCCGATAACCAGCTACGAGGAATGGCTTCAGAAGCACGCAAAAAAAGACGTGAAAGAGAATCTCCGGCGGGCAAAGCGCGAGGGAGTCGTTGTGAAGACCTGCGAGTACAACGATGAATTTGCGCAGGGTATCAAGAGCCTTTATGACGAGACGCCTGTTCGACAGGGGCAACAGTTCTGGCATCACAATAAGCCTCTTGAAAAAGTAAAAAAGGAGAACGGGACCTATTTAGAACGGAGCGAATACATCGGCGCGTTCCTTGAAAATGAGTTAATCGGCTTCATCAAGATGGTTTACGTCGATGATTACGCCAAGACGATGCAGGTACTCACCAAAGACCGGTTTTTTTATAAGCGTCCCGCCAACGCCCTGATTGCAAAGGCGATCGAGGTTTGCGCCAGTAAGGGTATTAAATACTTTAACTACGGTTTCTACGAGTATCGCGGCAAGAAAGAGAATTCGCTCACGAATTTTAAAACTCGCCACGGCCTTTTGCTCTTCAGTTTTCCTCGATACTATATTTCGCTGACCCTTAAAGGAAGAATTTATCTCACGTTGAGACTACATCGTGGACTCAAACGCCTAGTTCCCAGGCAGGCTGTGAACGTTTCGCTGAAAGTTCGCTCGGCGATGCACCATGCACATCTTTGGGCACAAACGCGCCAGCCGGGACGGAAACTCTAACGACGCCAAATCAAGCGCACGATTAAATTGAATTTTGGGGGCGTAGCTTAATTGATTAGAGCGCTGCCCTGTTGCGGCAGAGGATGTGGGTTTGACTCCCGCCGCTCCCGTAGATTCGCGCGTAACACGATTGTTCCAAATTTCTCTCCTATGGATTCATTGACCGAAAGATTCTAAGGCATGCCTGGCATTGTAGGCATCATCGAAAAAGCGCGTCTGCCGAATCCATCATTGCTTCTACAGCAGATGGTGAAGTGCATGGCCAAGGACGTTGCGCTTTGTGCAGGCACCTTTTCAGCAACCAAGCTTCGTGCACATATAGGCTGGGTCTCCCGCAAGGAATCTTCCGACTGTTTGCCACTATGGGATGAGGCTGGAAACGTTTGTCTGCTTTTTTCCGGTGAAACTTTTTCTGATCACACCCCGAACGGCCCTCCCAAGCGCGTAGCGAATCCATTCGACTTGAACAACGCAAACAGCCTCCTCGATCTCTATGAGGAATTAGGCCACGAGTTTGTTCGTCATCTCAATGGAGTGTTCAGCGGCGTACTGTTGGACTTCCGCGAGAACAAACTGCTGCTCTTCAACGATCGTTACGGTCTGGGCCGTGTCTATTTTCACGAAAACGATCAGGCGTTCTATTTCGCGTCCGAGGCGAAAGCCCTTCTAAAAGTCGTTCCTGCGCTCCGTGCGATTGATCCTGCCGGATTAGCCGAGTTTTTTTCCTGCGGATATCCGCTCGAAAATCGGACCCTTTTTCCCGGCGTCCACGTTCTGCCAGGCGGTGCAGCATGGATATGGAAGGCGGATAAGGAAACGAGCCGTAATGCCTACTTCGATCCCACGATTTGGGAGAACCAGCCTACTCTATCATCGGAGCAGTTTTATGGGCGACTCAAAGAGGTCTTTACTCGAATCGTACCGCGATATTTCAGCGGCCCGCAGCCCATCGCGATGTCGATTACGGGTGGCCTCGATAGCCGGATGATTTTGGCAGCGATGAGGCCACAACCGGGATCGCTTAAATGTTACACATTCGGTGGAATGTACCGCGATTCCGTCGATGTGAAGATCGGACGCTCCCTCGCGCAAGCTTGCGGCCAACCGTTCAAAGTCCTTCCCTTGGCGCCGGACTTTTTTGCGCAATTTCCCGACCTGGCGGCAGAGGCGGTTCGGCGGACTGATGGAGCCATGGACGTCACTGGCGCGGCCGGCCTTTACGTTAACCGCCTGGCGCGTGACATTGCGCCTGTTCGGATGACCGGGAATTACGGCGGCGAAATTCTCCGTGGGATCACCGGTCTCAAAGTCCAGCGCATGGACGAGAGTCTCTTTGAGCCGGGGTTCGTCCGGCACCTGCGAAATGTGCCGGACACAATTGCGACAGCACGGCGAGCTGCTCTTCCTTCTTTTATCGCCTTCAAGCAACTGCCCTGGGTCCACTTTGCCATGCTGGCACTCGAACAGTCGGAGGTAACGGTCCGCACACCGTACCTCGACAACGAGCTCGTTGCGCTTAGCTACCAGACGCCACCAGAACTGTGGCGAAACAAGAATGTGGCGTTTCGCTATATTGCCGACCTAGACCCGCGCCTGGCCAGGTTACCGAATGATCGCGGAGCGGCCTGGAAGCCGGGGATTGATCTGAATCATTCCCGCTCCCGCCTCCAGTACCTACGCGGGGAATTCCTACCCAAGGCGGAGTACCTGTTTGACTACGGAATGCCAACCTGGCTGGCACGAATTGATCGGTTCATGTCGCCGCTGCGCCTGGAAAAACTGTTTCTCGGCAATCAGAAGTTTTGCCACTTCCGGACGTGGTATCGGCGTGAGCTTTCTGGTTTTGTCAGAGAGATTCTACTCGATCCTGGCACTCTGTCTCGGCCATATCTAAATCGACGGTATGTGGAGCAGGTGGTTAGCTCGCACGTGAAAGGCGAGGCTAATTTCACACTCGCTATTAATAAGCTTTTAAGTTGCGAACTGGTTCATCGAACCTTGCTAGATAAATAAGCGGGCATCGAGGATCGCAGAGCACTCGCAGCCAAACGTCATCCTTACAGTGAACGCTGATGATTTCGGTACGCCCCCGCAATCGCTGGCGAGTTCTGCCGGGACATTTCAACGTTCGATGGTGATGGCAGGGTTTCGGAAGGTCCTCTGAGTTTTTTAGAATGTTTCGAGGCCTGGCGATCTCAGCGGAAGGACTGCTCCAATGAAGGAGACCCTAATCTCAATTCTATCGTGCCCTGTTTGCAGGGGCAGCCTTACGCGAAACCATAAAGATGGTCATGACAATGATGAACCGCACCGAAAGCTGGTCTGCGAGAAATGCGCTGCGACGTACTCGGTCAAGCAAGACCTGCCCAGACTGTATCTCGATGACGACGGTATTATCGAACGGTCAGACCATTCCAAGCACTCGGAGTATGTCTTGGACCGGAATCGTATCGATGTTTTGGTACGAACGACCAGGAAAAGAACCAAGAAACCGAGCCTCGATTTCTTCTATAAGAGAGTCTCCATTCTTGCCATTATCGGATGGATACTACTCGCGGCAAGCGGTCTGTTGATAATTGCCGGCCCCATTGGCTTAGGAACCTTTGCAGGCTATCGACTATCAATGGCTGTTTTAATCTTAATCGCCGCGATTCTATTCGTGGCGGACTTTGAACACTACCGAAAAATTGCCAGGAAGACATATGAATATCAGGTGCACCGGCTGGCGCAATTGTCTCGCTCGTCTGTTTTGAGCGAATTCGACATTCACCAAAAGAGGCAGAGTAAAAATGAAAAGGATTTCGATATCTCTGAAGACCAACGCAAGGCGGAGGAGATTGCGAGGAGACTCGACAAGTATGAATCGAGGGGTAAGAGAGGGTTGAATGTCGGCTGTGGGGGTGAACAGCACCAATTGATTTCAATACCGTTCTTCGATCGGGACTACGACATGATTGGCTTAGATGTTTGTGAAGACTATGTTTTAGAATACTGCAAGCTCTTTCAAGCTTCTGCTGTGCAGGCCAACGCGATGGCTTTACCCTTCGCAAACGACTCCTTTGATATAGTCAATTTCTGCGATGTTCTTGAGCACTTGCATCACCCGTTTTTGGGTCTCTGCGAGGTAAATAGAGTTTTAAAGGCCGAAGGCCTCGTAATTCTGTCTACAAACTGCCGGTGCCGTCTATCCAGGGAATGCGCAAATCCGCTGATTTTGCTGGAAAGGCTTATTAGTGTGTACTTCGACGGGGTGCTTGGCCCAAGGGATATGCTTCGGGGGTTCGGCGATATGGAGTTTTACCATCTCAATTTCTCAAAAAGGGAAATCGTGGAATTATTAGAATCTTCCGGCTTCGAGGTGCTTGAGTTCTACACTTACTTGTCCAAGAGAAGAATTCTGACTAACGTTTTTAGCCGAGTTCCAGTACTCAGATTCATGGGAGATGCGATAGTCGTGACATGTAGAAAGAGGATTCGGTCAGCAGTTTAGAAACTAACTCGTAGCTTAGGTGGCGCTGCCAGGTACGGCCACGAACTTCCGGATGGACCATCTGATACGCATACACACATTGGTCGATGGGACGTGGAATGTAACGTTCCAGCCACCATATTCGATTTGCCCAAGCCCGAGCCAGCCCGATAGCTCTAAGCATCCAGAAGTGATGATGACAAGATAATCCAAGGTTCTTTTCAGTCTGGTTATGCCTGGCAGATGTTGCAGACCAGTGAGGCTGGGAAGGCACGGATCCAAACTTTAAGATGAGTGCCGTGGAAGCTATCGCGAGCGATCCAGCGTCGGGCAATTCTAGCTCGACGGTAATTCGCTTTAAGGGAAGAAGTATAATTGTACCAAGCACCGATATCGCAGGCCGAAAGGTGATTCTAACAGGTAACGTCCTCAGAGTAGCACAGATTTTTGATGAGGAATTAGTTGAAGGTGAAGCAGTCGCAAATCCGTTGACATTTATAAAGAACCTTCGAGCAGGTCCACTGAAGGCCGACATCTTCACCTTCGCTCAGCGGCTACCGGAAACCGCTCCGAAGTTCAATGAAGCCTTTGAATGGGACAACCGGGCCATCGCTTCAACATTAAGCTTCCAAAATTGGTGGCAGAAACTTCCCCAGGAATCGCGCAAAAACGTCAGGCGCGCGGCAAAAAAAGGCGTCAGCGTTCGATCGATCCCGTTCGACGCTGCGCTCGTACGTGGAATTCAGGAAATCTATGACGAAACACTGATCCGCCAAGGGAAGAAGTTTTGGCATTACGGAAAGGATTTTGCGACCGTCAAGATGGAGAACGAAAGTTATCTCGAGCGCAGCGAATTTATCGGGGCGTTCTATGGCGACTTACTCATTGGATTTATTAAAATGATCTACGTGGACCGAATTGCTGTGCTGATTCAGATCCTGGCGAAGAACGAGCACCGTGATAAACGACCGATGAATGCTCTCCTGGCGCATGCGATGGAGATTTGCGAACGCAAGAACACGAGCTGTCTCGTTTACGGCAAATTCGTTTATGGCACAAAAAATGATAGCTCTCTTACCGAGTTCAAACGGCGAAATGGTTTTGAACAGGTCAACTTCCCGCGCTACTACATCCCGCTGTCGATAAAAGGAAGGGCAGCTATTAGACTGGGCATCCATTGTGGACTCCAGAATTTGTTACCGAAGTACCTTAGGGATGTGTTCCTTAATTGTCGCGCGCGGTTTGTCAAGAATGGGCCGAGAGCTGTCCCACGTCCCCGCACAATTTGATTCGAGGATCTTAATTTGCCGGTGTAGCTCAACGTCAGAGCGGCTGAATCGTAATCAGCAGATGGAGTGTTCGATTCCTCCCGCCGGCTCCAACATTTAATTAAGCTTCCTTGCCTGGAATCACTGGTATATTTGGATCGCTTGGACGATAATGCCTCGGGACTCCAAGGGGTAGTACAGCCGATGTTGCACGAGGATTTTTATGCTTTCGGCAGATACCTGAACCGCGAAGTGGGAATTGCTATCGCGTCCCTCCTGAACCAACTGGTCGGGCATTGGCGATTACAAATCACTAATCACTGATCTTTAAGTTCGTGCTCACCGTAAACGCTGACGATCTTGGCCGTTGCAAGTTTGCTACAGATCGAATCATGGTGTGCCTTGCCGCCAATCGAATCAGCGCGGCCAGTGCGATGGCCACGACCGCGACGGCGCCCAGTGCCGCGGAGCCGATGCCGAAGCCGGTGAAGACGCGGCCCTCGTCGACCTCGTG
>Ga0207645_10001426_pt1 | contig 19564 bp, 15 predicted proteins | sample KBSM53metaG_FD_184331 | JGI IMG/M metagenome (GOLD analysis project Ga0207645, IMG submission 184331) | Miscanthus rhizosphere microbial communities from Kellogg Biological Station, Michigan, USA - KBS M5-3 metaG (SPAdes) (version 2) | ecosystem: Host-associated > Plants > Roots > Rhizosphere >...
TTTGGTATGCTGGATCGGCCGGTGCCGATGCCATAACCTCGTCCGGACAAAAGGGCATCCGCTGAACAGGCGGAGCGATCTGGGAGGGGAAAATGAACAGGCGATTGTGGATATCCCGGCTGGGCATGTCCGTAGCCGCACTAGGGGCGGCAGGAATAGGACATGCACGCGCCAAGCCCGCTGCTTTGCCGGCGGCGGGCGGGATCGTGCTTTACTGCGACCTGGCGGTGATGCCGGCCAAAGAAAAGCAGATGCTGCGGGTGTTTCATGAAAAATTTCGGCCCGCTGCCGCGACATTCAAGGGGTTCATCGATCTCAAAATCCTGAAATACGATCACCTGGTCCAAGGTGCGCCCCTTGCCAAGAATATCAATTATCGCTTCCAGCTCACCTATGAGAGCTTGGCGCTGCAACAGGCCTGGGTGAATTCCGATACCCACAAGGCCTTGTGGCCCTTGATGGCGGAAAGTTTGAGCAATGCGCAGGACTTCCAAGTCCTGGTGTTCAACAACGTTTGAAGCCGCATGCGAACTCACGGGAAGAAAATTGTCATGATTGCAAGAAGCAGGATTTTTGCCGCACTCGCCTTTTGGGCCTGCCTGATGCCGGCTTCGGCCCAGACGCCGCCGCCTTATCCGGTCGAGCCGCCGGGCAATGACGATGTCGGCATTTCCGTCGACCGTTATATCGGCAATGCCGCCAATTCGCCGGTCAAGATCAGCCACGACACCATGTACACCCAGCGCATCTTTAGCGCGGGGAATCCTGCGACCGGCAGCGCCGGCGCGGTGCTGGCGCCGGGCGAACAGACCGATCTCGCCACTCTGTTGCCGCATGATGTCACCTCGCTTTTCGCCACCTCCAAGGAACTGATTTTCTATGTGGAAAGCGGCAAGGGGCGGCTGGACGACGGCAAGCAATATTGGGACGTGAGCAGCGGCTTCGGCATGATGATCCCGCCCAATATGGCGCACCGCTTGACCAATCTGGGCGATGAGCCGCTCAAGATGATCATGTTTTCCTTCGATCCGGTCTATGCCTCGCCCAAGGCCATCGTGGTGCGCGACAGCCACAAGGTGCTGATGATCGAGCACAATGTGCATTGGAGCCACAATTCCAAATTGCTGTTCGGTCCGGAAGCCGGGGTCAGCCGCGTGATCGTGATCACCTTCGGCCCCATGACCATCGCCGGGCCCCATGCCAGCCCCGCCAATACCGATCCCAATGCCGGCGGCGTCCAGTGGATCCATGTCGAGGATGGCCCCATGCTGTTCCAGCTCGGCAGTGAAATCCGCCGCTGGCCGATCAATACCGGCTTCGTCACGCCGCTGAACGGCCAGACGGTGCATGCCCGCTACAATATCGGCGACACGGTCCAGACCACGCTGTTCATCAACAGCGGCAGCAGCATGCCGGCCTCTTCGCGGCCGAAGGGCGCGGCCTTGCCGACTTTCTGGCATAATCCGCCGCTGAAGGGCGAGGCGTCCAGCCCGGCGATTGCGGATTCCTATTTGAAGGATTCGGTTGTGGCGGGACGTCCGCTGCCAAAATGAGGTGATGATGGGGCCGATCTCACGCCGTAGCCTGTTGGGGTCCCTGAGTAGCATGGGACTTGGTGCCGTGGGATTTGCCGGGCGGCCTGCGATGGCGCAAAGCGGCGGATGCCGTGACGGCTATGGCACGGCGCGCTGTCCGCTGCCGGTGGAGCGGGCGACCGCACCCATTCCCGAGGTGTTTGCGTCCACCGGCTGGAAGACGATCGGTTTGGAGAGCTTCACCATTGACGTGGCGGATTATCAAAAGGAAGCGGCCTTCTATGCCGCCTTGCTGGGTTGGACACTGCGGGAGAATGACGGCAAGCAGGTGGTGATGGATGTCGGCAACATCGGCAATTGCATCTTTCGCGCCGCGCCGCCTGAGTCCTTCACCGGAACCGGCGCCAATGGCGAACCGCCGCCGCGCGCGGCCATTCGCGCCTTCGCCTGGGTGATCGACAAATGGGATGCCAAAACCGTGGCGGCCGAACTGACCAAGCGGGGCATGACGCCCGTGGCGGAAAATCGGGGCGCCTTCCAAAGCTTCCGGGTCAAGGACCGGGATGGTTGGGACTTGCAGATCTGCAATGACAAGGGACTTTTCGCGGCCCGCCGCAGGCCCGCGAACGTGAAGTGGGACGCGGCCCTGCCTTTTGCGCCAACGGGATGGAGAACTGTCTGGTTCGATCATTTCTCCTTCCGCACCCGCGACTACAAGCGCAGCGCGTCCTTCTACGCCAATCTCCTGGGTTGGCAGCGCCCCTTTGACGAAGGCACACAGATAGAGATGATGGCAGGTGACGTCGGCGACCTATTGTGCCGTGGCGGCAATGTTTTCATTCCCGAACAAGTGCGCGGACCTGACAAGGCCGAGCTGGATCATGTCTCTTACGGCATTGTACCCTGGGACGTGGAGCAGGTGCGCGCAGGCCTGGAATCGCGTGGCCTGCCGGTGCGGGCGGACACGGCAACGGCGCATCTGGGGCCCAACAACAAAAGCGTGCCCGACGACATTTATCAGTCCGCCTATCAAAGCTACCAGACCCTCACGCCGGCGGGCTTGCCCCTGCAGATCAGCTGGGTGACCAAAGACAAACGCCTGGTGGGCGCCATGGCCGACAAGCCGATGGCCCTGCGCAAATATCCCGCGGTGACGCGGTAGGAGGAAGGATGACCACGACAAACCTCAAGGATCTTCCGGAGAGAACGCCGTTCCCGGGCTGGCGCGGAAAATTTCTCAGGTCGGCAGGCATGAGTTTTGTCTATTGGGACGTTCCGGCCGGAACCGCCTTGCCCGCACACTCTCATCCGCATGAGCAGGTGGCGCATATGTTTGAAGGCGAATTTGAAATTGTCGTGGACGGCGTCGCCCAGGTGCTGCGGCCGGGATCGGTCAGCATCATTGCGCCCAATGCCGTCCATTCCGGCCGCGCGATTACCGATTGCAGGATCTTGGACGTCTTCTGTCCGGTGCGGGAGGATTATGTTCAGTATGAACGCTGAACGACCCGGCCGGCCGCAAGGCCGGCGGGATCATTCAATCGGCGTGAAGCCTGTCAGTAATAGGGATCGTATTCATCCCACGAGTAATCGGCGTAGTCGACATCCTCGGCGGGATACCAGTAACAGGTGAATTCGTACCCATCGTCGAAGCAGTAGCCGTAATAGTCCGCATCGCCATATTGCGCGAGTCGCAGACCAGGCCAGGCAACGGGAATGATCGCATTATCGATCATCGCCATCTTCTGCTTGGTCTTGACCCGCTTCATGGGCAGATCGCCGGCCTGCATGGCAGCCACTTTTCCATTCTTCACATCGACCGTCACGTCGCGGTTGGCCAATTTGCCGACGGCATGCTTGCCGTTCTGCTTGAGCTTGGCGCCCAGCAGATTGTGTCCATTCATTTGTTTATGCTTATGACCCTTGCCACGCTCCTTGCCGGCATTTTTTTCCTTGCCCGGCTGTGCGGCTGCGAAGTTGCCGGGAATGATGAGGCTTATGCTTACGAGCAGGGCAGTTGCGAGGTTTTTGCGGGCCATGGAAATGATCCTTTTGCTCCATACCCAATAACGGAAGGGGGCGACGATCGTTCCGATGCGGCCCCGCCTAGCCACCTCAGACAGGCTGCCCTGGTAAAGCCTGGCTGATGCCGGTTTGAGACCGTCTGCACCTCATGCTAATGCGAGTTCCGGGCCGGCGGTACAGCGCACGCGATAGAATTTTATAGTACGGGGAAATTGGAGCGGGTGAAGGGAATCGAACCCTCGTATGCAGCTTGGGAAGCTGCCGTTCTACCATTGAACTACACCCGCAACCGTCAAAGCTCTTAGCACGTCGGATTGGCAGTCTCAAATCTTCAACTTCAGGTCACGACCGCCGGCCCGGCCGCTCGCCCAAGCTCGCGGCGTGCGGCGCTCAAATCGGTCGTCGCACTGCGCTGTCGCTAGGCGACCGCGGACCGCTCCTCACCCCTTCACCCGCTCCAACTTCCAGCAGTAAGAAATCGATCGCGCAAGCGGCACCGCCGGCCCGGCCGCTCGCCCAAGCTCGCGGCGTTCGGCGCTCAAATCGATCCACTGGATCGATTTGACCGGCCTAACGGCCGGTCGCGCCTCACCCCCTCACCCGCTCCAACCACCTGACGCCAACGGGCCAGAACTGTTTTGCAGATGGTTTTGGTGTAGCGTGCAATCCCACCATTGCATGGATAGTCAAAGGGACATTGTGGGGAAAGATTCTCGCACAAATACCATTTTTGCGTGTGCTCTCGCGCTCACATTGGCGGTTTGCATACCGTCCTCTTGGGCTCAAGAAAAGCAGCAGGATACGGGCGTAGAAGAAGTCGTAATTCAGGCCACTCGGTCTGGGCGAAGTTCACAGAATGAGACCATCCGCGTCGAGCTCTTGAGCCGCGATGAGGTCGAAGAAAAGCTGCTGATGACCCCCGGCAATATCGCCATGCTGGTCAGTGAAACGCCGGGCGTGCGCACGCAGATAACCTCCCCGTCGCTGGGTGGGGCGAACATCCGCATGCAAGGCATGAAGGGCCGCTATACCCAATTGCTGTCCGACGGCTTGCCGCTCTATGGCGGACAAGTACCGGCCATCGGGTTGCTGCAATCCCAGTAGGTGTTTGGCACGGAGAGTTCGATATAGTCTTAGAGCGCAATTGAGAGGCCAACGGTCGCGAGTGAAGCGCCCATTCTTGCAGAGAATCGGACTTTCCTGTTCATTGGGCGGAGCGTCCCAATCGAACAGCATGCGACCCGGCCAATGTCCGCGCGTAGTTCAAGGATATGCAATGGAAAGTGTCGCTACGAACTATTTGATATATAGCCTGCAAAGCTAAAAGCAGCGAGGTAATCGTCATGATTAGCCGTCCGCTCATCTTCATAATGCCGCTAGTGCTGGTTCTTATTACTGCCGGTACGACAGCGCACGAATACACGAGAAGCGCATATTTAAAGACATTGCGCTTAGCTCAGGTACAGGCGCAGCTGGAAGCTGAGCGAGCCCCTACACCCGATCAAGCAGAAAGCGCGTGTCGATTGACTATCGAGCTCAGGATCGACAGTCAGCCCAATCCCATGGCAGGGCTAATTCGCATTACTGACCTTGCGACAGGTAAACCATTGTCATTTTCGACTTTGATATCGCGCGCCAACCACTGGTATGTCATTTCCGGTCGAACGCCCCTTCTTTTACCAAAGACAAAAATCCAAATTGAGGCGTTTCATGGATTGACGACACAAGTCTCGACCCAAGTAGAAGATTTGACCAACAAATCGGATAGCTCTTTAGTTATAGCACTGAAGACGTTTTATGATCCCGCCAAGAGGAATCTCGTCGCCGGCAATACTCACCTGCATCTGATGAAATTGACGCGGGCGGAGGCGACACATTATCTGGAAACTGTGCCTCGCGCGGATGGACTGGATTTGGTGTTCCTGTCTTATCTTATCCGTCCCTCCGAAGATCAAAACTACATATCAAATACTTTTTCCAAGACAGATCTCGGCGCCTTGTCGCGGGATGGACTGTTGTTTGGCAATGGGGAGGAGCATAGACATAATTTTGACATTAAGGGCGAAGGGCACGGGCACGCATACGGCGAAGGGTATGGCCACGTGATGTTTCTTGACCTTTTGCGCAAAATTGAGCCCGCCAGTCTGGGCTCAGGAATTATGGGCGCAGGATCGGATGGCACTCCGCTTCAAAAAGGCGTCCGTGAAGCTCGCGGTGATGGAGCGACCATAATCTGGTGCCACAACAAGTTCGGCCACGAAGATATTCCGAATTGGGTCGAAGGCTTAGTGGATGCGCAAAACATTTTCGATGGCAGTGCTATTGGCTCTTACTATGATACGTTTTATCGCTATTTGAATTTGGGTATGCGGGTCCCGTTTTCCACAGGCACTGACTGGTTTATCACCGATTTTTCCCGAGTGTATGTGCCGATCAACGGAGAAATAACTGTCAAACGGTGGCTCGCTGCATTGGCCGAAGGCAAGTCCTCAATTACCAATGGCGTATTTTTGGAATTTGATGTGGAACGAGTATCTCAACCCAAGTCAGGATCAACGAAATCGAATGAAACGGGGCGCACCTTTCAGCCCGGCAGTACAATTTACGCTCGGTCAGGGGAAGAACTCGTCATCACGGCACGCGCTGTTGGTCGCAACGACTTTAAGCGGCTTGAGCTAGTGCAAAATGCGCGCGTCATCAACTCGGTGACGGATACAGGTAAGCAGGGTTATTTCGAGGCCACTATGAAAGTGCACCTTAAGACCACTGAGCCCGGCTGGATCGCAGTACGAATTCCGACCGATATCCCGTCTCCCGAGAATTCAGCCGGGACGAGCCGTGTCGCCAATAAGGTGGGCGGCGTCGACGAATTCGGAATGCCGCTTTTTGCCCATACTAGTCCAATTTACATCGAAGTGGATGGTCACCGCATATTTCAGACCAAAGTGGCGAACGGGCTGATTGCTGAAATGGAAGACAGTATGAAAACGATCGTTAAACAAGGGGCATTTGCCAATAACGACGAACGAGAATCAGTTCTTACGGTCTATCGCACCGGAATATCGCGGGTCCGGAACATGATAGATGCGTCCCGGAAATGACCATTCCGTAAGGCCTGTATTGGTTTGGGTAAGCCGCTGATGCTGGTCGTCATAGGTTAGCGTCTCCCACAAACTCCTGGCGCATCATTGTCAATGATGCGAGCGGACAAACTGTTGACACCTCGACGTCACACATCGGCTTCCGGTGCGCACGGTCTGGGTGAGCAATGTTGATAATTTATTGTTACAGACCGATCCTCGCGCGCGGTGCTCATGCGGGGAGGGCTAGCGCCTGCTTGGCCGGAGCTGTGACTTTTTATGCGACCGGGTGGACGTCCGGATTCTCGCCGCGTCGGAATTGCCCAGCAACGACGCCACCCGAGTCTCCAGCAAGCGTGCTTCTTCGCGCAAGCAAGTCTTGAATTCATCGATCAATCGCGATTCGAGCGCCAGGGTAGAGGTGAAAATGCTGGTTTGCACCATGCGCAAGGGCTTGAGAGGCACCAGGGCAAAGAATCTTGGACCAATGGCCAACGGCACCAGCGGATCGGTGATCATGACGCCGCCGACTTGCAACAGCATGGAGCAGGCATGCTCGAAGCTGCTGGCCGTGTATTGCGGATGAAAGGGGGCGCCCTCCGCACGGAAGATTTTCTCCAACTCCTCCCGCATCGGCCCCGTAGGTGTGGCGATCAGCTTATGGGCAGCGATATCCGCCGCGCGCACCGTGCTGCGTCTGGCCAGCGGGTGATCGTTGCGCATCACCGCGACGGTTGGCATTTCGAACAGCGGTGAGGCCTCGACGCTTGTGATCGTCTGCGGCACCATTGCTCCGACCGCGATGTCCATGCGATTCGGTATGCGGGGGAACTCATGGGGTTGCAACACCGTAAAATCGATCTCCGCATCCGGATTTCTTTTCGCGAAGCGGCCGATCGTGGGAATCATCAAGCTGTTGGCAAGCCGGGGACCCGATCCCACCGTCAGCCGTGACTGCGCGCCGCTGGCCAGCCGCCTGGCGGCGCGGGGCAATTCGTCGACGGCGACGAGAACGCGGTGACATTCATTGAAGTATTGCGTCCCCTCGGTGGTGGGACGCAAGGCGTGGCCGTCCCGGGAAAAAAGCTTCAGGCCCGTGGTGCGTTCAAGGCCTGAAAGCAACCGGCTCGCTGCCGACGTGCTCATGTTCAACTGCTGCGCACCCGCGGCAAGGCTGCCGCGCTGCATCACGTGAAGAAACAGCCGGATCGCCTGAATGTTCATCGGGGCCCCATCTTGCAAAATATGCAACATATGATCGCATCTTTGCATTTTTCACAAGGATGGAACTATGTCTATCATGGCAGCCGGGAAACAAGGGGCACGGCTATGACACTGCATGCCACTCTCGAGAAAAACGCCAGGGCGCTTGCCGACCGCTGCTGGCTCCGGTTCGAGGAGGCGTGCTGGAGCTACGCTGAAGGCAATGCCAAGTGCGATAAAATTGCTCAGGGGCTTGTCGACCAGGGCGTCAGGCCGGGCGACCGCGTTGGCCTGCTTTTCACCAATTGCCCCGACCTGGTGTTCTGCTATTTCGCCTGTTTCAAAGTCGGCGCGGTGGCGGTACCTCTCAATACCCGCTTCCAGGTCGCGGAGTCGGTCTATGCGCTGAATCATTCCGGCGCGAAAATCCTCATCGGCCAATCCGATCTTATTGCTCCGCTGCGCTCGGCGCGCGGCGAACTCACCGGCGTGGAGCGCATTTTCGTCACCGGCGATGCTCTTCCCGGCACCGAAGCTTTTTCCGCGCTGATCGGTGAGGCGCCCGTGGATTTGCCGTCGGTCGCCTTGGACGCGCTGGCGGTTGTGATGTACACCTCCGGCACGACATCGCGGCCAAAAGGCGTGATGCACAGCCATGCCACGCTCCGGCGCCAAAGCGCGAATTATTTCGCGGTGCTCGGCGCCGCCACCTACGCGGAGTGCCTCGTGTCATTGCCGCTTTGCCATTGCGCGGCGCTGAGCATATTCCTGCTGTCGGCGACCGAAATCGGCGGTACTGTCACCATCCTGCCGGCCTTTGAGCCCGGCGTTTTGCTGCGTGCTATCCCCAAATACCGGATCACCTTCGCCGGTGGGATGCCGGTGATGATCAATGCGCTGGTCAATTATCCCGATGCCGCAAGCCACGATCTGAGTTCGCTCAAGATCTTCATCGGAGGCGGGGACTGTGTGCCGATGGAGCTTCAGCACCGTTTTAGGGAGCTGTTCGGCGTGGTGGTGGACGAACTCTGCGGCATGACGGAGGTGATCTATTGCAATCAGCCCGTCAATCTGGGCCAGCGCCGTCCCGGCTCCATTGGCAAGCCGTTCGGAGACGTGCGTATCCGTCTGGAAGATCCGGATGGAAACGAGGTGCCCGACGGGGAGGTCGGCGAGATCGTGGTCCATAGCGGCGCGGTGACCTTGGGCTACTGGAACGATCCCGAGAACACCAGGGTGGCGTTGAGCGGCGGCGGAATGCATACGGGCGACTTGGCGCGTCGCGACGCCGACGGCTTTATCTGGTTCGCCGGCCGCTCCAAGGACATCATCATCCGCGGCGGCTCGAACATCTCGCCCGGCGAGGTGGAGGACGTGCTCTACTCCCATCCCGCGGTGTATGAAGCGGGCGTGGTGGGCGTTCCCTGCAACGAACTGGGCCAGCGCGTGCGCGCTTATGTGGCGCTGAAGCCGGACGCACACGCGACCGACAAGGAGCTGATCGCTTGGGCGGCCAAAAGCATTGCGGCTTACAAGGTCCCCGAAACCATCGAGTTCCTCTCGGCGCTGCCCAAGGGGCTAACCGGCAAGGTCCTGCGCAAGGCACTGCGCGATCAAGCGAGCTTGGTCCGCGCGTAGCGGATGGCGCCTGAAACTTAGAAATCAGAGCTCAGGCAAAAACATCCACCAAATCCGATGACGGCTGCAGCACATTGCCCGGCGCCGCCAGCATGTTGCCGGCGATGGCGATGCACAGACCCTGATCCGGATAGATCGCGATGCCCGCGCGCCCGCCCAGGGTGGTGCCGGCATGGTGGTAACGCCTGCGGCCCTTGGCGTCACTCTCTATCCGCCATCCCAGTCCCAAGGGCGGCATGTCGCCGGCCTTTTCTGTCATGGGCGTGAAGAGAAGCGCGCGCTCCGCGCTGGAGATTTTCGCGGCAGAGGAGTCCAGCAGCGCGGCACCGAAACGCGCGGTGTCGGATGCGGTCATCAGATAGCCGCCGCCGGCCCAGCAAAAAGCGGGATTGAAGTATGGAATGTTCAGCCAACGCTCCTTGCGCCCGCCGAAATAGAACTCCGCGGCGGCCGGAGAGGCCAGTTTCAGATCCATGGCACTGCTATAGCCCTTGGCGCGCAGCGGAATGATCGCGGCGGGATCGTCTTGCGCCAGGCTTGCAAGGCCGAAGGGGCTCGCGATTTCCGAAGCGATCAATTGCTGAAAGGACTGTTTGGCCGCCGCTTCCATGACCAGCGAAGCGAGGGTGTAGCCGAAGCTGGAATAGAAGACTCGCGTTCCCACCGGCGCCACCAGCGAGTCCTCGATGAAGACCGCCAAAATTTCGCGATTGCCGGGATAATTGCGCTGGTAGATCGCGCCGCCCGGGGCATTGGGGTCAAAGTCCTTCGGCACATAATGCCGGACGCCACCGCGATGGGTGAAAAGTTGCCGCAAGCTGGTCTGGCGATGCGGCGCCGGCAGATCGGACAACCAAGTGGAAATCGGCGCATCCAGATCGAGAATGCGTCGCGAGACCATTTTCACTGCCGCGGCCGTGGTCACCATTTTGCTCACCGAGCCAAGTCTGAAGCTGTGGGCAGGCGTGGCGGCCACACCGCTCTCGATATCGGCCTGTCCCAATGCGCCGGCCCAAACCAGGCCCTTGGCATTGGCGACGGCCATCGACAAGGCGGGCGGCTGCAACGGCGGCGCTGCGATGACCTTTTTGGCGATTGCCAGCGCGGCGTCGGCCGCACTGACGCCTTGCGCCTGAGCCCGCGATGTCAAAGTCAGGGCGGCGACACTTGCTGTCCCCGCAAGGATTTCGCGCCGGCTTAAATTGGACATGGACCCCTCCCACCGATTGGAACCATGCTAGCATCCACTATCTTCTACTGCAAGGTATTTGTTATAACATGATAGCGGGAAATTGCGCGCGCCACGTTGCGCAAAATCAATATCCGCAGCGATTTTCGTGCGGCCTCTTGGCTCTGGTTGGCGGCGGGGTTTTCCACTAAAAACCCCCATCCGGCCCTTCAGGGGAGGGTCAACAGGAAGGAAAATCACAATGAAGGCTAAGACTATTTTCGCGACCGCTGCCGCGGTGGCGCTTCTGGTGCCGCTCGCCGCGTCGGCCCAGTTCCTCGGCAAGGAAGACATGCCGACCACGGATTTCGCCAAAGGCACGGTCTTTTGGTCGCCCAAGCCGACGACGCCGACGCCCTATGTGGCGCCCAACAAGCCGCACTGGAAGCTGTCGGAAATTCTGGCCGCCCATAAGGGCCAGAGCGACTGGGTGCAGCCCATCGTGCGCAACAAGGACCAGGAAGGCGATTACATCTCGCTGGGCGCCGGCAAGAAGACCAAGCAGAAAATGTATTCGGATGACCGGGTGGTCTTCATCGTCTGGGAAGGTTCCATCCGGGTGTCGATCGACGGCTATCAGCCTTTCACCGCCACCAAGGGCTTTTTCGTGAACGTGCCCTTCCGCCACATGTATACGTTGGAAAATATCGGCTCCACGCCGGCACTGCGCTTTGAAGTGCGCCAGGCCGGTGCGATTCCGCTTTATCCGGTCACCGAGACCCCGGATCCCGTCAAGGGCATGACCTATACCAGGGTCACCAACCTGACCGGCCCGGCCAAGGAGAAGGACTCCAATCCGATCTATGTCGATTACATGAAGGAGTTCAACGGCACCGACAAACCCTATGGCGGCAAGTTCGTGTGGGACGACCACTTCACGTCCAACATCCTGCGCGGCAAGGGCGCGCCGGTTCCGCCCGATACCAACAAGGGCCACTTCCATGTCGGCTGGACCGAATTCTGGTTCATCATGGAAGGCAAGATCGGCATAAAGATCGAAGGCATGCCTTACTTCAATTGCGATCCGGGTGACATCATGATCGCCGCCCAGGGCCGCTGGCACCGTGCCGGCAACGATCCGGCGGCGCCCTGGTCGACGCGGGTTCCGTTCAATCCGCGCCCGCCGATCCTGCATAACTTCGAAGCCACCGGCGACTAGTCTGGCCGCAGGCAAGAACAGACCCCCGCGCTGCAAGGCGCGGGGGTTTTTCTTTGCCCCCGCCTGAGGTCGGAAAAAGGAACTTGGAGCACCATGTTGCGGTGCACAAAATTCGCCAAATCTCTCGCTTTTGAGCCTTAAGGATGATGTCACCAAAGTCGCCAACAGCAGTGATGTAGGTGTAAATTTACACCAGGGTGCAATTCTGCTTATTTGTCCGAGGATTGCGCCGATGCGGCGCGTTTTATACGGATTTGCGCGGCTTAAGGCCGGCGCCGCCAGAACAAAGAGTTGATCATGAAGCGCGTTCTCGTCCTGTTGTTGGCTTGTGTCAGCACCTCCGCTTTCGCGGATTCGCCGGCGCTGCAAAAACAGTTCGACGAGACCGTCAAACCCTTTGTCGGAAAATATTGCGTCGGATGCCATAGCGGCGCCCAGCCCACCGCCCAGTTCGACCTCAAATCCTACAACACCGTGGAGCAGGTGAAGGACGAATTCCCCCGCTGGTCGCTATTGGCCGAGCGGCTCACCGCGCATGAGATGCCGCCCAAGCCGATGCCGCAGCCGCCCGCCCAGGCGGCCCAGCAAGTGATCGACTGGGTCCATGCGGTGCGGGCGGAAGAGATCCAGCGGCTGGGCGGCGATCCGGGCACCGTCTTGGCGCGACGCCTCAGCAATGCGGAATACAACTACACCATCCGCGACCTGACCGGCGAGGACATGCAGCTCACCCGCCAATTCCCGGTGGATCCGGCCAACACGGCGGGCTTCGACAATTCCGGCGAGTCGCTCACCATGTCGCCGGCGCTGCTCAACAAATATCTCCAGGCGGCGCGCCAGGTGGCCGATCACATGGTGCTCAAGCCCGACACCATCGATTTCGCGCCGCATCTGATGCAGGTGGAAAGCGATCACGACAAATACGCAATCCAGCGCATCGTCGCCTTCTACAAGGCGCAGCCCACCGATTATGCCGACTATTTCCAGGCCGCTTGGCGCTATCGCTATCGCGCGGCTTTGGGCAAGCCCGCCGCGACGCTGGCGTCCACCGCCGCCGATGCCAAGGTGAGCGCCAAGTATCTGCCCCTGGTCTGGTCGATCCTGCATGACAAAAATGCGGTGGGGCCGGTCGCAAAGCTGCAATCCATGTGGAACGCCTTGCCGGCCCCCAAGCAGGCCAAGGACGCCCGGCTAAACTCGCAAGCCCAAGCGATGCGCGATTTCGTGCTGCGCATCCGCGCCCACACCGCCATGCAATTCGCCGCGCCCATCGTAAAGGGCCTGCCGGGCCAATCCGAGCCGCTGCACAATTGGCGGTTGGAGGAATATGCCCAGAACCATCGCAAGAGCGATGCCGCGGCTCTCAGGCCGGACAATGTCGCGGAAGAGGCGCCGCCCGAGATCCCGAAATATCCGCCGCTGCATGAAGACGCCTCGCCGCGTTGGGCGATCCTGTCGGCGCATGCCCGCTTCGCGGACCAGGACCTGGTCTATCCCGCAGGCCAGAAGGCTGTTTATCAAAAGGCTTTCGAGCGCTTGGCTTTCGTGTTCCCGGATACCTTCTATGTCAGCGAGCGCGGCCGCTACTGGCCGGATGACTCCACCGACAATGGCCGCCTCCTGAGCGCCGGCTACCACAATACCGGCGGCTATTATCGCGACGACACCGCCCTGATGCAGCTGATCCTGGACAAAAAGGGCCAGGACCAGCTCAACAAACTGTGGAACGAGTTCGACTTCATCGCCCACCAGACCGAGCGCACCTGGGTCCAGTATTTCTTCAACCAAAGCGGCGAGGTGGACGGCAACATCAACGGGCCGCTCTCCACCGAATCCGGCTCCAAGCGCCCGGTGGGCCATGAAGTGACGGATCAATTCGTCATCCTTCAGATGCGCGACAAGTATCTCGCGCGCTGGGGCTTGGACAAGGAGCATAACGATCCGGTCGCCCCCAAAGCCTTCCGCTGGCATTACGGGCTGATCAACGCCACCTTGCGCGACCTGGAGAAGCAACACGCCGCCGCCGAGCCCAAGCATGTGGCGGCTATGTTGCGCTTCGCCGAGCGCGCCTATCGCCGCCCGCTGACCGCCGGCGAGCGCGCCGGTGTGCTGGCCTATTACAAGACGCTCAGGACCAAGAATCGCCTGTCGCATGAAGACGCCGTGCGCGATTCCATTGTCGGCATCCTGATGTCGCCGGACTTTCTCTATCGCTTCGATTTGGCCAAGACTGCCGCGGCGGCAAAACCAGGGCTGAGCAAGGCTGCTTTGACCAAACCTTTTGTCAGCCAGCCGCTATCGGATTACAGCCTGGCCAGCCGGCTGAGCTATTTCCTCTGGTCCAGCATGCCCGATGCCGAGCTGATGAAAGACGCGGCAGCGGGCGACCTGCACCAGCCCGCGGTGCTTCAGGCGCAAGCCGTGCGGATGCTCAAGGACCCAAGGGTGAATGGCCTGGCGACAGAGTTCACCGGCAACTGGCTGGTGTTCCGCCAGTTCGAGACCAACAATTCCGTCGATCGCCAGCGCTTCCCGGCCTTTGACGACGAATTGCGCGAGGCCATGTTCCAGGAGCCGATCCGTTTCGTGCAGGACACCATCACCCGCGATGGTTCCATGCTGGACCTGCTGTACGGCAACTACACCTTTGTGAATCCGCCGCTGGCCAAATTTTACGGCATGCCGGAAATCGCCGGCGACTCCAGCAAATGGGTGCGGGTCGACCATACCGACAAATATGGCCGTGGCGGCATCCTGCCCATGGCGGTGTTCATGACCCTCTATTCGCCCGGCCTTCGCACCAGCCCGGTGAAGCGCGGCAATTGGGTGGTGCAGAAAGTGTTGGGCATGAAAGTGCCGCCGCCGCCGCCGGTGGTGCCGGAACTGCCCAGCGACGAATCCAAGACCGACCTGCCGATCCGCGCCATGCTGGAGGAGCATCACAAGAATCCCTTCTGCGCCGGCTGCCACGAGCGCTTCGATTCCTTCGGCCTGGTGTTTGAGGGCTATGGCCCGGTCGGCAATGCGCGCACCACCGACATGGCGGGACGGCCGGTGGATGCCTCGGCGACCTTCCCGGGCGGGGTGGACGCCACCGGCGTGCCGGGACTGCAGGGCTATATCCGCGAGCACCGCCAGGACCGCTATGTGGAAAATCTTTGCCGCAAGCTGCTGTCCTATGCCCTGAACCGCTCGCTCCAGCTTTCCGATGAATCGCTGGTGGACAAGATGAAGGCCGCTCTGGCGGCCGACGGCTATCGTTTCCGCGCCCTGGTCGAGACCATTGTGGTAAGCCCGCAATTCCTCAACCGCCGCGCGCCGGAAACCGCGGACATCAAGCACGCCGCCTTACAGCCCGCCGACATCGCCGAAATCAAAGCCTATTTGAAAAAGGGGAACTGACATGTCTCGTCCGACTTTCTCCCGCGCATTTTCCCGCCGCGTCATGCTCAAAGGTGCAGGCTGCACCATGGCGCTGCCCTGGCTGGAATCGGTCAATGCCTTGGCGGACACGCCGACGGCAGGCGATTTCCCAAAGCGGTTCGGCGTGGTCTTCCTGGGCTGCGGCGTCAACGAGAACCATTGGAGCGCCGAAGGGCAGGGCGCGGAGATGAAGCTCAGCAAGACGCTGGAGCCGCTGGAGCCCCTGAAGCAGAAGATCAACGTCATCGACGGGCTTTATGTGAAAGCCCTGACCAACCAGGGCATCCACCCCGCCCAGACCGGCAGCCTGTTGTCGGGCGAGCAAATCACCAAGGGCGCCTTGATCCATTCCGGCATCAGCGTCGACCAGATGATCGCCAGCCATGTCGGCCAGGAGACGCCGCAATCCTCCATCGTGCTGGCTTGCGAACAGCCGATGACCGGCTATCACGAGACCAATTTCAGCCTGGCCTATTCCTCGCACCTGTCCTGGCAAACGGCGGACTCGCCGGTGCCGGTCGAGGTCTATCCCTCGCTGGCCTGGGACAATCTGTTCGACAATCGCGGCAGCCTGCTCAATCTCAGCGTGCTGGACCGGGTCAAGGACCGCGCCCAGGACCTGTCGCGCAAGATCAGCGCCACCGACCGCGGCAAGCTCGACGAATTCCTCACCAGCGTGCGCGAAGTCGAGAAGCGCGTGGAATTGATGCGCAAGGCCAAGGATGCCGCCGACGACGATGCCAAGGCCAAGAATATGGACGCCGCGATGATGGATCGTCCGGCCAGCGGCCTGCCGGAAGACCTGCGCGAGCATACCAAGCTGATGTGCGATATCATCGCCATCGCGTTCCAGACCAACAAGACTCGCGTCGCTTCGCTGATCATTTCGCGCGACCTGTCGGCGATGTACTACCCCTTCCTGGACGTGAAGGAAGGTCATCACGCCGCCAGCCACGACAATGCCTCAGACAGCTACGAGCGCATCGCCCATTTCCATGTCGGCCAGTACGCCTATCTCGCTTCCAAGCTCGACAGCATGAAGGAAGGCAATGGCACCGTGCTGGACAATAGCTGCCTGCTGTTCATGTCGAACATGTTCGTGGGCCGCAAGCACGACAACAGCCGCCTGCCCTTGGTGCTGGCGGGCGGGTTGGGCGGCACGCTGCAGACCGGCCGCAGCCTGAGCTATCTCAATGACGGCGAGGACAAGCGCAAGATGTGCAGTCTCTACCTGTCGCTGATGGACCGCTTCGGCCTCAAGCTGGACAAGTTCGGCGACGCCAACACCCGGCTGGAGCGCATCTAGTCCGTTTGCCGGATGATCGTGCCCGCCTGTCCGGGCGGGCACGGCGCGCGTCGTGCCGCCGGCGATTGGTGTGCCTGAGGCTCGTCCCGGCCATAGCCCATGACGTGCAAGGTGGCGCCATGAAGGCGGTGAAACAGGGCCTTCGCTGCGGCGTCCATTTCGGAAATATTGGCGTCGTCCGAGCCGCGCCGGAAAAACTGCGGCGCCAGCCTGTGCAGCTGGGCGAAGGAGATATCGAACGGATGCTGCTGTTCCAAGCCCAGATAGGCTGAGAGTCCGGCCAGGGACTTCGCGTCGCCCGCCGCCAAATCCTCATAGCGAAGGACCAGCACACCGGGGCGCGCGATCCAGGCTTGGACATGGTGTGACCAGGACACGCCAACTTTCCCGGCGATCACCTCCGCCAGCGTGACATCGCGGCCCATATGCTCGCGCAGGAAATGGGCATGGGAAACAGTCGCGGATCGGCCGTCACGCACGACATAGATTGCCGGATGGTTGTCCCCCGGCGGCAGCTCATGGGTTTTGACATAGAGGCGCCGCTCCTGGCGCCGCGCCCGCTCCAGGAATTGCCGGGGGTCGTTTCCAACCGGCTCCTGGCCGATCAGTCTGCAAAGCTCTTCGCCGGCAAATTCGCTGTCGCTATAGACGGACTGGCTGGTGAGGCCGAAGCAGCGATTCAATATGAGGCGAAGCAAGGTATTGCCGGAACGGGGATAGGACGCCAGCCAGGTCACCGGTGCGTCCCGGCGCGGTTCAAACGACATTCCCGCTTAGCCCAATAGCTCCGTGCAAAGAGCTATTGGGTTCCGCTGCCCTGCATTTGCCTTTTTGTCGCCCAAATGTCGCAAGACTGGTAAAGCGCGCTCGTCCGGCATAACTGGCGAATAATGTGGCGCTTTTTAATGTGACCGGCGAAAACCGAATTGGCGTGGAACCTCCCCTTCATAGCGTGCGTTTCCTGGTTCACAACAAAGGGAGCCAGATATGCGCACGACAATGATGTTGGGTTTTGCGGCGGCGTTGCTCGTCGCGGGTTGCGGCACCAATACGGGTGACCGCGCGGCCAGTGGTGCCTTGCTTGGCGCCGCCGGTGGTGCGGCTATCGGCGCTGCTGCCGGTAATCCCGCGCTTGGCGCGGCCGCCGGTGCGGTTGGTGGTGCTGTGATTGGCGCCGCGACCGATCCTTGCGATTTGAACTTGGGTGATCCTGTGTGGCGTGACCATGGCGGCCGGTCTGCCTATGAACGCCGCTGCGGCCATCCCTATCGCGACTAACGCCGCGATTGCAGTTGTGGATTGAAAGCGTACGGGGAAGCCCGGGCGAAAGCCCGGGCTTCTCATTTTGGCACGCTGAAACTCTGCGGTCTGTCTTGTTCGCGCATCATCACAAAGGCTTGTTCGATGCCGCGCCGAAAACCATCGGCATCGAAAAGCGGCGCGTGGAGCAAGTTGCGGCGCAGCCTTTCACTTAATGCGGTGAGCTGCGCCTGGTCCAGCGCCAGTTCCAGCGCGCGGCTCTCATAGGCCGCAAGGCTTTCCGCTATCAGTTCCGGCATCCCGACAGAAGTGAGCAAGCTTGCCGCGACCCGCCCGGAAAATGCATCGCCTTTGCAGGTCAGCACCGGCAGGCCCGCGCCGAGCGCATCGGCCGCCGAGGCATGGGCATTGTAGGGCAGGGTGTCCAGGTACAGGTCGGCCAGCGCATGGCGTGCGAGGTGGAGGGGGAGCGGCACATCCGCGGCATAGACCAGACGGTTGGGATCGATGCCAAGCGCCGCCGCTTCGCGCTCCAGATTGGCGCGGGCATCGGGGGCCGGCTTTTTCAGCCACAACACGCTTTCCGGCATGGCCTTCAGCAGCCGCATCCAAATTTCGAAAACCGGCCGGGTGATCTTCCAATTGTTGTTGTAGGCGCAAAAGACAAATCCGCTTTCCGGCAGCCCCATCTCGCGTCTGCTCGGCACAGGCGCCAGTTCCCGCACCGGATCGGTGGGAAAATAGCTGTGCGGCAAATGCACCAGCTTTTCGCTGAAGGTAGGCTGGTCTTCGAAGGGGGCCACGACGGCATCCGCGATCAGGTAATCGATGAAGGCGGCGCCGGTCGTCGCCGGATAGCCCAACCAGCTCGCCTGCACCGGCGCCGGCCGGTGGGCGAAAATCTGCGGCCGTCCCTGACCGGTATGGCCGCTCAAATCGACAGCGATGTCGATCTCCATCTCGCGCATGCGCCGCGCGATGTCTTCGCTGTTGAGCCGGCCGAAATCATGGAAGCGGTCGAACGACTTTATCAGGCGGGCGCGGATGGCGCTGTCATCGCTCAGGCCAACGGATATGCCGATCACCTGAAAGCGGGACCGGTCATGCCGCTCGATCAGCGGCGCCAGCTGGAACGCCACCGCATGTTCGCGCATGTCCGCCGAGACATAGGCCAGCCGGATGCGGTCGTGGCGGTATTTCTCGCCGCGCCATAAGGGTGCATGCGGCTGAGGCACCAAAGCCTTGACGGCGCCGATGGCGGATTGCAGCTGCAATTGCTTGTCATCGCTATAGCCCAGAAATGTCAGCGGCGACGCGACTTGAACGACTTCGTCGGGCGGCGTTTGCGCCACCCGGTCCCAATCGCAGAGATTGAGCACGACCAAGGCGCGATTGGCTTGGGCCGGTAAATAATCCGGATCCAATTCCAGGGCGCGATCGTAGCTTTCCAGGGCTTCGCGATGCCGCTCGAGCCCGGTCAGGACCGCACCCAGATTGTGGTGGATGGCGGCGGTGTCCGGCTTCAGCCGCCGTGCCGCTTCCAGCGCGGCAAGCGATTCTTCGAAGCGCAGCTGCTGGGAAAGAATGACGCCACGATTGTACAGCGCCTCGAAATTGGCCGGCTGGACCGTCAGCAGCGCATCATAAGCGGCCAGGGCCTCATCGAAACGCTCCGCCGCCATCAAGGCATGGGCATGATAGGCGCGT
>Ga0207645_10001430_pt1 | contig 19550 bp, 7 predicted proteins | sample KBSM53metaG_FD_184331 | JGI IMG/M metagenome (GOLD analysis project Ga0207645, IMG submission 184331) | Miscanthus rhizosphere microbial communities from Kellogg Biological Station, Michigan, USA - KBS M5-3 metaG (SPAdes) (version 2) | ecosystem: Host-associated > Plants > Roots > Rhizosphere >...
TTCGGCGCCACCACCTTTGCGCAGCGCTTCCGTATTAATGCGATATATTTTATCGCTATTATGATGGAACCGATCGTAGTCATTGGCATCCCTGATGAGCATGATCAGCAGGAGACAAACGGCCATGCTCAGGCCAAGACCGGCGATATTGATGAAAGAAAATGCTTTATTCTTCATCATATTGCGGAAAGCAGTTTTGAAATAATTCTTTATCATAGAGAAGTCTGGCTTTTGGGTTTAAATTATGGTGTTACCGGCTTCGGTTCTCTATTCAGCTTTGGTTGTGTCACCCGATAGTTATCGGGTCCCTTGTACTGCAGCAACTCTATTGAGCTTTCCTGAACCGGCATCTGGTTGACCGGTATTACCGAACGTTATGACACCCACGAGTCACAACTTTCATTCTGTTCTCAAACTCTTCACCGGGTTGGCAACTGCAGCTTTTATACTCTGATAACTCACTGTGATCAATGCAATACCGATCGTAACGGCACCGGCCAAAACAAATACCCACCAGCCGATATCGGTTTTATAAGCAAAATTCTGCAGCCATTTATTCATCATCCACCACGCTGCAGGAAATGCGATGAGCATTGCGAGAACAATGAGTTTAACAAAACTACCCGACAGCATTGCTATAATATTCGATACAGACGCACCCAACACCTTACGCACACCGATTTCTTTTGTACGTTGTGCTGCTGTAAATGTTGCAAGTCCGAATAAACCGAGACAGGAGATGAAAATAGCGAGGACAGCAAAATAATTGGACAGCCTGCTTACTATTTTTTCGCTTTTATAAAGTTTGGCAAACTCAAGATCGGAGAATTGATAAGTGAACGGGAACTTTGGATTTATTTCTTTGCATAGTTTTTCCAAACCTCCGAGTACTTCTTTTGTATTGCCTGCATTTGTCCGGATCAATATGGTACCCCAGGGCCAGTTTTCATCGAGCCGCACAATTAAAGGATCAATAGCCTGGTGCATGGAGCTGAAATGAAAATCTTTCAATACGCCGATTACCTTACCCGGATGATTGCCCCATATAACGGTTTGGCCTACGGGATGTTCAAGCCCGATTTTATTCACTGCTGTTTCGTTTAATAAAAAACTGACTGAGTCTTCACCGAATTCCTTTGAAAAATCACGACCTTCTCTCAGCTGGAGTTTCATCGTTCTTACAAAATCATAACCAACAACGCCATCAGCAAACGATACTGTGAGATTTGGATCCTTACCCGGCCAGCTGATACTACTGTTGTGATGCTCTATTACAGTTGGAGAATTTCTCATTTTCGAAATATTCATAACACCGGGTAGTCCTGCTGCTTGTTGCTTGAACACATCGTACTTCTTTATCAACTCGCCTTCTATCGGTATATATAATAGATTGTCCCGGTCATAACCGAGATTTTTTGTTTGTATATAATTCATCTGCCGATACGTTACGATCATTCCCACGATCAGAATGATGGAAAGCGCAAACTGGAATACAACTAAACCCTGCCGGAAGAAGGCAGATTTCCAATTAAACTTCAGGCTGCCTTTTAAGACCCGTACCGGGTTTAGAGAAGAAAGGAAAATGGCGGGATAACTACCGGCGACAAAACCTGTGATTGCCATTAATCCGGATATGGCTGCCCAGAACAATGGCTGCGTAAGCGGCAACGACAATTGTTTTCCGGTAAGATCATTAAATGCCGGCAACAGGATTAATGTAAAAGCAAGAGCGATAAAAATCGCGAAGAACGTCACCAGTATGGCTTCGCCGATAAATTGTTTTATCAACGACGAACGCATGGCGCCTACTACTTTGCGCAGTCCTACTTCCTTTGCACGCTTTGCAGATTGTGCAGTTGCCAGGTTCATAAAATTGATACAGCCGATCAACAATATGAAAACGGCAACAACCGTAAACAGATTTACATACTCAATGCGACCGCCCTCTATATAGCCGTTCTTTGAAGAGGAGTGCAGGTATTTTTCTGCATAGGGCTGCAAGGCCAGCTCAGTCCTGAACGAATTGTCTTTGGGTTTGTACCTGTAAATGAAATCTTTGATTTTCGCTTCCACTTTTGCGGCATCAGTACCCTTACGCAACTGCACATACGTAGCCGGATCTGTATTACCCCAATTATTCACCCATTGATTTTGTTTTACAAAATCGGTCCATGTTCTTAAAAAGTCAAATTGTTGTGATGAATTAGACGGAATATTTTCAAATACGGCGGTTATTTTTAAGTCATAGGTGTTTTCAAAACTTATCGATCGGCCGAATGCTTTTTCTGCACTGCCAAAAAAATTCTCTGCCATCCTCCTGGAGATTGCAATTCCATAAGGTGAATTCAACGCTGTTTGCGGAGTTCCCTGCAATAATGGATAACTGAACATGCTGAAAAAATCTTCACCGACATACATGCCGCCGTTCTTGTTTACTTTGTTATTTGCTTCAAACGTACTGAATGTACCGGGAGCCGATGCATATTCATAGCCACTTGCATATTGTATCTCCGGAATAACTCTTTTTAATTCCTGCGCCAGTAAACCCTGGGTGGGATAATCTGCACTTACTTTACCATCATAATAATTGCGTTCATACACCTGGTAAAGTTCTTTCCCGTTTTTATGAAAGCCATCCACGCTTCGCTCATCCTGCACCCATAAAAAGATGAGCAGGCTGCAGGTAAGGCCCAATGCAAGTCCTGAAATATTGATGATTGAAAATGCCTTGTTACGGATAAGGTTCCGCCATGCTGTAATAATGTAATTTCTGATCATAAAATCCTCCTTCCTTCTGAAAGTATTAGTAAAGAATTATAAGAAGTATTAAATACTTACTGCTTAGTTGGTTGAAGAGAGGATCTGTTTTAAGTAAGCTTATTCAAATATAATTTTAAAAAGGGTACGGATTGAGAATAAAATGATGACTGGTTAACACTCTCCTCAAGAGGAAGGATGGCACTACATTTCAAATTCAACAGTATAATTTCCAAATCATCTTTAACCCGATATTCACTGCTTTCGCGAACTTTTATTATGATTAATATCTGCGGATAGAATGACAATCACAATTCACTATTGACCATTTACCAGCTTATTCCGTTCTAAGACTCTTCACCGGGTTTGCCAGCGCCGCTTTAATTGCCTGGAAGCTTATCGTTATGATCGCAATAATAATTGCCAGTAATCCGGATACGATAAAAATCCATGGACTGATGTTTATCCTATATTCGTATTTCTGCAGCCAACTATGCATTATCCACCACGCTGCGGGAAATGCAACGAGACAGGAAAGCGCAACCAATTGCAAAAAATCTTTGGATAATAATGTAGCAATACCTGGTACACTTGCCCCTAAAACTTTTCGTATACCTATTTCCTTTATTCTGCGCTCCGCGGTGAATGCTGCAAGACCAAATAATCCCAGACAGGATATGATAATTGCCAAAAGAGCAAATGTTGTAGACAATTTACTCATCAGTGTTTCATTGGTAAACTTTTCATTGAACTGCTCATCCACAAACTTATAATCGAATGGATATGCAGCATTGTATTTCTTCATTACTTCTTCTATTTTCTGCATGGCCTTTGCGACATTCGAGCCACTTTTTGTACGAACATATAACAGGTTACCATAGTTTACAGGCTGATTATAGAATATCATGGGTCCCGGTGTTCCATACATGTTTCCAAACACATGGTCATCTGCCACGCCGATTACTGTTACGTTTTTATGTTCTCCATCTTTTTGTCCTCTCGGTGATTGTATGATTTTGCCAACAGCACTGCCTTTTCCTAATAGGGCTGCAAAGGACTTAGAAATAATCACATTTGAGTTGTCAGCAATTGAACTTTCCTCAAAATCTTTTCCATCAATAATGTTGATACCTGCGACACGCATAAATTCAGCACTTATATTTCTGTGTGCAATCGGAATACTGCTATTCTCCTGCTTACCTTCCCAGCTATGCCGGTCATCTGTATTTCCACCATTAAGAATAGTATGGTCGGCCATAGCTGCAATTTCAACCTGCCCGGTATGCAATAGATCTCGTTTAATTAAAGGAAACTCATTTGTCATATCGTGCTGCAGGCGTACTTCCACCAGGTTTTCTTTATTAAATCCAAGATTTCTGTTTTTGATATGCTGTATCTGCAGGTATATAATAATCGTGCTGATAATAAAAACAACGGATATTGTAAACTGGATGACTACAAGACCTTTTCTTACAAAGCTTGTAACGCCGTTTTTTATTTTTAATCCTTTTAAAACACCAACGGGGTTAAAAGAAGAGAGATAAATCGCGGGATAACTGCCTGCAATAAGTCCGGCAATTAATGCTACTGCTATAAGGCCGGTTATATCCACCGGGTTGGTCAACTGCAGTGACAAATTTTTGTGTACGAGATTATTAAATGCAGGCAATGCAAGGGTTAAGATAAATACCGCAAGGATGGTCGATAATAATGACATAAATAATGCTTCGCCCATAAACTGTGCAATCAACATTTTTCTGCCGGAACCCAATACTTTTCGCACACCTACTTCTTTTGCGCGTTTTTCACTGCGGGCTGTAGCCAGATTCATAAAGTTGATACAAGCAATTAAAAGAATAATCCAGCCAATAACGGACAACAGCCTCACTTGTTCTATCTGTCCTCCCCCGGTTTGTTTTCCATTTGCAAATTCATTGTACAGGTGCCAATCATTCATGCGGAACAGGAAGGAATGCGAAGTTTCTGTTGCATTTTTTTTATGTATATAATCGTATAATTGTTTGTTGACAGCTTTTTGATCGGCAGAAGCATTTAATTCAACATAGGTAAATGGTCCGAAGCTTCCCCAATCGTTACCATCATCGTTTCCCCATTTTTCATTTGCCTGCACAATGGTTACTTCGTAAGGAGCTACCCATTCAAACTGCAGGGAAGAATTTTGAGGAATGTCTTTAATAACACCGGTCACTGCATAATCCCGTTTATTATCTAAGCGTACTGTTTTGCCAAGGATATTTTTTTCATCACCAAAAAATTTCTTCGCTGTTTTTTCGGTGATAACAATTGAATACAATTGTCTGAATGCATTGTCCGCATTGCCCTGCACAAAGGGCAATGTCAGCATGCTGAACAATGATGAATCTGCATACCGGCCAGCGGCATATACAGATTTACCACCAAAGCTGAAAAGAAGGTTGTCAGGTTCATCTGATATACGGCAGGTGTTTGCAATTCCCGGTATTTCCTGTTTTATAGCTGCCGCCATCGGGCGTGGAGTTGAACCAATTGTAAATAGCGACCCGCCATAGTTATAATTAACTTTCAGGGCGTATAACCTGTCTTTTTTTATATTGAAATTATCGTAGGTCACTTCATCTTCTGCCCAAAGAAAAATTAGACCGGCACAAGCAATACCGACCGCTAATCCGAAAACATTGAGAAAGCTGTAACCTCTATTCTTCCAAAAGATTCGCAGTGTTGTTTTCAAGTAATGTCCTGCGGGAAAAGAGTTTTTTATCATGGCTGTTGATTTATGAGCGAACAGTGATGAATAATGAGTGCGCCAACTCATTACTTAACATTCATTCCGAACGAAGCGCTTTCACCGGGTTCATCATCGCTGCTTTTATAGATTGAAAACTTATCGTTATCAATGCAATTACAACAGCAACTAAACCTGCAATACCGATCATCCACCAACCAATGGAAATGCGATAGGCAAAATCCTGCAACCATTTCGTCATGGCCCAATAAGCAAGCGGTGATGCGATGACAAATGCGATCAATACCAGTTTTATAAAATCCTTTGATAACATGGTAGTAATACCACTGACGCTTGCGCCCAATACTTTGCGGATACCTATTTCTTTGTTACGTTGCTCGGCCATGAATGCCGACAACGCAAACAAGCCAAGGCAGGCAATGACGATGGCCAGCAAAGCAAAACTTGTAAATATTTTTCCCATACGCTGCACATCCGCATACATGTTTGCAAAACTTTCATCCATGAAGGTGTAGCGGATCGGCTGATTCGGTGCAAAACTTTTCCATATAGAAGTGATGGAGGCAAGCGTGTTGGTAAGATCGGCGGTACTTAATTTTACCGACATCATGGTCGATTCATTTCCACCCAATACAAGGCACAAGGGCGAAACGGTTTGCTTCATGCTTTCGAAATTGAAATCTTCAACTACACCGACCACGGTAAATGTTTGCCAGCCATTGGTGATACGCTGACCAACCGGTTTTTTTAAACCCATCCTTGTTGCCATCGACTGGTTGATCACTGCAGCAGCAGAATCGCCGCGCATTTCTTTGTTTAAATTTCTTCCCTCCACTATTTTCATTCCCATCGTCGGTACGTAATCGTAATCGACCCGCCATATTTGAATGCTGACACCAACATCTTCTTTTGTTTTTCCTTCCCTGTAAAACGTATTGCCATTACGCTTGGTTCCCGCAATAGGTAAATAATCGCTGATGGATACATTCTTTACCGGGGACAATTTCAACAAATCTTCTTTCAACTCTTTCGTTCGCTGGTCTAATGTATTTGTTCCCTGTAACAATAATACCTGGTCTTTATTAAACCCTATTTTTTTATTGAGAATATATTTTGTTTGTGTATAAATAACGAGTGTACCGATGATAAGAATGATGGATGTTGCAAACTGAAACACAACAAGTCCATTTCTCAATAGAGAATTTTTTGAACCCCTGCTTAATTGTCCTTTTAATACGCTGATAGGTTTGAACGCAGATAGATAAAACGAAGGATAAACGCCTGCAAAAATGCCAACTATAATGGCGGCAACAATTAACAATGGCAATAACCACCACGCGGTCCAGGGAATGGTTAACGTTTTCGCAGCGAGCGTATTGAAGTAAGGTAATAACAATGCAGCAAGAATAGCTCCCAATACAAATGATAAAACACTAAAAAGTAAAGACTCGGTTAGGAATTGTTGAATAAGACCGCTGCGATAAGAGCCCACTACTTTTCGAAGTCCCACTTCTTTGGCACGATTAGCTGATTTCGCTGTTGAAAGATTAATGAAGTTGATACATGCTATTATCAAGATAAAAACAGCGACGGCTCCAAATAACCATACAAAACGGATATCACCTTTCTGCAGGCCATCCTGGATATCGTACGATTTCAGGTAAATATCAGTAACGGCTTGCGGGAAAAGTCTTAACTTCTTTTCGAACGTATCTGCGTCAACAACTCCACCCGCTTTCATTTCCGGGATAAGGTATTTTGTCAGTATCGTTTTTAATTTTTGCTGAAATTGTGAAACATTGGTTCCCGGTTTTAATAGTACATACGTATCATAGTTGCTGGAACCCCACGAAGTCTGTTCACCGTCCCAGAGCTGGTGACCCGTCATGGTGAGTAAGAAATCATATTTCAAATGTGAAGTGGATGGAAAATTTTCCATCACGCCGCCAATCTTATAGGGTTGTTTTGTATTATCATTCAATATGAATGTTTTTCCAACGGGATTTTGACCGGGAAAATATTTATCCGCTTTTCTTTTTGAGATAACAATTGTATTCGGTTCCGCCAATGCCTTTTTATAATCACCATACACCATAGGCACCTGGAGTATGTCGAGCATATTTTGATCGGCATACACAAAACCTTCTTCATACGTGTTTTGTTCTTTGTTTCCAGCGCGTACCTGGTTATTACCCGCACCATAAAAAAGCGGAGAGCCCATTAATCGTCCGGCTTTTTCCACTTCCGGAAAATCTTCTTGCAAAGCCTTCGCCATCGGTGGCCAGAAAGATGTGCCCATTTCTGTTACGCCATTTTCCGTGTAGGAACCTGCTATGCGGTAAATACGATCGCTGTTTTTCCACGCCTTATCATAGCTCAGCTCATCTTTTATAAATAATGCAATGAGGAGGCAGGCAGCAATGCTTAGTGCAAAACCGCCAATCTTTATGGCAGAATACATTTTCTGTTTGCGCAGTTGTCTTAATGCGATTTTTAAATAGTTCCTGATCATGATCACTATTTTAAATGTTATCAGATAGTTATTGGTAAGTTCAATATATGCCCTATGGGCCGATATACCTTTATAGGACGGATCAATGGTTCGTTGGGTTACTTTGCCTGCAGACTATCTGGCATTTCATTGGGTTGCTGCGATTGTCGTGACGTCTATTCTGTGCGAAGGCTCTTTACCGGGTTCATTGTCGCCGCCCTGATAGATTGAAAGCTTATCGTTATAACGGTTATTGTTATCGCGAGAATGGCAGCAATAATAAATACGAATGGGCTTATCACAATCCGGTAATCATATTTCAGCAACCAGTCGTGCATATAATAAAACGCAACCGGCGATGCAATAACACAGCTTATCAATACTAATACAATAAAATCTTTCGACAGTAACACCCACAACTGCGATACAGAAGCTCCCAATACTTTTCGTATACCTATTTCTTTTGTACGTTGTTCCGCCATATAAGCAGCCAGTCCAAATAACCCAAGACAGGAAATGAATATAGCTAATGCTGCAAATAGCCCGGCCAATTTTCCAATCAGTTCTTCAAATTTAAATTTAGATGCATAACCGTCATCAGCAAACGTATATGTATAGGGATAAGCCGGGTTGTAGTTGTTGAATATTGCCGTCAGTTTCGTAATGGCGTCACGTGTTTTTATGCCGGACGATAGCCTGTACATAATTACACTCTGCGGGGTTGGATCATAAAAAAACAGCGTGGGATCAGCCGGTGCAAAAGGGGATGTCGTCAATGCATTTTTTACAATGCCTACAATTCTTAGTTTAGTATCAATCCATGTGATGGTTTGGTTTAACGGATTTTGTAAACGTAACAATTTCACTGCCGCTTCATTGAATATTACATTTAAGGTATCTGATGGAGAATTAAAATCCCTTCCTTCTTTCATCGACATGCCCAGCGTTTTAAAATATCCATCTGAAACTCTTATCCAGCCCATATCTACAGATTCACCCGGTCGCTTTCCGGGCCACTCATCCACATCCCGGTGATTACCGCCGGTTGTTACAGGCGCTGTTGCTGTTGTCACTGTTTCTGCAACACCTTTCTCAATCAAATCATTTTTAATCGCGGTGTAGTTTCGGCCGAGGTCTTCATTCATATCGGTTATCATCAACCGGTTTCTGTCATAACCTGTCGGCCTGTCTTTGGCATATTGCACCTGCTGGTAAATAATATACGTGCAGATAATAAGCGCGATGGAACAGCTGAACTGCAGTACAACCAATATTTTTCTTGGCAAAGCAGCAGCTTTACCAACATGAATTTTTCCTTTCAATACTTTTACCGGTTCAAATGAAGAAAGGTAGAATGCCGGCCTGCTGCCGGCCACAAGTCCTGTTATCAAAACACAGCATAAGGTTGTAAACCAAAAAATAGAATTGGTGAAGGGAATGTTTATTTCCGAACCGGTAAGTGTATTAAAAACCGGTAACGCCGCTTGAACAAAAAGAATGGAAAATATAAATGCAATGAACGTAAGCAGAACGGATTCTGTAAGAAACTGGAATATCAAATTGTTTTTACCCGAACCGATTGCTTTTCTTACACCAACTTCCTTCGCTCTTTTTTCAGATCGGGCCGTTGTAAGATTAATAAAATTTATACAGGCAATTAATAACACCAGGACGCCAACTATCGTAAAGATGTTTACATATTCAATCAAACCGCCGGCAATTTTACCATTCTCGAATTTATTATACAGGTGCCAGTTACCAACAGGGTCGAGAATGATATTGGTGGTCATTGACATGCTGTTGTCTGTTTCTGTTTTTTGAAGATCCTTTATTTTCGGTGCTATCTGTGCATAGGAAATGCCTGGTTTTAATTTTACAAACGTCATAAAATTTGTCCAGCCGAAACCCTTTGTGCGGGCCAGTTTCACCCAGCTATCGGTTGTTTCCAGGTAACTGAATGGAACCAGATAACTGAACTGTAAGGTTGAATTGGATGGTATATCTTTTAAGATACCGGTTACAGTCAGATCATTTTTATTATCGAAGCGTACAACTTTATTCAAAGGATCTTCCTTACCAAATAATGCTTTCGCTGTGCTTTCGGTGAGTACAATGGAATAGGGATTGTTTAAAACAACATTCGCATTTCCTTTCAATAAATCATATCGGAATATTTTAAGAAAATCGCCGGCAACCTGTCCGCCGTTACTATAAAGTTTCCTGTCTGCAACTTTTAAACCGTGCATACCAAAACCATCCGTTTCTGCTACATATTGTATTTCGGGAACCTGGTTTCGCAGCACATTTACCAGTTTTAATGAAGTACCACCATAGGTCATCGTATCGCCATTGCCATAAAAATTGCGTTTCACCTGGGATACCTGTTTGTAATCGGGAAGAAATTTATCGTAGGAATATTGATAATACACCCAAAGACCGATTATCAGGGCAACACCCATACCAGTTGCCAAACCAAGAATATTCAATGCGCTATATGCTTTGTTTTTTTGTAAGCCGCGCCAGGCAGTGTTGAGATAGTTTCGGAACATAAATAAAGAATTATTAGCTGGTTACCGGTGCAACGAACTAAAGCGCCAAGAAAAATGCCATCTATTTAGTAAATTGTAAGGCAGTAAGTTGTGAATTTATAACAAGAAGAAATGTGCGATTCTGATACAGTTGTTGTTCAGTTATAGGTCACCGTGACACGTCTGAAATAGTTTTTGCCCGGTCTATTCACGACACCCGGTGTTACGACCCCCAATTACATTCTCACTCCGTTCTCAACGACTTTACAGGATTCGCCAATGCTGCTCTTATTGCCTGGAAGCTTACCGTTATCAATGCAATAGCGATAGTTAACAAACCTGCCAGGGCAAATACCCACCAGCTTATATTGATCCTGTAAGCAAAACTTTGCAACCATTTACTCATCATCCACCAGGCAACCGGAAATGCTATAACGGATGCGATCAGCACCAGTTTTACAAAATCTTTCGAGATCATGGTTACAATTTCGACAACACTTGCACCTAATACTTTTCTTATACCAATTTCTTTAATGCGCTGCTCCGCGGCATAGGTTACCAATCCAAACAAGCCGAGGCATGCAATAAATATGGCGAACACTGCGAATGATATAAACAACTTTCCGGTTCGTTGCTCAGCCTCATAAATTTTATTAAAATCAGCATCTAAAAATGTATAGCTGAAAGGCTGGCCCGGCGCCATACTGTTCCATTTGTTTTCCACCTGGCTGATCAGGCCCGGAATGTTTTTACTATTGATGCGCATGGCAACTCTCCCGTAATTCTCGCCCAGCGAGATGATCAACGGGCCCACTTTATCATGCATGGAGCTGAAGTTAAAATCTTTTACGATTCCGATGATATGAAAAGCCTTGGATGTAAAACTTCCATCGCTTGCATAACCACCCGGCCGGTACAACGTTTCACTCAGCGGATTTTTGAATCCCAGGAGCTTCGCTGCGGTTTCGTTGACGATCACTGCAGATGAGTCGGTGGGAAAATCTAATGAGAAATTTCTCCCTGCAGCCATTTGCATTCCGAGTGTTGGAATATAATTCTGATCAGCATAAAAATCTGTCAGTATAATCACTTTTTTTGCGTCAAGCGTTGGATCTTTAAACCAGCCATTTTGATTATGCCCTGTTTCTGTTGGAAGAGAGCCGGCAATAGCGGCGCTTTGTACGCCGGATATTTTGAGCATCTCTTGTTTGAAAGTTTTGATTTGCCGATCGAGTACATACGTGTTATTAATAACCAACACCTGGTCGCGGTTGTAACCGATTTCCCTGCTGCGTATATAATTAAGCTGGTTGTAAATGACAATCGTGCCGATGATCAATGCGATGGAAATGAAGAACTGGAAAACAACCAGCCCGCTCCGCAGCCAACTGCTTTTAAAACCTTTGGCAATGCTGCCCTTCAACACCTGCACAGGTTGAAAAGAGGAAAGATAAAAGGCCGGGTAGCTTCCCGCAACACAACCTACAACAATCACCAATGCGATCAATACCGGCAGTAACCATGAAGAGAATAACGTTAACACGCTCATTTGTTTTCCTGCAAGTTGATTGAACAGCGGAAGCAACAAGGCAGCAATACCCAACGCAAGTAACAGTGAGAAGAAACTAACCAATACGGATTCAGTTAAAAATTGAGTGATAAGGTTGGAGCGTAATGAACCCGCCACTTTTCTTATGCCTACTTCTTTTGCACGGTTTGCTGAGCGTGCCGTTGAGAGGTTCATAAAGTTCACACAGGCAATCAGCAAAATAAAAGCAGCGATGACTGAAAAAATATACACGTAAGCTACATTACCATTGGCTTCGAATTCGTACGATTTGTTCGAGCGCAGGTGAATATCCGTAAGCGGCATCACCGGGTAAATGAAATGATTGCCGCCCTTACTCATCTCACTGGCGGAAGTATGCAAGACCTGCTCTAATTGCTTTGCGAGATAATTGTTGATGGTTGCATTCACTTGTTTCTGTAAAGATGCCTGTGTGACGCCCGGTCTTACTAAAACATAAGAAGCATAATTGTTGCTTAGCCAGTCATTCTGGTCATCGTGGTAGGTGTCGCGCATCGGCCGTATGAAACTAAAATGAAAATGTGACTGGTGCGGCATATCCCTGATCACCCCGGTGATTTTACAGTTCACGGAGTTATCCACGTAAAGCGTCTTACCCAGCACATCGGTAGATGCAAAATATTTTTTGGCAGTCGTTTCATCAATGACGATGGAATTGGGTTCATTTAGTGCAGTCAGCCGGTTACCGGCAATCATTGGGATGGAAAAGACCTGGAAAAAGGTAGAGTCAGCAAATACCGCATTGTGGTTTTGTATATTCTGGTTGTCTTTTTTAATACGGATATCGCCAAAATTCCGCAATCGCACATATTGAACTACCTGGGGATAATCCTTCTTCAGCATAGGTGCCAACGGCGCCGGGGATACTGAAGAGATAAACTGTGTGCCATTGAAAAAAATGTCAGCATCCAGCCGGTAAATATTTTCCGCCTGCGTATTGTGTTTGTCATAACTCAATTCATCCTTTACATACAATACGATTAGCAGACAAACGGCAAGTCCTGCCGAAAGACCAATGATGTTGATGGCGGAAAAAGCCTTATTCTTCCACAAATTGCGCAGAGCGACTTTTAAATAGTTTCGGAACATTGGTATTGTTTTTTGTTATGACGATCCGGAATGCAAAACTGTTACTCACTGCGGAGTGATTTTACAGGATTCGCTACAGCAGCTTTTATCGACTGAAAACTAACGGTTATTAATGCAATCAGAACCGTAATAAAGCCTGCCAGGGCAAACATCCACCAGCTTATAAAGTTAGCAGGTTCAACGTTGTGAAATCGGACACTTGATAGTTAAATGGTCAGCCTGACCGTTGGGAGAGTGTCTGCACTTTCGGTATCTCCGTCCCGCTCATCTATTCCGTTCTTAAATTCTTCACCGGGTTTTCCACTGCCGCTTTATACGTTTGTGATATAATCGTCACCAATCCTATAATTAATAGTATAGAAAAGCAAAACAGCACACTTCCAAATCCAAATCCCACTCTGTCAGCAAAATTCTGCAGGAATAAAAAGCCGAGCGTATAACCTATCGGCATTGCAATAAAACCTGCAATGAATAATAGTTTTATAAATCCTTTCGATAACAATCGTACAAGCTGTGAACTTTCTGCCCCGATTATTTTGCGTATACTTATTTCTTTGCGCTTTACTTCCACTGTATAGATAACAAGTCCCAATAAACCCAACGAGGCAATTGCAATGGCCATAAAAGCAAGATACCCTAACAGGGAGATAGTCGCAGTTTGGGAGTTATTTCTTTCGAGCTGTTCATCCAGCCATACAAGATCGAATGATCGCGAAGGCGCCAGTGTACTCATTGCTTGTTGTACGCGATCAGCCAGCACTTTATTTTCTTTACCATTTACAGTAAGATAGAGAAAACTGTAAGCATCTTTTTTGTTGCGCAACGCCAAAGGCATAACCGGGCGGCCCGTTCTTTCGTAATTAAAGTTTTTTAATACACCCGCCAATTCAAGTTGTGTCGAGTCATTAATCCATACCTTTTGCCCGATCGCTTTTTGATAATCTTTAAAACCGAATGCTTTTACAGCTTGTTCATTGAGCAGAACATATCGTTCTTCGTTTGTTTGCGACGGGAAATTATTTCCTGCCAATACCGACAATCGCATATCGCGCACGAAATTGACGTCAGCGTAACAATAACTCAGCGAAATCGCATCCTGTTTGTTGGCCAACCACATCGGCATACCACTTACATCTCCGCGAAAACCGGATGACATGGCCGCGACAGACATCACACCCGGAATTTCCATTAGTTTTTGCGAAGCAATTTTTTCATCAATATTATTTAGTGGAACAACCAATACATTGTCTCTTTTAAATCCCGGGTCTGCTGCCGCCAGATGCGAAAACTGCCTGTAAAAAGCAAGAAGAAAAATGACAATCGTTAAGGAGAGGCTGTATTGAAAAACGATGAGGGCCTTTTGTATACTTACTTTACCGAGTATTCGCGCCGTCGTCAGGTTTTTCAATACGCGAAGAGGTGTAAACGAAGATAATATCCATGCAGGTGAAACACCGGCTAATAACCCGGTAAAAAGAGCAAAGGCTATTGTCCAGCTTATAAACGTTTTGTCATTATGAAATGAAGATGGTACGAATTCATAACCATCATTGAACGGGGCGTATTGAATAATTAATGAAAGAAGCACCCAGGCAAAGCAAAGAGATAACAACGCAACAATGACCGATTCAATTATATACTGTAAAAATACCTGGACCCTGCTGGCGCCATTTATTTTTCGTACACCTACTTCTTTTGCTCTTGTTAATGCGCGGGCGATGGTAAGATTGGTATAGTTAAAACATGCAGCGAGCAGTATAATCAAGGCAATGCTTGTCTCTGTAATTAATTTTCCCCATGAACCTCCCCGGCCGATATTATTATATAGATCGTCGCTTCCGGGTGTTATGTTGCCAATATTCTGCAGCGCAAAAGCTACACTTCCTTCTTTATTATTTTTATTAAGATTGTACGCTATCGAATTCAATTCCCTGGTGAGCGTATTAACCGGGTAATTCTTTTTTATAATTATATAGGTATAGGCTGTATTGAACGCGTACCAATCGGTGGATTTATCGGCAAGCAGTTTATCTTTTTCCATTTGCGGCACAGCAGAAATGGAAGTGAATGCATCAAACTCAATATGAGATTTGCCCGGAGGTTCATTCATTACACCAGTTACAATAAAATTTTTCCCGCTCTCCATCGTAAATACTTTGCCCAGGGGATTTTCTTTTCCAAAGAATTTTTCAGCAGTTATTTTGCTGAGCACAATTCCATCCGGCTTTAATAATGCCGTAGCAGGATCACCGGCAGATAATGAGAACCCGAATACAGTAAAGAATGAAGGTTCAGTAAATGCACCGTTAATATAAATTTCTTTACTGCCTGTCCGGGCTTTTCCATTGAAAGCCGGGTAAACACTTACAGTAGTTTCAATACCAGACAAATCATGCAGCTTATTATACAATGGCAGCGGCGTGCTTGCCATTTTCCAATGCTCACCGGTTTTTTTATGATAATCGCTCAGGATACGATAAGTAGATGCAGGGTACGGATGAAAATTATCATAACTAAATTGATCCAGCATCCGGATCATCACCATCATACCGACAGACATACTAAGGCCAAGACCAAAAATGTTGATGAATGCAATCAACCGGTTCTTTGACAGAGTTCTCAGGGCAACTTTTAAATAGTTTTTAATCATTTTTTTCTTTTATTGTGATCAGCAATGCAAGTAATAATATGCTTCTGCAATTTTAAAAACATTTTCAAATAGCACGATTTTTACTAATCACCATTCGCTTAATCATTCTGTTCGCAACGACCTCACCGGGTTCGCTATAGCTGCTTTGATCGATTGAACGCTGATGGTGATTAACGTAATCATTAAAACAGAAACGCCTGCCGCCACAAATACGAATGGTGTGATAGCAATACGGTAGGCAAAACCCTGCAACCAGTCATTCATCAACCACCACGACACCGGGAATGCGATCAACATCGCTAACAGGATCAGCTTTAAGAAATTTTTTGACAACAGTAACCATACCTGCGGCACTGATGCGCCCAGCACTTTTCGTATGCCCACCTCTTTTGTGCGGTTAACTGATGCTAAAGAAACCAATCCGAATAAACCAAGGCAAGCCAATAAAATCGAAATGCCACCGGCCCAACCCACAATACCGCTCCAGCGCTTTTCAGTGATATAAAAATTGTCAAGGTCTTCATCCAAAAAACTGTATTTAAATGTCGCATCAGGAACAAGACCTTTCCATGTGTTTTCCATAGCGGCAATTGTACGTGAAGGATCGCCGGGTTTTATGCGTACAAAAAATCGCTGCGGGCGATGACCGGCAAACTGGTGAAATAACTGTGGCTGTATTTTTTCAGTTAGTGCATGAAAATTGAAATTTTTTACAACACCAATAACAACAGGCGTTTTAGAATTGGTATAGCCTTTTATTTGCTGGCCTATTACATCATTCAATGTCCATCCGAAATCATTCATCATCGCTTCGTTGATAATGACCGACGTTGAAGTGTCTTCGGTAATAACAGCGTTGAAATTTCTTCCTGCCACTAACTGCATTCCCAGGACATTTACATAGTCCGCGTCAACTAAGTATTCGTAAACTGATTTGTGCGTGCCATTATACATAAAACCGTGATCCTGGAATTCCGCCCCTTCGCCAAGACCGGTTTCAGCAGAAGCTATACTAACAACGTTTGCATCAGATAATAATGTCTTTTTAAACAAAGGATAAATCTTTTTTGCTTCTGTTTGTTCAGCATTTATAATCACTACATTTTCTTTATTAAACCCGGGATACTTCGTTGACATGTACTTCGTTTGCTGAAGTATAACAATTGTTGAAACGATCAACGCGATGGATAATGCGAACTGCAGCGTAACAAGCGATTTGGTAAATAAGTTGGAACCGCCCAACCGTATCTTGTTCTTCAATACCTCGATCGGTCTGAACCCGGACAATAACAAGGCCGGGTAAATGCCGGAAATAATTGTTACCAGCAATATGACGCTTATAATTAACCAGCTCATTTCAGGGTATAGCGTAAATGAGAATTGAAGATTTCTGCCCGATAATCCATCAAAATAAGGCAGTAACAACTGCGCTAATAATAAACCGATTATTGTGGAAAAAATACTTAACAAAAATGCCTCGGCAAGAAATTGAAAAATAAGCTGGCTTTTAACCGCACCAATTACTTTTCTTACGCCAACTTCTTTGCCTCGCCCGGCTGAGCGTCCAACAGCAAGTGTTGTAAAATTGATGCAGGCAATCAGCAGTATGGTAAAGGCAATGAATAAGATTGTCCGGATAGTTTTGGGTGTAATAGTTTCAGTATTGGTTATATCGGTTATCCTTGTTTCTGTATGCATGGAGCGCAGGGGTAATAAACCATACGTTACAAGCGATTTGGTATTTTTTGTTATGGCATCATCATCTCCGTTATATAAATGATGGAATGCGGTTAAACGGGTTACATCTTGTGGTAAACTGCTTCCGGGTCGTAGTTGAACAAAGGTCCGGAAAGAAGTAGTGTACCAGTTATTGAACATTGTCCCAAACCTTGTTGATTGTAAAAAGGCAAAATTTCCCAATACATCGAAACGGATGGATGAATTGGCAGTTATATCTTCGGCAACGGCAGTTATAATAAATGGTTGAAAATCCCTGGGCACTTTTAACTCCACCGTTTTACCGATCACATCATCTGTTCCAAACAATTCCTTTGCCCTGGATGAAGTAATGACAAGGCTATTTACATTCTTTAATGCATCTGCAGCCGTTCCATACTTTAATGGAAAAGTAAAAACGGAAAAGAATTGCGGATCAGCAAACGATAATTTTATATTGCGGATGCCGGCATTTATACGCATTACCCCTTCGTCAGGCATTTGTTTCAAGCGGACATAATCGACAACTTCGGGCATGTCTTTTTTCATTGTTGGCCCGAGCGGCATTGCTGTTATTGCCGTATATTGGGAACTTCCGTCACGTCCTTTTGCATAGTCGTATACACAATAGATATTCTTTTCGTTTTTGTGAAAACGGTCGAAGCTCAATTCGTTAACCGAGTACAATAACAGTAGAATAAAAACAGCCACGCCTGTCGCCAGGCCGGTTATATTGATAATGGTATGGCTCTTGCTGCGAACCAAGTTTCTGAAAGCTGTTTTTAAATTGTTTTTAAGCATGGTAAAAGGTTTTGGTTTTGCAGAACTTCACTCAACATTTTAGCATCCTGCTTATAATCATAATTTGCATATAGCACAATATTCACTTCGGGACACAATTCACCGTTCACGATATCATTCCGTTCGCAATGACTTTACCGGGTTCGCCATCGCCGCTTTGATCGATTGATAGCTTACAGTCAGCAGCGTAATTACCAGGGCACCGCATCCGGCTGCTGCAAAAATCAACCATGACAAACCAGTATGGTACGGGAAATTCTGCAGCCAGGTATGCATAAAATAATACGCTGCCGGAACGGCAAGAAGCAACGAAATACTTATCAGCACAATAAAGTCTTTTGATAATAATTGCCATAAACTGAATACGGTAGCCCCTAATACTTTTCTGACGCCGATCTCTTTTATCCGTTGTTCTGCCATAAACGATGCCATACCGGACAGGCCCAGGCATGAAATGAAAATGGCCAGGATCGAAAAAAAACCGGCGAGCTTACCTATACGTTCTTCATCGTTAAATTTCTTAGCGTATTCATCATTGGCAAATTGATAGCTGAAGGGAACCGAAGGCGAATACGATTTATAAGTTGCTGCTATTTTGTTGATGGCCTCATGAGCGCTTATGGTTGGATTGATCTTAAAAATCAGGTAGTCAAAACCGTTATCCTTAAAATAAAAAATGGTTTGCCTGGCAGGTTCATACGGCGACTCCATTACCATATCTTTTGTAACCCCGATAACCGTATGATCTTTGTTATCGAATCTTATTATTTCTCCGACAGGGTTTGTAAGTCCCATATATTTTACAGCGGCTTCATTTAATATAACAGCGGATGAATCGGTAATAAACTGCCTGCTGAAATCTCTGCCTGCTGTTATTTGCCAGCCGGAAGTATTACCATATTCCGGCGAAACGTAGATAGTTGCGAAATCATAGGTAGCTGCAGGATCTCTTTCTTTCCAATAAATATCGCCTTTGCCGTTATGTATCGCATTCATAGGGCTTGATGCTTCTGCCATTTCCGTAATTACGCCTGCTTTCATCATATCCGCTTTTACTGCGTCAAAGTGGTTATGCAGCTCACCGGTAGATGATGTAATTACGAGGCCATTGCGTTCGTACCCGACGGGCCGGTTTTTGGCAAACTGTATTTGATTAAAGACAACGACGGTGCCGATTATTAAAATAA
>Ga0207645_10001434_pt1 | contig 19522 bp, 12 predicted proteins | sample KBSM53metaG_FD_184331 | JGI IMG/M metagenome (GOLD analysis project Ga0207645, IMG submission 184331) | Miscanthus rhizosphere microbial communities from Kellogg Biological Station, Michigan, USA - KBS M5-3 metaG (SPAdes) (version 2) | ecosystem: Host-associated > Plants > Roots > Rhizosphere >...
CTGGACCGTGGTGTTCGCGACGAAGCCGTTGACGCGCAGGGCGAGCGTACGCACGCGCGCGATGGCTGTATCGAGCGAGTCGACCTCGATGCCGGCGGTGCCGGTGCGAATGATCATCGCGCCCGCTGTGGTTGCGAACGAGACTGTGCTCGCCGCAGGCATTGCGGTACCCGTCCCGGTCGCGGCGAATGCCGCCTCGGGCTGTGCCGAGGCGACCTGTTTCTCGTCGGCGGCAGTCTTGCTCAAGGTCACGAACGCACGAGCGGGCGCTGCGCCGGCTGCTTCATTCTGCCGCGCGATCATTGGCGATGCGGTAGCGACGGTAGCCGTCGCCACTGTATCGCGGGACGGGGCGGCTAGCCTGTCGCACGCGACCGCGAGCGCGCCGAGCGAGCCGGCGGCGACGAGAATGCCAGTGGTGCGACGGGTGTGAGATCGAGGCCGAACAGCAAGCTTCGGGTGGCGAATCGTTGACGGGCGCATGAGTCGGGGACCGGCAAAGGGTCTCGGGGCGCGGGCCGCCGGGTGGTGCCTCGCGCTCGGAGAGCCGACCTGTGGTTCGAAGGCTCTGGTAGGAGACGTCACGACAGCCCGATTCATGCACACCGGGGGTCTGGCCGGGGTACATTCCAGCCGGTTCAACGCTCCCTCACTCCCCGCATCGCATGCGCTCGACATTCCGTTGGCTTTTCGCCGGAGCCCTGGCAACCGCCACTCCGCTTTTGGCACCGGGTGCACAGCCGGTCGCGCAGTCCGCGCCGATCAGTGGCATTCGCTACGACGTCACATTCGACTCGCGCACCGCGCCCGCCCGGACGCTGCGCGTGGGTATGACTTTCGATGTCGGTGGTGCCGGAACGGTGCTGCTGTCACTGCCAGCGTGGACACCCGGTGCGTACGAGATCTCGAACTTCGCGCGATGGGTCTCGAACTTTTCCGCCACGGCCGCCGGGAAGATGCTCACGTGGGACAAGCTCGATTACGACACGTGGCGCATCCAGCCTGGTGGCGCGAAGTCGATCACGGTGACGTTCGACTACCTGGCTGACTCGCTCGACAACGCGATGACATGGTCGCGCGGAAACTTCGCGTTCTTCAACGGCACGAACGTCTTCCTCTATCCCGAGGGTCGCGCGACGGATTTCTCCGCGACCGTCACCGTGAAGACGGAGCCATCCTGGCTCGTCACGACCGGCATGAAGCCCGCCGGAGCGCCCCGCACGTACTCGGCCTCGAACTACCATGACCTCGTCGACATGCCATTCTTCGTTGGCGAGTACGACGTGGACAGCACGCAGATCGTGAACAAGTGGGTGAGGATGGCGTCGTGGCCGAAGGGCGCGCTTCAGGGCGCGAATCGGTCGACGTTCTGGGACCATCAGAAGAAGATGATTCCCGCGATGGCGGCGGTGTTCAACGACGTCCCGTGGGACAACTACACGACGTTCATCGTGTTCGATTCGACGTCGGGTGGTGGCAGCGCGCTCGAGCACCAGAGCTCACACCTCGGGATCTACACCCCGCTGCTCGTGGAGAGCATCCTGTTCCCATCGATCACGGCGCACGAGATGATCCACGCGTGGAACGTGAAGCGCCTGCGTCCCGCCGACATGGTCCCGTACAGGTACGCGCAGCCGCAGCCGACGCCATGGCTGTGGGTGAGCGAGGGGATCACGGATTATTACTCGGACGTCGTGCTCGCACGCTCCGGCGTGATCGACACGGCGGGATTTCTCATCCTCACGCAGGGCAAGATCGAGGAGACGGACGCCACGCCACCCGTTGCGCTCACGGACGCGTCGCTCTCGACGTGGATCCATCCGACCGACGGCACCGGATACATCTACTACCAGAAAGGATCGCTTGCCGGACTGCTGCTCGACATCATGATTCGCGATGCGAGCGACAACAAGAAGGGGCTCGATGATGTGTTCCGCGAGCTCTACCAAACAGCCTACAAACAGAAGTGGACGGGCTTCACTAGCGAGCAATGGTGGGCGGCGGTGAGTCGCGCCGCGGGTGGAAAGTCGTTCGATGAGTTCAACGCGAAGTTCATCGACGGTCGGGAGCCGATGCCGTTCGCCGCGGTGCTGCCGCTTGGGGGATTCCGCCTCAAGGTCGACACGATCCGCGAGCCTCGGTTGGGAGTGACGAGCGCGCCGGACTCGTCAGGCGTGCGGATCGCCGAGGTGCAGCCGGGAAGCCCGGCGGAAGCGGCCGGTCTGCGCGCGGGAGACTATCTCGACCAGGTGGGCGACATCTCGGTTCGCGACCCGTCGTTCGGGGAGCAGTTCAGAACTCGTTATGCAAAGGCTGCGGGCACGAAGGTTCCGGTGAAGATCCGGCGCGGAGGACAAACCCTCGACCTGCAGATCGACGTCCGGCTCGCCGAGCGAATGGAACAGCGGGCCATCATCGACCCAGCAGCCTCGCCCAAAGCAGTCCGAATACGAAACGGAATCCTGAAAGGCACGACGTAACGGCGCACCGCCCGAAGGGCGCACCGCTGTTACTGCCGGCCCTCCTCCTGCCGGCGCCCTCCTGCCGGCGCCGTTCCGGCGGTGCGCCGTTCCTTGACTTGGCGCTGACATTCGACTCTGAGCCGGGCACTGCCGAGTTGCCGCGATGCCTTCCGGCGGTGTAGTGTGCCGTCATGTCCGATGCCCGTCTTTTCCGCGGCGTGCGCTCGAGAACCACGTCGCTGGTCGCGATCCTGTTGTTGACCGTCGCGCTGGCGGCGTTTCTCGCGTTCGAGGCCTGGGACGCGGCGCATCGCCACCGCGTCACCGCCGAGCGCGCCATGACCGACTACGCCAAGTTCGCGGCGTGGGAGTTCTCGGCCAGCGCCAAGGAGCAACTGTACTCGACCCTCGTGTGGGCGTTCAGCCCGACGGGCACCATCGACGCCCGAGACCTCGACGGGCCGCTTCCAGGCCCGTCCATCCTCGACCACGAGAAATCCTCACACCTTCTTTGCGCACGCGACTCCTCGCGGTACTTCTTCCGCCTGGACATGCGCGACGGCTCGTTCGTGACGAGCGGCGATGAGCCCGCAACGTCGATGCGCCGGTGGATGATCGACACGCTGCCCAGGAATGCGAAGACGTACAAGTCGGACTGGGTGTACGAGGTGGTCTCCGGGAGCGTCGATGGGCATCCACGGTCGATCGTCTACCAACTCAAGCGCGATCGTGCCGGGCGGCCGGCCGTCGCCTACGGCTTCGAGTTCTGCTTCGCCCAGTTCGCCGCCGATGGTCTGAAGAAGGTCATGCGGCACTATGCCATTCTACCGCCATCGCTGACCGGCGGCGTGCCTAACGACACGGTGCCGAACGACTCCATCTTCTCGGCCAGGGTGTTCGACGGCAACGGCCACCTGATCTTCCAGTCGGATGTGCAGTACCCCGCGACCTACGTCGGCGCGTACAAGGTCGACTACTTCGGCGGCCTGAAGAGCGTCGTCGCGTTACGGCCGACGCTGGCCAAGGCGCTGCTCATCGGCGAGCTCCCCAGCGAACGGCTCCCGCTGCTGCTCGGCGCGCTGTTGCTGAGCGTCGCGCTCGCCGCCCTCGGCGTCATGCAGCTGCGCCGCGAGAGCGAGCTGGCGCGGCTGCGGTCGGACTTCATCGCCAGCGTGTCGCACGAGCTGCGGACGCCGCTCGCGCAGGTCCGCATGTTCGCCGAGACCCTCTTACTCGGGCGGGTGCGGAGCGACGAGGAGCGCCTGCGGTCGCTGCAGATCGTCGATCAGGAAGCCCGCCGCCTAACGCATCTGGTGGAGAACATCCTGCAGTTCTCTCGCGCCGAGCGCGAAGCGATCCGGCTCGCCCCCGTCCCCAGTGAGCTGGCATCCCAGGTCAGGGAAGCGGTCGAGGCGTTCGCCCCCGTGGCGCGGTCGCGTCACGTCGTGGTGCAGACCTCGTTGGAGAACGACGTCGTCTGTTTGGTCGATCCGGCCGCATTGCGCCAGATCCTGCTCAACCTCCTGGACAACGCGGTCAAGTACGGGCCGTTGGGGCAGACGGTGACGATCACGCTGCGGCGCACGGGCGATCGCGCGCGGATCATGGTCGACGATGAAGGCCCGGGAATTCCGTCCGACCAGCGCGCTCGCGTCTGGGAGCCATATCAACGGCTCGAGAGCGCGGTGACCGCGGCGGTGGCCGGGAGCGGAATTGGTCTGTCCGTGGTCGGCCAGCTCGTGGCGATGCACGGCGGACGCGCCTGGGTGGACTCGGCGCCTGGGAAAGGGGCGCGGTTTGTCGTAGAGTTGCCCATCGCGTCACGGCGGGAACTGGGAACCGGGAACGGGGAGGAGAGTCCCCCTATCGAGACGAGCGCGATCCCTCGCTCCGCTCGGGATGACAACGGAGCCACTGTTCCCAGTTCCCAGTTCCCGGTTCCCAGCTCGCGCGAGCGATGACTCGAGTGTTGGTTGTTGAAGACAATCCGGACCTGGCTTTCGGCCTCCGCAACAACCTCGAGATCGAAGGCTATGAGGTCCTCGTCGCCGGCGATGGGCCCACCGGCCTAACGCGGGCGCGCGACTGGGTGCCCGACCTCATGATTCTCGACCTCATGCTGCCGGGGATGGATGGCTACCGGGTGCTCCGCGCACTCAGGTCCGAGGGGTTCGACCGGCCCGTGCTGATTCTCACCGCGCGCGGCGAAGAAGCCGACAAGGTCATTGGATTCCGCAACGGCGCCGACGACTACGTCACCAAGCCGTTCGGGGTCCTGGAACTGCTCGCTCGCATCGAGGCACTGCTGCGACGAACGCCCGGCGCGCCTCGCCCCCAGGCGGTGCCGCCCGCCGAGCGATTTGGGGATGTCGAGGTGGACCGCGCCGCACGAACGGTGACGCGCCGCGGCATCCCCGTCTACCTGGCGCCCATGGAGTTCGAGCTCTTGCTCGCGCTGCTCCAGCGAAAGGGGGCGGTGGCCTCTCGTCAGGATCTCATGCGCGAGGTCTGGGGGCATAGCGCCGTCGTCGTGAGCCGAACGGTGGACACCCACATCGCCGAGCTACGGAGGAAGCTCGAGCACGATCCCGCCGAGCCACGACACATCCTGACGGTTCGCAAGGCAGGGTATCGGCTGGAACGCTAGCGGACGCGCCTCGCCACGCGAGCGTCGACTCGGGTTGGCACCATCACCGTCTGGTCCGCTTGCACCTCACTGTGCCGTCCTTGCACGACGCTGAGAATTTCCGCACGCCGAGCGCACGGCGTCTCCACCGACGCCTCATCACACGATCCTACCTTCGGGCGTCCCCGAGGATGCCGACGCGTGACCGGAGTGCATCGTGTCGTACCGTGCAGCAACACTTGCGTCCGTTGTGGCCGCGATCCATCTCGCCAGTCCGGCCGTCGCGGCCCAGTCGTCCGTTGGCATCCCGACGCGAGCGCTGAGCAGCCTCGTCGCCGACGACCGCCCCGTCGTTAGGGCCCGGCGCGCGACGACGCTGATCGTGCTGGACGGAAGACTCGATGACGCGGCGTGGAGATCCGCCGAGCTCGCAGCCGACTTCGTGCAGCAGCGGCCTACGCCGGGCGCACCGGCGTCGGAGCGAACCGAGGCCCGGGTCCTGTTCGACGCCGGCGCACTCTACGTGTCCCTGCGGATGTTCGACAACCACCCCGACTCCCTCCTCGCGCCGTTAGGCAGGCGCGACGCTGGAGCCTATGGCGACTGGGCCCACGTGATCATCGACAGCTACCACGATCGCCGGACCGGGTTCCACTTCGCGGTCAACCCGGCGGGGACGCGGCTCGACGGCATGATCTCCAACGACGCCGAGTGGCAGGAGGATACGAGCTGGGACGCTGTGTGGGACGTCGCGACCGCTCGTGACTCGCTCGGCTGGACCGCCGAGTTTCGGATTCCTCTCACACAGCTGCGATTCGACCGCTGCGGCGACGCGAGCCAGCCCGCGCCAACGCTCGCGAAGCCTAACGACGGCGCTGCGGCGGCGGCACCATCCTGCGCGTGGGGCATCCAGTTCATGCGAGACCTCGCGCGCCGCAACGAGCGCAGCACGTGGGCGCCAATCGTACCGGGCGCGGCCGGCTACGTGTCGCGGTTCGGAACGCTGGCAGGGATCGACGGCGTCCGTTCACCCCGGCGCATCGACCTCGTGCCGTACACGCTCGCCGAGGCCACGCGTTCGCCGGCCGACCCCACGAATCCGTTCGACCGACGCACCACGGTGAACGGCGCATTCGGTGCGGATATTGGCCTCGGCATCACGTCCAAGCTCACGCTCAATGCGACGATCAATCCCGACTTCGGCCAGGTGGAGGCCGACCCGTCCGAGGTGAACCTCACCGGCGCCGAAACGTTTCTCCGCGAGCGACGACCGTTCTTCGTCGAGGGCGGAGACATCTTCCGCTATGTGCTCGGCGACGACCTCCTGGGCCAGGAGCAGCTGTTCTATTCGCGACGCATTGGCCGCACACCGCAACTCGACGATCCTGCCAGCGCAATCGCCGTCGACCGGCCGGACGTCACTCGCATCCTGGGCGCGGCGAAGCTCTCCGGAAAGGCCGGCCCGTGGACGCTCGGCATTCTCGACGCCATGACCGGCACCGAACGCGCACAGTTCGTGAACGATGACGGGATACGTGGGTCGGCCATCGTGGAACCGCGAACGAATTACGCGTTCGCCCGATTGTCGCGTGACGGTGCCGACGGAAGGAATAGCGCAGGTATCGTCGCGAGCGCGGTGCACCGCGACCTCGACCCCGCCGCGGCGCTCACGCTGCGCTCGACCGCGCTCATGGCCGGAATCGACGGTCGGCTCCGTTCACGGGACCGATCCTACACGGTCATTGCAAACTTGCTCGCGAGCCACGTGAGCGGCACGCCGCAAGCAATCACGGAGACGCAACGGTCGTCGGTGCATCTCATGCAGCGTCCGGATAGACGCGGCGGTCCGCTGGACACGACGCGAACGAGTCTCGCTGGCATGTCGGCCGAAGTGCGCGCGATGAAGCAGGGCGGCGGCCCGTGGCGCTGGGGGATCAACGGTCGGGTGGCCACGAGCGGGTTCGAGATCAACGATATCGGCTACCAGCTGCGGAGCGACGTCGTTACGGCCACGAGCTGGGTGGGGTACACACATTTCGAGCCGGGCCGCGTGCTTCGCAGGTGGGAGACGTGGTTCAATCAGATGGCGCGCTGGACATTCGATGGTGACCGCGAGCGGCTCGCCGCCAATGTATACGGCCAGGCGAGCTTCCAGAACAACTGGACGCTCATGGGTGAGCTGCGCCGCGAGTTCTCGCAGCAATCCCCGACCTTCCTGCGCGGCGGCCCTGCGACCTACGTGCCGCCCAACGTGTCGTGGTGGGGACGTCTCGTCTTCGATCCGCGCCGGGTGCTGAGCGGTGAGCTCGTCACGCAGGGATCGGTCGACGACGTCGATGGCGGCAGTCGCGTCACGTTCTCCCCGATCGTGACGCTCCGGCCGGCGTCCCGCGCCGAGGTGTCGCTTCAGCCCAGCGTCACGCGGGTCACGAATCCATCGCAGTATGTCGAGACTGCATCGGCCGATGGCGATACCAGCTACGTGACCGGGCGGCTGGCGCAGACCACGACCGCACTAACCGCACGCCTGAACCTCACGTTCACGCCGACGCTGTCACTCCAGCTGTACGCGCAGCCATTCCTGAGCGCGGGGAAGTACGGCCGTCTGGGCGAAGTCCGTCGCCCGGGCGCTCGGGCGCTGGAGCAGCGCGTCTCCACGTTCGCCGCGAGCGCGGTCTCGCCGGTCGAAGGGAACGAGCTGCGCATCGACCGCGGCCCGGGGCGGGCGCCGATCACGCTGGACGACCCGAATTTCACGGTGGCCGAGCTCCAGTCGAACGCCGTGCTACGCTGGGAGTATCGCCCGGGTTCGGCGCTGTTCTTCGTCTGGGCGCAGTCGCGGAACGACGACGTGAATGCAGTCGATCTCTCACTGGACAGCCGGGCGCGCGACCTGTGGCGTACGCCCGGCACGAACGTGCTGCTGGTCAAGTTCAGCTACTGGCTGGCGCCGTGAAAAACCGACCACGAACGCTGGAAGCGATCAGTCTGCGTACTCAGCGTTCGTGGTTGTTGGGCGCTACCCATTCCGCAGGGCGATGACCGGATCGACAGCCGTCGCCCGGCGTGCCGGACCCAGACTCGCAATCAGGCCGACCGCAGCCAGCGTTAGGCAGGCGACGGCTAGCGTGAGCGGGTCCCGCGCGCCGATCCCGAACACCAGCCCCTGCATGAACCGCGTCAGCCACAACGCCCCAACGGCGCCGATCGCGAGCCCGATCGCGATCATCGCGCCACCCTGACGAAACACGAGTGCGAGAACCTCGATGCGCTGGGCCCCGAGCGCCAGCCGCACGCCGATCTCCCGCGTGCGCTGGCTGACCGAGAAGGCGAGCACCCCGCCGATCCCCGCCGCAGCGATCAACACCGCCAGCAGTGCGAACAGAGCCAGCAACGATGCGGTCAGTCGCCGAGGCGCGAGCGAGTCGAGGCGGATCTCCATCAGCGTGCGAATGTTGTCCACCGGCATGTCCGGGTCGATCGCGCGGATTGCCGCCGTGGCCTGCTTCGCCAGCCGCGCTGGGTCCTTCGTCGTGCTCCGCAGGAGGACATTCTCTCCGCCCGGCGTTTGCGCGAAGGCGACATAAAACACATCGATCGGGTCCTGATCGAGCGCGTGATCGCGAACGTCGCCGGCCACGCCGACGACCCGAAGCCACGTGTCTCCGCCATCCGGGGAGATTCGCGCTCCGAGTGGCTCCGCATCGCGCCAGTACCGCTGTGCCAACGACCGGCTGATGACCGCCACCTCCTCCGTACCCAGTCGATCGTGCTCGTCGAAGGTTCGTCCCTTCATGATCGGCACGCCGATCGTGGTGAAGTACTCGCCGCTCACGATCTGCATCTCCGCCTGCGGCGCGACCTCGTTCGGGCCGACCGGCCGACCCTGGATCAGCATCCCGTGCGACATGCGGCCGTCCTCGCCTAACGGGACAGCGGCGACGAGCGCGACACCGGAAACGCCCGGCAGCGCCCGCATGTCCGTCACGATGCGCGTCGTGACGGCAACGCGGTCCTCGGGGCGTTGGTAGCGCTCCCGGCTGGGGGTCACGCGAAGGCTCAATACCTGCTCAGGCTTGTAGCCTGCGTCGACGCGGCTCAGCTCGATCATGCTGCGGACCGACAGGCCGGCTGCGGCCAGCAGGACCACCGACACCGCGACCTGCGCGACGACCAGTCCGCGCTCCGCGCGACCGCGGCGCCCACGCGCTTGACCGCCATCGCCGCGCGCGCGGAGTCCGGTCGCGAGATCGCGGGTCATCCCGACGAGCGGCAGAGTTCCCGAGGCGAGGCCCACGACGACCGATACGCCGAGCGTGAAAAGCAGCACAGGGGCGTCGAGACCGATCTCGAACGCGCGCGGTGTGAAACGCGCCGCGTAGGGGACCAGGACGCGGAGCAGGGCAGCGGCGAGCCCGACCCCCACCAGCGCCCCAGCCCCCGCGACGACGACGCTCTCCGTCAGCAGCTGTCGCGCGAGCCGGCCCGAGCCCGCGCCGAGTGCCGCGCGCACCACCAGCTCCGAGCGACGGTGCACGAGTCGCACGAGCGTGAGGTTCGCTACATTCGCACAGGCGATGGCCAGAACGAACGCGGACGTCGCGAGCAGCAGCGCCAGCGTCTCCCGCGCGGGGCCGGACAGCTCCTCGAGCAACGACTCCGCACCGATGCCGAAGCCCTGCGCGTCCGGATAGCTCTCGGTGTGCTCGTTATGCATCTGCGACGCAACGGCCTTGAGGTCCGCGCGAACCGCGGCAAGCTCGACGCCCGGGCGCGCTACGGCGAACCCGGTCAGCGCACGTACGTCACGTCGTGTCGTCCAGAACTCGGACATCCGGAACGGGCACGACGAAACCGGCATGAAGACATCGTTATCGTTAGGGAACGCCGGCAGTGGCGGCAGGATTCCGATGACCGTATGCACGCGGTCCGTCATCTCGACGGTCTTGCCGATGATCGTCGTGTCCCCCCCGAGTCGCTCGCGCCAAAAGCGGTAGCTCAACACCACGACGGGCGTCGCACCCGCCTGATCCTCGCCCTCCCGGAACGTGCGGCCGAGCATTGGCCGGACGCCGAGCGCGTCGAAGTAGTTGGCGGACACGACGCCGGTCTGCACCCGCTGCGGCTCGCCGCGGCGGAGCATGTTGAAGGACATCGAGTGATACTCGACGATCGTCTGCAGGGACCTACTCCTGGAACGCAGATCGGCGATCTCCCGCACGGAGAAGCCGGCGTCGTCGATCTGGCCGGCGGCGACCGGCTGTTTCAGCCGAACGACCCGGGCGCCGTTGGCGAACGGCAGGTCCTTGAGCAGGACGCCGTGGATGACACTGAAGATCGCGGTGTTCGCGCCGATGCCGAGCGCAAGAGTCAGCACGGCGATGGAGGTATATGCGGGCGCACGACCGAGCGTGCGCGTCGCGTATCGCAGATCCTGCAGGAAGGTCTGCATGCATGGCTCCTCTGTGGTGCGCGGATGCTACGCTGCCGGCGAGCGTCGCCGGCGAAAGAAGCGTCATGCCTCTGTTGCGGATTGGTGCGGCACGTGTTCCCGAAGTGTGGCGGCCCGTCGCCTTCGGCGAGCACCAAAATGCGACCGCTCCTCAACACATCTCACACAAATGGGCGTTGCCTGGGCCGAGGCAGTGGTCCCATCGTACCTGGGTGATCGAATACCTCGCTTCCGCCGCGGGTCACCCGCTGTGACGCCTCAGGCTCGTCGCGCGCGAATTCCGCTTCCCGGCCGCCGATTCTCGTGGCCGCTCGTATTGCTGCTCGCCAGCGTCGCGGTAACCGGCGTGGCGGCGTTCAACGCGCAGCGCGCCGTGTGGTCCCATCAGCGAACGGCGTCGCGCCTGCTTCGGGACTACGCGTCGTTCACGGCCTGGACGTCGCAGCGAAAGATCGAAACGGGGCTCGAGGGCGCCGTGATGGCGTCGCTCCAGTACGTCATGCACGGCCGGGAGCCTCACCGGTTTCAGCGCAACGGCCCGCGGCCTAACGCCGACGAGCTCTGGAACTACTACAACAACAACGACCGCTATCGCACCCGCTTCTGCACGCCGAAGCGCTGCCCCGAGTCGTTCCCGCCATCCGCCTATTTCGGATTTACCATTGGCGCCGAGACGCTTCAGGTCGCGCCCAGGGCCGCCGTGCCTGAGGCAGACGCCTGGCTCGAGGTCGCACCCGAGTCCGACAAACGCTGGCTCGTCGACTCGTTGACCACCCACGTCCGCAAGGTCCACGACCCGGACGAGAACTACGAGGTGCTCGTGTCGCCGCGCTTCGGCACCGGACGGATGATCGCCTATGCGCTCATGCCGACCGAAGCCGGAGACACGGTGGTGTATGGCGTGGAGTTCGGCGCCACCACGTCGCGGCACATCTTCAAGGATGCCGTCGTGCACGAGCACCTGCTGCCGAACGCGGTGATGCTCGGAAAGGACAACGAGGACCTCCTCGGCATCCGCATCGTCGGTCGGCGCTCGCTGCCCCTGTACGAGTCGGCAAACTGGCCCAAGACGTCCTATATCGCCGCGCTGGAGCTGACGCCGCATTTCGGTGGCCTGAAGGTGGAGACGGCCGTGCGGCCGGAGTACGCGAACCAGCTCGTGATCGGTGGCCTGCCTCGCTCGAGACTGCCGCTCCTACTCGTGATGTTCGTCGTCTCGGCGGCACTCGCTATGGTTGCTGTCATACAACTCCGTCGTGAGGAGGAGCTGGCGCGCCTGCGCTCCGACTTCGTCTCGAGCGTCTCGCACGAGCTGCGCACGCCGCTCGCACAGATCCGTCTGTTCCTCGAGACTCTGCGCCTCGGCCGCTTCACGACCGAGGCACAGCGCCAATGGTCCCTCGACAACATCGATCGCGAGACCAATCGGCTCTCCCATCTGGTGGAAAACGTGCTGTCGTTCGCGCGCGCCGGACACGCGCCCGCATCGCGAGCCGCGCCGGAGGCGACGGATCTCGCATTCGAGATCGAACAGATCGCCCGCGCGTTCGAGCCGCTCGCCGCGTCGCGGCGTGCGTCGCTGGCGCTCGATCTCGCGCCTAACGTCGTCTCGCCGCTCCAGCGGGAAGCGTTCCGCCAGGTGCTCATCAACCTCCTGGACAACGCCGTGAAATACGGACCCGCCGGGCAGACCGTGCGGATCTCGCTCTCACAGACCGGGTCATCGGCGCGCATCACGGTCACCGACGAAGGACCGGGCATCCCGGCTCGGGAACGCGAAGCCATCTGGACGCCGTTCTACCGCGGGAACGCGGCCGCGGCGCAGGGGGCCGGCGGCAGCGGCATTGGGCTCACGATCGTGAGGGATCTCGTGGCGCAGATGGGCGGGAGGATCGAGGTCGTTCCTTCTCCCAAGGGTGCCGCGTTCCAGATCGAGTTGCCGGGCGCGGATCGCCCCGCTCCAGCTGCCGCCCCCGCGGATGTGGCGCTCACGTTGCGCCCGTCATGACTCGCGTGCTCGTCATCGAGGACTCGCACGACCTCGCACAGGGGCTGCGTTACAACCTCGAGCTCGAGGGGTACGCCGTGAAGGTCGCGGACGATGGCAACGCCGGACTCTCGCTCGCGCGCGAGTGGGATCCGGACCTCGTCATCCTCGATCTCATGCTGCCCGGCATCGATGGTTATCAGGTCCTGCGATCCCTTCGCACCGAGGGGCGTCAAACGCCCGTGCTCATCCTGTCCGCTCGAGGAGAGGAAGCGGACAAGGTTCGAGGTTTCCAGCTCGACGCCGACCAGTACGTCACGAAGCCGTTCGGGCTCATCGAGTTGCTCGAGCGGGTGAAGTCGCTCCTCCGGCGAAGCCGCGTCCGGACGGACGCACACGATCCGAGCGCCACCACCGGCGTCATCAGGTTTGGCGACGTCAACGTCGATCCCGCCTCGCGCACGGTGACGCGTGGTGGCGACCCGGTGAGCCTAACGCCCAAGGCCTATGAGCTGATGATGGCGCTCATCAAACGAAAGGGCGCGGTCGCGACGCGCGTCGAGCTCCTGCGGGAGGTGTGGGACCACCGCGCGATCGTGCTGACGCGCACGGTGGATTCTCACATGGCCGAGCTGCGCAAGAAGCTCGAGCACGATGCCGCCGATCCGAAGCACTTCATCACGATCTGGAAAGTCGGTTACCGCTTCACCCCCTGAGTTTGCGAGGACATCATGGTTCGAATTCGCCGATGCGGGGTCGCCCGCGCGATGGCGTCACTGTCGGTTGCGGCGATGGCGTTGCCAGTCGTTATGCGAGCACAGGCCGCTCGCTTCGACTCGCCCGTCGTGTCGACGCAGTGGCTCGCCGACCATCTCAATGACCCGAACGTCGTCGTACTGCACCTCGCGACAATCCGGCGTGACTACACGAGCGGCCACATCCCGGGTGCACGGTTTCTGTGGTTCAATGACGTGGCGCCGAGCAACCCCGATCTCAACACCGAGCTGCCGAGCGTCGCCCACCTCGACTCACTGTTCGAGTCGCTTGGGGTGTCCGATAACTCGCTCATCGTCGTTTACGGCCAGACTATAACGCCGATCGTCGCCCGCGTGTTCATGACCCTCGACTACCTCGGCGCCGGCGATCGCGCGGCGGTGCTCGATGGCGGACTCGCGGCCTGGAAGGCCGACGGCCATCCGGTGAGCACGGAGACGCCGAAGGTCGCGCGCGGCAGGTTCACGCCGCACGTGCGCTCAGACGTGGTCGTCAACGCCGACTTCGTCAAGGCGAACATCGACAAGCCGGGCATTCGCATTCTCGATGCGCGCACCCCCAACTTCTACAGCGGCGAGGGCGGTGGCGGGCCGCGTCCCGGCCACGTGCAGAGCGCGCAGAACATTCCGTTCACGACACTCACCGACTCCACCGGGAAGATGAAGGATCGCGCTGCCATCTCCGGGCTATTCACAGCCGCAGGCGTGCAGCCCACTGATCGCGTTGTGACGTACTGCCACGTCGGGCAGCAGGCGAGCCTGTTGTTCCTGGCGGCGAAGTACGTCGGCATCAAGCCAAGCTTGTACGACGGCTCGTTCGAGGATTGGAGCTCGCGCGACGATACGCCGATCGTGGGACCGGTGAAGAAGTAGCGGCGGATCCGTGTCGTCGATATTTCGGCTGCTGCCGCTGCTCGCGGTGTTCGTGGCACCGCGGGCCGAGGCGCAGCCTGCCGCGCGCGGCGTGTCCGATTCGCTGCTGCTCACCCCGGCCCAGCTTCGCGATCGCCTAACGCGGGGCAACGTCGTGCTCCTGCACGTCGGCGAGGCGGCAGACTACAAGGCTGGGCATATACCGGGCGCCAGGTTTCTGCGGTACGACGCGATCTCGCAGCGCCGAAACGGTCTCATGCTCGAGATGCCGCCGGTCGTCGTGCTCGACTCGGCACTCGAGTCGCTTGGCGTCTCCGACGACTCCCGTATCGTGCTGTATTGGTCGAAGGACTGGTACTCGCCCACCACGCGCGTCTTCCTGACGCTCGACTATCTGGGGCTCGGCGAGAAAACGTCGATTCTGGACGGCGGGTTCGCGGCGTGGAAGTCCGCGGGCGGGCCCGTGACGACCGCGGTGCCCGCTTCGACGCGTGGCAGGCTCACGATTCATCCCCGATCGGACGTCATCGTCGACGCAACCGCCGTTCGCTCGGCCATCGGCGACACGCGCACGGCCATCATCGATGCACGCGACCCGCGCTTCTACACCGGTCAGGCCACGGGCATGCACGCGCGCGAGGGACACGTGCCCGGGGCGAAGAATCTCCCGTTCAACACGCTCATCGACGAGGGCGGCACCTTCAAGTCGCGCGAGACGCTGGAGAAGCTGCTGGACGCGGCCGGCGCGACACCCGACAGGCGCGTCATCAGTTATTGCCACATTGGGCAGCAGGCGACCGTCGTGTACTTCGCGGCGAGACTTCTGGGCCGCGACGCCCGCCTGTACGACGGCTCATGGGATGAGTGGAGTCGGATGTCGGAGTTGCCGATCGAAACGGGCCGACGCTGAGAGTCAGGGCTCGACAGTCGTTAGGTTCTCTGGTCAATCGACGATGAATAATTTCGCGCCTGTCCGGCTGTAGGATCGGTGCGCTTCGGCGCCATCGGCGACTTGATAGCTGATGCCAGGACGAAGCTGGAATCGCCGGCCGTCGCGAAGCTCGGTTTCGAGGTCGCCGGCGAGGCAGAGCAGAATGTGTCCCTTCTCGCACCAGTGATCGGCGCGATAGCCGGGCGAGTACTCGACCATGCGAACGCGGATCCGGCCGAATTCTCTGGTGCGCCACAACGCGGTGCCGGTTTCGCCAGGGTGTTCGGTGGGCGGGATCGCGGCCCAGTCCGTGGTTCCAAACGCAATTTCGGTGATCTGCATAGCGATGGCTGATCGGGTCGAAAATCGAAGATGTTGCCAACCTCCAGAACACATCCAGGATAGCGTGATAGACGACGAGCAGTTGCGGCTTCGCGCTGGCCGCCACCTCGACGATCTGTACTCGATCCTTGCGGCACAACGAGCCACCCGTACGTTCGGGTACGTATGACATCTCTGGTACCCACGCTCCTCACCGCGGTGCTGCTCGTTCTCGGAGCGTCCCCGCGGACGCCGATCGGCGCTCAGAGTCCGCCACGGAGACTCCTCGTGCTGCTCGCGCATGCCGATGACGAGACCGCGGCATCGCCGGTGCTCGCGCGGTACGCCCGCGAGGGTGTCCAGGTTTACATGGTCATCGCGACGGACGGCTCGGGCGGCAGTGGCTCGCAGACGTATCTTCAGCGGTCGGACTCAGGTCCCGTGGGTGAAGCGCTCGTCAAAGCCCGTGTCGAGGAGGCGCGGTGCGCCGCGACGGCGCTCGGAGCGCAGGAGCCGGTGCTCCTCGCCTTTCCCGACGGTAAGCTCGGCGACTACCTGGGCGATCGCACTTTGCTCTACCGACTCACGGACCGCATCGCCAAGGAGATCGAGCGTCTGCGTCCAGACGTGGTGATGACATGGGGCCCCGACGGCGGGACGGGCCACCCCGACCATCGTTTGGTGAGCGACATCGCGACGCAGCTGCAGCGAGCGGGCGCAGCGGGCATGCCCGAGCGCCTCGTGTACATGTACCTACCGGGAGAAGCGTTCCGCCTGACCAATCCGCAGCGAGGTGAGCCACCGATGCTCATCCCTCGGGCGAAGTATTTCACGGTCCAGGTGCCATTTACGCCTGGCGATCTCGAAGCGGCGAAGAAGGCGATCGCCTGTCATCACTCGCAGTTCACTGCGGAAACGCTTCAGCGTTTCGTGCCCGGGATGCAGGGTCTGTGGAACGGCGCCGTGCGGTTCGTCCCCGGCTCACCGGCCGTGAGCGGCGACGACCTGTTTCGTTGAATGCGCGACACTGATTCACGCCCATTAGCGCACGTCGATCATCTCTCCATGGCCTCACGATCGAGCGGCGCCAGGCGTCGCTTGCGACCAGTCGGTTTCCTCGGCGCGTGCCTGACGCTGGGGGCGCTCGCCTGCTCGCGCAAAGATGCCCCGCGCGCGGCCGCCGACACCGCCAAGTCGCGTCCGGAGGTTCTGGCCGCCGCCGCACTGGCGACGCGAGCCAGCAGGCCGGTTCCGTTCCGCGTGCCAGCCGAATCCGAGATCAAGGACACGATCGTGCTCGCCGCGGTCCGTCGCGGGCGCGCCATCCTTTCCAACACCCGCGACAGCCTGCCGGCCCACGTCGGCAATAAGCTGCGTTGCGTGAGCTGCCACATGGGTGACGGGCAGCAAGCGAACAGGATGCCGTTCATCGGTGTGTACGCGCGATTCCCCCAGTATCGCCCGCGCAGCGCTACGGTCGAGATCATCGAGGATCGTATCAACGATTGCTTCGAGCGCAGCATGAACGGCAAGGGATTGCCCCGGGATAGCCGCCCGATGCGCGACATCGTCGCGTATCTCGCATTCCTTTCGTACGGCATCCCGGTCGGAGCGCAGGTGGAGGGGCAGGGCCTCCCGCGCCTGGAGCCGCTCGTGGGTGATACGACGCGTGGACGCGAGGTGTTCACGACCACCTGCGTGCAGTGTCACGGTGCCAACGGCCAGGGGGGCAAGGCTGACACGGCTGTCGCCATCGTCGGTCCGCCACTCTGGGGCGCCCAGTCGTTCAACGTCGGCGCGGGCATGGCACGCCTGAGAACGGCCGCGGCGTTCATTCGTGTCGCAATGCCGTACGACAAGCCCGGCTCGCTGACACCGCAGCAGGCGTATGACGTGGCGGCGTACGTGACGTCTCGCCCTCGGCCGGATTTCGCGCGAAAGGCGGGGGACTGGCCTAACGGGGATCCTCCGCCGGATGTGGCGTATCCAACAACGGCTGCAAAGAAGGGAAAAGCCAAACGTTAGGCACGCGAACGGCGCCACAGAACAGGTAACTGGTCACTGGAATTGGTTATCCGTGATTGGAACCCTCGGGCTGCTCATCTCGCCTGCGCGAGGTTTCCCGAGGGTTCCGATAACCAATAACCCGTACCAGCAAGCAATAACCTGTGTCTTCTTCAGCTGGCCGTTCTCGGAGCCAGATACTTGGTCAGCCAGCCCTGAACCTCTCCCCACCACAACCGCTGGTTCTGCGGTTTCCCGATCCAGTGCCCCTCATCCGGGAACACGACCAGCCGACTCGGCACGCCCTGACGCTGGAGCGACGTGAACATCGACAGGCCCTCGGTATACGGCACGCGGTAATCGAGCTCGCCGTTCAACACCAGCGTGGGCGTCTTGAACTTTCCCGCGAACAGATGCGGGGAGTACACGCGATACTGTTCGCGCATCGCCTTCGGATCCCAGAAGGGCCCGCCGTACTCCCACTCCGGGAACCAGAGCTCCTCCGTCGCCGCGTACATGTTCTCCAGGTTGAACGGCCCGGCGTGCGACACCAGCGCCTTGAAGCGCGTCGTATGTCCGGCAATCCAGTTCACCATGTACCCGCCGAACGATCCGCCGGCCGCCCCCATGCGCGTCGAGTCCATCCACGCGTCGCGCGCGAGTGCGGCGTTGAGACCATTCATGAGGTCTGTGTAGACCTTGCCGCCCCAACCCTTCGACACATCGTCGACGAACTTCTGACCGTACCCCGTCGAGCCGCGTGGGTTGATGATCACGAGACCGGCGCCGGTCGCGGCGAACATCTGATAGTTCCAGCGCGAGTGCCAATTGTCGAGCCACGCGCCCTGCGGGCCGCCGTGGATCAACAGGATCACGGGATACTTCTGGCCGGCGGTGTATTGCGGCGGTTTCACGATGAAGCCCTGCACGCTGTCACCGCCCGCACCCTTGAACCAGAAATCCTCGGCCGGATTCAGCGCGAGCTGCGCCACGAGCGCATCGTTCACATGCGTTACCTGGCGCGCATCCGTCACGCGAGCGCCGTCGAGCGACGCCGCGAACACTTCCGGGGGCCGGTTGGTCGCGTCGCGCATCCACACCACCCCGCGCGCGTCACGCGAGAAGGAAAAGCCGATGTTATTCGACTCGCCAACCACCAGCGCTGGCGCACGGGTCGCGATGCCGGTCGCGCCTAACGTCGCACGATACAGCTTGTCCCGGCCTTTGTCCGTGGTCGCCACGTAGATCGCCTTGCCGTCGGGCGCGAACCAGTAGCCGTCCGCGTTGCGGTCCCACGACGGCAGCGCCTCCGCCGACGTCTTCTTGGGCCGATCGTAGAGCATGAGTCGCCACCGGTCGGACTCGAACCCGGCGCGCTTCTGCGACGCATATGCGATGTATTTGCCGTCCGGCGAGTACACGGGATTCTGGTCGGCACCGATGTTCGCCTTCGTGATGACGGTGGCGGCACCGCCGCTGACGGGCACCACATACAGATTCACGTCGGTCGTCCACGCATCCGAGCGGCCCTGATCCTTCGCCGTATACGTCATCTCCTTTCCATCCGGCGCGAACGCGTACCCCTCGCTGCCGCCGAACGGACCGGGTGGCACGTCGTACTTCGCGCCGGGCGTGAGGTCGCGCGGCTCGCCACCGTCGATGCTCACGACGAACAGGTGCGACCGCGTGCCCTCGTCCCACGCGTTCCAGTGGCGGAACAGGAGGTTGTCGGCTACGTGTGCCTTGACCTTGTTGTCTTCCTTGGCCTTGTCCTTCTGCGCGTTGCACGCGTCGGTCGTGCAGTCCGGCCACACCGCCGAGACGAACGCGATCTGACTTCCAGCGGGTGCCCACACCGGACCGCTGGCGCCGCCATTGAGACTCGTCAGGCGCTTTCGCGCACTGCCGTCGGCATTCACGACCCACAACTGGCCACCGGCGGTGTAAGCGACGTGCCGGCCGTCGGGGGACCAGCGCGCCTCGGTTGCGCGCGTCGTGTCATCGGGGAAGGCTCGCGCGGTCCCGCCGCCTAACGCCACGGCGTAGGTCGTCGTCGCTCGCCGATTCGCGTCGACGTCTGTCGTGCGCACGGC
>Ga0207645_10001436_pt1 | contig 19514 bp, 17 predicted proteins | sample KBSM53metaG_FD_184331 | JGI IMG/M metagenome (GOLD analysis project Ga0207645, IMG submission 184331) | Miscanthus rhizosphere microbial communities from Kellogg Biological Station, Michigan, USA - KBS M5-3 metaG (SPAdes) (version 2) | ecosystem: Host-associated > Plants > Roots > Rhizosphere >...
AACGAGGAGACGGCAAAGCTGGCCGGCGACATGGCGGTGGAAGGCGCGCAAGTCCTCAAGCACAACGGCTACAAGGTGCCGCTGATGCGCAACCTCGTGAAGCGCGCGATCCGCGGCGTGCCCGCCGCGGCGACCACATAACCGCCGCCTGAAAGGTACGGGGCGAGGCGTCGGTCTCGCCCCTGCCGCACTCCCTCCTGGTCGCAGCACGAATCGGCGTCAGTCGCAACCTCGCTCGAGCTTTTCAACCGTAGCGGTAATCGTTCCGTCCGGCGTGATCGTCACGTGCGTGACGGCGTGCAGGCGGAAGTCGGCGCCGGGGCCGCTCCTGATCACGTGAATGGTCTCGGTGTTGGTGAACTCCAGGGCCGCGGAGTCGTGCCGGTTGAAGACCTGGTTAGACGACTGGCTGAAGACGTAATGATCGCCGCTGACCTGTCCGACGCCGATGCCGTCCGCGTTCAGGTGCACCATCTGGCGCAGCCCCTGGCCGTTCTGCGTCGTGTGCTGCACGACGTGCACGTTGCCGGTGATGTCGACCAGTTCCGGCGAGCACGAGCTGCCGACGGTTCCGTCCAGCGGCGTCCGGGTGCTGGTGGTCGACGCCGTCGCCTGGGCGAGCGGGGCCGCGGAGGCCAGTAGGGCGATTGCGACCGCGGAAAGCGCTCGGGGAACGATTGCGCTTCTCATGTGTGTGCTCCTTTGCATCGGATGCGACGAAATCGCGCGATGCGATTTCAAATCGCGCGCCCGCGCCAGCTCGGCGGATCCGCGGCCCCGATTACAGCGGCGCGGCGCTCGAATCGCGCCGGCCGAGACACGACGCGCGCTCTCCATTCGGATACAGCGCCATATCCGGACGGAGAGGCGCGACCATCGGTTGACAACGCCGGCGGTCGAGCTGAAGATCGCGGCGTCACAACAGGTCGAATCACAAGGAGCGCGCATGAGAACCGCTGTGTGTGTCGTTGCCCTCTCGCTCGCCTGCCTCGATGCCGGCGCCGGCGCGCAGCCGCCCGACTTCAGCCAGGTCCAGATCAAGACGACGAAGATCGCCGGCAACTTCTACACGCTCGAGGGCCAGGGCGGCACGATCGGCGTCCTCGCCGGCCCCGACGGCGTGCTGATGGTCGACGCGCAGTTCGCGCCGCTCGGCGACAAGATCGTCGCCGCGATCAAGCAGATCTCGGACGGCCGGATCCGCTTCCTCGTCAACACCCACGTCCACGGCGATCACACCGGCGGCAACGAGAACATCGGCAAGCTGGGCGCGGTGATCATGGCGAGAGAGAACCTGCGCACGCGGCTGGCGAAGCCGGCGCCGACCGCGACCGGTCAGCCGGGCACGCCGGCGCCGCCGGCGGCGCTGCCGGTCGTGACCTACGACGCGCCGGTGACGATTCACATGAACGGCGAGGCGGTGCAGCTGCTGCCGGTGCCGGTGGCGCACACCGACGGCGACACGATGGTCTACTTCCCCACCGCCAACGTGCTGATGACCGGCGACTTCTACCGCTCCACCGGCTACCCGAACATCGATCGCGCCAACGGCGGGACGATGACCGGCATGCTCGCGGGCTTCGATCTGATCGTCAAGACCGGCCGGCCGGACACCAGGATCATCCCCGGCCACGGCGCGATCGTCGACAAGGCGGCGGTGTCGGCGCACAAGGCGATGATGGAAGCGGTGCGCGACAAGGTCGCGGCGCTGGTGCGGCAGAACAAGACGCAGGACGAGGTGGTGGCGGCAAAGCCGGCCGCCGAGTTCGACAGCAAGGTCACCGGCGCGACGCCGCAGACCGCCGATCGATTCGTCGGCCAGCTGTACCAGGAACTGAAGCCGGCGCGCTGACGATCAGGGAACCTTGTCCAGCCCCTCGGTCAACTCGATGTAGGTGCCCCAGGGATCGGTGAAGAAGGCGATGGCGAGGCCCAGCGCCGGCACGGTGCGGTAGGGCACCGCCAGCTTGACGCCGTCGGCCTCGAGCTTCTTGCAGAACGCCTCGAGGTTCTTCACCTCGAACCCGACGTGATCGAGCACGCGCCCCTGCGTGCCGACCACCGGATCGGCCGAGGGCGAGAAGTTCAGCGCCACGCCGGGCAGCGTCGCCGACGGAAAGGCGCCGCCGCTGCGCGCGGTGGCGCCAAACGTCTTCGCGTACCACTGCTGCATCTCGACGTTCTTCGGGTTGAAGAAGTGGACGTGGTGCAGCGCGATCGGGATCGTCTGCTGCTTCGCCTCGACCAGCTCCACCTTCAGCTCGTCCGGCGCCAGCGCGAACGCGATCGAGGCGCCGCCCGCCTGCAGCGGCCCGGCGATGTCGTCCTTCACCTCGCGACCCGGCGCTTCCGTGTCCGTGATCATCCGGTAGCCGCCGGCCTTGACCTTGTCGACCGCCTGCCGCAGGTTCGGCACCGAGAACCCGATGTGGTTGGCGGTCGTCCCGCGCGAGCCGCCCGGCGCCGCCTGCACCGCGCGCAGGAAGATCAGCACGTTCGGGAACTCGATGATCTCGGTGTTGTTGGTGCCGATCTTCACCGCCTTGCCGCCGAGCGTGTCGACGAAGAACTTCTTCTGCGCCTCGACGCTGGTGGTGTTCAGGTGATGGTGGCCGTAGACGATCGGCCCGTCCTTGGCCACGGTGAGCTGCGCCGCGGCGTCGGCCGCCGAACCCATCAGCAGCAGCGACGCCAGCGGCGCGCACAGCTTCTTCATGCAGTCCTCCCGTCACGCTTCGTGACGCGGAGGAGTCTACAACGCTTCCGGCAGCGCGATGAAGCGCCGATTCACTTCAGCGGCACCTTCGCCGCTTCCGCCAGCATCGTGTAGAACTGCAGGAACACGTTGTCGCGTTTCGCATGCTGAGCGTGGCAGTCGTGGCACGATGCCTTCGGCATCGCCTGTGCCGCGGTGCGCAGCCCCATCATGCCGCCGAAGTTGTAGTAGGCCCACTTCTCGGGGCGGTGCGACGAATCCTTCACCGCCATCTCGACGCCGTGCACCTCCGTCGCGAACCGGCCCTGGCGCATCGGCGGCACGCGCTCGCCGCTTCCATGGAGGATCAGCGCCAGCATCGTGCCCTCGCGGAACGTCCCGGTGTCGACGAAGTGCTGGTACGCCGTCGGTTCCATCAGCGTCTCGTGGAACATCTCCATGCCCTGCGATCCTTCGCTGTAGCTCATCCCGAGCGAGGAGCCGATGAAGATCCACCGCCGGTAGTCGTCGGGCAGGAGGAGCGCGCCATCCTTGTCGTAGCGCGGACCGACGGTGTTGCCGTTCGTCGTCGCGCGCGCCGCCGCAGCAGGGCTGCTCTGAACCGCCGCGGCCGTCGTCAGGCCCGCGACCGCAAGGATGATCAACAGGAATACGAATGCGTTCGCGCGATGCCGGGCCATCGGTCCTCCTCGCCGCCGTGTGAGAAAGCGGGCGTGGTGTTATGGTGCGGCCGCAACGCGCCGCCAGCAACGGTTTTGCAGCCAACCGTTCGCTGCGCCGGCCGCGCCTTTCGCTGCATCGGCGTTGCCGGCGCGGAGGCGAACCTGTAAGGTGAGGTCTGGATGCTCGACTTCGCTCTGCCGACCCGTCGTGTGATCGCCATCGGCGCCGGGCTGGCCGCGACGCTCGCGGTGTCGGTCTCCACCCAGACCTACCTGTCGATGCTCGGCCACGGCCATTCCTTTCGCCGAATCCTGTTGTGGCAGCTCGGCGCGTGGGGCTTCTGGGCGCTGGCCGCGCCGTTCGTGCTGCGGCAAGGCGCCGCGCTCACCGCGTCGAATCCCGGGCGTCAGCTGCGGCTGGTCGCGTGGGGGCTCGGCCTGTTCGCGCTGCACAGCGTCGTCGCCACCCAGCTGACGCTGTGGATTCAACCGTTCGTGCCGGTGGAGACGTACGGCTTTGTCGACGCGCTGGTCCGCCAGCTGCCGGCGCGCTTCGCGATCGATCTGCTCATCTTCGGCCTCCTCGTCGTCGCCGGCGCCGCGCTGCGCACCCGTCATCGTGCGCAGCAGCTCGAGCTGCGCGAATCGCGGCTGGAGGCGGAGCTGGCGCGGGCGCAGCTGCACGCGCTGCGGCTGGAGATCGAGCCGCATTTCCTCTTCAACACGCTGAACGCGATCACCGCGCTGGTGCGCATGAAAGACAACGGCCGCGCCGTCGAGATGCTGGTCGGGCTCGCCGATTTCATGCGCACGACGCTCGACGGCCCGGCCGATCAGCTGGTGCCGCTGTCTCGCGAGATCGCGTGGGTGAAACGGTACGTCGCGCTGCAGCAGGCGCGGTTCGGCGACCGGCTCCAGGTCGAGTATCGAATCGGCGAGGGATGCGAGGAAGTCCTCGTGCCGACGCTGCTGCTGCAGCCGATCGTCGAGAACGCGCTGCGGCACGGTGCCGCGCGCCAGGCGGCGCGCTGCCGGGTCGAGATCGCGGCGGCGCTCGCGAGCCGGCTGCTGACCGTCACCGTGGCGGACGATGGCGCCGGCCTGCCAAAGGATTTCGATCTCGAACGCGCGCCCGGCACCGGTCTGCGGAACGTGCGGTCGCGCCTGGCGCACCTGTACGGCGGCGCGGCGCGGCTCGAGGTCAGACGCGGCGATCGTGCGGGCACGACCGTCGAAGTGGCCGTGCCGTCGACGCCGCCGGCGTGGGAGGGGCGCGCCACCGCATGACCCGCTTCCGCGTCCTGGTCGCCGACGATGAGCCGCTCGCCCGCGGCATGGTGGCGGCGCTGCTGCGCGAGGACGCCGAGATCGAGACCGTGCTCGAATGCGGAGACGCCAGGCTCGCGCACGACCTCATCGAACGCCATCGCCCCGAGATCGTCTTCCTCGATATCGAGATGCCGGAGGTGACGGGCCTCGATTTGGCGAAAGATCTCGGTGAAGACGGCCCGGTGGTTGTCTTCGTGACCGCATTCAGCCGCTATGCCCCGGAGGCATTCGAGGTCGCGGCCAGCGACTACGTGCTGAAGCCGTTCACCGATCAGCGCTTCGCCGAGGCGCTGCAGCGGGCGAAGCGCCGCGTCCGCGAGCGCAGGCTGGGCGAGCTCGCCAACCAGCTCGCCACGCTCTCGTCGGAGCTGCGGCCGGAGACCGGCGAGCCGCCGTCGAGCGAGAGCGAGTACCTGCGGCGGATCTCCTTCAAGGACGGCGACCGGACGATCGTGCTCAAGACATCCGAGGTCGTCTGGATCGAGGCCGAGGACTACTACGTCCGCATCCACTCCAAGCGCGGCCGGCACCTGGTGCGCACGTCGCTGCAATCGCTCGAGGCGCGGCTCGACCCGGCCGACTTCGCGCGCGCGCACCGCGCGGCGATCGTCAACCTGCACGAAATCAGCGAGGTGCGCGATGCCTGCGGGCTCGCGCTGGTCGCCTCCGACGGTACCGAGATTCCGGTGAGCCGGTCGAGACGAGCCGCTGTCGAGAGCGCGCTGCTGCCCCGCCTTCGTCCGCGCTGAGCGCAGTTCGTGAAGCCTGCGGCCCCCCGATGTTCCCGGGAAGTTGCACGCAAGCGAAGCCAGTGCAACCGCGGAGACCGCTGAGCCCGCAGAGCCACCTTTTTTAAAGAAAGAAAAACCAAGAACTTCTGCTGCCACCCGCGGCGAACGTCGGGTGGAGAAGGCGATCGCCAAATTACTCCGGCCGGTAAATGCCGTAGACGTGCACCGGCTCGCCGTTGGCCGGATCCGTATCGGCGCGCTCGAAGCGTTCGCCGATCTTGGTCGCAATCCGCTGCGAGCGGAAGTCGGCCGGGCCGATCAGGCTGATGACGTGATCGATCCGGGTGTTCGCCCAGGCCCACTGCAACGCGGCAGCCGCGGCTTCGGTCGCGAGCCCGCGGCCCCAGCTCGCGCGCCGCAGCAGCCAGCCGAGATCGACGCCGGGCCACTCGATCTCCGGGTGATAGAAGCCGACGCAGCCGACCACGTCGGCGCTCGCCTTTTCGACCACGGTCCATTGACCGTAGCCGCGGCGCTCCCACTGCTGCCGCATCTCGCCGGTGTTTCGCAGCGCGAGGTCGAGGCCCCCGGGCGGCTGCCGGAGCGTCACCTGCTTCTGATCGACGACTTCCGGATCCCAGAAGATGCCCATGAACGGCTCGGCGTCGGCGAGCTGCGGCACGCGCAGGAGGAGGCGCTGGGTTTCGAAGGGCAGCACGTGCTGGTCCAATGGTCAGCGTTCGGTGGCTCTGTAGCCGCGCAGCATGTTGACGAGCGCGTAGTTGCCTTCGTGGCAGGCGTACTCGTAAATCGGCCCTGGCGATCGCGTCATCGTCAGCTCGCCTTTCCACGGCTGCGTGAAGGCGGTGGGATTGTCGATCTCGAACTGGTAGAGCATCGTGTCGGCGTCGAGCAGGCTGAGCCGCTCGACGATGTGCAGGTTGCGGTCCCAGCCGAAATTGCCGCCGGCATCGCCGTAGAATCCGCCGGCGTCGTTGAAGTTGGTGGTGTCGACGACCAGCGTATTCCCGTCCCAGCGGCCGATCGAATCGCCCATCCAGCGCCGAATCGACGGCGGCAGGTGCGGACGGCCGTCGAGGTGGATGATGCGCGCGTCGTGAATCATCTCCGCGTGCACGACGACGGCATCGCGCGCCAGCACGATCTGATAGTTGCTGTTGTAGGAATACGGCAGCATCGGCGGCCCGGCGGTGAGGAACGTCAGGCACTGATCCTGGAGACCCGTATCCTCCGCGCTCGCGGCGTTCTTCATCGCCTCGACGCGCCGGCGCTTCACCTCCGCCGCGGCCGCGGTGAGCGGTGGAATCCGGCCGTCGGGCGGATCGGTGATGATCGAGGTGCGCCGCGTGGTGACCGTCCGGGTGCCGAACTCGCGGTAGAAGGTGTTGTAGGTGCCGGTGCCGGTGCTCCTCGCGGCGGTGTCGGGCGGCGGTTCCTCGTTGCGCTCGGCCACTTCACGCTCCCAGGCCTCCGCTTCCTCGGGCGTGAAGAACGGCTTGTCCTTCAAGTGCGCCGGCCGCTCGAGCGGCGTCACGGTGGCCGAGTTCCATATTCCCTCGAAGCTCGCGCGGGGATCCGGCGCAGCGCCGCGCAGCGCGGCGATCGCGCCAAGCACCCAGACGCCAGCGAGCAGCAGCAATCGTCCAGCGGAACCGGTCATGTCTCTCCTCGAAGCCGGCGCAGCGTATACGCGCACGGGGGGTACCCTTGTAATTCTGCAACGGCCAGCGCTTCGCCCGCGACTGCCGCGATCTGGCGGCAGGTCTCGCCGCCCTCTCGCTGGCCGAGTGTCTTCGCCACCTCGCCGAACAGCGTCAGGGACGAAACGAGCTTCTTCGCGTCGATGTCCGAACCCATCAGCGCGCGCAGCGGCGTGCCGCCGGCCAGCTGGCCGGCGACTTCGCGCGTGATGGTCAGCAGCCTCGAGGCGAGCGTCGCATCTTGCAGGTAGTCTTCCGCTTCTTCCCGGCCGTCGATCGCGAACTCCCGTGCGGCGCTCGACGATCCGAGCCCGCTGATCTGGGGAAAGACGTACCAAATCCAGTGCCCGCGCTTGCCGCCCGCACGGATTTCTTCCAGGGCCGCGTCGAACCCTGCGTCGTCGCTGTTCTGCGCCTCGTGAAAACGATTCAGCCGCGGCATCGGATCATCGTCGATCAGTCGTGCCGCAGCGCTGTCAGCGGATCCATCCGGGCGGCGCGCCAGGCGGGCATCGACGCCGAGGCCAGCCCGACCAGCGCCATGAAGCCGGCAATCGCCAGCAGCGCGATCGGATCCGCGCTCGGACGATACAGCGACATCCCCGGCGCCGGCGCTGCCGCGGCGCGGAGCGCGAAGATGCCGAGCACCGACATGAGCAGGCCGGCCGCGGTGCCGGTGCCGACCAGCACGGCCACTTCGGTCGCCACCATGCCGACCACCTGTTGGCTGCGCGCGCCAAGCGCCATGCGAATGCCGATTTCGCGCGCGCGCCGCGACACGGCGAACGCGACGACGGCGTAGAGACCGATGCCGGCGAGCGCGAGCGCCAGCGCCCCGATCGCGGCGAGCAGCGAGGCGATTGCCCGCGGCGCGGTCAACGAATCCTCCAGGTGCTGTTTCATCGTCTTCACCTGGACGACCGGCAGCGACGCGTCGACCGCGCGCATCTCGCGCTGCATCGCGCCGGCAAGCGCGGCGGCATCGAGCGAGGTCCTGGCGACAACCGCCGTCGGCGGGACATCGGCCTGAATGAAGGATCGGTAGAACAACTGCGGGGTGGGGTCGACGAGGTCGCCGGTCAGGTCCGCGGTTCCGGTATCGCGCGCCACGCCGACGATCTCGAACCAGGCGGTCGCGTCCTGGCCGTAGCGGAACCGTCGGCCCAGCGCGTTGACCTGTCCGAAGTATTGCCGCGCCATGGTTTCGCTGACGACCGCGACGCGCGGCGTCTCGCGGCGATCGCGCACGTCGAGCGCACGGCCGAACAGGATGGGAATGTTCAGCGCATCGAAGAAGCCCGGCCCCGCCCAGACGGCCCCGGCGACGACCGGTTCGGCCGCTGATGCGCCCTCGATCTCCAGCCGCGTCCCGGTCGGCTGCATCGGCAGGCCGCGGGTCGACACGGCCGCCTGCACGCCGGGAATCGACGCAACCCGCCGCCGGATTTCTTCGCCGACGGCCGCGGCCTGCGCCGCCGAATACCCGGCATAGCGCGCATCGGTTTCAATCATTGCCACGCCGTCGATGGCAAAGCCGCCTCGCTGCGCGCGCGAGGCCTCGAGCATCTGGAGGAACACGCTGGTGCCGCCCAGAAGTGCCGTCGAGACCGCGACCTGGAACACGACCAGCGCGTTCTTGAGCGTCAGCCACCGCCGATCCGGCGATCGCGTGTCCGCCGCATCATGGAGCGCGGAGACCAGATCGATGCGGGTGGACTCCAGCGCCGGCGCCAGGCCGAATGCGACGCCGGTGACGAGCGACAGCGCGGAGGCGAACGCCAGCACCCGGTAGTCGAGCGTGAGGTCGACGGAGATCGGCAGCTCGAGCGCGGTCAGCGATCGAATCGACCACCAGGCCAGAAGACAACCGGCGACGCCCGCCGCCGCCGACAGCAGCACGCTTTCGGTCAGCAAGTGCCGCACGAGCTGCGCCCGCGTGGCGCCGAGCGCCAGCCGGATCGACACTTCCTTCGCGCGCGCGGCGCCGCGCACCAGCAGCAGCGTCGCCAGGTTGCTGCAGGCGATCGCCAGCACGATCGCGACGACCGCGAACAACACCGTCGCCGCCGGCGCGAGCGCGGCGTCCATCTGCGGGTGAACGCGCACGCTGGTCGAGAGGAAGACCGAAATTCCCTTGCCCGGGTCTTCGTTCGGGTACTCGGCCGCGAGGCGCGCGCCGAGGTTGGTCATCGCGGCCTGCGCCTGCGCCACGGTGACGCCCTCGCGCAGCCGCGCCTTCACCAGCAACGCGGCCTCGTCCGGCCGGCGTCCGAGCGCGCTCGGCGGCGCACCGAGCGCCGTCAGCGACGCGATCGGCAGCCAGAAGTCGGTGACGATGCCGAGGTTGATCGAGCCGTTGTGCCCGGCCGGCGCGACGCCGACGATCCGCACCGGCACGCCTTCGATCCGGATGCTGTGGCCGACGATCGAAGGGTCGGCGTTGAACCGCCGCGTCCAGGTCTGATAGCCGACGACCGCCACGACCTCCGCGCCGCGCACGTCCTCCGATGGCGTGAACCAGCGGCCCAGCGCCGGGCGCAGGCCGAAGACCGACAAGTAGGACGCCGTCGCGTACTGAACGACAGCCGGCCGGAGCGCGCCCTGATCCAGATAGCTCACGCCGAGCGGCACCAGCGCGGCCATCGTGTCCGCAAACACGTCGGTGTACTGCGCCATGTCCAGGTAGGCGGGGTACGAGTTGCCGTCCAGGCCGCCGGCGTTCGCGCCATTCTGATAGATGTCGACCAGCCGGCCCGGATCCGCCACCGCCTGCTCGCGAAAGAGGGCCGCGTTGATGACGCTGAACATCGCCGTGTTGGCGCCAACGCCGAGGCCGAGCACGACGATCGCGGCGGCAGTGAACCGGGCGTCGCGAATCAGGCGGCGGAAGCCGTGACGCAGGTCGCGGCGCAGCGCGTCGATGGTCATGGTCGATTGATCCTATCAGCGGGCCGACCGCGACGGAGGTTGGCCGTTTTCGACCGATTTCTGCCGGCCGCGCGGCTTGGCGCCGCGAGCGCCCGCGCCTGGCTTTCGCACGATTTCTGACGGCTGTCCAACCGCGGCGGCCGGCGCGCGCATAATTCGGCGATCGCGAACGATCAGCCGGAGGGGACATGTTGCGACTGCTGGCAGCGGCGCTGAGCGCATCCCTCGCCGGGTTGGGTGCGGGCATCGCCCAATCGCCGAGCCAATGGAGTGACTACGTCTTCTCACTGCCGCCGGGATGGACGAGCACCGTGTATCCCGATGGTCTCGTCGCCCAATCGCCGTTCTACGACAACGGCGAACGATGTCAGCTGACGCTGTTCCCGCCGCGGCCGGCATCGGGAAATCTCGCCAACGACGCATTCACCACGTTTGGTGAATTGTTCAAGGTCGATCCGCGCGCGAACAGTTCGTATCCTTTTCCCGCGCCGGTATTCGGCCGCGGCGTCTCGCCGCAAGGCTGGCCGTACTTCATGGTCCGCAAGTCCATTCGCGGGCAGGTGGGCGACTACGGCAGCCTCCTCAGCGTCATGGTCGTCGCCATGCAGACCGGCAGTTCACTGCATCTCATCGTCGGCACGTCGAAAGATCCGATGGTGAGCCGCTGCCTCGGTCGCGTCGCCAGCGATATGTGGCCGCCCTTCTTCCACAGCATGCGCGTCAGCCAGCAGAACCCCGCGGGCCAGCAGCCGGTCGATGCGAGAGCGCTCGTCGGCACGTGGACGACTGCCACCACGACGCTCGCCGACGGATACACTTTCGAACCCGGCGGCCGCTATTCGACAGCCGGCCGGAGCCGGTTCGGTGGCGCCGTCGCGGAATCCGGCAGCTATTCGGTCAGAGGAAACGCCCTGCTGCTCGCAGGGGCGGGCGGGAATGCACCTGTGACGACGCTCTTTCGCCTCGTCCAGGAAAGCACCGACCTCGGCCGCACGTGGACAGAGAGCCTCTGTCTCCTGCCGGCTGCCGGCGGCGAGGTCTGCTATACGCGTGAACGATAGCGAAGACGTTGCAGGAAAGCGCTCAGCCGTGCCGCGTGCGCAGCACGGCTGAAGCGCGTGGCGCTTATTGCGCCGCGGTGTTAGCGCGCGCGGAGAGCACCTCGCGGAAGACTTCCACCGCCCGCTTCATCTCGTCCATCGTGCCGACGGTGATGCGCGCGTGCGTTTTCTCCATCGGCGGGAAGTCGCGCGCGACGATGACGTTCCGCTTCGCGCACGCGTCGCGGAACGAGGCGGCGGAGCGCCCGATGTTGACGAACACGAAGTTGGTGTTCGACACCGAGCCGGTGTAGCCCATCTCCTTGAAGGCGTTCACCGTGAAGTCGCGCACCCGCTTGTTCTCGGCGCGCTCGGTCTCCATGTGCGCCGCGTCCTTGAGCGTCGCCGCGCCGGCCGCCGCGGTGAGGACGTTGACGCTGCCCAGCCCCCACGCCGTCGACAGTTTCTTCAGCGTCGCCGGCTGGCCGAAGGCGTAGCCGAGCCGCAGCCCCGCCATGCCGTAGGCCTTCGAGAAGGTGCGGGTGATGAACACGTCGGGGTATTCGAGCGCGAGCGGCGCCGCGGTTCCGGTCGGGTCGGCGGCGTAGTCGAGATACGCCTCGTCGATGTGAATCGCCGTCGACGGCGAGGTCGCGCGCACCTTCCTGACGAAATCGGCAATCGCCGCGGCCGGGTGCACCGTCGCCGTCGGGTTGTTGGGGTTGCACACGAAGACGAGCCCGGCGCCTTTCGACGCGTCCGCCATCGCGCCAAGGTCGAGCGAGAGCGACGACTTTTCGACCGGCACCAGCTTGATCGGCGCCTTGATGCGGTTGGCGGTCCGATCCGGTGACGAGTACGACGGCGTGCCGTTGACCAGCGCCTTTGATGGCGTCACGTAGGCGAGCACGGCGGCCTCGAGAATCGCCCCCGATCCGGTGCCGATGAGGACGTTCTCCGCCTTGGCGCCGAATTTCTTCGCGATCGTGTCTTCGAGGGCGCCGATGTTCTCCGGGTAGCGGCCAACGCGATAGTTGCTCTTGCCGCGCAGCATCTCGAGCACCGCGTCGGCGGGACCGCGCGGGTTCTCGTTGCTGCTGATGACGATGGCGTCATTGCCGCGCGGCGCGCGCCGCTCCTGCAGCCCCATCGCCAGGGCATGCTCGAGCCCGCGTCCGCCGATGAAATCGGCCGAAAGGATCCCCGCGCCGCCGATGCCGAGCGTCCGGACGAATGTGCGACGGGACAGCGACATACAGACTCTCCTTCCTGGCTTTTCCTGAAGGGGGCTCCTGTTTTCCGGAACGATACAGGATTTGCACCGGGACGGTGCGTTTATTTCGCTGCGGCTCTAACCCGGCAGTCCGGGCTCGCGCCGCCGTTCTTGCGCAGGAAGTCCACGTAGTCGGTCGCGTACTCGGACGCGTCACGCCGATCCGCGTCGCCGGACAGCAGCGAGGTGACATCGCGCGTCCAGCCGGCGGCACAGACGGCGGCCGGGCTGTCCGAGCCGACGCACGCGCGGAATCCGGCAAAGGCGCGGCGATAGGTGTCGAACTGATCACGGGTCATCGGCGCACCGTGGCCAGGCACGGCGAGGCGGAATGGCGCGGCCCACACGTCGTCGAGCGCTTGCTGCCAGCGCGCCGGGCATGCGGTTTCGAAGAACGGCGCCGGCAGCGTCACGAGGTCGCCGATGATCGCGACGCCGGTGGCTTCGTCGAACAGCCACAGGTCCGCGTCGGTGACCGCGTCCGCGGCGACAGCGACCGAGAGCGAGCGGCCGGCGATCGAGCGCTTGCCCGACTCGCTGAGCACGACGTCGGGCCGCAGCGCATCGGCCGCCTCCATCGTCGCGATGAACAAGGCGGTCTCCTCGCGTCGAACCGCGGACGCATTGGGATCGGTCAGGCGATCGCGCGCGGTCGCGAAGTTGCGCGCCAGCATTCCGCCGGGCGCGAGCGCCCGATCGACCGCTCGCGTGCCATAGACCTTCGCGTTCGTGTGCGCCGCCTTCACGCGTCGATTGCCGCTCGAGTGATCGAGATGCCAGTGGGTGTTGACGATCGCGGCTACCGGTTGCCCTCGATCGCGCGCGAAGGCCAGGATCGCTTCGGTGTGCCACGGATGGCGCCCCGTGTCGATCGCAATCAACCCGGCCGGCGCCACGAGAATCACCGAGTTTCCATCGGGGCCGCGGTCCGCCGGCACGGCGCCGGGAATGAGATAGGTGCCGGCGGCGATCTCGCGCGCCGTCGGCGAAGCGGGAGCGGCCAGCGCCGCCGCGACGATGGTCACGAGCGGCCAGGTCTTCATCATCGAGACCGGTTTCATCGGCCTTTACCTTCCGCGCTGCAGGGCGTAATATCCGCCGTCTCGCGACGCGCTCTCTGACAACTGTGCTCTCGATTATGGATTGGAGCCTGCCATGAAGACTCATCGAATCGCTGGCGGCGGAGGCGTGCATCTGCATGTCGTGGAGACCGGCAACCCTGGCGGCCGGCCGATTCTCTTCATCCACGGCTTGTCGCAGTCGTGGCTGTCCTGGAACCGGCAATTCGATTCGGAGCTGGCGCGCGACTACCGCCTCGTGGCCATGGACATGCGCGGCCATGGTCTGTCGGACAAACCTCGCGACGTGTACGCCGACTCGCGGCTGTGGGCCGATGACGTCCGCGCGGTGATTGACAATCTGAAGCTGGATCACCCGGTGCTGTGCGGCTGGTCGTACGGCTCGCTGGCGATCCTGGACTACCTCCGGCATCACGGCGAGGACCGGATCGCAGGCATCAACCTCGTCGGTGCGATTACCAAGCTTGGCAGCGACGCGGCGCTGTCGGTGATCACGCCGGAGTTCCTGGGCTGTGTCCCGGGCCTCTTCTCGACCGATGCGGAAGAAAGCGTGCGCAGCCTCGAATCGGTGCTGCGGCTGTGCTTCGTTCAGGAGCCGCCCGCCGCCGATCTGTATCGCATGCTCGGATACAGCGTCGCCGTGCCGCCGCATGTCCGGCAGGCGCTCTTCTCCCGGGTCTTCGACAACGACGATCTCCTGCCCAGGATTCGCAAGCCGGTGCTCATCACCCACGGCGCCAACGAAGCCGTGGTGAAGCTCGAGGCGGTCGATCAGCACAAGGCCGGCCTGACGCACGCGCAGGTCCACATCGTGCCGAACACCGGCCACGCGCCGTTCTACGAGGACGCGCCGGCGTTCAACCAGCGCCTGCGCGAGTTCGTCGAGTTGTGCGGCTCGGCGGCCGCGGCGGTCTAGGGAGCCGATTTGTCGGTGGTGGGTCCGTGCCAGTCGAGCACCCGGAGCGCGCGCAGCGTGATCCAGCGATTCGGCGCGCCGACCTCGCCGGCCAGTTCCTCGTGAAGCGTGTTGCGGTGCCGCACGTCGAGCCTCCAGCGTCGGTCCTGCTGCCTCCGCTCGACGACGATCGCAACCGCTTCGTCGACTCGCGAATCGGGGGGCACGCCGGCCGCGCGCAGGTAATCCAGCGCGCGCAGCAGGTCGTAGTGCCATAACGGCGGAAACGCGAACTGCGTCCACGCCGGCTCGATGATCTCGCCGGTCGACATGCGACGCAGCAGGCGGCGATCGAGAAGATATTCCTGCGCGCGGCGCCGCGCGTCGGCCACCGTCGCCGCCGCGCCGAAGGCGTGTTCGAACGCGAGCAGCCCTTCGAGCACGCAGATCGTCGTGTGGAACGACGAGCGCACCGAGCCGCGCTCAGCCTCGCAGTTCCAGCCGCCATCAGCCAGCTGCTCGCCGAGCAGCCGATCGACCAGCCGATCGCTGCGCTCGCTGAAGTACGCCCCGAGCGCGACGACGCGGCCGTTGATGCAGGGCTCGACTTCACCCTCGAAGAACGGCGAGTTGCCGAACTCCGGTCCCCACGTCACATGGTCGCGAACGCGATCGATCGCGGTCCGTACTCGCTCGCTGGCCGGATCGACGCCGAGGTCGCGCAGGAACACCAGCGTGTACATGTTCGACCACCAGAACGGCACGGCGACGCCGTCGCCCCACTGGCCGTCGGCGCGCTGCTGGTCGAGCAGGCGCGCGCCCCATCCCTCCGATGAAACGCGCGCCCGCTCCGCGACGACGATCTCCCGAGGCGTGTCGGTCAGATCGCGCATCACCTGCCAGCGAATCGACGGATCGGCGTCGAGCAGCCAGTCGATGACGGGGTCGTTGGAAGACCGAGGGTGCAGGTCGCCGTTGACGAGCGTCACAGGGTCGTGACCATTGATTGACGTCCTACGCTTCGACAGCGACGGCTAACGCCTGTTCGAGATCAGCCCAGAGGTCGTCGACGGCCTCGATGCCGACACTCAATCGCAGGAGCGACGGCGGCAGGTGCTCCTGCCCCGGCACGCTGGCGCGGCGCTCGATGGTGGATTCCACCGCGCCCAGGCTGGTGGCGTGCTGAATCAACTGCAGCCGCGCGCAGACCGCGTCGGCCGCTTCTGCGCCGCCGCGGATATCGAACGAGATGATCGTGCCGAAGCCGTTCATGTGGCGGCGGGCCGCCTCGTGCGTCGGATGGCTGGGCAATCCCGGGTAGCGCGTGATCAGCACCTGGGGGTGACTGCCCAGGCGCTCGGCCAGCATCATCGCGTTCCGCTGCGCCCGCTCCAGCCGCACGGCGAGCGTCCGCGCGCCCCGAACGGCGAGAAACGTTTCCAGCGTGCCTGGCGTCGCGCCTGCCAGCTCGCGCGTGTGCCGCAGCGCGGCCAGCAGCGCCGGGTCGCGGACGGTGACGACACCGCCGAGCAGGTCCGAGTGCCCGCCGATGAACTTCGTCACCGACTGCACGGCGACGTCAGCGCCGAGCGCCAGCGGACGCTGGTTCAACGGGGTGGCAAAGGTGTTGTCCACGCCGAGGATCGCGCCCGGTTTGCGCGGTGCCGCACAGATCGCTCCCAGCTCGGCGACGGCCAGCATCGGGTTGGAGGGCGATTCCAGCCAGACGAGATCAGACTCGCCGCACGCCTGAATCCAGCCAGCTGTGTCGGCCACCGCGATTCGACGCACGCGCCAGCGGCCCCGGCTGCGTCCCGCATTGGCGAGCCCCGCCGCGCCCTGGTGGCAGTCGTCGGGCAAGGCCACGTCCGCGCCTGCCAGGAGCTGGTCGAAGACCGCGGCGATCGCGGCCATGCCCGAGGCGAACGCCACCGACGAGCCTCCCTCGAGGCCGCCGACGATCTCTTCCAACGCGTCCCAGCCTGGCGTGCCGTCGTCTCGCGCATAGGCCCGCAACTCGCCCAGCACGAAGTTCGACGCGGGCCATGGAGGAACGTTGAGAGGAGCGCCGGGCCGTCGATCTCGCCCGGCCGATACCAGCCACGACTCAATCGAGCGGGCGTCACCGGCGTGGAGCTGCCGCGTATCCTTCGCTTCCATGGCTCAAGTGTAGCGACGTCAGTCGTGCCGCAGCGCCTCCATCGGATCGACGCGTGACGCGCGATGGGCGGGCCAGTAGCACGCCGCGAACGCGACCGCCACCCAGATGACCACCGCGGTGACGTGCAGAGACGGCGAAGCCGGGCGGATGCCGGCCTGCGCGAAGGCGAGCGCGCGGCTCGCCGGGATCGCGAGCGCTTCCCCGACCACCACGCCGACGACGGCGATCGTCAGGCCATGCAGGACGACCTCACGAAAAATCGCGCCTCGTCCGGCCCCCAACGCCATCCGAACGCCAATCTCCTGGGTCCGCAGGCTGACGCGGTAGGCGATCACGCCGTAAAGGCCGATGGCCGCGAGTACCAGCGCGAGCAGGCCGAAGCCCGAGAGCACCGTCGCCATCCATCGAACGCCCGTGAACGAGCGATCGATGTAGGTGCTGAACGGCTCGACCGCATAGACGCGGATGTTCTGCCCCATCGCGAGAAGCGCCTCGCGCACGGCGGGCACCAGCGGCGCCGGGTCGGTGCCGGTCTCGAGCAGGAGCGCGGTGATGCCGCCGTCATACTGCCGCGCGAACGGCCGATAGAGGCGCGGCTGCGGCGATTCGCCGACCTCGCGGACGACCGAGTCGCGCACCATCCCGATCACGGTCGATGCGCGCGGCGTCTGACAGCCGATCAGTACTGCTTCGCCAATTGGCGATGTGCCGGGCCACAGTCGTTTGGCGAGGCTTTCCGTGACGATGATCGTCGAGGCGTCGCGCGGCAGATCGATTGGCGTGAAATCGCGGCCCGCAACCATCCCGATGCCCATCGTCTGGAAGTAGCCCTGATCGATCGCGCTGGTCGAGACCTGCAGCTGCGGGCCGCCGGAGAGCGATGCGCAGTCGGTTCCTGACGGCATCAACGGCAGCTCGGATGTCTGCGACGCGTTGATCACGCCGGGCAACGCGCGCAGCCGGTCGACCGCCTGCGCGTAGAGGCGGCGGCGGATCTCGGTGGTCGCCGCCGACGGAAAGTAGATGTAGGCGTAGAGCCGCCCTCTGATGGCGAAGCCGGGATCGGTGACCTGCAGCTGCCGCAGCGACGCGATCACGCTGCCCGCGATCAACAGCAGGACGAACGAGAGCGTCACCTGGGCGACAAGACCGAAGGGACGCCGGCGCCTGATCGCCCCGCCAACCTGTCCCTTGAAGCCCGCGACTCCCCCGTTCTGCGAACCCCGCCACGCCGGTGCCAGCCCGCAGACCAGCGTCGTCGCCAGCGAGACGGCTGCCGCAAACGCGATGACGCGCCGGTCGAGCGACAGGTCCAGCTCGATCGGAAAAGTCGACTGCAGCGAGGACATCACGCGTTGGAGGATGCTGGTCGTCCACAACGCGAGCAACAGGCCGCAGGCGCCGCCGCCGATGGCCAGCACGAGGCTCTCGGTGAGAAGTTGACGCATCAGGCGCGACGGCGTCGCGCCGAGCGCCTGCCTCACGGCCAGCTCGCGCTGGCGCAGCGAGCCGCGCACGAGCAGGAGGTTGCCGACATTCACGCACGCGATGACGAGGACGAGGGCGACGACGATCATGAGCAGCGATGCGCTCAAGCTGGCGAGGCGCCGGCCGCCGGGATTGGGGATGCCCCGTATCGGTTCGGCGAGGATTGGCGGCAGCGGTTCGGCCGACGCGCCGTGCTCGGCGACGAGTTGCGCGTCGATGCCGTTCAACTCGGCAGATGCCTGCCCCGGCGTCGCGTCCGCGCGCAGGCGGCCGAAGACCATCACCAGCCGGCGCGTCCGGTTGTCGAGCAAGTCCGTCAGTCGCGGGCGCGTGCGCATCGGCACCCAGATGTCGGTGCGATACGGCGCGACGATCCCGGTAAAGGCGCGCGGGGCGACGCCGACGATGGTGTAGGACTGCGCCTCCGATCCGATTCTGCGGCCGATGACGTTCACACTTCCGCCGAACCGGTTCCGCCAGACCGCGTGGCTGATGACGGCCACCGGCTCGGTGTCGCTCGTAAACCAGCGTCCAAGCGCCGGCCCGACGCCGAGCACCGCACCGTAGTTCGCGGCGACGACCTCCGCGGCGACGAACTCGCTCACGCCCTCGACTTCCAGATCCGATTCCATCGGGAACGATGCCGTGAGGCCGGAGAGCAGACGCGCGCGCGCTTGCAGATCCTGGAAATCGGGAAACGAGAAGCTCGCGCTGGCGCCGCGCCGGAGCATCAGCAAATGTTCCGCGTCGGCGACCGACAACGGTCGAAACAGCACGCTGTTCAACGCGCTGAAGATTGACGTGTTCGCACCGATGCCAAGGCCGAGGCAGAGGACCGCGACCGCCGCGAAGCCTGGCGATCGCGCGACTTGGCGAATCGCGTATCGCACGTCGTTGCCGAGATCGTCGAGGAGATGCAGGGTTGCACCGGCGAGCATCGCAAGTCGATGCGCCATGCGGCACAGTCTAGCAAGTCCTCGATCGCGCCTCTAGCCGTGTTCCTTTGGGAGTCCGGTCAACCAGCCGCCCGCGAACTCGGCCCGTTGTTGCTTAGGGCCGCATCACCGATTCCTGTCGGCACGCCGCCTGCGCCAGGCACGTCCCCCGGCTATCGCGCCGGCCACGGCGAACAGTGACAGCGTGGCCGGCTCCGGCGTCTGGCTCACCTCGAAGTTGTACCGGATGGCTCCGACCTGGGAGTCGTTGAAACTGCTCAAACGTCCTTCGGCAGTGCCCCCGCCGACCAGGTGGTGGACGACGGGCGGTCCCTCAAACCTCGCGAACGTCAGATCCGACCGGAACGTGAAAGGCGCGGAGCCACTGCATTCAGTGACTCCGTTCGAGACGCCACAGGCAACGCGCATCGGCGACGCATCGAATGTCATCATGAATGGTGCAGTGAGCTGCCCGATCTCATTGTTGAAACGCGCGCCGAAGTTGGTTCTCACATGCAACACGCCGGACGCATCGAACACCGCGCCTGGAGCGACG
>Ga0207645_10001440_pt1 | contig 19480 bp, 20 predicted proteins | sample KBSM53metaG_FD_184331 | JGI IMG/M metagenome (GOLD analysis project Ga0207645, IMG submission 184331) | Miscanthus rhizosphere microbial communities from Kellogg Biological Station, Michigan, USA - KBS M5-3 metaG (SPAdes) (version 2) | ecosystem: Host-associated > Plants > Roots > Rhizosphere >...
GCCCACGAACGAAATGGGCAGCGCGGCCTCCCGGAGCACGCCGACGAGCGGGGCGAGCGAGTCGGCTTCGTCGAGCTTGGTGATCACGACGCGCGACGGCCGCGCCTCGTGGAAACGGTCGAGCGTGCGGCGGAGATGCGCGGGCGGCAGGCTCGCCGGGAGCACGAGGTGCGTGCGGACGCCGGGGTGGCGGCCCACCACGCGGAACATCTCGCGCGACACGTCGTCGTTCGGCGACCGGCCGGGGGTGTCGATCAGGATCGGACGGCGGGCGGTGGCGAGCGCGTGATCGAGCTCGTCGACCGAGCGGGCCACGGTCAGCGGCGCGCCGATCACCTCGGCATAGAGGCGCAGCTGCTCGACGGCGCCGACGCGATAGCCGTCGGCGGCCACGAGACCAATGCGACGGCCCTCCCGCACACGCTGCTGCGCGGCGATCTTGGCAATGGTGGTCGTCTTGCCGGCGCCGGGCGGGCCCACGAACACTTCGACCGGCGCGAAGCCGTCGTCGGGCGCGGCCAGCGCGTGCAGTTGATCCGCCAGGGTGGTGTGCAGGTTCGCCGCGAGCGCGGTGCGGCGCTTCTCCACCGGATGCGAGGCGGCGACAGCCCGGGCAATCCCTGGCTCGAGGCCGCTGGCGCCGAGCCGCGCGGCCAGCGCCTCCACCTCGCGGTCAAGCGGATCGTTGACGGTATGACGGAGCGCCGACACGTCTGGCATGTCCGGTCGCTCGATCGCGGCGGCGATCTCGACGACGGTGCCACCTATCCATCCCCTGGGTCCGCGGTCCTGCACGACGTGCGTCGAGAGGACGAGCGCGTTCGGACCGAGGTCCTGGCGCACGGCCCGCAGCGCGTCTTTCAGCGTTTTCCCGCGATATCTCTTCAGATGCATATCAGTCCAACGTTGCCAGCGGCACGATCGGCACGTGAGGCGGCACCTCGTTGTGCGACAGCACGCCGAGGTGCGGGAGCACCCGTGCGAAGAGCCTCCACAGGTGCGGCCGAAGTGCCGGCGAACAAAGGAGCACAGGCTGTGCCATGGCCTGTTCGATGGCCCGGGCAATCTTCGAGGCCATGCTCTGGGCCTGCTGCGGGTCGAGGGCCAGGACGGCCCCCTGTTCCGTTTTGACAATCGAGGCGAGGAGCTTCTCCTCGAGGACGGGCAGCACGCCGATGACCGGCAGCTCGCCCTTGTCGTTCTGGTACGGCCGGCAGATGGCACGCCCGATCGAGGCGCGGACGGTCTCCACGATCGAATCGGGATCCTTGGTGGCGCCGACGGCGTCGGCCAGCGCCTCGAGGATCGTCGTCAGATCGCGCACCGGCACGCGCTCGCGCAACAGCTGCCTGAGTACCCGCTGCACCTCGCCGATGGCCACGATTTTCGGCACCAGATCCTCGACCAGCTTCGGTGACGTCTGCGAGAGCTGATCGAGCATCTCCTTGGTCTGCTGGCGGCTCAGGAGATCCGGAAGGAACGTGCGAATCGTCTCGGACAGGTGCGTCGAGAGCGCGGTGGTGGCGTCCACCACCGTGTAGCCGGCCCCCGTCGCGGCGTCGCGCTGTTCGCTGGCCACCCACAGCGCCGGCAGGCCGAACGCCGGCTCGCGGGTCTGCACGCCTTCGAGCGTGCGCGACGCGGTGCCGGGGTTGATGGCCAGCAGGCGATCGGCGTAGAGCTCGCCGCGCGCAACTTCGACCCCTTTGACCAGAATCGTGTAGCCGCGCGGCCCCAGCTGCAGGTTGTCGGCGATGCGCACCGGCGGCACGATGACGCCGGTTTCGGTGGCGATCTGGCGCCGGATGGCGCGCACGCGCGAGAGCAACGTGCCCCCCTGCTTCTCGTCCACCAGCCCCACGAGCGCGTAGCCGACCTCGACGCTGAGCGGCTCGACGCCGACGGTGGGCGCTTCGGCGGCCTCGGCCGCCGCCCCCGCCGACGGCGCCTCGCTCGGCTCGGCGGCCGCGACAGCGGTATCGCGCACGGCATAGGCCGCCAGGGCGAGCAGGCCCGCGACGACGATGAACGACAGCTTCGGCAGGCCGGGAATGGCGGCCAGAATCAACAGCAGGCCACCGGCCACCAGGAGCGGCTTCGAGCGCGCAAAGAGCTGGCTGGCCACTTCTTCGCCGAGGTTCGACTCGGCGGCGGCGCGCGTGGTGATGAGGCCGCCGGCCATCGACACGAGCAGGGCCGGGATGGCGGTGACCAGCCCCTCGCCGACCGTCAGGATGGTGTAGGTCTGGGCGGCCGTGCTCAGGTCGAGACCCTGCTGCATCACGCCGATGATGAGACCGGCGACGATGTTGACGAACGTGATCAGCACGGCGGCCATGGCGTCGCGCTGCGTGAAGCGGATGGCGCCGTCCATCGCGCCGTAGAAGTCGGCCTCGCGGCGGATGCGGTTGCGCCGGTCGCGCGCCTCTTTCTCGTCGATGACGCCGGCGTTCAAGTCGGCGTCGATCGCCATCTGCCGCCCCGGCAGGGCGTCCAACGTGAAGCGGGCGGTCACTTCCGAGATGCGCACCGCGCCGTGGTTGATGACGATGTACTGAATCGCGATCAGGACCAGGAAGATCACGACGCCGACGACGAAGTTGCCGCCGACGACGAACTGCCCGAAGGCCTGAATCACACCGCCGGCCGCCTCGGTGCCCTCACCGCCGTGAAGCAGCACCAGACGCGTGGACGCGATGTTCAGCGACAGCCGAATCATCGTCAGCAGCAGCAGGAGGGACGGGAAGACCGAGAACTCGACCGGCGACTTGACGTAGATCGACGTCAGCAGCAGCACGACCGCCAGACCGATGTCCACCGACAGCAGCAGATCGAGCACCAGCGGCGGCAGCGGCACGATCATCAGCAGCACGACCGCCAGCAGGGCGATCGGCACGAGCAGGTGACGGGGATTCGTGGTTTTTGGCGTCATATCAGAGCATCAGCTGCTTGATGCGCACGAGGTACGCGAGCACCTCGGCCACGGCAGCGAAGAGTTGCGCCGGAATCGTTTCGCCGACCTCCACCGTCTTGTAGAGGGCCTGGGCGAGCGGCTTGTTCTCGACGATCGGGATTTCGTGCTTGCGGGCTTCCTCGCGGATGCGCGCGGCCAGGATGTCACGCCCCTTGGCGAGCACCTTCGGCGCCAGCATCGAGTCGCGGTTGTACTGGAGCGCCACGGCGAAGTGCGTCGGGTTGGTGATGACGACCGTGGCCTTCTTGACGTCGTCGATCATGCGGCGCCGCGCCATGTCGCGCTGGATGCGGCGGATGCGCCCCTTCACCTCGGCGTTGCCTTCCGATTCCCTGGCTTCGCTCTTCAGCTCCTGCTTCGTCATCTTGAGCTGCTTCATCATCCGGTAGCGCTGCAGCCCGTAGTCGAAGATGGCGAGGAACGCGAGCGCGAACCCGATCTGCCACAACAGCTTCTCGGTGTGGCTCCACGCGACGACCGCCGAGCCGCCAGGCGACAACCAGGGGAAGCGCTGCGTCTCGCTGACCACCGCGCGCGCCGTGCCGTACCCGAGATAGGCGACGACGGCCACGCTCACCAGGTTCTTGAGCATGTCCGGCCCCGTCTGCGTCACCTTGAAGCGCTTCAGGCCCTGACCGGGGTTGAGGCGGGACCAGTTGAATTGCAGCGACTCGGGCGCGAAGTTCCAGCCGCCCTGGAACCCGTGCATCCCGACGGCGGCCGCCATCGTCACGAGCGCGATCGGACCGACGACGACCGCGATGAGCTGCGCGCCGCCGACGGCCATCGCGGCCATCTGCGGCCCCGAGATGTCGCGAAGGGGATGGTCGCCAAAGTGAGACAGATCGCCCGCCACCCGCTCGGTGAGCGCCGACACGACATGGCCGCCCATGCGCGCGAGCGCGAAGGTGGCCGCCACCGTCGCCGCGGCCATGGCCAGGTCGCGGCTGCGCGCGATCTGCCCCTTCTTGCGCGCATCTTTCAGGCGCTTGGGTGTTGGTTTTTCTGTCTTATCGCCGGCCATGGCTTACCGGAAGGCCGCCGCGGCGTCGAGCGCGAGGCGGACGGTACGGTCGCTGAGGCTGTGTACGACGCCTGGCACGGTGGCGACCACGAGGCCGAGGACGAACAGGCCGAGGAGCATGCGGATCGGGTAGCCGATCACCATGAAGCTCAAGGCCGGCGTGATTCGCGAGATGAACCCGATCACGATCTCGACGATGAGGAGCACCACCACCATCGGCGCGGCCAGCCGGAAGCCGGTGACGAACACCAGCGCCAGCGTCTCGCGCACGCTGGTCACCAGCGAGGCGTTCACCGCGCCGTCGCCGACCGGCAGCCCGGCATACGAGTTGGCCAGGGCGCGCAGGATGGTGTGGTGGCCGTCGATCGCAAAGAGCGTCAGCACCGCCAGCATGTTGAACATCGTGGTCACCACGGTGTGCTTGGCACCGCTCGACGGGTCGATGGTGCCGGCGTACATCAGGCCCATCTGGAATCCGCTCAAGTGGCCGGCGAACTCCACCCCGCCGACGAGGGCGCGCACCGTGAGGCCGAGCGCCAGGCCGATGGCCATCTCGCGGGCGATGAAGCCGGTCAGCTCGGTGGCGTCGATCGCCGGCGGCACGGCGACCGACGGCATCAGGCCGATGGCGAGCAGCACCGTCAGCCCGATCTTGGTGCGGCTGCTCGTGTAGAGGCCGCCGAACGTCGGCGCCAGCGCCACCACTGCGCCGGGCCGCACGAGCAGCACGGCCAGCTGCGCCAGCACCGGCGGCTCGTTCATCGGATGAACTCGGGAAGGCGCCTGATGATGTCGGTCGAGAAGCTGCTGATCACGCGCAGCATCCACGGAAACGTCAGCGCGAAGACGCCGAAGATCGCCGCGGAGCGCGGGATGAACGCGAGCACGTTGTCCTGAATCGAGGTGACGGTCTGAAACAGGCTGACCAGGACGCCCGCGACGAGTCCTGCCAGCAGCATCGGCAGGCTCACGACGATGGCGATCTCCATGGCCTGGCGGACGGTACCGACGACAAGCGCTTCAGGCATCTAGGCGAGCCTCCGCAAGAGAAGAAAGGGACAGCTCCGGCTCGCCGACAGCGTCTGCTGGCCCGCACTTCGTGCGGGCGTCGCGTAATGAAGGGCCACGTTTGAAAGGCCCTTCATTACGCGAAACTCCTGACGATCGAGCCGACCACGAGATTCCAGCCGTCGATCATCACGAACAGCAGCACCTTGAACGGCAGCGAGATCATGGCCGGCGGCAGCTGCATCATGCCCATCGAGAGCAACGTGGTGGACACGACGAGGTCGATGATGAGGAACGGGACGAACAGGAAGAACCCCATCTGAAAGCCGGTCTTGAGCTCGGAGATGGCGTAGGCCGGGATGACCACGGTCATCGGGAGCTCTTCCTTGGTCTTCGGCTTCGGGGCCTTGCTCAACTCGAGGAACAGCTTGAGATCGCTCTCGCGCGTCTGCTTGAGCATGAACTCGCGCAGCGGCGGCGCGCCGCGCTGAATGCCTTCGTTCACCGTGATCTCGCCGTTCATCACCGGCGTGACGGCGAGCTCGTTGATGCGCGCGCCCACCGGCGCCATGATGAAGACGGTCAGGAAGAGCGCCAGCCCGATCAGCACCTGGTTCGACGGCATTTCCTGCGTGCCGAGCGCCTGCCGCAGGAAGTGGAAGACGATGGTGATGCGCGTGAAGCACGTCATCGTCACCAGGATCGCCGGCAGGAACGAGATGAGCGTGAGCAGCAGGATGATCGGCAGCGGCGCCGAGATGGCGCCGACGCCGTTCACCTGCAGATCGACCGAGTTCACGAGCGCACCTCCGCGGACGGCGCCGGAGGCGGCCCCAATTCGGTCACGAGCGACATCGCCGTCGGCGTCAGTCCGAGCAGCAGCCGGCGCCCCTCGACCGACACGATCACGAGCGACCGGCGCTCACCGAGGGCCACCGCGGTTTCCACGTTGATCGCGCCGCCTCGCCCGGTGAGCGCACCCAGCGTCCCGCGACGCAGCAGCCAGGCCAACGCCACGACCAGGCCGAGCACGATCAGAACGGCGAGGAATCCGTTCACGACAGATCCTCGGCGCTCGGCGGCGGCAGAATCGACGTCAGGCGCACGTTCGTGCTGTCGTCCACGATGGCCACTTCGCCGTGCGCGATGAGCACGCCGTTGATGCGCACGTGGAGGTCCGAGCCGGCGGGCTGCTCGAGCGGGATCACCATCTTCGGCTTCAGGTACAGGCACTCGCGCACCGACATGCGGCCGGTCCCGAGGACGACGGCCACTTCGCAGGTGACGTCGCTCAGCGAGGCGAACTGATCGAGCACCGGCGCGGGCGCGGTTTTCACGAGAGCGTTGTCGGCCATGGGAGTGACGGCGCCTCGCTTAGAACTGGACGACGAATTCGGTGAACAGCACGTCGGTCACCCGGGCCGAGTGCAGGACGTGCCCGGTCTTTTCGAGGATTTCCTTCTTGAGCGCCGCCTTGCCTTCCGGCGTGACGAGCTGCTCGGCGGTGTGCACCGTGAGGATTTCGAGGATCGCGGACTGGAGCTTGGCTTTGTCCACCGCGTTCTCTTCGACCTCCTTGGCCGTTTCCGCACCCGACACGACCAGCTTCAGATTGGCGCGCAGGAAGCGGGTGCCGCCCTCGTCGGCGAGGTTGGCCACGAACGGCTCGAAGCCGACCACTCCGGCATCCTCCGGGTCGTGTTTCTCTTCTTCCTTGGCAGCCGCTTCGGCGGCCTGCGGGTCGGCGGGGGCGCGATGCGACCACCACCAGTAGCCGCCTCCGCCGGCACCAGCCAGCACGATCACGGCGGCTCCGGCAATCAGCGGGAGCTTCGACTTGGGCTTTGCCGGGGCGTCGGCGGCAGGGGCCTCGGCCTTGGGAGCGTCAGACATACCCCACGGTCGAGCAAGGCGGGTGCCCGGGTCGGCAGGGGGTGAAACGGCTTGAACAGAGAGAAAACCTAAGGATTTCGTTCGAGTGAGGATCCGGACCTCCGACCGGGTGTCGGAGCGCCGTCACTCCTCCGAGGAGGTCTGGCGGAGAGGGCGGAGATGGCTGAGAGGGCGCCTTCTCTGCCTTCTCCGCTTTCTCTGCCTCCAGGCTCAGACGAGCACTTCAAAAGTGGCTTCTTCGTCGCGCCAGGAGCGGCGGCGCGGCTGGCGGCGCGAACGCTCGCCGTTCTGTTCGTCCTTCGACGCCTGCTGGCCGTCCTCGTGCACGACCAGCTTGGCCAGGTGCAGCCCCTGCTCCGACAGCGCCTGCCGCAGCGACGCTTCGTGCGACTGGATCCACGACCGCACCGCGGCCACGTCGGCCTGAATCGTCGCGGTCACCTGGTTCTGCTCCACTTTGAGCGTGATGTTGAGCGCGCCGAGGTGCTCGGGCTTGAGCTGCACGCGCGCCTCGGTCGTGCCCTGCACGGCGTGCAGGCGAATGCTCTGCACGATCTGCGGCAGCACGGCTTCTTCGTGGCGCGGCGTGGCGCTGGCGTAGGCGGCGTTTCCGGCGGCGCTGTTCACGCTGAACCGCATGCCGTCCGAGGGTCCGCTCACCGCGACCGTCTCGCTGCCGTTCGACTGCGGGCCCGGCACCGGCGGCTTCGGCTGCGCCTGCTCGCGTGTGTCGGCTCCGTTGGCGTCGGCGCCGGTGGACGTCTCGGCGGCAGCCACCGCCTCGACGTTCGCCACTGCGTTCTCGATCGCCGTCATAGCGTCGGCCGTCGACGCGGTCGGCGGCTTGGCGGCGGCCGTTGCCACCGCCTGCGTGACGGCGTCCACCTTGGCCGCGGCGGCAGCGGTCGCGTCCGCCTGCGCGTTCACCGCCGCCTCGTGCGACATCTCGGCCAGCGGCGCGGCTGTGCCCACGCTGGCTGCGATCGACTGCCCCGCCGGCTGTTGACCCGCGCGCACGCCCGGTGCCGCCGCTCCGCGGCCCCCTCGGGCCACACCGTTGCGTGCGGTCTTTCCGAGGTCGACGGGCTGTTCTTCGGCAGGCCCGTCCCAGCGCCGGCCACGCGCCATGCGGTCGTCGGCCGGCGTGGCCGCGTCCTCGTCGGCGCCGTCGCTCACCGAAGCCGCGTCGGGCGTCGACGCATCTGTGCTTGCGGCCGCGGCTGCCACCGCGGCGTCCGCCACGTCGGCGGGCGTGTCGCCCTGCCCGGCGGCATCGGCATCCGCCTTGACCTCTTCGGCCGGCGGCGCCGGCGAATCCGAGGCCTCGCAGCGCTCGGTGGACGGCTCGTCGTCGCGCTCGACCGCTTTCGGCTCCGGCTCCTCGGCGCGTTCGGCCTTCTTCGCCGACACCGCCTTCGCCGGGTTGGCCGCCTTGCACGCGGGCGCGGCCGCCTTGTCGCCGGCCGTCTCACGCGGGCGGGCGGGCTCGCTCCGGCGCGGTGCGCGCGCACTGGTGTCGTCGCGGCGCGTGGACCGCGTGTCGAGGGCGCCATGCATGGCGCCGGCGAAATCGCCGCCGGCGGCCGCGGTGGACGACGGCCGCAGCGGCGGGTTGACGCCGCCGGCGGCCGGGAACGGAAGGAGCGTCGCGTTGACCACCGTCGATTACCGCTTCAGGTTCAGCGTGTCCATCAGGACCTCGTCGGAGACGGTGATCGTCTTCGAGTTCGCCTGGTAGCCGCGCTGCGCGAGGATCATCTGGGTGAACTGCTGCGCCATGTCGACGTTGGACTGCTCGAGCGCCGAACCGATCAGCGTGCCGCGGCCGCCCGTGCCGGCCGTGCCCACGTTCGGGATGCCCGACGCCTGGCTCTCGCCGTAGCGGTTCGACCCCATCTTCACGAGCCCTTTGGGGTTGTTGAAGTTCGCGATGGCGATCTTGGCGATCGACACCGTCTGGCCGGCGCCAAAGGTGGCGACGATCGATCCGTCGACGTTGATGCTGATGTTGTCGATCTTGCCGGCGGCGGCGCCGTTCTGAACCTTCGACGCGGTGGCCGAGGGTGAGGCAAACCCGGTGAGCTGCACGACGTCGTTGTCGTCGACGATGTCCCAGGTGATGGCGGCCGACGTCGCGCCGTTGGCCCACGCGGGCGCGTTGAACGTGACGTCAGTGATGGCCGGCGCGGCGCCGCCGCCGGCGGCCGGCGCGGTGGGCGTAAAGGTCGCCACCTGCCCGTTGCCGTCGAAGGTCAGGGCGCCAGCCGCGATGCTCACCGGCACGAGCGACGCCGGCGCCACCTCGTCGCCCGGCACCGTCATATCCCAGTCCCAGCCGCCGGCGGTCTTGGTGAAGGTGATCGTGACCACGTGCGACTCGCCGAGCGAGTCGAAGATCTGCATCGGCGTGTCGAACGTGTCGCCCACTGAGGCGCCCGAATCGAGGTTCGACTGCATCAGGATGCGCGTGGTCTGAATCGGGTCGCGCAGCACGCCGGCGGGCACCACGATGTCGCCCGGCTGCCCGGTGGTGATGATGTCGCCGGTGGTGGGGTCGATCTGGCTGTAGCCCTGGACGCGGTAGCCGTCGGGGCTGATGAGCACGCCCTCGCTGTTCAGGCTGAAGTTGCCGGCGCGCGTGTAGAACTGCGCCTGGTCGGGACTCTTGACCACGAAGAAGCCGGCGCCCTGGATGGCGGCGTTGGTCGGCTCGCCGGTGCTCTCGATGGCGCCCTGGTTGAACACCGGCGACATCGAGCCCGTCACGACGCCGAGGCCGACCTGCATCGGGTTGATGCTCGATCCGCCCGTCGTCTGGCTGACGAGGTCCATGAAGGTCACCGCGCTGCTCTTGAAACCGATCGTATTTATGTTCGCGAGGTTGTTGCCGATGACGTTCAGGTAGACCGAGTTGGCGTTCAGCCCGGAAAGGCCCGCCGAGAAAGATCCAACTGCCATTTACTGTCTCCTTGTAGCCTCTAGCCTTTGGCCTTTGGCCTCTAGCCGGCTTAAGACCTAAGACTTAAGACCTAAGACTTCTTTGTCGTCGACGTCTTCTCGGGCAGCACGACGCCCATTGCGCCGGCCATGCCCTTGAGCGTGCTGTCGATGTTGGTGAGCTGCTCGAGCGAGCTGAACTGCGCGAGCTGCGCGATGAATGCGCCGTCTTCCTGCGGCTGCAGCGGGTTCTGATGGCTCATCTGCGTGACGAGCAGCTGCAGGAACGCGTCGCGGCCGAGCCCGTCGTTGCGCGGCTTGGTCGTATTGCTGGTCGCCGGATCCGCCGGTCCGAGCGGCGTAGTGCTGCCGATGCTCACGATGCCTTCCTCCTTGCGCGCGCCCGCACGTCTGAGACGAACCGCATCGTCGCCAGCGCGTCGAGCTCCCGCTGTTCCCGCAGGCGCGTCTCGTGTTCCCACGCGTCCAGCGCCTTCTCCTTCAACTTCTCCATCGCGTCCACGCGCTGCTTGGCCTTGCGGCACGAGGCCGCCGCCTTTGCCACGTCGTCCTGACGCTGCGCCACCGTCACCGCGTGGGCGGCCTTGGCGCGCTCTACCCGATCAATCCAAACCCGGTGCCAGACGTACTGCTCGATCCCCGCATGTTGCAGGGTGACGCGCGCTCGATCGTGCGCATCGCGCAATGTCTGCTCCGCTTCCGTGAAGAGCTGGCGCGCCGCGCGCAGTTCCCACTCCGCCGTCGCCAGCTCGCGGCGCCGGGCGTCGAGCTCGCGCTTCCGCACGTCGAGTGCGGGTTGCGCGCGAAATGTGAAGACCGGTTCCATCTCAGAGCTCCTGCAACGCCTTCGAAGCGTCGGCAAAGCCGCACAGCGTGTCGGCGGGCTGACACAGGAAGCTGTCGATCGCGTCGGCACGCGCGCGGGCCTCGTCCACCTTCGGGTTGGAACCCGGCACGTAGGCGCCGACACTGACCAGATCCTCGGTATCGCGGATCGCGGCCATCCAGCCGCGGACGGCGCCGGCCTTCTCGCGATGCTTCGCGTCGGTCACGTCCGGCATGGTGCGGCTGACGCTCTTCAGCACGTCGATGGCCGGATAGTGGTTGCGCGACGCCAGATCGCGCGACAGCACGACGTGGCCGTCGAGAATCGCCCGCACCGCGTCGGCAATCGGCTCGTTGTGATCGTCGCCGTCGACGAGCACGGTGTACATCGCGGTGATACTGCCCTTGCCCCGCACGGCGCCCGCCCGTTCGAGCAGCGCCGGCAGTTCCGCGAACACCGACGGCGGATAGCCCTTCGTCGTCGGCGGCTCGCCTGCCGCCAGGCCGACCTCGCGCTGCGCCATCGCGAAACGGGTCACCGAATCCATCAGCAGCAGCACGTTCTTTCCCTGGTCCCGGAAGAACTCGGCCATCGCGGTGGCGGTGTAGGCCGCGCGCATGCGCAGCAACGGCGGGTTGTCCGACGTGGACACCACCACGACCGACCGCTTGCGCCCCTCGGGGCCGAGGTCGTGATCGAGAAAGCCGCGCACTTCGCGGCCGCGTTCGCCCACCAGGCCCAGCACGATGACGTCGGCGGCGGTGCCGCGCGTCAGCATGCCGAGCAACGTGCTCTTGCCGACGCCGCTGCCGCCGAAGAGCCCCACACGCTGGCCGCGGCCGCAGGTCAGGAGGGCGTCCATCGCCCGCACGCCGGTGCCGATCGGTTTCGAGACCGGATCGCGCCAGAGGGGATTGAGCGGCGCCGGGCGCAGCGGGTAGCGGTGCGGCAACGTGAGCTTGGTGCCGTCGAGCGGGTTGCCGAGCGCGTCCACGACGCGGCCGAGCAGCGCCCCGCCCACCGGCACCGACGCGACGTCGCCGCGCGCGACGACACGGTCGCCGGGGCGGATACCGGAGGTGTCGCCGAGGGGAACGGTGAGCAGCGTGTTGCCCTGGAAACCGACGACTTCGACGGTGAGCGGCGGACCGCTGCTGGCGGCAATCTCACAGATCGAGCCCACCGAGGCCCGCGGCCCGTTGGATTCGATGAGCAGGCCGACGGTGCGGACGACCCGGCCCACGATCGGTGCGGTATCGATCTGCGCCAGCCGGTCCTGATAGCCCTTGAGCGAGAACGCGGCGGTGGCCATTACGCGCCCTTGGGATCGCCGAGCAGCGCCCGCGCGATCTCCTGAATCTGCGCATCCACGCCGGCGTCGATGTCGCCGTACTCGGACTCGACCTTGCAGCCGCCGCGCGGGACCCGCGGGTCGGCGGTGATGGTGACCTGATCGCTCGTCGGCGCGTCGGCGAGGGCCGCGGTGACGGCCTGGTGATCGGCGGGGTTCAGCCGGACGCTCACGCGGGCGGCGTCGCTCACCCGCTCGAGCACGACGCGCATCATCGTCAGCATCGTCGTGGGATCGACCGTCACCTCGCGGTGCACGACGCGGCGGGCGACCGCCAGCGCCAGCTGCACCATCTGTTTCTCGGTGTGACGGATCATCTGGTCCCGCACCCGTACGAGGTCGTCGAGCGTGGAGGCCAGCTTCTTCGCCAGCATCCCGGTCTCCTGCTGTGCCGCGGCACTGCCGGCCTGCTGCCCTTCCGCGAATCCTCTGGCGTAGATCTCCTCGTCGAGCTGCGCCGCGGACGCGGGCTGCGGCACTCCGGGGGCCGCCATCGCCGTCAGCGCTGCCGCGGTGGCCTGCGTCACGCGCTGCGCCGGGCGGCGGCCCGACGCCGACACCGCGCCGTCGGTGACGGCTTCGAGCCACGACGCCACCGGCGTCGCGACGGCCGTACTCGACGACATCGCGAGCCGGCGGGCTCTAGACGACATAGGCTTCGCCGGCGGCGGCGCCCGTGGAGATCAGCCCTTCCTCTTCGAGCTTGCGGGCAATCGCCACCACTTCCTGCTGCGACTTCTCGACGTCGCGCAGGCGGACGGCGCCCAGCACTTCCATTTCTTCCCGCAGCATCTCGCCGGCGCGCTTCGACATGTTGACGAAGAAGCGCTGGCGGATCTCGTCGCTGGCGCCCTTGAGGGCGATGGTGAGCCCCTTCTTGTCGGCGCGCTGGATGATCTCGCGCATGCCGTTGTCGTCCACGTGCAGCAGGTCGTCGAACACGAACATCAGGTTGCGGATCGACACGGCGAGCTCGGGGCGCGCTTCTTCGATGGCTTCGAGCACCGGCGTGCTCACGGTGCGCTCCAGGCGGTTGAACAGCTCGGCCACGGCGCGCACGCCGCCGTGCTGTTCGCGCGACGGTCCGCCGAGCGCCTTGAGGCGCACCTCGATCACGCTCGAGATGCGCGAGACGACGTCGGGCGAGATGTCTTCCAGGCTCGCCATGCGCGTGAGCACTTCCACGCGCAGCTCCTCGGGGAGAAGCGTCGCCAGCTGCGCCGCGTTGGCCGGCTGCAGGTGCGCCAGGATGAGCGCGATCGTCTGCGGGTGCTCGCCGAGGATGAACTTGGAGAGCTGCTGCGGATCGGCGCGCTCGAGCGACGCGAAGCCGGCGTTCGACTGAAACGCCCGCATCACGCGATCGATCATCCGGCGGGCGGTGTCGGGCCCGAAGCTCTTGACGAGGACCCGCTTGGCGAACTCGATGTCGCCACGGGCGACGTGCTCGGCGGCCACCGCCGTCTGGTGGAACTCCTCGAGCACCTGCTCGCCCATCTTGCTCGAGATGCGGCCGAGGGCCGCCATCTCGCTGAGCAGCGTTTCGATCTCGTCTTCGGAGAGGTGCTTGAAGATGCTGGCCGACGCGTCTTCACCGATCATCAGCGCGACGATCGCGGCCTTCCGCAGGCCGGACATCGTGGTCTGAATGTTCACGTCACCGCACCTCTTCCTTCATCCAGCTGCGAAGCACCTTGGCGACGTGCTCGGGCTCTTTTATGGCGCCGTCCGCCACGCGCTTCGTCAGCACGGGCAGCTTGCGGTCGCCCTTGGTTTCCGCCGCGTCGAGCTGCGCTTCGATCTCCCCTTCCAGTTCGGCGACGGTGCGCGGGCGGGCGCCACCGGCGGTCGCCACGGCCAGGCCGCCCGTGGCCACGCGGCCTGCCGACACCTTGGCCATCAGCGGCTTCACGAGGAAGAAGAATGCGAGCACGACCACGAGGAGCACACCGCCCACCCTGACGCTTTCCTCGATCTGCGGCTGATAGCGCACCAGCACGCTCGGGGCTTCCACTTCCTCGGACACCGGCTCGTCGAACGCGATGTTCTCCACGGTGACGCGGTCGCCGCGCTCCATGTTGAAGCCCACCGACGAGGCCACCAGGTTCTCGAACTTCTTGAGCTCCTCGGACGTCCGCTTGGTGCGCGTCACCGCGCTCTTCCCGTTCTCGGCCTTGACCTGCTGGTCGTCGTCGACGATGACCGCCACCGACAGCCGCTCGATCTCGCCGGCCGGCTGGATGGTGTGCACCTTGGTGACGCCGATCTCGTTGTTCTTCGTCTCGGTGGTGCGCTGCGACGTCGGACCCTGCGCCACCGTCAACGGCGCGGCGCCGGTGCCGCCGTTCGGCGCCGGAGCGGGCAGGTTCGAGCGCGACCCGGCCGTGCCGGGGACGACGCCGGGCGGCGGCGTGGCGAGCGCGGTGGCGCCGTTGTTCATCGTTTCGCTGGTGGTCTGCTGGCTGCGGATCACCGTCGCGTTCGGATCCCAGGTTTCCTGCGTCTGCTCGGTGGTCTGGCGCTTGAGCGACAGCGCGACGTTGACGCGCACGTGATCCGAGCCGACGATCGGCTCGAGCATGGCGACCACGCGCTGGGCGTACTCGCGCTCGAGGCGCTGCTGGCGCTCCATCGACGCGGCGCCGGCGGGGTCGTTCTCGTCCACCTTCGGGCGGGTCAGCGGCCGGCCGTAGTTGTCGAGCACGACGACCGATTCGGCCTTCATGCCGTCCACCGCGCCCGCCACCAGGTTGGTGATGCCGTTGACGGCGTTGGTGGGCAGCGAGCGGCCCGCCTTCAGCTTCAGCACGACGGACGCCGTGGCCGGGCGCGACTCGCCGAACAGTTCTTCCTTGCCCATCGCGATGTGGACGCGCGCGCTCGCCACCTCGGCCAGCGTCGCGATCGTCCGCGCCATCTCACCTTCCATCGCGCGGCGGTACTTGATCTTTTCGCCGAACTCCGTGATGCCGAAGTCCTGGCCGTCGAACAGCTTCCACCCCGGCAGCCCCGCTTCGCTGCCGCTCGCCGCGAACTCGAGCCGCAGTTCGTCGATGCGGCTGGCAGGCACGCGGATGCCGCGGCCGCCTTCATCGAGCTCGTAGGGCACCTTGAGCGCCTTGAGGCGCGACACGACCTGCCCCATCGTCTCGGGATCGAGATCGGCCTGGAGCAGCCGGTAGGTCGGTTTGTTCAGCCACATGGCCGACGCGATCACCACGCCGATGACGAGGACGAACGTCAGGGCGAGCGTGGCCAGCTGCCCCGAGGTGAAGGGGGCAGTCAGGCTACGAAGCTTGGCGGCGAGCTGTTCAGGGTCCATTTAGATGGGCATCCGCATGATTTCCTGGTATGCGGAGACGAGCTTGTTGCGGATCTGGACGCTGAGCTGCAGCGTGAGCTCTTCACGCTGGAGCGCGATCATCGCGTCGTGGACGTCGGTGGTCTTCTCCATCATTCCGGTGACCGCCTGGTTGGCGGCCGCCGACGTGCCTTCGATGCCGTCGATCAGTTTGCCGAGCGCCGAGCCGAAGCTGCCGGCCATGCCGGCGCCGGTGCCGGCGTCCGCACCCGGCTTCGGGCGATTGAGAACGGATCCGGTGGCGTTGGAGAGCGTCAGTGGATCGAGTGGCATGGACTATCCCTTTCCGAGCTCGAGGGCCTTCTGGACCATCTCGCGGATGATGCCGATGGCGGCCAGGTTGGCCTGGTAGGCGCGCGCGGCGCCGACCATGTCCACCATCTCCTGCGGCGCGTCCACGTTGGGCAGCGACACGAAGCCGTCCTTGTCGGCGTCCGGATGCGACGGCTCGTAGCGGCGGCGGTACTCGCTCTGGTCCTCGACGATCGCGGCGACCTTCACGCCGGTGGCCGCGGAACGTCCGAGCGCGGCGTCGAAGCCCTCCACCGGCTCGGCGCGCAGCACGACGTCGCGGCGGCGATACGGCTGCCCGTTCACCGACCGCGTGGATTCGGCGTTGGCCAGGTTGGACACCGCGGCCTCGATGCGCGTCCGCTCCACGGAGAGCGCGCTGGCGGCGGCGTTGATGGCCGAACTCAGGGTGGCCACTGGTCTACTTGCTCTCGCTGATGGCGTAGCGCACCAGCTTGAACTTGGCGGCGAGCGCCGTCTGCGCGGCGGCGAAGTCGCCGTTGGCGCGCTGCATCGTCAGCAGCTCGCGATCCAGTTCCACCGTGTTGCCGTCGCGGCGGGCCACCGCGTCCTTGATCTCGCGCATCCCGGACGTGTTCGGGTTGGCGGGGTTGATGTGGTTCGCGCGCGTGGCCGTCATCTGGAGCTGGCCCTTGAGCGCGTCGGCGAAGCTGGGCTCCACCGCCTTGTAGTTGGGCGTGTCCACGTTGGCCAGGTTGCCGGAGGCGGCCACCTGGCGGGCGACCGACTTGGTCATCTGCTGGCGGAGCGCTTCGACGAGGGCGGCGTCATCAATCGTGTTCACGGGCTTCTTCCTCTCTGCTGTGCCACCGTTCAAGACGGCGGCGCGGGTGCCGACGCGGACGTGGCACCGGTGTGCCAGTGGCATCGCAATCGGAATGCCCGTGCAGCTGCGTGCACCAAGACGAAGCGCGAGACGTGCAGGCGGACGGTGGACCGACAGAACGGCCGGGGACCCGGCGAGTACCCGTCCACGGGGGAAACCCTGGGTAGCACGGCGCCACGCTGGGCACGCCCATTGCTCAAGTCGGTGACGGCTCTCCGACGCCCTCGGACGCCGGTCCGGCAATAAAGCCAAGACCTTCAAGAACATGGGCCACGGACGGTGCCGGTTTCCCGACTCGCCGCATCCCAGCCGAGCGACGGGTTTCCGACACTTCACACCATGGCCACAGTCAATTCGATGACGCAGCCCACTCCCGCCACTGTCCTGGTCGTGGAAGACGACCTCGATCTGCGCGCCACGATCGTCGAGTCGCTCGAAGCCAGCGGCTTCGCCGCCGCACAGGCGTCCGACGCCGCCGACGCGATCGAGCGCCTCCAGGGCTTCGCCTACGACGGCCTCGTCGTAGACCTGAAGCTGCCCGACGCCGACGGCATGACCGTGCTCGACGAGGCGCTGGCGCGCTATCCGCTGATTCGCGCCGTGGTGATTACCGGCTTCGGCGGCGTCGAGGAGGCGGTCACCGCCATCCGCCGCGGCGCGGTGGACTTCCTGATCAAGCCGTTCCAGCTGTCGCAGCTGTCACGCGTGCTGCGCAACAGCCTCGAGCAGCTGCATCTGAAAGAGGAAAACGCCTCGCTGAAGGCGCAGCTGCACGAACGCTTCCGGTTCGACAACATCGTGGGGCGTCACAACAGCGTGCAGAGCCTCTTCTCGACGCTCGAGCTCGTGGCGCCGATGAACAGCACCGTCCTGATCCAGGGCGAGACGGGCACCGGCAAAGAGCTCATTGCGCGCACGATTCACCACAACAGCCCGCGCGCCGACCAGCGCTTCGTGGCGTTCAACGCCGCCGCCATCCCCGAGCCGCTCGCCGAAGCCGAGCTCTTCGGCCACGTGAAGGGCGCGTTCACCGGCGCCATCGCCACCCGCGTGGGCCGGTTCGAGCTGGCTCACCGTGGGACGCTCTTCATCGACGAGGTCGCGTCGATGTCGCTGGCGCTGCAGACGAAGCTCCTGCGCGCGCTGCAGGAGCGTGAAGTCGAGCGCCTCGGCGACGCCAAGCCGCTCAAGGTGGACATCCGCGTGATTGCCGCCACCAACACGGACCTCAAGACGATGGTGAAGGCCGGCACCTTCCGCGAGGACCTCTACTACCGTCTCAACGTCATTCCGGTGACGCTGCCCGCGCTGCGGCAGCGCCGCGAGGACATCCCGCTCCTGTCGCAGCACTTCATCAAGAAGTCCTGCAAGGAGAACAACCTGCCGGCCAAGACGGTGAGCCAGGAGGCGATGCGGCTGCTGATGGCGTACGAGTGGCCCGGCAACGTCAGGCAGTTCGAGAACGCCATCGAATACGCCGCCACGATGAGCGGCCTCGAAACCGAGATCCGCCCCGAGGCGCTGCCGTTGGACATCCGTCAGGGCACCACGGCGTCGGTCGTGCCGCCCGTGGCCATTCCCGACGAGGGCATTCACTTCACGTCGGTCGTCTCGTCGCTCGAGCGCGACCTGATCCTGCGCTGCCTGGAGAAGACGGGGGGCAACAAGCGCCAGGCCGCGCGGCTGCTGCATTTGAGCCGCACGACGTTCATCGACAAGCTGCAGCGGCTGAACGTCGCGGAAGCGGGCGCAGCGTAGGGCGCGGCTTTAGCCGCGCCGACCGGCGGGGCTGAAGCCCCGCCCTACGACGGTGCCTTCGGGATTCGCAGGCGAAAGGACGCGCCGCTGACGGAGGGCTCGAGTTCGAGGGAACCGCGATGGGCCTCGGCGATCTCGCGCGAAACGGGCAGCCCGAGCCCGGTGGACTCGGGACGCGGCCTGGACGTGACGAACGGCTGGAAGACGCGGTCGGCGTCGGCGGCCGGCACGCCGGGGCCGTCGTCGGACACCCGGAGCACCACGTGATCGCCCTCGCCCGCGACTTCCACGCGGATACACCCCGAGCGCCGCGGCGCCAGGGCCTGCTCGGCGTTCTGAATCAGGTTGAGGGCGACCTGCAGCAGGTGCAGGCGCTGTCCGGTGACGAACTGCGGCTCCGGCGGCACCACCAGCTGCACGGTGAGGTCGGCACGGCCAATCGAATACCGGCGCAGTTCCACGGCGCGGGTCGCGATGTCGCACATGTCCACCAGGTAGGTGGCCCCGTCCGGCTGCGCGCGCGAGAGCGCCACCACCCCCGTCATCGCCGACGCGGCGCGCGCCGCCTGATCGCGGATACGAGTCAGCGTTTTCTGCACCGGTTCGGGCAGGTCGGTGCGGTTTTGGAGCAGTTCGGCGGAGCCGCCGATGACCTGAAGGGCGTTGTTGACTTCGTGTGCAGCCCCGGCCACCAGTCGGGCAATCGTCGCCAGACGATTGAGCGTCAGATGGTGCTCGGGCGGCGTGGACACGGACATCGGCTAAACCTCGCGAGGCGGCAGTCGATTAGCGCTCTGTATCGGGGCGCTAGGTTGGAAAAGGCGCCGCAAGGATACCAGCATGCCTGGGTTGTGGGACGGGATCGGAGGTCGGAGGTGGTGAGTGCCCAGTAGTACGGCGGCGAAGCCGGTCAAGCTTGCGCAGAAATACCCCACGTGGGGCGCATGGGTCGATTCGGGCGATTGGGCCAAGAGCAGCCCGACCGGCACGCTGACCCTCCCGGCCAACGCCTCGGAGATCATGATCCTGGCGCTCGACCCCGACGTGAGCGTGACGCAGCTCGCGCGCGTCACGTCGCGCGATCAGGTGCTGGCCGCCCGCATGCTGCGGCTCGCCAACTCGGCGTATTGCGCGCCGCTGCAGGAGATCACGACCATCAGCGAAGCGGTTGTCCGTCTGGGCACCGCCT
>Ga0207645_10001442_pt1 | contig 19478 bp, 16 predicted proteins | sample KBSM53metaG_FD_184331 | JGI IMG/M metagenome (GOLD analysis project Ga0207645, IMG submission 184331) | Miscanthus rhizosphere microbial communities from Kellogg Biological Station, Michigan, USA - KBS M5-3 metaG (SPAdes) (version 2) | ecosystem: Host-associated > Plants > Roots > Rhizosphere >...
ACGGTGCCGCGAACGATCCGGCGATTCCACGCCTCGCGCCGCGCCCGCGTCACGATCAGCGGTCCCGCCATCGCCGCAACCGCCGCCGCGACGATGACGATTCGAAGCGCGAGCAGTAAACGATCCTCGAGCAGAACGCGGCGAAGCGAGACGAGCGCGGTCGGCCGGAGAAAGCGCAGCGTCGGAAACGGAAGGACTTCGGCACGGCGCTTTGCGAGGATGTGGATCAGGATGGGTGCGGCGACCGCCGCAAGCGCGAACAGGGCGGCCGGATGCAGCCACACCATGTTTGCTTATGCCCGCCGCGCGAGGAGAAAGCTGCAACGTCTGGGGCCACGACCAGAACCTGAACACCAGCGCTCAGGCTGGCGGTCGGAGCGGCCGTCGCGCCGTACGCCAGGATGGCCGCACGATCGGTATCCGCCAGGTGCACGGTCGGCACGAAGTGGAGATCGGCATTGAGGGAATTCGGAGTGACGTTCGTGAGGATCATCCCGACGCCGCCGGCTTCCTGGACCGCTCGACTCTTGTCGACGCGGTCGTTAGTTCCGCGGTCGCACACCACGATCTTGCCCGCGACTTTGGCGGGATCGAGTTGCGGGATCCCACCTGTCCATTCGGACGAGAAACAGAGTCGAACCGCCGTCGCATTGGCACCGCTCAACCCCGCGTTGATCGACAGGATCAGCGGCGAGGACGGTACCGCAGCGCCCAGTCCCACGCCTGTGTATGACGCGCCGTTGCCGAGCGTTGCAGTCGCCTGGTAGGCCCGATTCTTGGTTCCTGCGGCAACCGTCGTCAGCCACGGGCTGATATGCGCGACGGTCGATGCTCCCGGTCCATTGTTGCCGGCGGATGCCGCAACGAACACACCCGCATCCGCCGCGAACAGGAACGCGACTTCGACCGGGTCCAGGAAACTGGTAGTCGAGCCGCTGATGGAGAAGTTGATGACATCGACGCCGTCAGAAACCGCCTGATCGATCGCCGCCACGCTGTCGGAGGTGGCACATCCGGCAATGCCGACTTCGATCCCCCAGCAGACCTTGTAGACAGCGATTCGCGCACGCGGCGCCATGCCGCTGATGTTGCCCAGGTCGTTGCCGTTTACGACGGCGTTGACGTTGTAGTTTCCCGCGGCTGTACCTGCCGTATGACTGCCGTGGCCGGCGGCACCGCGCGGCGACCAGAATTCGTACGGGAACAATCCCTTGATGTGTGCCTCACCCCCAAATCCCTCGCCGTACCACTGGGCTGCAATCAACTTCTGATTGCAACTCGAGCCAGCGAAGCCTTCGCCCGGGGTGCATTTGCCATGCCAGCCGGGCAGTTGTTGGTAGACTAGCTTGCCGCTTGCATCGCGATCCGAGAAGCTCGGATTTTCGGGCCATATGCCCGAATCGACGATGCCGACTACGACACCCTCGCCAGCGCCACCGCTGTTGGGGCCATTCGCGATAATTGGATTGCCGTTGCTGTTGCCGCTCAGCGTCGACCAGAGACCGCCCGGCGCACTGAGACCGAGAAATGCCGGCGTCGAGGACGTGTCCATCGCGCGTATTTCGTCCTTGCTCACGGAAAGAACGCCGGGCATCGCTTTCATTGCTTCGGCTTGCGCGTCCGAGAGTTCGGCCGCAAAGCCGTTGAACGCGAATTTGTAGCTATACGCCTTTTTGGCGCCGCCGACACCGCGCAACGCGGCGTCATGCTTCGACGTTAGGAAGTCCCCGTAACGCACTACCTCGTTGCTCAACGGGTTGATCTTTTGACCACGGTTGGGTTTGGTTGCCTTTAGACCCGGAACTCCGCCCGTGTAGGCGACCACCGGCGGGTCGCTCATCTGCACGATATAGAGCTTTGATTGGTGCTTGACGACACCCGGCGCGGCATCGTTTGCGGCCGAGACCGTGTGCGGCACTGCCATGGGCAAGGCGAACAAAGCCGCCAGCACCCAACGCTTGATGGAATTTCTTGTTGACATTGAACCCCCAGGAGATTAGATGGGCACGTCTTACATCATTTTATGTACGGTGCGGATTTTGGCGGACTAAAAAAAAACGGCGCAACGCTCATTCCGCGGCCGTACGGATGCGTAGGGTACCACTTCGAATTTCGCGAAGCCAACTGCTTTCGTGCTTATCAACGCGGGCGCGGATTGAGCGAGCGTGCAATGTCGATGCGCTGGACTCTCTTCGACCAGATGCCCATCCGCCTTACGTGGCTACTTGCTCGAGGTCGGCCGCTGTCCTTCCAGCAGGGCTTCGCCGGAAACCGTCACGGTGACTTCGGAATTTCCGCCTTCCATCGCGACCGGCGCGGCCTTTGCATCGAAAGCCATCGCACGCATCACGGGTTGCGGGTGGAACGAGTCATTGGACTGGACCGCGACCTGACCCACGCGCCAACTGTCGAAGCCGAAGCCACGCGCGGCGTCGGTCGCGCGCGCCTGCCATGCCTTGATCGCCTGCTGGGTCAGGCCTTCCTCGGCCTTCCTTCGCGACGCCCCGCTCACGGAGAACTGGGTGCCGTCGACGACCAGCCCGCCCTCGGCCTGCAGCTGCGTGATCAGCGCCGACATCGACGCGAAATCGCTGCCCTCGAGTTTCAGCGTCTGTGCGACGCGCCAGCGTATCGGCTGGTTTTTCTCCGAGACCTGATTGGACGAGTAGCCGGATGTCGACGCCTCGACGCCCTTCGCGGCCTTGGCCAGGGCGAGCGCCTTCGCCATCCGCGTGTTGACGACGTTGGCGGCCGCCGCCGGATCGGCGTTGTCTGCCTCCGCGCGCATCCACGCCAGCATGCGGTCGTTGGGAATGCTCGCCGTTGCCGACGCGGAAAGCGAGACGGCCGACCGCGACGGCGCGAATTGTTGGGCCGGCTGCGCCGAGACGTGGGTGACCACGATGAAGAACGCGATCAATGTGGCCGCAGCGGCAGGCAAAACGGAATGTGGGATCTTGATCATGATGCCGTCCTTGTTACTGGAACGCGTTGCTCGAGCGCGTCGATGGCGGCACGGTTCGACCAGGAGAAGCATTTTTCGGCGGCCTCGCGCCAAGGCATCCAGGCGAACCGCAGGTGCTCCCGCGGGTTGAGTATCACGGGCACTGGCGCGGGAATTTCAAGACCGAACACGTGCTCGGTATTGTGGGTCACGCCGGGCTGATAGCGATGCCGCCACTTCGGATAGATTTCGTACACGTTGGACAGGCTCCAGTCAGTCAGGGTGTCGAAGGAGCGGGCGTCGATGCCCGTTTCCTCGAGAAGCTCGCGTGAGGCGGTCGCGAGAAGCGACTCGCCTGGTTCCTGGCTGCCCGTTACCGACTGCCAATGGCCGGGAAAGTCGGCGCGCTCCAGAAGCAGCACGGTGCGATCACGTGTGTAAACGAGGACGAGAACGGAAACGGGTTGCTTGTACGCCACCGTGCCGTCGGCTTCCAAAGGCGAACCGTCAGGCGACGAAGGTCCAGAATCCCACGTGCCGTTCCTTCCAGAACTCGGCGGCTTCACCGAGCAGGTCCTCGAGCGTCGCCCAGTCGGTGGGGTGATCCTTGCGATAGGCGGCGGCGTGCGACAGCACGATCGCCCGCCCGCTCTTGCCCAGCCAGTCGCTGTCCTCCAGTACGTCGGCCAGTGCGTCGAAATTGTGGCCGAAGTGTTCGGGCAGCTTGAGCGCGCGATCGAGTTCCGCGAACAGCGTTGCACGATCCTTTGCCAGCGCGAGATTGGCCACCGCGAACTTGAGATGCGCATGGGCTGCGGCGGCCTTCAACGCCTCTGTCGCGCCAGACCAGGGATGGACGCCGGCGTCGTCGACGACGGCCAAATCAGGCGCCTTCATTCGCGGATCCTCTTGAACGATTGATAGTGGTCACTGGTATAGAAACACACTTCGGGCGACTTGGACGGACCACCGCAGATAATACGGCGGGCGCCACGGTTTTTGGCGCCGGGCGTATGCACCGTGTACTCGTGATAATAGCCTTTGTTCCCCGCCGGAAGCAGCCCCTCGCGGTTGCGGAACACGACGCCGTCGCGGTCGTACCGGAAGGGACCGCCGTTGCGAATCTGGCGCAGGACCTCACGGCCTTCCTTCGGCAGGTCGGCCACCGCGATGTCCGGCAGCGCTTCCGGCGTCGCGCGCGCGAAAGCGGGCGGCGCGCAGCAAAATGCCGCCGCCAGCAGGATGCCGGCGGCGGCATTTCGGAAGCGGGCGCTGCTAACGTTCATGCGCCCAGTTTAGTCCAAAAACCTAGCCCAGCTTGACCGAGTCGGTCGGACGCACCTTGATGTGCAGGTCACGCAATTGTTGCTCCGTGACGGGCGTGGGCGTATCGATGAGCAGGTCCTGGCCCCGTTGCGTTTTCGGGAACGCGATCACGTCGCGAATGGATTCGGCTCCGCACATCAGCATCACCATCCGGTCGAAGCCGAAGGCGATGCCGCCGTGCGGCGGCGCGCCATATTGCAGCGCGTTCAACAGGAAGCCGAATTTCTTCTGCTGGTCCTCGGGAGAGATGCCAAGCGCAGCGAAGACCTTGGCCTGGACTTCCGGACGGTGGATCCGTATCGAACCGCCGCCGATCTCCGAGCCGTTCAGCACGACGTCATAGGCCTTGGCGACCGCATGCCCCGGGTCGCTGCCGAGCAGGTCCTCGTGCCCGTCCTTCGGCGCCGTGAACGGATGGTGCTTGGCAGCCCAAGTCTTCTTCTCGTCATCGAACTCGAACATCGGGAAGTCGACGACCCACAGCGGCTTCCAGCCTTCCTGCGCGAAGCCGCGCTCGTGTCCGACTTTCGTGCGCAGAGCTCCTAACGCGTCGTTGACTATTCTTTCCTTGTCGGCGCCGAAGAAGATCAGGTCGCCGTTGCCAGCACCGGTGCGCTTCAGGATCTCGCGCAGTATGGGCTCGCCGAGGAACTTGACGATCGGCGACTGCAGGCCTTCCTCGTTCACCTTGGCGACGTCGTTCACCTTGATGTACGCCAGGCCTCCGGCGCCGTAGATCTTCACGAACGTTGTGTAGTCGTCGATCTCCTTGCGCGACAACGCGCCGCCTCCGGGTACCCGCAATGCGGCGACGCGACCGTTGGGCAGGTCGGCCGCGGCGCGGAAGACCTTGAAATCGACGCTACGCATGAGGTCGGTCAACTCGGTCAGTTCAAGCGACACGCGCAGGTCCGGCTTGTCCGAGCCGTAGCGCGACATCGCCTCCGCGTACTTCATCACGGGGAACGGATTCGGCAGATCGACGCCCAGCGCCTCCTTGAACATCGTGTGCACCAGCGGCTCGATCAGCGCGCAGATGCCGCCCTCGTCCAGGAACGATGTCTCGATGTCGATCTGCGTGAACTCCGGCTGCCGGTCGGCGCGCAGGTCCTCGTCGCGGAAGCACTTGACGATCTGGTAGTAGCGGTCGAACCCCGACATCATCAGCATCTGCTTGAACAATTGGGGCGACTGCGGCAGCGCGTAGAAATGGCCGTGATGGACGCGCGACGGCACCAGGAACTCGCGCGCGCCTTCGGGCGTGGACTTGTAGAGGATCGGCGTCTCGATGTCGACGAAGCCGTGGCCGTCCAGAAAACGGCGCGCGGACGCGGCGGCCCGGTGGCGCAGCATCAGGTTCTTCTGCATTTGCGGGCGCCGCAGGTCCAGCATCCGCTGTTCCAGCCGCACCGTTTCGGACAAGCCTTCGTCGTCCATCTGGAACGGTGGCGTCAGCGACGCATTGAGGATGTCGATCGTGTGCGCGAGGATCTCGATTTCTCCGGAGACGAGGCCGGTGTTGACCGTTCCCTCGGGACGCGGTCGCACGAGCCCGGTCACCGCGATGCAGTATTCGTTGCGAAGTGTCTCCGCGGTCGCGAAGGTCGCGGCCCGATCGGGATCGCAGACGACCTGCACCAGGCCCTCGCGATCGCGCAGGTCGATGAAGATGACGCCGCCATGGTCGCGGCGGCGATGGACCCAGCCCATCAGCGTGACTGTCTGGGTGAGGAAGCCGCGATCGATGCGGCCGCAGTAGTCAGTACGTTTCACGGAAAATCTCCGAAGGGTTTTGCGGACGGTTCAATTCAATGGCGTCGCAGGCAGCCGGCGCAAGACGCAGCGCTGTCGCGCGGCGTCGCGTGTCGCTGCCCGGTCAATTTCGGGAATGGGTGGCTGCGGGCTCGCGCGGCGCGGCCGGCGATGCGGGGAGTGCGGCCGAGGCCGGTCGAACAACATGCGCGCGCGGCGACACCACGCCCATCGAGATCACGTACTTGAGGGCTTCATCGACCGTCATGTCGAGTTCGTGCACGCGCGAGCGCGGCACGATGATGAAGTAGCCCGACGTCGGATTTGGCGTGGTCGGAACGTACACGCTCACATGGTCTTCCGCGAGATGCGTCGCTACCGCCGGCGCGGGAGTGCCGGTCAGGAACGCGATCGTCCAGCTGCCCTGGTGAGGAAATTCCACCAACAGCGCCTTGCGGAATGCGTTGCCGGAGTCCGACAGCAGCGTATCGCTGACCTGCTTCACCGACGAGTAGATCGACTTGACGACGGGAATGCGACCCAGCACGTTTTCCCAGACGTGGATGAGTCGTGCGCCAAAGAAATTTGCCGCGATGACGCCGGTCAGCAACAGCAGTCCGAAGCTCAGCACGACGCCGAAGCCCGGAATGTGGAAGCCGAGCAGCCTGTCGGGTTGCGCAGCATCCGGAAACAGCAGCAGCGTCTGGTCCAGCGTTGTCACCAGGAAGTGCAGCACCCAGATCGTGATGCCAAGAGGCACCCAGACCAGCAGACCCGCGATGAGATAGCGCCTCATGGTCGCAATGGCTTGCGCTCGCGCGGCCTTCAGGCGCCCGCCGTCGGCGTGCCGCCGCCGGGTGCGCTCGTCGTTGCCGGGGTCGCGGGTTTGGCCTCCGTGGCCTTGGTGCCGTCCGAACTGGTCGTGTCTTTTCCCGTGCCAGCCTTGTCGGCGCCCGCCGCACCGGGATCGGCGCCGGCAGCGTCCTTGCCGCTGCCAGATTTGGCCGCGGGTTTCGCGCCGCTACCCCGGAAGTCTGTCTGATACCAGCCACTGCCCTTTAGCTGGAATCCGGCGGCGGACAAGAGCTTGGTCAGCGTGTCCTTGCCGCACACGGGGCAAGTGACCAGCGGAGAGTCGGAGAATTTCTGCAGCGATTCAAGCTCGTGGCTGCATGCGGAACATTTGTATTCGTAGATCGGCATCGCTGGTCGGGTCCGGAGGTCAAATTCGAGCAAAGCGCGCGCAAAGCGCTTGATTCAAAAAGAATAAATGTCCATCAATTATACCGCGAAACGCTGCCCGCAGGGGTTTTGCCGATGCGACGGACCGCGCCTTCCGATAGGTGGGTGCCGTACCGTCGGAAACAAAGTGGCTTATGCTTGTTGCGTGCAAGCGGTGGGTGCCGGGGAGGCACGGATGGAGGCCAACGTGGCGGCGTACTGGATATGGTGGGTGCTGGCGTGCGTGCTCGTCGGCGCAGAGTTGTTCACGGGCACCTTCTACCTGCTGGCTGTGGGCGCGGCTTTCGCGATCGGTGGTGTCGCGGCATGGCTGGGCGGATCGACGCCCATCCAGCTGCTGATCGGCGGCGTGCTGGCGGTTCTAGGGACGGCCGCCGCGCATCAGTGGCGCAAGCGGCATGCGACGCCGGCCCCGCAAACCGGACTCGACGTCGGTCAGGAGGTTCAGGTTCTCGCCTGGAACGACAACGGCACCGCGCGCGTCAACTATCGCGGCACACAGTGGGACGCTGCGGTTGCATCACCCACCGACAAGCGCGCGCAGACCATGTACATCGTCGACACGCGCGGCTCGACGCTGGTCATTGCGTCCGGCAGGCCCTGATCACCGCCGCCACGGCAAGGTCAAACTCATGAAGGAACTGGGAGATATCACCATGCTGAGTGGTTCGTACCTCGTCGGGCTGGCCTTCTTCGTCGTCGCCGTGATCGTGGTCGTCCAGGCATTTCGCGTCGTGCCGCAGCAGCACGCGTGGGTGGTCGAAAGGCTCGGCCGCTTCTATGCGGTGCTGCAGCCGGGCCTGAACCTCATCATCCCCATTGTCGATCGCGTCGCATATCGCCACGACCTGCGTGAGATTCCACTGGATGTGCCCTCGCAGATCTGCATTACGCGAGACAACACGCAGCTTCAGGTGGACGGCATCCTGTACTTCCAGGTGACCGACCCGAAGCTCGCGTCCTACGGTTCGTCGAACTACGTGCTCGCGATCACTCAGCTCGCGCAGACGACGCTGCGCAGCATCATCGGGCGGATGGAACTCGACAAGACTTTCGAGGAACGCGAGCAAATCAACGTCCAGGTCGTCAATTCGCTGGACCAGGCGGCGGCGAGTTGGGGCGTCAAGCTTCTCCGCTATGAAATCAAGGATCTGACGCCGCCGGCCGAAATTCTGCGCTCGATGCAGGCACAGATCACCGCCGAGCGCGAAAAGCGTGCGGTGATCGCCACGTCCGAAGGCAGCCGCCAGCAGCAGATCAACGTGGCCATCGGCGCCCGCGAGGCGGCCATCGCCAAGTCGGAAGGCGAAAAGCAGGCAGAGATCAACATCGCGCAAGGCGAAGCGCAGGCGACGCTGATCAACGCCGAGGCCAACGCATCGGCCATTCGGCAGATCGCCGCGGCGATCGAATCGGAAGGTGGCCTGCAATCGGTCAACATGCGCATCGCCGAGCATTACATCAACGCGTTCGGGCTTCTCGCGAAGACCAACAACACGCTGATCGTGCCGTCGAACGTCTCGGACATGGCGGGTCTGATAGCCACCGCGATGACGGTCATCAAAGCACAAGGAAAATGAGGGGAAATGAACGAATGGACCTGAAGGGCAGCACGTTCGTCGTTACAGGCGGGGCATCCGGGCTAGGCGCGGCGACTGCGCGCATGGTCGTCGCCGGAGGAGGCAATGCGGTTCTGGCCGACGTCAACACCGACGTTGGCAATGCGCTCGCCGCCGAACTCGGCCGCGCAGCGCGCTTCGTGCGCACTGACGTGACCGACGAGGCAAGCGGCAAGGTAGCAATTGCCGCGGCCATGGATGGGTACGGCTCGCTGCAAGGACTCGTCAACTGCGCCGGGATCGTCTATGGCGAGAAAATCGTGGGCAAGGAAGGGCCGCATTCGCTCGCGGGCTTCGCGCGCGCGGTCAATATCAACCTGATCGGCTCCTTCAACCTGACGCGTCTCGCCGCCGATGCGATGTCCAAGGGCGCGCCCAACGCCGAGGGTGAGCGGGGCGTTATTGTTTACACAGCGTCGGTCGCCGCATTCGACGGGCAGATCGGGCAGGCGGCCTACAGCGCGTCGAAGGCCGGCATCGTCGGCATGACGCTGCCGATCGCGCGCGAACTGGCCCGCTATGGCATTCGGGTCATGACCATCGCGCCGGGCGTGTTCGAGACACCGATGGTCGGCCAGATTCCGCCCGACATCGCGGAGGCGCTCGGCAAGGCGGTGCCGTTTCCGCCGCGGCTCGGACGTCCGGCGGAATTCGCATCGCTCGTAGCGGAGATCATCCGCAACCCGATGCTGAACGGTGAGGTCATCCGACTGGACGGGGCCATTCGCATGGCGCCGAAGTAGCGATTCGTTTTGGGCGGCTGACATTCTCGCGATGAGTGCCGCCAACGATCCCTTGGTTACCCGTCGGCTCGCCGCGATCCTGATTGCCGATGTCGTCGGCTATTCGCGCCTGATGGAGCGAGACGATACCGGGACGTTCTCGCGCCTGCGGTTGGTACGGGACGAAGTCGTCGACCCGACCATTCTGTCGCATGGTGGCCGGATCGTTAAGACGGCTGGCGATGGCCTGGTCGCCGAATTTTCGAGCGCGCTTGCGGCGCTGCGTGCTGCCGTCATCGTTCAGCGCGAGATGGCAACGCGTAATCTCGACGTGTCCGCCGACGGCCGTATCGACTACCGTATCGGCATTAATCTCGGCGACGTGATGGTCGACGGCAATGACCTCGCCGGCGACGGCATCAATGTCGCCGCGCGTCTGGAGTCACTCGCGGATCCGGGCGGCATCTGCGTTTCCGGATCAGTTCGAGAGCAGGTACACGGTTCCCTTGACGTCGGATTTGACGATATCGGCGAACGGCAGGTTAAGAACATCGCACGTCCGATACAAGCGTTTGCTGTTCGGATAGATGCGCAAGATTGCAACACTTCGCGAGGCAATTCGAAATCCTGGATGCCCGCAATCACACGTTCGGCTAATTCGGTCATGAGGAGACTCTCGTGGCCGGGGCTTTTGGTCGCTGCGGCAACACTGATTGCCATTGGGGTGCTGGTCGCCTCGTCTGTTCAACTGTGGCCATTCCAACAGGACCGTCGAGGGGTCCCGCCCGCACTATCGGTTGGGATCATGCCCCTGTCTGCGCAGAACGGAGACTCCGCGGCGATGCAGCGGGTGGAGTCGCTGACCCGCGACCTCTCCGCGTCGCTCACGCGCGCCTACCAATCCGTCCGCGTCGTGCCAGTGAACCGCGGCCCTTCGGACACCTACGGTAAGCCAGGTGTTGGCGAAATTGCTAGGACATTCAACGTCCGCTATTTGCTGGAAGGCAGTGCGCAGACCAACCGTGATGAGACTGCGATTCGGCTGCGTTTAATCGACGGTACTTCCGGCGAGCAGGTCTGGAGTGAGGACCTGATGCTGAAGGAATCAGTGAGTGAGTCCGATCGGAAGCGATTGATAAGGACCGCAATGGAACGTCTGGGAGGCAGGGTGGTCGGGCTTGAAACCCAGCGCGTCGTGGGAGAGGGAGAGCGGGCAACGGCGCCAATGGACTATGTCCTGCGTGCGTGGGCACTCGGCAAGGAAGACAAGTCGCTCGATCGATTTCACCGACAAGAAGCGTTGTTTGACGAGGCGCTTCGGCGCGATCCGGATCTGGTTCCGGCATTGCTTGGTATCGCGAGCGTGCTTGATGGCCAGAATGACCTGGACTCGAATATTGACCGCGAGCGCCTGATCAAACGAATGGACGACGTGACGAGAAGAGCAGTGATCCTGGCTCCCAATGCCGCCGAAGCGTGGGACATCCGATCGGGCGTGCTGATGAATATGGGTCGTTGGGATGCGGCGCTCGAAGCAAGCGAGAAGGCTATCAAGCTCGATCCGGATGCTGCGTACCTCTTGGCCGGTCGTGCGTGGTCGATGTCGATGATCGGACGACCTACGGAGGCATTGGCACTAGTTGCCCAGGCCGTCGCAATGGATCCGGGAACTCCATGGTGGACGATTCGTGCTGGCTGCGAAGCGCATTTGTTGCTCGGGCAATACCAAGAAGCGATCACGACGTGCGAAAGGGCGGCTGGCCGCAGCGGCGAGGAATATGACATCGCCTACTTTCTTGCGGCCGCGTACGCACAGACTGGAGCTTTGTCGAGGGCGCGAGAAGAAGCGGCCAAGATCCTGCGTCGATCCCCCGGTTTCACGATCACCGCTCTCAGGGCCAAGCGCTATTCGACCAATCCGGACTATGTGCGCCTTGCCGAGGAGCACTGGTACTCGGGCCTGCGTAAGGCGGGAATCCCCGAGAAGTAGCTCGAACCGCCTATTCGCGCCGGACCAGCGCGAACGCGACGACCGTCATCGCGATGAAGAACACGAAAGTCCAGCCGGGAATGGCGAGGCTCATGAATTCCCAGCCCTTTTCCGCGCATTCGCCGCCGCCCGCGAAGACTTTCTTCACGACGTCCATGAACGGCAGCGTTTCCAGCATGTAGGAAAAGCCCATGCCGCACGCGGGCACCTGGTCCTTGGGCAGCGACTGCAGCCATACGTGCCGTGCGGCGAACGCGCTGCCTGCTCCGGCGAACACCAGCACCAGGCCGGCGTACATTGCCGCACCCACGTTGCGCGGATTGTGGAAGAACGCGGCGAGGAAAGTGATCCCGATCAGCGTCACGGCAATCCTCTGGAAGGCGCACAGCGGGCAGGGTTCGAGTCCCTGTCCGTATTGCAGCCACAGCGCCCACCCCATGAGTCCGGCGCAGACCAGGAAGCCCAGCAGATAGGCAATCCTGCGCGGCGGCAGGAGAATCAGCGCCAGAGACGACACACCGAGAGCCATCACCGCGATGCGATACAACGACTGCGACAGTGATGGGTCGTTGCCATACCAGCGGAAGAGAATTTCCTGCCCGAGGAGCGCAAGCGTGAGGACAAGCCCCGCCCACGGCCAGGGAACGGTTGCATAACGCGTCATCGGATGGCTTTCGCAAGACTTTGATCGATGTCCCAGATGATATCGTCAACAGCCTCCAGACCCACCGACAGCCGGATCATTTCGGGAAGTACGCCTGCGGCGCGCTGCTCGGCCTCGTCCAACTGCCGGTGCGTCGTGGATGCGGGATGGATCACGAGCGTCTTGGCATCGCCGACGTTGGCGAGATGCGACAGGAACTGCACGCCCTCGATGAATTTGACGCCGGTGGCGGCGCCGCCGCGTACGCCGAACGTGAGGATGCCGCCTGCGCCGCGCGGCAGATAGCGGCGCGCGAGGGGCTCGTACCGGTTCCCCGGGAGCAACGGATAGTTCACCCACTCGACTGCGGGATGCGCGGCCAGATGCTGCGCCACGGCGAGCGCGGATTCGCAATGGCGAGGCATGCGCAGATGCAGCGTCTCGACGCCCTGCAACAAGAGGAACGCGGACAGCGGCGCCAGCGTCGGGCCCAGCGTGCGCATCGTCTCCATCCGCGCCTTCATCGTGAAGCCGAAATCGCCGAAGGTTTCGTCGAAGCGCACGCCGTGATAGCCGCGCGAAGCCTCGGTCATCTGCGGGAATTTGCCGTTGTTCCACGGAAATTTTCCGGACTCGACCAGCACGCCGCCCATCGTGGTCCCGTGGCCGCCCAGGTATTTGGTCACCGAATGAATGACGATGTCCGCGCCGTGTTCGATGGGCCTGCACAGCCAGGGCGATGCCAGCGTGTTGTCCACGACCAGAGGAATGTCCGCGGCGTGGGCGATCGCCGCGATGGCCGACAGGTCCGCCACGTTGAGCTGCGGGTTGCCGATCGTCTCGACATAGACGGCCTTGGTGTTGGACTTGATCGCCGGCCGGAAATTCTCGGGATCGTCGCTGTCGACGAACGTGGCGTCGATGCCGAACTGGGCAAAGGTCACCGCCAGCTGCGAATACGTGCCGCCGTACAGCGAGCGCGATGCGACGATGTGATCGCCGTTGCGGCAGAGGGTGAGAAGGGCGAGCATCTGCGCGGCCATGCCGGTCGCCGCGGCCAGCGCCGCGCGCCCGCCTTCCAGCGCCGCAATGCGCTCCTCCAGCGCCGCGACGGTCGGATTCGAAATGCGCGAATAAACGTTGCCGAAGGTCTGCAGGTTGAACAGGCTGGCCGCGTGGTCGGCGCTGTCGAACACGAACGACGTCGTCTGGTAGATCGGCAGCGCGCGAGCGCCCGTCGCGGCGTCCGGGATCTGCCCCGCGTGCAGGCACAGCGTGTCGAAGGCGAATTTGCGGTCGGCCATGAGGGTCAGGATCCCGCTATCGGCCGCCGGGACGAGATCACGCCCGTATTGATGCCGGCCCAGTGCAGGCCGCCCAGAATGCGCGCGTGCTCGATCTTCATGCAACGGTCCATGACCACGTCGAGGCCGGCGTCGGTCGCGATGCGCGCCGCCTCGTCGTTGCGGATGCCGAGCTGCATCCACAATACCTTTGCGCCTTTTGCGACGGCCTCCCGCGCCAGCGCGGGAATCTCGCCGGACTTGCGGAAGCAGTCCACCATGTCGACCGGACCGGGAATGGCAGCGAGCGTCGGATAGCACCGCTCGCCCAGCACCTCTTCGTAGGTGGGGTTGACGGGGACAATGCGGTATCCGTGGTCCTGCATGTACTTCGCCGCGAAGAAGCTCGGGCGGTACCAGTTGGCGGAGAGGCCGACCACCGCGATCGTCCGCGATTGGGCGAGGATGCGCCGCAGTCCCGCGATGTCGTCGACGATGGGCATGGCAGCCGGCGAATCAGTCCGCGCGGACGTTCGCGGGTTGCACGACCACGGGAGGCGCGTCTGCGACCTTGGGCGATTTACCCAGGTGCGGGTCCGCATGCCAGCCGAGGACCGCGAGCATGAACATAAAGCCGATGACGTAGGCCACCGCGACGTGCCACCCGCCGCGCACCCATGCGACGGCGGAACGCGCCGCCGGGAATTGACTGGCCAGCGCGACGCCTGCCGACGAGCCGAACCAGATCATCGAGCCACCGAAGCCGACCGCATAGGCGAGAAAGCCCCAGTCGTAGCCGCCTTGCTTCAGCGCGAGCGCGGTGAGGGGAATATTGTCGAAAACGGCCGAAACGAATCCCAGGCCGAACGCCACCTGCCAGGACGCGTCGGGCAATTTGTGGACCGGCATCATCGACGCCGAAAGCACCAGCGACAGCAGGAAGATGCTGCCGCGGATCGCGCCCGGCATTTCCTCCCAATGCGGCCTGCGCAGCGGGAGGCAGACGAGAATGGCCAGCCAAACTGCCGCGCCGATGAATGGAAATTGGTCTGAGAGCGCGTTGAAACGCGTGTTGACGATGACGTTGACGACGATCGCGGTGACGAGGATCGCGGCGACGATGGCGACGCGCACCCAGTCGACGTGGACGTTTGGCGGGGCATCCTTGCTGATTGGCGAGTAGCGGTGTTGCTGGAACGCCGCGGGAATGCCGAAGATCACCACGGCGAGACCGGCCGCCGTGTACGCCTCGAACACCTGCACGGGATTGACGCCGGCGATCCACATCATCGTGGTGGTCGTGTCACCGACAACGCTGCCGGAGCCGCCGGCGTTCGACGCTGCGACGATGGCGGCCAGGTACCCAATGTGCACCTTGCCCCGGAACACCACGTTGGCGATGGTCCCGCCGATCAGCGCCGCGGCAATGTTGTCGAGAAAGCTCGACAGCACGAAGATCATGATGAGCAGCACGAAGCCGCCCTTCCAGTCCTCGGGCAGGTAGCGCGGCAGGATCGCGGGCACGCGGCTGCTCTCGAAGTGCTTGGACAGCAGCGCGAAACCCAACAGGAGACCGAGGAGGTTGGCGAGCAGCACCCACTCGTGCGCGAGGTGCGCGACCAGGCCGCCGATTCCCGCGCCTTCCGAAAACGGGGAGAACAGCACCTTGAAGAGCGTGATGACCACCACGCCGATGACCGCGACCCGAAGCGTGTGGCGATGAAACAGCGCGACGCCCATCAGTGTCAGCCCGAACAGGATGAAGTCGATCGGGATGCCGGCGATGGCCGGCGGTTCGGGCGGCGTTCCGGCGATGGCGGCGGTGGCGGCAACGCTAACCAAACTCAGGACCAGTCCAAGAACGACGGGGAAGGCCAGGCTAGGGAAACGAAACTTGGCGGTGAGCGACATGGACTTCCTGGGACCGAAGGAGGGGTTGACGGCGGTTTCCGAAAGACCGCTCGACGGCCCGATCTGCCGGGTGCCGCCGCGCGTTGCATGGTGACGCGGATTGTAACCGCTTGAATCTGCTCGCAGGCGCCCGCTGGCAGGGCTTATCTCCACGGAGGGCACCGCCCCCGTTTTTGGGCACTGTTTGCCCTGGAGCGCCCCGTGGTTTCCATGGCCAAGCACGGGCCTGATCCTTGCTTGTATGGTTCAACTGTAAACGCAAATGGTTGAACATCGTCGACTTGCGAGGCCCATCCTGAATGCCAACCTCGGCGTTCGGAAGCCCTCCGCGGCCGGCCATTGTGTTGCCCGCTAACGAGAAGAATGCCCGCGCCATGGCACTGCCGCGACCGCTGAACCGCCTGGAGCTCGCTCTACCGCCAACCCTCGCCGTGCCGACGGAGCGGGAGGCGCTCGCCGCGCTCTCTCAGCACAAGCTGAATGCGCTTGGCGTGCCGCTCGCCTATGTCGACCGCAACCAGCGCTACCGCTTTGCCAACAAAGCGTTTCTGGATTGGCTGGGCAAGCGGGCTAACGAGGTCCTCGGACGCGAGGTGATCGAGGTCCTTGGCCGCGACGTCCACCAGCTCTACCACGCATACATCGACGCCGCCCTGGCAGGCGAACGTACGGTGTTCGAGCGGCAACTGGTCACCCCGGGTCGGCAGCCCATCTGGATTCGTGTCGACTATCACCCGGATCGTGCCATGCAAGGCAACATCCGCGGCTTTATCGTCACTTACAGCGATGTCGATAACCTGAAGCGTCTGGAGCTCGAGGCGGGACAGCGCGAGCACAGGCTGCGGCTCGTGACCGACAGCGTCGGCCTGCCGATCCTGTACTTCGATCGCCAGCTCAAGCTGCGCTTCGCGAACAAGCCCTTTGGGACATGGATCGGCGTACCGGCCGAAGACGTCCTGGGGCACGCACTGAAGGAAGTCCTGCCCGCGGATGCTCTGGCGGAAATGCAGGGTTACATCGAGCGCGCGTTTTCCGGCGCGACCGTGTCGTACGAGCGACGCGAACGCCAGCTCTCCGGTGAATCGCGCTGGACGCGCATCACGCTCTTCCCCGACCGCGAGGTTGGGGGCCGCGTTGGCGGCGCGTTTGCCGTAATGGCCGACATCGAGGACGACATCAAGATTCGCGACGCGCTGAAGTCGCAGGAATCGCAGATGCGCCTTTTCGCGGACAACATTCCGGGTCCGATCGCTTACCTCGACCGCAATCTCAAGTACACGTTCGTGAACCAGGCTTTCGCCAACTCGGTCTGCAAGCCGCAGGACGAGATCTACGGCAAGACGCCGTTCGAGGTGATGGCCTCGGACGTCGCTACATTCATCCGGCCGATCGTCAAGCGCGCCCAAAACGGCGAGCACGTCGAGTACGAGCGCGTCGGCACGACGCCGCAGGGCCAGAACCGTTGGATGCATGGCCGCATCGCCCCCGATCTCGACGTGTCCGGCACAGTGCGTGGTTTGTATTGCACCGAATACGACATTCACGACCTCAAGCTCACCGAGCAGGCGCTGGCCGCGCGCGAGGAGCAGCTGCGCCTGTTCACGGACAACATTCCCGAGCCCGTCGTCTACCTCGACGAAAATCTCCGCTACGTGTTCGTCAACGAATCGTTCCTGCTGTTGACCGGGCTCGAACGGAACAGCGTCATCGGACGCACGTCGGCGGAAGTCACGGGCGCGGAAGACTACGAGGCGCTGGAGCCCTTCATCCTGCGTGCCGTCGCCGGCGAGGCGGTGACCTACGAGCAGACCATCGTCGACGCGATCGGCCGCACGCGCTGGTTGCGCGGGCGCATCGTCCCTGACTCGAAGTTCGACGGCACGCTAAAGGGCCTGTACATCGTCGGCCACGACATTACGGACTTGAAGCAGGCGCAGGATGCTCTGGCCGCGCGCGAAGGCCAGCTGCGCGCGATCATGGACGGCGTACCTGCGCCGGTTGCCTACATCGACCGCGAGGAGCGCTGCCACTATGTCAATCGGACGTTCCTGCAGTTCTTCGGTCTGACCGAGGCCCAGGCCGTCGAAATGCGCCTGCGCGACGTGGTCGGGCACGGCATCTACCAGAGCGCGCAAGCAATGCTGACCCGCGCGATGGAAGGGGAGTCGACGGCGTTCGACCGGCTCGTGCCCGGCGCCAATGGCGTGCGTCGCTGGATGACGATTCGCGTCGTGCCCGACGCGGCGCCTTCCGGCGAGGTGTACGGCGCGTTCGTGCTGATGAACGACATCCACGGCCTGAAGCAGGCGCAAGAAGCATTGCGCGCGTCAGAAGCCGAGTTGCGCCTCATCATGGACAACGTTCCTGCGCGGGTGTCGTACATCGACCGCGACTACAAGTACCTGTTCCTCAATCGCCACAACGAGGATTGGCTGGGCGAGAACCGCAAGGAACTGATGGGCCGGCAAATCGCCGAAGTGAACGGCGAGGAACGCGCCGCGCAATTGTCGCCGCTGCTCGACCGCGTGCTGAAAGGCGAGACCGTTTCCACGGAAAAGCTGTTGTCTCAGCCCGTCGGCGAACAGCGTTGGGAAGCGGTGCATTACGCGCCCAACCGCGATGCCGAGGGCAACGTGATCGGCATCTACGCGGTGCACACCGACATTCACGACCAGAAGCGCAACGAGGAAGAACTGCGACGCGCGAACTGGATGCTGTCGTCGCACATCAGCAATACGCCGCTGGCGGTGCTGGAGTGGGACCGTGATTTCCGCCTGGTTCGCTGGTCACCGCAGGCCGAGCGCATCTTCGGCTGGAGTTCCGACGCGATTCTCGGCATTCCCTTGTCCGACAGCCCGCTGGTGCACGAGAATGACCGCGAAGGCTTTGCCGGCCTGGTGGGAAAACTGATGGGTGGGGAAGAGCCTCGGGCGACGGGCCTGACGCGCAATCACCGCAAGGACGGCGGCACGATCTGGTGCGAGTGGTACCACTCGGCGCTGCTCGATGAGGAAGGCCGGATCGTTTCCATCCTGTCGTTTGTACAGGACGTCTCGTCACGGGTCCAGGCGGAAGAACGCCTGCAATACCTGGCCACGCGTGACGCGCTGACGGGGCTTCCCAACCGGTTGCTACTGCACGAGCGTCTGACGCAGGCGATCGCGCAGGCCAAACGCAGCGGCCATCGCGTTGGCGTGTTGTTCATCGACCTCGACCGCTTCAAGAACGTCAACGACACGCTCGGCCACCGCATCGGCGACGAGCTGTTGAAGCGCGTCAGCGCCGCGCTGTCCGGTGCGCTGCGCGAAACCGACCTGCTGGCGCGACTGGGCGGCGACGAGTTCATGGTGATCGTCGAAGACTTCGACGATCCGGCGGTACTCGGGCGAATCGCGCAGAAGCTGCTCGACGCGATCGCGCAGCCGTTCGAGATCGAAGAGCACGATATCTACGTCACGTCGTCGATAGGCATTGCGGTGTACCCCGACGACTCGGATGATCCGGAAGAGCTGCTTAAGCACGCCGACGTCGCGATGTACCGGTCCAAGGAACTCGGCCGCAACACGTTTCAGTTCCTGGATGCCAACCTGGCGGAGCACCGGCTGCACCAGCATACGCTCGAGGTCGCGCTGCGCTCGGCATTGGCGGACAACGCGCTGCGGCTGCACTACCAGCCCGTGATGCGTATCCACGACCGCGCCATCGTCGGCGCCGAGGCGCTGTTGCGCTGGACCGACTCCGAGCATGGCAGCGTCCCGCCCCAGGTGTTCATTCCACTCGCCGAGGAATCCGGCCTGATTCACGCGCTGGGCGAGTGGGTGCTGAAAAATGCGGCCGCGCAATGCGTTGCGTGGCGCAAGGCGGGCATGGAGCTCAAGGTGTCGGTCAACCTGTCCGCGCGGCAGTTCTACCGCGAAGACCTGGCGCAACGGATCTCGGAAATCGTCAAGACCGAAAAATGCGATCCGTCCTGGATCGAGCTCGAGGTCACGGAGACGAGCCTGCTGCACGACCTCGACGCGATTCGCAAGGTCCTGCACCAGCTG
>Ga0207645_10001443_pt1 | contig 19469 bp, 18 predicted proteins | sample KBSM53metaG_FD_184331 | JGI IMG/M metagenome (GOLD analysis project Ga0207645, IMG submission 184331) | Miscanthus rhizosphere microbial communities from Kellogg Biological Station, Michigan, USA - KBS M5-3 metaG (SPAdes) (version 2) | ecosystem: Host-associated > Plants > Roots > Rhizosphere >...
CGTGCGTGCGTCTCGATTGAGTGCGCGAGCTTGCGGCGGCTGTCGATGTCGAGCTCGCCGACGGGATCCGCCAGCGTGCTGCCCGCCCCGGCGATCACCGCCAGCGGCGTTCGCAGGTCGTGCGAGATCGAGGCCAGGAGTGTGTTGCGCAGGCTTTCCGTTTCCGCTTCGACACGTGCGGATTCGGCGGCGTGGGCGAGCTGGATGCGCTCGACGGCGAGTGCGATCTGGCCGGCGAAGGTGTCGAGCAAGTGCCGCTGCTCGGGCAGCAGGACCCGGCGCCGGTTCTCCGCCTGCATCGCGAGGACGCCCAGCGTCGAGCTCGAGCCCGAGAGCGGCAGATACAACGCCGGCGCCGCCGGCAGCGTGTCGGAACCAAGACCGGCGCGCCGGTCATGGTCGGCTACCCATTGGGCGATCGACAGGTCGGCGCCGCGTAGCGAGCACGCGAGCGGCACGCCGTCCGGGTGTCGAAGGCGCCCCTTCTGATCCGGCAGCAGGATCACCGCCTTGCTTTCGAAGACCTCGGCGACGTGCGTAACTGCGACATGCGCCAGGCTTGGCAGATCCCGCGTCTGCGCGAGCTCACGGGTCATCGCATACAGCAGCGCGGTGCGCCGCTCGCGTGCACCCGCGACGCGCGTCTGCTGCCGCACGCTTGCCATCAGCGTCGCGATGACCATGGTCACGATCAGCATCACCGAGAACGTGACGAGATACCGCACGTCGGTCACGGCAAACGTGAAGCGTGGCGGCACGAACGCAAAGTTGAGCGCGAGGATGTTGGCCAGCGCCGCCGCGACCGCGGGTCCGCGGCCGAGACGCAACCCGGCAATCGCAGCACCGAGCATGTACACCATCACGACATTGGTGAGCTCGAAATAGGGGTACATGAGCAGCCCGACCCCCGTGCAGACGGCGGTCCCGGCCAGCGCCCTGGCATAGCGCCCCCAGTTGATCGACTGGGGCGTACCGGCATACGAGTCCGCGCCGGGCACGTGCTCGCGCACCGGCTGCTCGGGCAGCGACAGCGTAATCACGTCGAAGCCGCGCGCGCGGCTCACGAGTTCGGTGGCCGTCGATGGGCGGAGCCAGGCCCGCCAGCCGCGGCGCTTGGGCGCCCCTACGAGTACCCGCGAAGCCTTCCGTGTGCGCGCGTACTCGATCAACGTACCCGCGGCCCTCGCACCGTCCAGCGTGACGGTCTCCGCGCCCAGCGATTCCGCCAACCGCAGCAGGTCGATGCGACGGTTGCGTTCCGCCTCGGGCAGCCGAAGCAGCTCTGGGGTTTCCACGTACACGGCCGTCCACTGCGCATCGAGAGCGTCAGCCAGCCGTTTGCCCGCGCGCACCAGCTGCTCGGCCTGCAAGTCCGGCCCGACCGCGACCAGCAGGCGGTCGCGCGCGAGCCAGGGCCGGGTGCCGTAATCGGTCGCGAGCGCCGCCCGCGCCGCCGCGTCGACGCGATCGGCCGTGCGCCGGAGCGCAATCTCGCGCAGCGCCAGCAGGTTGCCCTTGCGAAAGAAACGTTCGGCGGCGACTCCAGCCTGCTCGGGGTGATAGACCTTGCCTGCCTTGAGGCGCGCCAGGAGGGCATCCGGGGGCAGGTCGATCAGCTCGACTTCGTCGGCCTCGTCGAATATGCGATCGGGGATGGTCTCCCGTTGCCGCACCCCGGTGATCTGCGCGACGAGATCGTTGAGGCTTTCGAGGTGCTGGACGTTGACGGTGGTCCAGACGTTGATCCCGGCGTCGAGGAGCTCCTCGATGTCCTGCCAGCGCTTTGCGTGGCGCGGCGCCGGCTCGCCCTCGACGAGGTTCGAGTGTGCGAGCTCGTCGACCAGTACGATCTCGGGGCGGCGACGCAACGCGGCGTCGAGATCGAACTCGCGGCGTACCGTCTCGCGGTATCGGACCGGCAGCATTGGAAGCTGCTCGAGCCCCTCCATCAGGCGCTCGGTCTCCTGCCGGCCGTGCGGCTCGACGTATCCCACGATGATGTCGCGGCCAGCTGTGCGCTCGACGCGTGCCGCCTCGAGCATGGCGTAGGTCTTGCCGACGCCTGCGGACGCGCCAAAGAAAATACGCAGCCGCCCGCGCCGCGCGCGGGTCTCTTCGGCCTGCACGGTCGCGAGCAGGTGGTCTGGGTCCGGCCGCTCGCCGGCCGAGTTCATGCGGGTGAATCCCGGCGTTGCTTCAGGGGTTGGCGTCCAGTGCGAGGTTCACTTCGAGCACGTTCACTCGAGGCTCGCCAAAGATACCGAAAGTCCGCCCGTGCGTGGCCGCTGCAACGACTTCCCGCACTTGTTCCGCCGACAGGCCACGAGCCCGCGCGACGCGGGCCAGCTGGTACTCGGCTGCGGCCGGCGAGATGTGCGGGTCGAGACCGCTGCCGGACGCCGTGACCAGGTCGACCGGTACCGGTGCGTCATTGCCGGGGTCGGCGGCGCGGAGCGCCGCTATCCGCGCGGCCACCGCCTCGACGAGCGCGGGGTTCATCGGGCCCTGGTTGCTGCCGCTCGAGGCGGCGCCGTTGTACGCATGAGTCCCGGTCGCCGACGGCCGGCTCCAGAAATAGCCTGGCGCGGAGAACGGCTGCCCCAGCAATTCCGAGCCGACGGCCTTGCCGTCGCGCTCGACGATGCTGCCGCGGGCCTTGCCGGGAAACGCCAGGGCGCCGATCGCGCCGATGATCGCGGGGTACACGATCCCTGTCAGCAGCGTGAGCAGCGCGAATACGACAAGAGCGGGACGAAGGGTCTTGCGCATAGGTCCCTCAGACAAGGCCAAACGATGCCAGCAGGAGGTCGATGAGCTTGATCCCGATGAAGGGGACGATCAGCCCTCCGACGCCGTAAATCAGTAGGTTCCGACGCAGGAGCGCTGCGGCGGACATGGCGCGCGTCGCGACGCCCTTCAGCGCGAGTGGCACCAGCGCCACGATGATCAACGCATTGAAGATGACGGCGGACAAGATGGCGCTCGCCGGGCTCTCGAGACGCATCAGGTTGAGCGCCTCGAGCGACGGGTAGGTGGTCGCAAATGCCGCCGGGATGATCGCGAAGTACTTTGCGACGTCATTGGCGATCGAGAACGTGGTCAGCGAGCCGCGCGTCACCAGCATCTGCTTGCCGACCTCGACCACCTCGATCAGCTTCGTGGGGTTCGAGTCGAGATCGACCATGTTGCCGGCTTCCTTGGCCGCCTGCGTGCCGGTGTTCATCGCGACCGCGACGTCGGCCTGCGCAAGCGCAGGGGCATCATTCGTGCCGTCGCCGCACATGGCGACCAGGTGGCCCTCGGACTGCTGTTTGCGGATCAGCGTCAGCTTGGCTTCGGGTGTTGCCTCGGCGAGAAAGTCGTCGACGCCGGCCTCCGCGGCGATCGCCGCCGCGGTGAGCCGGTTGTCACCTGTAACCATCACAGTGCGTATGCCCATGCGACGCAGCTGCGCAAACCGGTCGCGGATGCCGCCCTTGACGATGTCCTGCAGCTCGATCACGCCGAACACACGCCCGCCGTCGGCAACCACCAGTGGCGTAGCGCCGCGGCGCGCCACATCGTCGACCGTGGTCGAGATGGCGGACGGCCAGCGGCCGTCCTGGGTCTCGATGAACCGGCGCATGGCGTCGGCGGCGCCCTTTCGCAGCGGCCGTCCCTCGAGATCGACGCCGCTCATGCGGGTCTGGGCCGAGAACTTGAGGAAAGTGTGCGGAACACCCGCGAGATCGCGGCCGCGCAGCTGGAACTTCTGCTTGGCGAGCACCACGATCGAGCGGCCCTCGGGGGTCTCGTCGGCCAGCGAGGCGAGTTGTGCCACATCGGCGAGCTCGCGCTCGGTGACACCAGGGGCAGGATGGAATTGCGTCGCCTGGCGGTCCCCGAGGGTGATCGTGCCGGTCTTGTCGAGCAGCAGGACGTCGACGTCGCCCGCGGCTTCGATGGCCCGGCCCGAGGTCGCGATGACATTGGCGCGGACCATGCGGTCCATGCCCGCGATACCGATCGCGGAGAGCAGTCCGCCGATTGTGGTCGGGATCAGGCAGACGAGCAGTGCGACGAGCACCACCAGGCTGACCACGGTGCCCTGGCCCGCGCTCGCGACGGCGAATGCCGAGAACGGTGCCAGCGTCGCGGTCGCGAACAGGAAGATCAGGGTCAGCACGGCGAGCAGGATCGACAGCGCGATCTCGTTCGGCGTGCGCTGGCGGCGGGCGCCTTCGACCATCGCGATCATGCGGTCGAGGAAAGACTCGCCGGGATTGCTGGTCACGCGTACGACCAGCCAGTCGGAAAGAACACGCGTGCCGCCAGTCACGGACGAAAAGTCGCTCCCCGATTCGCGCACAACGGGAGCCGACTCACCCGTGATCGAGCTCTCATCGACCGAGGCGACCCCGTCGATGACCTCGCCGTCGGCCGGTATCGTCTCCTTGGCTTCAACGAAGACTACGTCGTCGCGCCGGAGCGCACTCGCGGGAACCCGATCGAATCCCTGCTCGCGCCTACGGCCGATGAGCCTGCGCGCCTGCACGTCGCGCCGGGTAGCGCGCAAGGCGTCTGCCTGCGCCTTGCCGCGCCTTTCGGCGACCGCTTCCGCGAAGTTGGCGAACAGCAGCGTGAGCCACAGCCACACGGCGATAGCCGCGACGAACCACGGCACGCCGACCTGAATGTTCGCCCCGGCAAATGCAGCGACCGCGAGAGCGGTCGTGAGGATGCTGCCGAGGAACACCACAAACATCACCGGGTTGCGGATCTGCAGTCGGGGATCGAGCTTCACGAAGGCATCGCGAACGGCGGTGCGGAACATCGGTCCCGTCAGCAGTTGCGTGCTGCGACGGGGGAGGCTCACGCCGATAGTGGCAGCTGTCCGGGTCATGTCATTCATAGCCGTAGAGCTGTATGTGTTCGACGATCGGCCCAAGGGCGAGCGCCGGAACAAAGGTGAGTGCGCCGACCAGCAGCACCGTAAACACGAGCACTGACACGAAGAGCGGTGTGTGCGTAGGTAACGTGCCGACTGTAATCGCAGTGTGGCGCTTGCGCGCGAGGCTTCCTGCCACGGCGAGGACCGGGATGATCAGCCAGTAGCGCGAGATCCACATCGCGATCCCGAGCGCGGTGTTGTAGAAGGGCGTGTTGGCCGACAGGCCGCCGAAGGCGCTGCCGTTGTTGTTGCCGGCCGACGAGAAGGCGTAGAGGATCTCCGAGAAGCCGTGCGCCCCTGGGTTGGAGACGCCGCCGGTGCCGACCGGCACGACGCTTGCGATCGCCGTGCCGATCAAGACGACCGCGCACGGAATCAAGAGCACCAGCGAGGCCATCTTCATCTCGTACGCCTCGATCTTCTTGCCGAGGTACTCGGGCGTGCGGCCCACCATCAGCCCGGCGATGAAAACGGCGACGATGGCGAACATCAGCATGCCGTAGAGGCCGCTGCCCACGCCGCCAAAGACGACCTCGCCGAGCTGCATGAGCCACATCGGTACCAGTCCGCCCAGCGGCGTGAACGAGTCGTGCATGGCGTTGACCGAGCCGTTCGATGCGGCGGTGGTTGCGGTCGCCCAGAGCGCGGAGTTCGCGATGCCGTAGCGGACTTCCTTGCCTTCCATGTTGCCGCCGGATTGCGAGTCGCTGGCCTCCTGATCCACGCCGAGTTCCGCGAGGGCCGGGTTGCCCGCCTGCTCGGCGGCAATCGCGCCCACCAGGAGCGGCACGAAGATCGCGAGCATCGCCGCGAGCAGCGCCCAGCCCTGGCGCGTGTCACGGACCATGCGCCCGAAGGTGTAGCAGAGCGCGGCCGGGATCAGCAGGATCGCCAGCACCTGGAGGAAGTTCGAGAGCGGCGTCGGGTTCTCGAACGGGTGCGTCGAGTTGACGTTGAAGAATCCGCCCCCGTTGGTACCGAGCTGCTTGATCGCGATCTGGCTGGCCGCGGGTCCGAGCGGGATGGTTTGTTCCGTGACCGTAGTCTTCTCCATCACGTGGGCGCCATCGGGTCCGGTCACGGGCTGGCCCTGTGCGTCGACGACTGGTGTCTCGACCGTGAGCGGCTCGAGCAGCGCGACCTGGCGATACGGCGCGATGCTCTGCACGACGCCCTGGCTCAGGAGCACGATGGCGAGGAGCGTGGACAGGGGCAGGAGCACGTAGAGCGTGGTGCGTGTGAAGTCGACCCAGAAATTGCCGATGCGCTCGCTTTCGCGCCGCACGAGGCCTCGGGTGAGCGCGATGAGTACGGCGATGCCGGTCGCGGCGGAGAGGAAGTTCTGCACACCGAGGCCCAGCGCCTGCGTGAGATAGCTCATCGTCGTTTCGCCGCCGTAGCCCTGCCAGTTGGTGTTGGAAGCGAAACTGACCGCGGTGTTGAATGACGAGTCCGGCGAGACACCGGCGAAGCCCTGCGGGTTGAGCGGGAGGTAACCCTGCAGGCGTTGCAGCGCGAACACCGCGACGAAGCCGATGAAATTCACCGCGAGCACCGCGAGCGCGTAGTGGCGCCAGTTGCTCTCCTCGGACGGATCGACGCCCGAGAGACGATAGATCAGGCGCTCGACGGGCCCGACGACGGGCGTAAAGAACGTCCGCTCGCCCTCGAAGACCCGCGCCATGTAGGCCCCAAGCGGCTTGACCAGGGCCACCAGCACCAGCAGGTATAAGGCGACCTGCAGCAGACCGGCGTTGGTCACTGGAATCGCTCCGGGTAGAGCAGGGCGATGACGAGATAGCCGACCAGGCCGAGGGCGAGGAGCAGGCCGATCACCTCAAACGCGGTCATGGCTTACGACCGAGCCGGTCGCAGAGCCTGAGCAGACCCCAGGTCGCCAGGCAGAGCAGGACGGTTACTACGAGGATCAGCAGGCTCATGTGCGTCACCATCAAAAGGCAGGCGCACTGTAGGCCGCGCGGTATTAGCGTGGGGTTAGGTTTTGCGGCGCTTGCGGCGCGCCCGATGCGGGGCCGAACCCGCTGGCGACACGGGCGGGGCGTCCATGATCACGCGCAGCGATCCCTCGCGCTTCTGCCAAGCCATAGCGGCTTCCTGCATGATGGATATCGCAGTATCGAAGGCCTCCGGTGCATCGCTGCGCATCTCGGCGGTGTTGATCAGCACCAGTACGTGCCCTCGCGAAGGCAACCAACTCAAGTCCGTCAGGCAATCAAAGAACGCATCCCAGTTCCGACCGAACCAGTCCGGAAACTCCAGCGCCTCGGCGATGCGCGACAGAAACGTATCCTTGTCAGCGCAACCCGCCAGGTCCGCCTGCGCGCAGCTATAGCCGCGCTCTCCGGCCGCGGCACAAAGCACATCGGCATCTGTCGGGGCGATCGGGAGGGCCCGCACAGCGTCACCGCCAGCGTCCAGCTCGGACAGAAGATTGCGCTTCACGACCCACCCTGCAAGCTGCGAAAGGAACGGTAATGATCGTTGGTGTAATAGAACACCTCGGGTGGATCGCCCCCGGTGACGATGCGTCGGGCCCCGCGGTCGGATGCGCCGGGCGTCTCCACGGTGTACTCGCGGTAGTAGCCGCGCGGCCGCTCCGGAAGACGACGTTCGCGGTTCTGGAAGACGCTGCCGTCGCGATCGTACGCGAACGGTCCGCCACGCTCGATCGAGTCGAGCGTGGTGACAGCCTCAGGTGGCAGAAACTCGGGATAGGGCGACGGTCGAGCCGGCGCGTTGATCGTGGCTCCGCCCGGTGATGGACCCCGTGCTTCGCGCGGGGTGGCTACGTCTGGCGGCACTGGCCAGAAGCGCCACGCGAGGGCGAGCGCCGCCACCAGCATCGCGAGGCTGAGCCAGGGCGTCCTCCTCACGATCAACCCCGCCGGCGAGCGCTGATGACGTTCGGCAGCGCCGACAGCCGCGCGAGCAACCGACTCAGCTCATCGAGCCCGTGGACCGACACGCGCAGGTCGACATCCGCGGTGTTCTCCTCGGCGCTCGTGACCGTATTCATGGTCTCGATGTTGACGTGCTCATCGGCCAGCACCGAGGAAATGTCCCGCACCAGCCCGCGGCGGTCGAAGGCGTGGATGGCGACTGCCACGGGGAAGCGGCGATCCGGCGTGGAGCCGCCCCAGTCCACGGCCAGCAAGCGCTGCGGGTCCGCGTCCCGGAGCCGCTGCAGATTCGCGCAGCTCGAGCGATGGATGCTGACGCCGCGCCCCACGGTGATGTAGCCCGTGACAGGTTCCGGCGGCACCGGGCGGCAACAACGCGCAAAGCTCGACAACAGGTCCCCCACACCGTCGATCACCATCCCGCCGCCTTGCGCGCCGGTCATATTTCGTTGCGTCCGCGGTCTAGTGGGCCCGCGCTCCGGTGCTTGCCGCTGCACGGCGCCGGCCACCTGTGCAAGCGTGATCTTGCCGCTCCCAAGACCGAGATAGAGCGCGTTCGCGTCGGCCAGGTTGAGCTCGCGCAGGATTTCGGGCAACGTCACCGAGCGCACGCCAAGTCTGTCGATCTCGCGCTCGAACATCTGCCGACCCTGCTCGCGATTCTCGCCCTCGTCCTGCTTCCGGAACCAGCCGCGCACCTTGGCGCGATTGCGCGCCGAGGCGAGATAACCCAGCTGCGGCACGAGCCAGTCGCGACTTGGCTTCGGGTGCTTGCCGGGGAGGATCTCGACCGTGTCGCCGGTACTGAGCTTGAAGTCGAGCGGCACCATCCGGCCGTTGACCCGGGCGCCGCGGCAACGGTGCCCGAGGCTGGTATGCACGTGATACGCGAAGTCGAGCGGTGTCGCGCCGCGCGGCAGGGCTATCACCTCGCCGCGCGGGCTCAAGGCGTAGACGCGATCCTGGAAGATCTCCGACTGCAGCGCCGCCAGCAGATCCGGCTCGGCATCGTCGCGCCCACCGGGTGAGAGCAACTGTCTCAGCCAGTTGATCTTCTGCTGGTAGCCCGCCGCCGGTCGGCGACCCTCCTTGTAGTGCCAGTGCGCGGCCACACCCAGCTCGGCGTGATCGTGCATCTCGTGCGTGCGGATCTGGATCTCGAGCGGCAGATTCTCTGGCCCGATCACGGCGGTATGCAACGATCGGTAGTTGTTCTCCTTGGGTGTGGCGATGTAGTCGTCGAACTCACCCGGAATGTATTGCCAGCGTCCGTGAACCAGACCAAGTGCGGCATAGCAGTCGGCGACGGTCTCGACGTTGATACGCACCGCCAGCACGTCCATGACGCGCTCGAAGGGGAGCTGCTTGCGCTCCATCTTTCGCCAGATGCTGTAGATGTGCTTCGGGCGCCCGCTGATCTCGGCCGTGATTTCTGCCTCCGAGAGCGTTCGCAGCAGCTCGCCGCGTACGTCCTCGATGAAACCCTCACGCTCGGCGCGTGTCGCGCGCAACCAGCCTGCGATCCGGCGGTAGTCCTCAGGCTGCGCATAACGGAACGCCAGGTCCTCGAGCTCCCATTTGAGCTGCCAGATGCCCAGCCGGCTGGCGAGCGGGGCAAAGATCTCGCGCGTTTCCAGCGCGGCCCGCAACTGCTCCTCGCGGGATCCCGTTTTGACGGCACGCAGCTGGACGAGCTGCAGCGCGAGCCGCACCAGCACAAGTCGGACATCGGCGGCCAGCGCGACCAGCAGATTGCGCAGGCCGTCGGCCTGCTCGGGTTTGAGACTCTCACCCCGACTCCATTGCCCTGGAACGCCGAGGCCGCCGATCCGTCGTAGTTCGAGCGCGAGCTCCGTCGCCACCGGTCCGGCGATCTCGCGGGCTTGTGTTTCCTCGAGCACTGCGGCATCCAGCAGCGGCACGAGCGCGCCCGCCAGGATCACGTCGTCGGCGGTGCGCAGCCTGCCCAGGATCGCTGCGATCTCGAGGGAATCGCGGCGCGCCGCGGATGAAGCCCGGCCCGGCACCGCCTCGAGCGCCTGGCGCACACGGGCCGACAGCGACTCGATGTCGATTACGACGGACTTCACGGCGGACCTCGCGCTGCAGCGGCCGACCAGGTGTGCGGCGGCTGCAGGATTGACGGTATCATAGCCACTGCGTTTTCGACCCGGTGCGGAGGTTTCTTGCCCAGGCTCAATCGTGGCGGCCGGCGCTGGGCCATTCCACCACAGGTGGCTGCAAGCGGGACGGTGCGCATCCTGGGTCTCGATCCCGGCTCGCAGGCCACCGGCTTCGGCATCATCGACTGGGTCGACGGTGCACCGCGCTATGTCGCAAGCGGCACCATTCGAACGAGCGGTGCGGCGTTTCCGCCCCGGTTACGGCAGATCTTCGACGGCGTGGTCGAGCTGATGCGCGAGTACCGCCCAAGGGAAGTCGCGGTCGAGCGCGTGTTCATGCATCGCAACGCCGACAGCGCGCTCAAGCTCGGCCAGGCGCGGGGCGCGGCGCTGTGTGCGGCGTTCAACTCGGATCCGGCGGTGTTCGAGTACGCGCCACGCGAAGTCAAGCTGGCCGTCGTCGGGCAGGGTGGGGCGCAGAAGGAGCAGGTCAAGCTGATGGTGATGACCCTGTTGAAGCTCGACGGTGAGCTCGGCCCGGACGCGGCCGATGCGGTCGGCGTCGCGCTATGCCATGCGTTCTCGCGCCAGACGCAACATGCGCTGGCGGTCGCTGCCAGCAGGGGGCGGCGGGCTTGATCGGTTTTCTGCGCGGGCGTATCGCCGCGAAGCATCCGCCGCTGCTGGTAATGGACGTGGCGGGCGTCGGTTACGAGATCGAGGCGCCGATGTCGACCTTCTACGGTCTGCCTGCCGTCGGCACCGAAACGACGCTCCACACCCACCTGGTCGTCCGCGAGGACGCGCATGTCCTGTTCGGCTTCGGCACGGAACGCGAACGGTCGCTCTTCCGCGAGCTCATCAAGGTGTCGAACGTCGGGCCGCGGATCGCGCTCGCGATCCTGTCGGGCGTGAGCGTCGAGGACTTCCATCGCTGCGTGGAGGCCGAGGACGTCGCATCGCTGGTGCGCATCCCGGGCATCGGCCGCAAGACCGCCGAGCGGTTGCTGGTCGAGATGCGCGACCGGCTCAAGACGCTGGCGGGGCCGTTGCCGGCGGCCGGTGCCGCAGGCGCGCCAGCCGTCCCGCCCAGCGCGCACTCCGAGGCCTTCAGCGCGCTGATCGCGCTCGGCTACAAGCCACCGGAGGTGTTGCGTCTGCTGAAGACGGTCGACCCCTCCGTCGGATCGACCGAAGAGATGATCCGGCACGCGCTGCGCGCGGCGGCGAGCGCCTGAGGGTGAGCCAATGATCGAAGCGGACCGGGTGGTCGGCGCTAGCGGACGTCAGGAGGACGAGTCATACGACCGCGCCGTGCGGCCAAAGACGCTTGCCGAGTACGTGGGGCAGAGCGCGGTCAAGGCGCAGATGGAGATTTTCATTTCGGCCGCGCGGCAGCGCGGCGACGCGCTCGATCACGTGCTGATCTTCGGGCCGCCCGGGCTCGGCAAGACGACGCTGGCGCATGTAATTGCGCACGAGCTGGGGGCGGGATTCAAGCAGACCTCCGGGCCGGTCCTGGAGCGGCCCGGTGATCTCGCGGCGCTGCTGACCAACCTCCAGCCCAACGAGATCCTGTTCGTCGACGAGATCCATCGGCTGAGTCCGGTCGTCGAGGAAATCCTCTACCCGGCGCTGGAGGATTTCCAGCTCGACATCATGATCGGCGAGGGTCCGGGCGCGCGGTCGATCAAGATCGATCTTCCGCACTTCACGCTGGTGGGCGCCACGACCCGCGCAGGGCTCCTCACCTCGCCCTTGCGCGACCGTTTCGGGATCGTGCAGCGCCTGGAGTTCTACACCGAGCAGGAGTTGCGACACATCGTCGTGCGGTCGGCAGGAATCCTCCGTGTGCCGATGGACGAGGAGGGGGCTACGCGCATTGCGCAGCGCTCACGCGGTACGCCGCGCATCGCCAACCGGCTGCTGCGTCGGGTGCGCGACTACGCCGAGGTGCGCGGTACCGGCCACGTCACCGGCGCGATCGCGCAGGCGGCGCTCGACCTGCTGGACGTCGACCCACAGGGCTTCGACCCGATGGATCGGCGCCTCATGCTCACCATCATCGAGAAGTTCGGCGGCGGCCCGGTAGGCGTCGACAGCCTGGCGGCGGCCCTCGGCGAGGAGCGCGGCACGATCGAGGACGTCATCGAGCCGTTTCTCATCCAGCAGGGGTACGTGATGCGCACGGCACGCGGCCGCGTTGCGACGCGCAATGCCTACCTGCACTTCGGGCTGTCGCCGCCCGCCGCGGAGCGATCCGCCACGCTCGGTCTGTTCGAGAACTGAGGGTCACAATGATCGGCAACCATTCCCTGTTGCAGCTCGTGCTGCAGGCGAGCATCGTCGTGCAGCTCGTGCTCGCGCTGCTGGTCATCGCGTCGATCGTTTCCTGGGCGATCATCGGCCGCAAGCGGCGGCTGCTGAGGCAGGCGCGCGCCGCGGCAGACGAGTTCGAGGATCGGTTCTGGTCGGGAATCGATCTTGCCGAGCTCTATCGCACGCTTGATGCATCGGCGCCCGCCTCCGGGATGTCGGGCCTGTTCGTTTCCGGGTTTCGGGAGTTCTCGCGGCTGCGTCAGCAGTCGGGTCTGGGCGGTGCGCAGCTGCTCGAGGGCAGTCGCCGCGCGATGAAGGTCGCACAGCTCAGGGAGATCGACCGCCTGGAGGAGAATCTCTCGACGCTGGCAACAATCGGCTCGACGAGCCCGTATGTCGGGTTGTTCGGCACGGTGTGGGGCATCATGAGCGCCTTCCAGGGTCTCGGGAGCGTGCAGCAGGCGACCCTCGCGATGGTGGCGCCGGGCATCGCCGAGGCGCTGATCGCGACCGCGATGGGTCTCTTTGCCGCGATCCCTGCCGTAATCGCCTACAACCGGTACGCCGACCAGGTGGGCCGGCTGGAGTTGCGTTACGACACGTTCATGGAGGAGTTCTCGACCATCATGCAACGTCATTCCGGCGCGGGAGAGCGCTGAGCTCTCATGACGCCGCGGCGCACACGCAAGCTGATGAGCGAGATCAACGTCGTGCCGTATATCGACGTCATGCTCGTGCTGCTGATCATCTTCATGGTGACGGCGCCGCTCTTGAGTCAGGGCGTAAAGGTCGAGCTCCCGGAAACCGACGGCGCAGAGCCGATCGATTCAGAGTCGCCGATGATCGTCCTCAGCGTCGAGCCGACCGGACAGATGTACCTCAATCTCGGCGATCCGGAGGTCGCGTTGCCGCCCGAGCGCGTGGTTGAGCTCGTCGCCGCTGCGATGCGCCGGGAACCCGGCCGCCCGGTGCTTGTCAAGGCAGACAGGGCCGTGCCGTACGGCCGCGTTGTCGAGGGCATGGTGCTGCTGCAGCAGGCCGGGGCCAGGAAAGTCGGATTCGTCACGCAGCCTGTCCAGTCAGACGCGCGCGGAGCCGGGGCGCGCTGAACGATGCCGGGCTTCGTTCGTCAGCACCTCAGGCCGCTGGCCGGCGCCGTTGGTCTGCACCTGCTGCTCTTCGCGCTGATCGTGGCAACCGCGTGGCGCTGGTCGTCTACGCGGCCGCCGGTGCCGATGGCCATAGAAGGCGTGGCGATCGATGAGCGCTCGCTACCCAAGGACCTGGCGGGACCGCGTCCGGCGCCCGCCGCACCGGTCACACCCGCGCCCAAACCCGAGCCCGTGGAGCCCGTCCCGGCGACGCCCGCTGCACCGCCCGACGATGCCGCGGAGCGTCAACGCGCAGCCGAGGCGCAAGCCGAACGCGAGCGAACCGCGGAGGCGGCGCGCGAGCAGGCGGCGCTCGAGGCGCGACGGGCCGAGGAGGCCGAGGCCGAGCGCGCGCGGCAGCAGAAGTTCGCCGCCGAGGAAGCCGCGCGCAAGGCTGCGGAGACAGAGGCGGAACGCCGCAAGACGGCCGAAGCGGAGCGTCGCAAAGCCGCCGCAGAGGCCGCGCGCCGCAAGGACGCCGCCGAGCAACAGGCGCGCGAGACCGAATTGCAGCGTCGTCTGGCCGCGGAAGAAGAGGAAGCGGCGTCGGTCGCGGCCTCCGGTGTCGTCGATCAGTATCGCGCGGAGCTCGAGCAGGCGATCGAGCGGAGCTGGATACGGCCGCCCTCGGCGCAGCCCGGTCTGGAATGCACGCTGTACGTGACGCAGGCGCCGGGTGGGACCGTACTGGATGTCAAGCTCGGTTCGTGCAACGGCGACGCCGCGGTCCGCGAATCGATCACCAACGCAGTATTTCGCGCCTCACCGCTGCCCGCTCCCGCTGACCCACGCGCCTTCGCGCGACGTCTCGAGATCGTTTTCCGACCTACGGAGTGACAGGTGTCAATAAGCATCAAGCGGGCCCGGCGCCCGGCACACTGGTTCTGCATGCTGTCGCTGCTCGGCTTCGCAGCGCCCACCCAGGCGCAACTGCGGCTGGACATCACCAAGGGGACGAGCGACGCGGTGCCGATCGCGGTCGTGCCATTCGGGGGCCAGCCCGAAGGCGGTCCTGCTGACGTGGCGTCGGTCGTGGGGTCGGACCTGGAACGCAGCGGGCGCTTTGCGCCGATGCCCCGCACTGACATGGTCACGCGGCCGGTGCGGGGTGATCAGATCCGCTTCGAGGACTGGCGTCTGCTCAAGTCCGATTTTCTGGTCGTCGGACAGGTCCAGCCCGGAGCGAGCGGTCTGGCTGTGCGCTTCGAGCTCTTTAACGTAGCCACCGGCCAGCAGCTGCTCGCAAAGGAGCTGCCGACGACGGAAGCCGGCCTGCGAGCGACCGCGCATCGCATCTCGGACCTGGTGTTTGAGCGCCTGACGGGTGTGCGCGGCGCCTTCTCTACACGCCTCGCGTACGTAGAGGTCGAGGGTGCGCCCCCGGCGCAGCGCTACAGGCTGATCGTGTCCGACGCCGACGGATTCAACCCGCACAAGGTAGCCGACTCGCCTGAGCCGCTGATGTCGCCTTCCTGGTCGCCCGACGGACAGCGCCTCGCCTATGTGTCGTTCGAGGGCAAAGCATCTGCGATATATGTCCAGGACCTCGCAAGCGGCAAGCGCAGCCGCGTTTCGGCGCGGGCGGGGATCAATGGCGCGCCGGCGTGGTCTCCGGACGGACGCACGCTGGCGCTTACGCTTTCGCGCGGTGGCAACCTCGACGTGTACACGCTTGCGCTCGCAAGCCAGACGCTGACCCGCGTGACCTCGGACGATGCGATCGACACCGAGCCCGAGTGGTCGCGAGACGGCGGGAGCATCTACTTCACCTCTGATCGCGCGGGCAGCGCACAGATCTACCGCGTGTCCCCCGACGAGGGCGCGCGGGCCGAGCGCGTGACCTTCACCGGGAGCTACAACGCGCGTCCCCGGGTATCGCCCGACGGTGAGGAGCTGGCGATGGTTACGCTGGACCGCGGCAACTATCGCATCGCTGTCATGAACCTGAAGACACGCGCGCTTCGGGTGCTTTCGAGCTCGAACCAGGACGAGTCGCCGAGCTACGCGCCGAATGGCGTCACGCTGATCTATGGCACCCAGGATGGCGGGCGCGGTGCGCTGGCAACCGTCTCATCTGACGGACGGTCGCAGCAGCGGCTCAGCGCGGACCGCGGCGAGCTGCGTGAGCCCGCGTGGTCGCCATTCCCCGCCCGATGATGATGCACGTGCGGCGTTGTGGTAAAAGGCGCGCACCTCTCTGGCCGTGCCGGCCGGTGTAGTTTGTACAAGGAGTGGACCCGATATGAGGTTGATGCATGCAGCGCTGGTCGGTTTCCTGGTCCTCGGGCTCGTGGCCTGCCAGAAGAAGCAGACGCGGCCGGACGAGCAGGCCGCGGGCACCACCTCCCCGGGAGGTGAGGTCAGCACCACGGGCGTCGATGGCTCGACGACCGGGCAGGCGTCGGACCTAGCGACGGCGCAGCAGCAGGCGCTCGCCGCGCTCAAGACGCGCAGTGTCATCTACTTCGAGTACGACAGCAGCGAGATACGCTCGGAGTATCTCCAGGTCGTTACCGCGCACGCGGCTTACCTGGTCAAGTATCCGAACGCCAGAGTCCGCCTCGAGGGCCACACCGACGAACGCGGTTCGCGCGAGTACAACATCGGCCTTGGCGAGCGGCGGGCACAGGCGGTGCGCCGGGCGCTGCAGCTGCAGGGTGCCACCGAGACGCAGATTGCGACCGTAAGTTATGGCGAGGAGCGTCCGGCGGTGGCTGGCGGCGAGGAACAAGCCCTCGCGCAGAACCGACGGGTCGAGATCGTTCATGCCCAGTAGTCCGCTTGGTTCGCTCCGGGGCACGGCGGCCCTCGCGGCCCTCGGCTTGCTGCTCTCGAGCAGCCTGGCGCTTGGCGCAGCGAGCAATCGCGAGCTCGAGGACCGTGCGAATGCGATGGAGGCACGTCTGCAGGCCGTCGAGCGTTCGAGCAAGGCACTGGTCGAGCTGCAGCAGCAGATCGAGGCGGGACGCGAGGAGCTTCGGCGGGTGCGCGGCCAGATCGACGAGGCGAAGCACGAGCTCGACGGGCTGCGTCAGCAGCAGCGCGACCTGTATTCCGACGTGGACCGGCGGCTGCTCCTGATCGAGAACGACGGAGGGACGACGGCGCCAAAGGTGCTGCAGCCGCCGCCGTCGGAGTCCGAGATGCGCGCCGTGGACGAGGCGACCGTCTACGGCGACGCCTTCGCCGCGCTCAAGGCCGGCCGGATCGACGAAGCGGTGCGTGGCTTTCAGCTCTACCTGACGAAGTATCCACAGGGTCCCCGGGCCGACAATGCCGCCTACTGGCTCGGCGAATCGCATTACGTCGCGAAGGACTTCGAGTCCGCGCAGAACGCGTTTCAGTCTGTGCTCAACGACTATCCGGATTCCCGCAAGGCGCCCGACGCGCTGCTCAAGATCGGCTATTGCCAGTACGAGGTGAAGGCTTACAGGAACGCGCGCACGACGCTCGAGCGCGTGGTGACCGAATATCCGGACACCGAGGCGGCGCGGCTGGCACAGGCGCGCGTTACCAAGATGGACGTCGAGGGACGTTGATCCCGGCGAAGGTCGTGAGCGCCACGACAGAACTCAGCCCGAAGCGTGCTCGCGCCACCGGACCCGACGCGCGGCTCAAGATCACCGAGACCTTCGTCTCGATCCAGGGTGAGGCAGATGCTGTCGGCTGGCCGACCTTTTTCATCCGCCTCACGGGCTGTCCCCTGCGCTGCGTGTACTGCGACACCGAGTACGCCTTCTATGGCGGTGAGTGGCGCACCGTCGGAGAGCTGATCGAGACTGCTCGGGGCAGCGGCGTGTCTCGCGTCTGTGTGACCGGCGGCGAGCCGCTCGCGCAGCAGAGCTGTCTCGATCTACTGTCGGCGCTGTGCAACGCCGGCTTCGCCGTGTCGCTCGAGACCAGCGGCGCGATGGATGTCGGCGATGTCGATCCGCGCGTGAGTCGCGTGGTGGACATCAAGACGCCGGATTCCGGCGAGTCGGCTCGCAACCTCATGGACAATCTCGGTAAGCTGACTGCGCGCGACCAGGTCAAGATCGTGATCTGCTCGCGGCCCGACTACGAATGGGCGCGAGAGCTCTTGCGCGTGCATGCCACAGCGCTGCCCTGTCAGGTGCTCTTCTCGCCCAGCTTCGGGCAACTCGAGCCGCGCGAGCTCGCCGAGTGGATCCTCGCGGACCGCCTGGACGTGCGCCTGCAGGTTCAGCTTCACAAGCTGCTCTGGGGCGAGGTACCCGGTCGGTGACGCGCAAGATCGGCTCGGAAGAACCGGCCCGGCCCGAATTTCGCCCGGCGGGCGCGGAGGACCTGTGACGACTGGCGGTGAAGCACGACCTGCGGTGGTGCTCGTATCCGGTGGTCTCGATTCCGCGACCTGCCTGGCAATCGCGCGGGCCGAGGGCTATGCCTGCCATGCGCTGAGCTTCGCGTACGGGCAGCGGCACACGGCCGAGCTCGACGCCGCCGCGCGCGTCGCGAACGTGCTGGGTGCGGTCGACCACCGGGTGATGGACGTCGACCTCGGGGCCTTCGGCGGGTCGGCGCTCACCGATCCGGCGATTCCAGTGCCCGAGTCGCCGGTCGAGGGTGTTCCGGTCACCTACGTGCCGGCGCGCAACACGGTGTTCCTGTCCTTCGCGCTCGCATGGAGCGAAGTGCTCGGCGCGCACGATATCTTTATCGGCGTGAATGCAATCGACTACTCCGGCTATCCGGACTGCCGTCCGGAATACATTGCCGCCTTCGAGCGCATGGCGAACCTGGCGACGCGTGCCGGGACCGAAGGACTCCAGCCACTCTTTATCCGTACCCCGCTGATCCAGTTGAGCAAGGCCGACATCATCCGCCAGGGACGGACTCTGGGCGTGGACTATTCGATCACGGTGTCCTGCTACCAGGCCGACGCGCAGGGCAGTGCATGCGGGCGCTGTGACGCCTGTCGCCTGCGCCGGGAAGGATTCGCCGCAGCGGGGATTCCAGATCCGACGCGCTACCAGTGACGGGCTCAGAGCTGCGAGCGGAGGGGCAGGATTACCTTCTCGACGAAGCGCTCCTTTAGCGGGCGCCCCCGCCACATCTCGAGCGTGTAGCGTTGCGTCGCCTTGAGATCTTCCTCGAAGACGGCCGACATCCGCTCGGCGAACGCGCGGTCGTACACGTTCAGGCTGGCCTCGTCGTTGAGTCGGAAAGAGCGCGGGTCGAAGTTCGTCGAGCCCACCGATACCATCTCCCGATCCACGATCAACACCTTGTTGTGCATCATCGTGGGCTGGTACTCGTAGATCTCGACCCCCGCCTCGAGCAGTGGCTCCCAGTGCGCCTTTGAGGCGATACGGACGGTGTCGGAGTCGATGTGCTTCCCCGGAAGAAGGATGCGGACGCGCACCCCGCGCTTACGAGCGGCCAGGAGTGCCGCCAGCACCAGGTCGTCGGGGACGAAATAAGAGGCTTCGAGTTCGATGCTGGTCACGGCGGCCGCAATCGCCATCAGGTACATCAGGTGCATGCTTTCGCTGCCACCGGCAGGCGACGCAATGAACATCTGGGCGTCCATGTGGCCGGCCGGAGTCAGCGGCGGAAAGTAGTCACCGCCGTTCAGCACTTCGCCCGTGATCTTGATCCAGTTGTCGTTGAACGCGGCCTGGATCTCCGCGACGACCGGACCTTCGATCTGGAAGTGCACGTCGCGCCAATGGTCCGGGTCCTGCGCATGGCCCTCCCACTGGTCTGCGATGCCGACGCCGCCTGTAAAGCCGACCGTGCCGTCGACGACCAGCAGCTTGCGGTGCGTACGGTTGTTCAGGCGGCCGAGGTTGTACCACTTGAGTGGCCGGTACATCCGGACCTCAACTCCGGCCTCTCGCAACTGCTCGAGGAGTGCGTCCTCCATCTTGATGCTACCGGCCCAGTCGATGACGACTTTGACTGAAACGCCCGCCTGCGCTCGCTCCGAAAGGACTTCGGCAAACTGCCGTCCGATATCGCCCGACCAGTAGATGTAGGTTTCGAAGTCGATGGTCTTCTG
>Ga0207645_10001445_pt1 | contig 19465 bp, 19 predicted proteins | sample KBSM53metaG_FD_184331 | JGI IMG/M metagenome (GOLD analysis project Ga0207645, IMG submission 184331) | Miscanthus rhizosphere microbial communities from Kellogg Biological Station, Michigan, USA - KBS M5-3 metaG (SPAdes) (version 2) | ecosystem: Host-associated > Plants > Roots > Rhizosphere >...
TCCGATCGCGCACGATCGGCCCGCCGATGCTGCCGCCGAACTGCTGCAGGTTCATCGGCAGCGTCTTTCCCGTGAGCGCGTTGGCGGCATTGACGCTGTCGTCGCGGAAGTAGCCGTAGCCGTCGCCGCGCGCGAGGTTGGTGCCGCTTTTCGTGACGACGTTGATGTAGCCGCCGAGCGCGCGGCCGAACTCGGCCTGGCCGCCCGACGTGACCACCTGGAATTGATCGACGGCGTCGACGCCGTAGGGCATGCCGCTCAACCCCGCCGCGTCGTCGTTGGCCGACAGGCCATCGACGATGAAGTTGTTCGAGAAGTTGCGCTGGCTGCCGATCGACACGCCGCCGCCGGGCACCGCGGACGTTTCCGCGAACAGCTGCGTACTGGCGACGTTGGTCGGCGACACGCCGGGCACGAGCAGCGCGAGGTCGAGGAAGTTGCGGCCGTTCATCGGCAGCTTCCCGGCTTCCGCTTCCGAGACCGTGCCGGCAATCTGGCTGCGCGCCAGCTCGAGGACATTGGCTTCGGCCGTCACCGTGACGTTGGCGTCAACCGTCCCGACCAGCAGCGTGACCGGCATCTCGAACGCCGATCCGACCGTCAGCGTCAGGAACCGGCGCGCGTCCGTGAAGCCGTCGAGATGGACGACGAACTCGTAGCGCCCGACTTTCAAGTACGGGAAACGAAAACGCCCTTCACCGTCCGTAATCGTCTCGCGCGCCACGTTGGTGTCCACCTGGCGCGCCGTGACCAGCGCGCCCGGCACGACGGCGCCCTGCGGGTCGGTCACGCGTCCGCTCACGCTGGCGGAATTGACCGTCTCCTGGGCCCGCACCGGCGCGGCGGCAATGAGACACAGAACAAAGAAAAGACCATACAACTGCCTCGCCATAAAACCCCTCTAGGCCGGCACACGGCCGGACGTCTCGCGCAGGAACCGAACGAGCCTGAAACGGAGAGCGTTAGAGGGATTTCGGCGGCGGGCCGTCGGGGAACGTGGCGGGGGGTTCGATGGCGGCGACGATGCGCGTAAATGCGGGCGACGAAACGAGCGCGAGCCCCGAAACAGCCGGGGCCGGCAGGACACCGATGGCGAACACGATCTGCGGCGCGTGCGGTGTATCACACGCCATGCGGCACTGCTCGGCTCGCGAAGTCTGCTGGCGGGCAGACTTGTCGTTCCGGTGCAGGGGGCATTCGCCCGGCGGATGCGATCCAGCGGGGCAGCAGTCGTGGGTTCCAGCGGCCTCGACCGTAGTCGTCACCTGCGCGATCGGCTTGCGCGAGCAGCACGCCGAGACCGGTACGGCGAACAACAGCGCGAGCTGCAGCGCCGACAGGGCCAGCGCGAACGAAGCAAGCCGGCGGCGAAAGGCACGCATTGAAAGAGGTGAGACCATTCTGCGGGAAAGTTACGACGCGCGCAAGACCCTTACGGGGTCCGTAAAGGGTGGCGTAGCGTCCGGTTCCCAGAACCCCCGGATTATTCCGGATTTTCTGGCGTCACGCCGTCCTACGCGCGTCGTGCCGGACGGATTGCAGGATTCGTGCTCAGAAGTGCCGAGGTGGAGGGGCCCGGCATGCGGCCGGTTCAGTTGACGTGATTGCCGGCGCCGCGATGGACGGTTTCGAGGAGCTTGCTCAGCCGGGCCAGGTGCGCGTAGACGTCCTCTTCGTGCAGCGCCTGTGCGTGGACGTCGTGCGGGATGCACGCGACCAGCCGCCCCTGCAACGCAAGGAACGCGTCCTCGGTCGTCAGCCGTTTGCGCTCGGCCTCGAGTTCCGGCGGCAGCGTTCGTGTAAAGTGCACGCGTCAGCATCCCACCGGCGCGAATGCGGCGCCATCCCGTGAAACACGATTCGTCGTTGGGAAAAGTGCGACGGTGCCACACCGGATTCCACGGGATCTCCATCACCGATACTCCACTGGCGGCCTTGACCCGTCATCCACGTTGGTGATAGATCGAGGCCTCGAATCGAGATCTCGGCCGTTCCCTGGGGACGAGTATGGGTGGGGCGCGAGGATTGGCAGCATCGTCCATCGCGGGCTCACGGCTTCGGTTAACCTCCAACGCCCCGGAGTCCGTCATTGGCGCAGATATTCGCCCCCTGGTGGAACAAGCTTCCGATCGTGGCGGCCCTCGCGGCCGGCCTCGGCCCCGTGGTCGCGACGGCGGGCGTCTGGTATTACTTCTCGCCGTGGTACACCGACGTCGGCTATCGTCCGGTCCAGCCCGTTCCGTATAGCCACAAGCTCCATGTCGGCGAGCTCGGCCTCGACTGCCGCTACTGCCACGCCTCGGTCGAGCGCTCGGCCGTCGCCAACATCCCGCCGACGCAGACCTGCATGAACTGCCATCAGCTGGTGAAGCGGGACAGCGCCCTGCTGGCGCCGATTCGCGACAGCGCGCAGAGCGGCCGCCCGATGCGGTGGATCCGCGTCCACAAGCTGCCGGACTACGCCTACTTCACGCATCGCTCGCACATCGCCGCCGGCGTCGGCTGCGTCACCTGCCACGGCCGCATCGACGAGATGGAGACCGTCACGCAGATGGCGCCGCTCAGTATGAGCTGGTGTCTCGACTGCCACCGCGATCCCGGCCCCAACCGGCGTCCCGTCTCGGAGGTCACCAACATGAAGTGGACGCCGCCGCGCGACGCGCAGGCGCGCGCGGCGCTGCTCGCGCGCGAGCGGCCGGTCAACCCGCCGACGGAGTGTTCGGGGTGCCACCGGTGAGCCGGACGTACTGGAGAAGCCTCGCGCAGCTCGAGGACCGGCCGGAATTCCGCGACGCACTCGAGCGCGAATTCCCCGAAGGCGCGTCGGAGCTTCCCGACGGCGTCAGCCGGCGCGACATGATCATGCTGCTCGGCGCGTCGCTCTCGCTCGCGGGCCTCGCCGGGTGCCGGCGTCCTGTCGAAGAGATCGTCCCCTACGTCGCCTATCCCGAGGACACCCTTCCGGGCATTCCGCGCTACTACGCGACGACCATGCCGTTCCGCCGCAGCGCCTACGGGCTGATCGTCGAAAGCCACGAAGGGCGGCCGACGAAGATCGAGGGCAACCCGTCGCATCCCTCGACGCTCGGCGCCTCGAGCCTGCGCGTCCAGGCCTCGGTGCTGGGCCTCTACGATCCCGATCGCTCGCAGTCGGTGCGGCAGCAGGGCGCGGCCAAGTCGTGGAAGGACTTCGTGACGGCGTGGGGGCAACTGGCGGCGGCGCATGCCGCCGACGGCGGCGCCGGCCTCGCGGTGATCTCCGACTCGTTCTCCTCGCCGACACTCGCGCGCCTGACCGCCGCGCTGCGCACGCGCTATCCGAAGATGCAGTGGGCGACCTACGACGCCGTCAGCGACGAGCAGCGCCTCGCCGGCCTCAAGACCGCCGCGGGGCGCGACGTGGACCTGATGCTCCGGTTCGATCGCGCGACGGTCATCCTGGCGCTCGACGCCGACCCGCTGCTCACCGATCCCGAGATGATCCGTCACGCGCGAGGGTTCGCGGACGGACGGCGCGCGGGGGTTGCCGGCGCCGCCCATTCGACAGGCTCAGGGCAGGAAATGAATCGGCTCTACGCGGTCGAAGGCGTCCACTCGCTGACCGGTGCGATGGCCGATCATCGCCTTCGTCTCGAGAGCCGGCAGATCGCGGCGTTCGTGGCCGCGCTGGCGGCGCGGCTGGCCGCGCCCGCGGCCGGGGCCGCGCCAGCCAGCATTCCGGGCGTCGATCCGCGGTGGATCGAGGCGCTCGCCAAGGATCTCCTGGCCAATCGCGGCAAGGGGCTGATCGTGGCCGGCGAGCGCCAGCCCGCGGCCGTCCACGCCGCCGTCTGCGCGTTGAACGCGCATCTCGGCAACACCGGCAAGACCGTCACCTACCACGAGACGAAAGACGCGGCGCTGCCGAGCGTGAGCTCGCTCGCCTCGCTGGTCGCGGCGATGAAGGGCGGCGCGATCCAGACGCTGGTCGTCCTCGGCGGCAATCCCGTCTTCGACGCGCCGGCGGATCTCGATTTCGCCGCCGCCATGGCCAAGGTGCCGCATGCGATCGCGCTCGGCCACACGATCGACGAAACCTCGGCGAAGGCGGAGTGGCACATTCCCCGCGCCCACTACCTCGAGTCATGGGGAGACGCGCGCGCGGTCGGCGGCACCGTCAGCGTCGTCCAGCCGCTAATCCTGCCGCTCTTCGGCGGCAAGACGCCGGTCGAAGTGCTGGGGATGATGGTCGCCGGCGAGGACGATCCCGGCTACGACATCGTGCGCGACACATGGAAGCCGATCCTGGGCGAGGAGGATTTCGACAGGAAATGGAACCGCGTCCTGCACGATGGACTGCTCGCGGGCAGCGAGCTCCCCGAGGTCGTCCCCGCGGCCGGCACGCAGGCCGTGGCGGAGCTCTCGCGCACGGCCGCATCCGGCGGCGGCACCGAGATCGTCTTCCTCCCGTCGCCGTCGCTGCACGACGGCCGCTTCGCCAACGACGGATGGCTGCAGGAGCTGCCCGATCCGCTCACCAAGTTCGTCTGGGACAACCCGGCGCTCGTGAGCCCGAAGACCGCCGAGTCGCTCCACCTGGCGGACGAAGACGTCGTCCGCATCGATTACGCGAGCCGGTCGCTCGAGCTTCCGGTCGCGATCGTCCCCGGGATGGCCGACGGCGTCGTCGCGGTGACGGTCGGCTACGGCCGCTCGCACGCGGGCCGGATCGGCTCCGGCGTCGGCTTCAACACGTTCGCGATCCGCACCTCCACCGCCCCCGGCTTCGACGGCGGCGCCAGCCTGAGCAAGCTGTCGCGCACGTACGCGCTGTCGACGACGCAGGACCACGGCAGCATGGAAGAACGGCCGATCGTCCGCGAGTCGACGCTCGCCGAGCTTCGATCCGGGCCGGCGGCCAGGACGCAGGGATCCGAGGCGGCGCCTGGCGCCGAGCCCGCACAGGGCGCCAAACGCGGAGAAGGCGGCGCACTCGGCGTCTTCGAGGAGGACGCCAAGCACTTCTCGCTCTGGAAGGAACACTCCTACGATCAGGGCCCGCAGTGGGGCATGACGATCGACCTCAACGCCTGCATCGGCTGCACCGCGTGCATGGTCGCCTGCCAGAGCGAAAACAACGTGCCGGTCGTCGGCAAGATCCAGGTCAGGAAAAGCCGCGAGATGCACTGGCTGCGAGTGGACCGGTACTTCTCCGGCGATCTCTCGAGCCCTGAAACCGTATTCCAGCCCATTCCCTGCATGCAGTGCGAGGATGCGCCGTGCGAGCAGGTCTGCCCGGTGGCGGCGACCGTGCACGACGGGCAGGGCCTCAACGTGATGGTCTACAACCGCTGCATCGGCACGCGCTACTGCTCCAACAACTGTCCCTACAAGGTCCGCCGCTTCAACTTCTTCAACTTCACGAAGGACACGCCCGACATCCTCAAGCTCGCGATGAACCCCGACGTCACGGTGCGGGCGAGGGGCGTGATGGAGAAGTGCACCTACTGCGTGCAGCGGATCAACCGGGGAAAGATCGATGCGAAGCTCGCCGGGCACCCGGTGCGTGACGGCGACGTCAAGACCGCCTGCCAGCAGGCCTGCCCTGCGGCGGCGATCGAATTCGGCGATCTTCGGGATCCGTCGAGCCGCGTCGCGAAGGCGAAGGCCGATCCGCGCAACTACGCGCTGCTCGACGAGCTGAACACCAAGCCGAGGACGACCTACCTGGCGAAGGTGCGCAACCCGAATCCCGATCTCAAGGGCGTGATATGAGCGTCCTTGCTCGCGGCGTCGTGCTCACGGCCGCGCTCGCGCTCTCGGGCTGCGCCCGCGGCTGCACGTCGAGCCGGCCGCCGATCCATCCCAATCCGAGCATGTACAACCAGCCGAAGGTGCTGCCGCAGACCTCCAGCACCTTCTTCTACGACGGCTCGGCGATGCGCCCGCCGGTCCCCGGCACGATCGCGATCGGCGAGCTGAAAGAGGACGAGGTGTTCTTCACCGGCAAGGGGAAGGACGGGCAGTTCGTGGCGACGATCCCCGGCGCCGTGGACGAGGCGCGTCTCGAGCGCGGCCGCCAGCGCTATGCGATCTACTGCCAGCCGTGCCACGACGCGCGCGGAGAGGGCAAGGGGATCCTGTTCCAGCGCGGCAGCATCCCGACCGCCTCGTTCCACCAGGAGGCGATCCTCAAGTACCCCGACGGGCAGCTGTTCGACGTCATCACCAACGGCAAGGGGCTGATGCCGTCGTACCGCTGGCCGATCCCTCCGGCAGATCGGTGGGCGATCATCGCCCACGTCAAAGAGCTCCAGCGCAAGCACCAGGCGAGCGCCACGGCAGCGTCAGCCGAGACGCCGCCGCCGCCAAAGGGGGACAAATGAGGATGGCACCGTGAGCAACGGCGTAATGAACGGCGCGATGAACCGCAAGGTGCTGATCCTGCTCGGCCCCGTTGCCGGCATCGTGATGTTCATCGCCGTCGTCTGGATGGCCACGGTCTTCGTCGGCCGCAGCGAATACCGCGATCCGTACCGCGCGCCGGCGGCGACGGCAGACGCCACGCCGCGCGCCGAAGGCGTGGCCGCCGAAAAGGCGGCGGCGGACACCAAGGCCAAGGCGACGCCCTACGCCGAGGCCGAGTATAGGACGTTCCCGATCGTCGGCAGCCGCGTCGCGATCTGGGCGGTCGCGCAGCTGCACCTGCTGTTTGCCGCGTTCGTCCTGGCGGTGCCGCTCTTCGCGTTCATCATCGAGGCGATCGGCTACAAGACGGGCGACCTGCGCTACGACCGGCTCGCGCACGAGTTCACGAAGCTGCTCTCGGTCTCGTTCTCGCTCACCGCGACGTTCGGCGCGTTCCTGACCTTCATGCTCATCATCCTCTACCCGAAGTTCACGAACTACCTGATGAGCGTGTTCTCTCCCACGTTCCTCCCCTACGTGCTGCTCTTCTTCTTCGAGGCCTTCTTCCTCTACACCTATTACTACGGCTGGGGGAAGTTCCATCCGCTGCTGCACCTCTTTCTCGGGCTCGGGCTGAATCTCGTGGGCACGGCGATCATGCTCATCGCCAACGCCTGGCTGACCTTCATGATGTCGCCGCGGGGGGTCTCCGATACCGGGGCGGTCCTGTCGGTCTGGGATGCGATCAACAACTACACGTGGATGCCGATCAACGTGCACCGCATCATCGCCAACATCGCGTTCGGCGGATCGGTGGCCGCGGCCTACGCGGCGTTCAAGTTCCTGCAGGCGGAAACCGACGAAGAGCGGGCGCACTACGACTGGATGGGCTACATCGGCAACTTCGTCGCGATCAGCGCCTTCCTGCCGCTGCCCTTCGCCGGCTACTGGCTGGCGAAGGAGATCTACGCCTTCTCTCAGACGCTCGGCCTGACGATGATGGGCGGCGCGTTCTCGTGGCTCTTCATCATCCAGGCCGTCCTGATCGGCAACCTGTTCCTCGCCGCGAACTACTACCTCTGGCTGGGGATGGGGCGCGTCGACGGGGTGCAGCCGCTGCAGAAGTTCATCAAGTACCTGCTCTTCGCGATCACGCTGTGCTTCATGGTCTGGGCGACGCCGCGATCGATCATCGCGACGGTCTCCGAGCTGCGGGCGATGGGCGGCGGCGCGCATCCGGTGCTCGGCTACCTCGGCGTCATGTCGGCCAAGAACACCGCCGTGAACATCCTGATCCTGACGACGTTCATGAGCTTCCTGCTCTATCGGCGGACGGGAAAGGTCGCGACCGTCGCGTGGGCGAAGGCCGGGCACGCAGCGCAGCTGTCGATCTTCGCGGCGGCCGCGTTCATCGTGATCTTCCTCGGCATCTACGGCTACTTCGTCGAGGCGACGGTCCGCATCCGGCTCTCGGTGCCGCAGGTCAGCTCGGTGCTGATCGCGATGGTGTCGATCACCGCGATCGACGTCTTCCTCTTCCGCGGCGCGATGCGGACCGGCGAGGTCCGCTGGGGACGGATCCCGAGGGTCTCGCAGTACGTGCTGATCTTCATCGCCGTCACCTTCACCTGGCTGATGGGCCTCATGGGCTACGTCCGGTCCGGGCTGCGCCAGCACTGGCACGTCTACGGCGTCGTTCGCGACCATTCGGCCGACGCCTTCACGCCGACGCTCGGCTTCGCCACGAAGGTCGTGTCGGTGACGGTGCTGATGTTCTTCCTCCTCATCGGGTTCGTGTTCTGGATCACGAGCCTGCACGACCGCCCGGAGTACCAGCGGCGTGAGAAGGGCGTCGGCGCGACGGCGCACGAAGCGGAGCCGGTATGAAGATCCCGCTCATCCTCCGCATCGGCGCGCTGGTCTTCGCCACGACCGGGTTCTATGCCTACGTCGGCCAGATGGTGCCGCAGAAGGAAGTGCAGCCGCCGGCCGAGATCGTCCTCAGGACCGACCTGACGACGGCCGACATGGTGAAGGTGGGCCGCGAGATCATGGAAGGGAAGGGGCTCTGTTTCACCTGCCACACCATCGGCAAGAGCGGCGCGCTGCGGTTCCCCGACCTCGCGGGCGTCGCCACGCGCGCCAAGACCCGCGAGCCGGGCATGACCGACATCCAGTACTTCGCCCAGACGATGTACGAACCGAATGCCTTCATCGTCCCGGGCTTCAATCCCGGGATGCCGGTCATCAACAAGCCTCCCATCGGCCTGACCGATCAGGAGATCCTCTGCGTGATGGCGTACCTGCAGACGCTCGGCGGCACGGCGACGGTCACGCTGCAGACCAAGCATCAGTACAACGCCGGCACGGCCACGCCGACGACACCGTCGACCGGCGTCTCGCCGGGCGGGACGCAGCCTGAAGCGACGGTCAAGGGTGAGAAGCGATGAAGCTGCCAATCGTGCTCGTGGTGGCGGTGGTGTTCGCGGCGCTGCGTTTCCTGCGCGTGAGCCTGCTGATCTGGGCCGGCGCCTGGTGGATCGGGATCTACGTCCTGCTGCGGTTCGGCTTCAGCGCGCCGATTCCGTCATCCGTCATTTCGATCTACATGGGGATCGTCACCCTGGCGATCCTCGCCTACGTCTCGTCGAGCGAGCAGCGGCGCAGCGACGTCTCCGGGCCGCTCTTCCGGTTCATGACCGAGAAGCGCTACACGCCGTTCCTGGTGGTGACCGCGCTCGCGATCCCGGCGCTTGCCGCCGCCAACGTCTACGTCCAGATGAACGTGCCGCTCGAGCCGCCGCTCTTCTCGCGGACGGTGCACCCCGCCTCGCCGTCGGACGTCACGGTCCACGACAAGCGGATCGACCTCGACGCCGGCGAAAACCCCTTCCGCCACTTCGAGACGTCGAACGCGCAGGAGTTCCGCAAGCACGTCGAGAACGGGCGCCGCGTCTACTACCAGAACTGCGTCTTCTGCCACGGCGACAACCTCGCCGGCAACGGCATGTTCGTGCACGGGCTCGATCCCATTCCCACCAACTTCAGCGACAAGGGCACCATCCCGATGCTGCGCGAGACCTTCCTCTTCTGGCGCATCTCGAAGGGCGGCCCGGGGCTGCCCGACGAAGGCGGTCCGTGGGACACGGCCATGCCGGCATGGGAGAAGTTCCTGAAGGAGGACGACATGTGGGACGCCATCCTCTTTCTCTACGACTTCACGGCGTCGAGGCCCCGCGGCAAGGAGGAGGCCGCGGCGAAATGACTCGGATGATCGGCCCGCGCTCCTCCATCGCCATATGTGCCGCGGTCTTCGTCGCCTCGCTGTGTCTCGCGCCGTCGCCGTCGGTGCGCGCGGCAGGCGCTCAGGGGGAGAACAGCCCGAAGAACGAGCCGGGGCGCACGCTCTACATGAAGTACTGCTCGCAGTGCCACGGCGAGAAGGGGGACGGCGAAGGCTACGCGGCCCTGCATCTGCGTCCGCGGCCGCGCAACTTCACGACCGGCAAGTTCAAGATCCGCACGACGCCGAACGGCGCGCTGCCGACGCACGAGGACCTCGTCAACGTCATCCGCCGCGGCATGCCGTACACGTCGATGCCGGCCTGGCCCGGCTTCTCCGACAAGGAAGTGTCGGATCTCGCCGATTTCGTCACCACCTTCTCGCCCGACTTCAGCAACCCCGAGCGGGCGCCCAAGGCGGTGTCCTTTCCGAGCGCGCCGCGATCCAGCAAGGAGTCGATCGACACCGGCAAGAAGCTCTACGAGGACAACGGCTGCATCAAGTGCCATGGCAACGCCGGCCGCGGCGACGGCCCGTCGGCGCCGACCCTGGCGGACGAGTGGGGACACCCGATCCGCCCGGCAGATCTGACGCAGCGCTGGACCTTCCGCGGCGGCGCCTCGCGCGAGGACATCTTCAGGACGATGAGCACCGGCCTGAACGGGACGCCGATGCCGTCGTTCGTCGACGGCCTGAAGGAAGATCAGCGGTGGGCGATCACCGACTTCATCGACTCGCTCGGGCCCGCCACGCCCGGCTACACCAACCTGGTCATCGCCAGGCACGTCGACGATCCGATCGATCTCGCCAAAGGGGCCGCGAGCTTCGAGTCCGCCCGCGTCGCGCGCTTTCCGATCATCGGCCAGATCACCGAACCGGTGCGCGAGTTCCATCCGCCGGCGACGTCCGTCACCGTGCAGGCGATCTATGACGCGGAGTCGATCGCGCTGCTCGTGCGATGGCACGACATGAGCGCGGAGAAGAGCGGCAAGAACGGACCGACGCTGCCGGTGCCCCCCGAGGAGGAACAGGAGCCCGCCAGCGGCGGGCCCGCGGGAGACAGCGGCGGCGCCAACGCCAACAATCCGTTCGGCGACGCAGTGGTGACGCCGCCGGCCGGGCAGGCGAAGGCCCCGCAGCCGCCCAGCGATCCGTTTGCCGAGCCCGCGGCGCCGGCCGCGCCGGTGTCGGAGTTCTCCGACGCGGTCTCGATCCAGATTCCCTCGCAGGTGCCGACCGGCGCGCGCAAGCCGTATTTCATCTTCGGCGACGGCCAGAACTCGGTCGATCTCTGGTTCTTCGACCTGGCGAAGCCCGCGCCGCTTCAGTTCACGGGAAAAGGCAGCGGCGACATCGCGCCCAACGACACGGGAGACGTCACCGGCGTCGCCAGCTACGACCAGGGGGAATGGTCGGTCATCTTCAAGCGGCCGCTGCGCCCCAGCGCGGGCGCCGCGCTCACCCCCGGACAGTTCATGCCGATTGCCTTTTCGGTGTGGGACGGGTTCTCGCGCGAGCGCGGCAATCACCGCGGCCTGACCGTGTGGTACTCGCTCTACCTCGGGCCGGAGGAAATGCCCTCGGTGGTCGGCCCGATGATCCAGACGGCGCTCCTGATCCTGGCCATCGAGCTGGCCGTCATCGGCTGGGTGCGGTGGCGCTACCGTACGCGCGCACGCAGCGAACTCGATCGTGGACCTTCGCAACCTGCAGTCACCAATGTGTGAGAACCTCTGATGTACAAGAGCATCTACGTTCCGGTCGATAACTCGGACCATTCCAACCGCGCCGTCGCCTGCGCCGTCACGCTGGGCAAGACGTTTACGGCAAAACTGGCCGGCTGCCATGTCTACGCGGCAGGCCTCCACGACTATCGCTTCCGGCAGATGGAGTACACGCTGCCCGAGGAGTACATCGACGAAGTGGAGCTCGAGCGCCAGCGGAAGATCCACGACAGCCTGATCACGATGGGGCTCAAGCTCATCTCCGACAGCTATCTCGACGGCATGTCGCGCCTGTGCCGCGACTCGGGGATCGAGTTCGAGCCGCGGATGATGGACGGCAAGCACCATGTCGAGATCCTCAAGGACCTCGACGGCTCCGACTACGACCTGGTCATGATCGGCGCGCTCGGCATCGGACGATCGCGCGACAGCGTGCTCGGCTCCGTCTGCGAGCGCGTCGCCCAGCGGTCCGACCGTGACGTCTGGGTGGTCAAGCACATCCCCGAGCCCGACGAGGCCGAACGCGACACCATCCTGGTCGGCATCGACGGCAGCCCGCAGTCGTTCGGGGCGCTGATGACCGCCATCGACCTGGCGCGCGCCTTCGGCAAGAAGGTCGAGACGATCGCCGTCTACGATCCCTACCTCCACTACTCCGTCTTCAACGGCATCGTCAACGTGCTCACCGAGCAGGCGGCGAAGGTGTTCCGCTTCGAGGAGCAGAACCAGCTGCACGAGGAGATCATCGACACCGGGCTGGCGCAGATCTACCAGTCGCACCTCGAAGTCGGCGAGCGGATGGCGGGCGAGACGGGCTTCCCCGTCGGCAAGACGCTGCTCGACGGCAAGCCGTTCCAGAAGATCCTCGACCACGCGCGCAAGACCAACCCGTGGCTGCTGGTGCTCGGCCGGATCGGCGTCCACAGCGCGAAGGACGAGAAGGGCCTGGGCAGCAACGTCGAGAACGTGCTCCGCGCCGCGCCGTGCGACGTCCTGCTGTCGACGCGCCTCGAAGTGCCGCGTCTCGACGTGCGTGCCGAGGAGACCGTCCGCTGGACGCCCGAGGCCGAGGCGCGGATGAAGAACGTGCCCGACCAGGTGAAGGGGATCGCGCGCACCGGCGTCCTGCGCCTGGCGCTCGAGAAGGGGCATTCGGTCGTCACCAGCGCCGTGATCGACGAAGCGATGGATCGGTTCATGCCGAAGAACGCGTCGGCCAGGACCAAGGCGCTGGCCGAGGCGGTCGCGCTCGAGCACGCGAAGGCCGGCCCTGTGTCGATGTGCCGCTCGTGCGGCGTCACCGCGACGCAGAGCGGCGCCGTGAAGTGCACCGTCTGCGGCGGCACCGATTTCGAGGTGATTTCCCTGGAGATGATCGAGAAGATCGCACAGGTGGAAGGCGGGCTCGAGGAGGAGACCACCTACGACGGCCGCAAGCTGCGCTGGTCGGAGGAGGCCAGGAAGGGCCTCTGGACCATGAAGAACGCCTACCAGCGCCGGCGCGTCAAGGCGCGCGTCGAAAAGAGCGCGCGCATGAAGCGGCTCGACGCGATCACGCTCGACTTCGCCCGGCAGGTGATCGAGGAGGAAACTGGCGCGCCGCTCGACATCGGCCGCACCGCCTCCGCGCCCGGCGATCCGCAAGGCGCTCCGGCGAAAACGGGCGACACGGCCGGCGACGGCGGAGACGCCCGCCTGATCGCCCGCGACGACAAGAAGAACCCGTTGATCTCGACGTTCGGCTGGACGGAGGAGGCCGTGCAGCGGGTCTTCCGCGTGCCGGCCGGGTTCATGCGCAACAAGACGCAGGAGCGGATCGAAGAGCTCGCGCGGGAGCGCGCCGCCGCAACCGTCGACCTGGCGCTCGTCGAAGCGGGCATCGAGTTCGGCAAGCGGATGATGGCCGAGATGATCGCGACCTATCCGTCACCGGGCGCGCAGCCGGCGGCATCCGCCCCGGCCCAGGCCTCCCCGGCTGCCGAGGGCGGCAGCTACCTGAACGAGGTCAGAGCGCGCTGATTTGTCGTCGTACCGTTTCTGCCGGACGGATGACATCGGGCTGCTCGTCGAGGCGCTGAACCGCTGCTGGGCTCCGTACTTTCCCGGCGAGCCGCCCGAGACGCCGGCCACGTTCAAGCGGTCGATCCGGGATCTTCAGGTCTGGTGCAGCAGCTGCATGGTCGCCTTCGCGGGCGCCGATCCGATCGGCGTCCTGATCGGCGCCAAGCGTCCGTCGGGGACGCTGATCCACAAGATCGCCGTCCATCCCGATCACCGGCGGCAGGGCCACGGCCGGCACCTGCTCGCGTCGCTCGGCTCGAAGCTGGCGATCCTCGGGCCACCGCGAATCGTGGCCGAAGTGCCCGAGGCGCTCGCCGCGGCCTGCGGGCTGTTCGGCGCAGCGGGGTACGTCCAGGAAGCGCTGCTGACCGACTATGTGCTGGATGGAGCGGAGGCCGGCGCGGCGAAGGCGACGGCTCTGAATGACGGCGGGTTCGTGATTCCCGTGACCATCGACGACCTTGCCGCCAACGGGCTCCTCGAGGCCGATCCGCACTCGTGCTGGGAGCGGTCGGTGGAGACCCTGACGGCACGGAAGGACGACCTCGCAGGGGTCGCCGTCGCCTCGGCCGAGCGCATCGAGGCCTACCTTATATATAAGGATGGGGAAATCGTGTCGCTCCGTTCGTTGGTCGAGGACGGAGGGACCCGTATGAAGCACCTCCTGACCAGGCTGGGCGGGGGGACCTTCCGGTTCCAGAAGGTTCACCCGGCGGAGTTTTCGGCAGCCTGCCTGCAGGCACTCGGTTTCCGCGCCGCTGGTGGGGATCGCCTCTACGCGACCCGAGCGCGGTCGGAGTAGCCGTGGGCATTGAAGCGCGAGACGCCAAAATGAGCATATCGGAGACGGTGTAGGCTGGGGCTCGGCACCATGAAGTCGTACCACGACATCGTCGGCGACGGGGGGTCGAGAGTCCTCGAGCAGGTCGCCGAGCAGCGCGCCCGCATCGCCGACGGGCTCGCCGGCGTGCGCCATCTCGTGGCCATCGGGTCCGGCAAGGGGGGCGTCGGCAAGAGCACGTTGACCCTGCATCTCGCCGGCGCGCTGCGCGCACGGGGGCTTCGCGTCGCGATCCTCGACGCGGACTTCAACGGCCCCTCGCAGGCGCGCATGGCCGGCGTCCAGGAAGCGGTCTTCATCCCCCCGCCTTCGCCGAACGGCTTCGGCGGGGCAAGGGGCGGCAAGGTCGCGCTGCCGCGGACCAGCAACGGGATCGGCGTGTTCTCGATCGGCTCGCTGATCCCGGAGTCGTCGGCGCTCGACTTCGAGAGCACGGCACAGGGAGAGTCGCATACCTGGCGCGCCACGAAGGAGTTCGCGCTGCTCGGCGAGATCCTCGGCGGCTTCGAATGGGGCGCGCTCGATCTGCTGCTGTTCGATCTGCCGCCAGGCGCCGAGCGGACCCTCCAGTACGCGGACTACCTTGGCAGCCGCGCCTCGTTCGTACTCGTGACGATCCCGTCCGAAGTGGCGCGCGGCGTGGTCGCGCGCTCGGTGGACGCGCTGGCGAAGGGATCGCACCGCGTCCTCGGCTACGTCGAGAACATGAGCGGCTACTACTGCCGCGACTGCCAGGCCGTGAAGCCGCTGTTTCCGTCATCCGATCGTCCCGGCCTCGACATTCCCTGCCTCGGGTCGGTGCCGTTCGATCCCGAGCTGGCACGGCTCTGCGACAGCGGAACCCCACTCGCCGGCATGCCGGACACGCCCGTGAGCCGCGCGCTGGACCACGTGGCGCAACAACTGCTGGACATCCTGGAGCCCTCGCAATGAAGTTTCTCTGCGTGCCTTGCGACAGCCCGATGAAGCTGCAGACCGTCGGACCGCCCGACCGCGGCTCGCTGTCAGTCGTCTACGCATGCCCCGAGTGCGGCTACGAGATGGCGATGCTGACCAACGCCTACGAGACGCAGCTGGTGCAGTCGCTCGGCGTGCGCATCGGTCCCGACGCGGCGAGCGCCGCGCCGGCCAGCGGCAAGTGTCCGTTCACCACGATGGTGCCGACTCAGAGTGAACAGGGCGGGTATCTGGCACCAGCGAACGAGCGTGAGCGAGTGAGCCACGCGAACGGAGCGGGGCCAGGGGCCCCCGCGAGTGAGCGTGTAGGGGGGTCCGGCGGGGCGAAGCCCCCCGGTCTAAGTTGGACGGCAGCGGCGGAAGCGCGCCTGGCGAACGTGCCCGAATTCGTCCGTCCCATGGCGCGCCTCGGCATAGAGAAGTACGCGCGCGAGCAGGGGGCGCTCGAAGTGGACGAAAAGATGCTCGACGCCGCCCGCGACTTCTTCGGCATGTAGCCATGACCGGCCCCAGCGGGTTTGCCCGGCCCTACGTCGTCTCGTGGAACCTGACCTACCGCTGCAACCTGGCGTGCGAGCACTGCTATCTCGACGCCGGCGGATCCCCCCTGGTCAGGACCGAGAATTTCGCCGATCGCAGCGAGCTCGGCACCGAGGAATGCTTCAGGGTCATCGACGAGATCGCCGCCTTCGCGCCCGAATGCCTGACGATCCTCACCGGCGGCGAGCCGCTGCTGCGGCGCGACATCCTGGAGATCGTCCGGCGCGCCGCCGAGCGCGGCCTGTGGGTCGTGGTCGGCACCAACGGCGTGCGCATCACCGAGAACCTGGCGAACCGCCTGGCGGAAGCCGGTGCGCGCGGCCTGTCGCTGTCGCTGGACGCGCTCGACGCCGACCGGCACGATCGCTTCCGGCGGGTGCGCGGCGCGTGGCAGAACACGGTCGAGGGGGCCGAGATCCTCAACCGCACCGGCCTCCCCTTCATCGTCCAGACCACCGCCGGATCCCACAATCTCGGCGAGCTCGAGGCGATCGCCGACTTCGCGCACGGCCGGCTCGCCGCCAAGGTGTGGAACCTCTACTTCCTGGTACCGACGGGGCGCGGACAGTTCGTCTCGGACATCACTCCCGCGCAGTACGACGAGGTGCTGGCGTCGCTGTTCCGGATTCAGCGGAAGTACGACGGCCGCATGCTGGTCAACGCCAAGTGCGCGCCGCACTACATCAAGACCGCGCTGGAGAACGGCGCGCCGATCAGGACGTATTCCGGCGGCGCCGGCGGATGCCCGGCCGGCACGCACTACATGGGGATCCGGCCGAACGGCGACGTCACGCCCTGCCCCTACCTCCCGGTCTTCGCCGGGACGCTGCGCAGCGCCAGCCTCACCGAGCTCTGGTCCTCGTCGGAGCTCTTCGCCGGCATCCGCCGACGCGCCGCTCTCGGCGGACGCTGCGGCGCCTGCGAGCTGAACGCGCAGTGCGGCGGCTGCCGCGCCCGCGCCTACGGGATGACCGGGGACCTCATGGCCGAGGATCCGCTCTGCACGCACGAGCCTGGAACGTTCGCCGGCTCTCCCCTGCTGACCCTGGGCGGCGCTGCCGGACTCTCGGACGCGTCCACGGCGCGCGGCGTCCAGTACGGTCTCGACTCCTCCGCGAGCGTCGCGTGGGACGACGAGGCGTCCGCGCGCATGAAGAAGATCCCGGCGTTCGTCCGCGGCATGGTGACGAAGGCGGTCGAGGAGTCCTGCCGCAAGAACGGCATCAGCCGCGTCACCGTCGCGGAGCTCGAGCGGATCAGATCCCGGATGCCGACGCCGAAGATGTTCGGCTAGATTGGCTCGACAGTAACGACATTCCTGGCGTTTTGCTTGCACCATCCGGCCGAGGAGGAATCCCGATGGACCTCGCGACCGGAGTCTGGGTAGGAGCGGCCCTGTTTGTGTTGATCCTCGTGCCGTATCTGGTGTGGGAAATACGCCGGGGCAAGGCGCACGGTCACACGTGGTTCACGTGGTTCAAGCCGCGCGGCCACAGCGATATCGGGCCTGACACGGGAGTGCGCTACACCAAGCCGGGTATGGACGAGGCGCGCGGCGCGCGGCGCTGACGATTAGCGGAACGGATCCGGAGCGCCCTGCTCCTTGATCTTTTCGTCGAGCCACTTCTGGAACTCGTCCTGCGGCAGGACGGTCACGAAGCCGCGCATCCGAGCATGGCCGAGGCCGCAGAGCTGCGCGCAGGCGATCTCGTACTGGAACTCGGCATTTCCCGTCCGCGCCCGCATCTCCGACGTGGTGACGTTGGGCGTGAACCAGATGGGGATGGTCAGGCCCGGGACCGCGTCCTGCTTCACGCGGAACTCGGGGACCCCGAAGCTGTGGATGACGTCCTTGCTGCGCAGCCGCACGATGATCGGTTTGTTCACCGGCAGGTAGAGCTGGTTGAGCATCGTGACGTCGTCTTTCGCCGCCGGATCGTTGCGATCCAGGCCGAGCGGGTTCGACTGCACGTCGATCAGCGAGATGTCGGTCCGGCCGAACTTCCCGTCGGGGCCGGGATAGTGGATGTTCCAGGCGAACTGCTCGCCGGTGACGTTGACCACCAGCGCCTCGTTCTCGGGCGGCAGGCGATCGACCCGCGCCGCCCAGAGCGGAATCGAGAACGCGAACAGGAAAATCGCTTCGACCACCGCCACCGCGATCTCTGAATAGTTCGACGCGTGCGACTTGACGCCGGTATAGCTGGCGACCGGATTCCGCGAGCGCCGGAAGCGGATCAGCGCGTAGAGGAAGAACCCTCCCCACCCGATGAACAGGACGAACATGAAGATGTGCATCCAGCCGATCATGTTGTCGATCTGTCCGCCGGTGGTGGTGGCGAGCGGCGGCATTCCAAGCCAGTTCGTCATGATGTTCTCGATGGCCGCTGGAGCTCGGCCCATTCGGTGTCGAGGTCGAGGTCCGCGATGCGCTTCGCGCGCCTGCGGAGATAGAGGAAGAAGGCCACGAACGCGCCCTGCACCGCGAGCGTGATCGCCACCATCACCAGCACGCCCAGCTTGGCGCCGTCGATGAGCGGGCTGTCGTCGGCGCCGAAGCACATCGGGCACGCGAAGACGGTCGTCGTCCCGCCGATCAGCACGGCGGTCACTGTGGCGGCTGCCCGTTGAACCGCGGTGGCAAGACTTCCGCCTGAAGGCGGAAGCCACGAGACACGCGGAAGCCACGGGGCTCGCCGCGCCGTAGCCGCGAAGCGGCGAAGGCGGGTCATCGCAGCGTCCTCGTCTTGCGCAGGAACCACGAGTCGTAGAGGACCAGGCCGAGCGACACGCCGAACGCCGCCACCGCCGCGACCAGGTTCAGGGCGCCGTTGCCGCGTCCGTACTGGGCCACGCACCACACCCCGAACACCACCGCGAGCGCCGCGGACAGCATGATCAGCACGGCGTGGACCCACCTGAGGTTCATCCGCGAATCCAGTAGCCGTCGTGGACGGTCAGCAAGGGGACGAAGATCAGGACGATGAAGAAGGCCACGGTCAGCGCGAGGACCGCGTAGATCAGCTTCTTCTCGGAGATCAGGTGCATGAAGTAGCAGGCCACCAGCGCGCCCTTGATCGTCGCGACCAGCAGCGCCACGCTCACGGCGATCGGCACGGGAAGGTGGAAGCGCGAGATCGCCACGGTGACGATCGTCAGGGCCATCAGGGTGACGAAGACGGTGATGTAGATGCGGACGTGCTTGTCGATGTCGACGGCGTGGTCGTCCGCCGCGGTGTGCTGGGTCGTGGCCGCGTGCTCGCTCATGAACACCCCGCCTACAGAAGATACAGGGTCGGGAACAGGAAGATCCAGACCAGATCCACGAAATGCCAGAAGAGGCCCGAGTGCTCCACCCGGTTGGTGAACCACACCGGGTTCGTCTTGTAGAGCTTCGCTCCAGGGCCCAGGAAGTACGCGTTCACCGCCATGCCGCCCATCACGTGCAGCATGTGCAGCCCGGTGAGGGTGAAGTAAATGGCGAGGAAGTTGTTGGTGCGGGGAAACAGGTCGTCGTGGAACTTGTGGCTGTACTCGAAGTACTTGACCACGAGAAAGACGCCGCCGAGCAGGACCGTCGAGGCCATGTAGATGCGGAAGGTGTTGAAACGTCCGCGCATCAGCGATGCCCACGCCATCACCATCGTGCCGGAAGAGGAAATCAGGACGATC
>Ga0207645_10001447_pt1 | contig 19416 bp, 18 predicted proteins | sample KBSM53metaG_FD_184331 | JGI IMG/M metagenome (GOLD analysis project Ga0207645, IMG submission 184331) | Miscanthus rhizosphere microbial communities from Kellogg Biological Station, Michigan, USA - KBS M5-3 metaG (SPAdes) (version 2) | ecosystem: Host-associated > Plants > Roots > Rhizosphere >...
CGTCTGATGCGATGCCGGCGCCAGGTCCGGCCGGCACTTCGTTTCGCGTCTTCCCACGGAGTTCATCGATACCGGAGCTGGTATCGCGCTACGACATCCAGGAAGTCATTGTCGCGGTACGCGACCAGCGGGGGGGCAGTGTTCCGATGGACCAGTTGCTGGCGTGCCGCATCAAAGGGGTACCGGTACTCGACCTGGCCGGGTTCTGCGAGAAGACCCGTCATGAGGTGCCGATCGACAGCCTCAAAGGGAGCTGGCTGGTCTACGGTCACGGCTTCGTCCAGGGCAAGCTTCGCACGTCCGTCAAACGCGTTTTCGACATCGTCACCTCGATCATTCTTCTGGCGCTGCTGTCGCCCGTCATGATCGCCGCGATGATCGCGATTCCGCTCGACAGCCGCGGACCGATTCTGTATCGGCAGCGCCGCGTCGGGTTGGGTGGCGCGGACTTCATGTGCCTGAAATTCCGCAGCATGTGTGTGGATTCGGAACAGGACGGCGTGGCCCGCTGGGCCGTGCCGAATGACCCCCGGGTGACCCGTGTCGGCGCCTTCATGCGCAAGACACGAATCGATGAGCTCCCGCAGCTGATCAGCGTGCTGAAGGGCGAAATGAGCCTGGTCGGCCCGCGGCCCGAGCGGCCGAGTTTCGTGGCGCAGCTCAGGGATGACATTCCGTTCTACGACATTCGCCATAGCGTCAAGCCGGGCGTCACCGGGTGGGCGCAAGTGAGGTACCACTACGGCGCAACGCTCGAAGACGCACGGCGCAAACATCAGTTCGATCTGTATTACGTCAAGAACAATTCGCTGCTGCTCGATATCCTGGTGCTCATCGAAACCGTCAGCGTGGTCATGTTTCGGGAAGGGCAATAATGCTCGAGAAATCATTCATCGGGGCCCTTGCAACATGGCCAGGCGCGTACAGTCGGCCTGACACGTTCCTTCAGGCGAACGACAGGGCCAATCGTCCTGATCGCTGCCACATCATCGGATCGAGATCGGAGCTGCGTCATGTCTGAACCAGGTGAACTGCACAGCACAGAAGTGCCGGCCGACACGGCATCGAAGACCAAGGTCGCCCGCCGGCGTTTGCTGAAGCTGGGCATGGGCGGCGCCGGTGCTGCGGCTACCCTGGCCAGCCGCCCGGTGCTGGCATGGCAGTGCGGCACGACGTCTGCCTGGGGTTCGGCGCAACTGAATCCGACCGCCAGCGTCACCGCACGGGCGACCGTGCACAGCGTGACCGAAGACACCTGGACCTTGAAGAACTGGAAAGAAAACTCGATCACCGGCAGCAACATGGCGACCCCGCCATGGGATTACCTGAAGACGACAACCGGATTCACCACCGGAAGCCTCAAGATCAGCGATCTTTTCGGCACCACGATTCCCGCCGGCGTCCTAGCGGGTGACAAGGTCTGGAACAGTTTGTCGAGCACGACCGTGCCAGAGTTCTCGAAGTACATGATGGCGGCACGGTTGAATTTCCGGCTTGTCCCGGCGGTTCAACAGTGTCTGGTCACCAACAGTGTCGACCAGCTGGCCTTGATGGTCGATGGCGTCTACGCGCCTCCCAACCTCAGCGGCACCCTGACCTGGGACTCCGCTGAAATCATCCGCTACCTGCAGAACAATTCCATCGTTCGCGCATTTTGAACAGCCATAGCGCGGGTTCGCGCGGCGGCTCACCTTTGTCGTGATCGCCTGGTCACCGAATGAGATTAGCCGATTTCGCATCAAGGATTTCGGCGACGATGGTGCGGTGGTGTACGACATCGCGAGCGGTGACACGCATGCCGTAGATGCATTGGCCATGGAACTTCTGCAGATGCTCATGGAACGCGCACCGCGCACCGCTGACTCGATCAGCGCCGATCTTGCCCGGCTGCTCGAAGGCGAAACCGAGGCCGATGTCGTCGACGCAGTGGACCGCGGCCTCGCACAGCTCCAGCGACTCGGACTCGTCCTCGGCAGTGCGCATTGAAGGTCGGCGATCTGTCGCCCGACGCGCTGCGCAGGCAGGTCGGCGAAGGCAATCTGTTGATCGACCTGGCGCCGTTCGTCGCCCGCCTGCGCTGCGACGTCGACAGTGCTGTGCGCAATCTGGCGTCGATGTACGCGGCATTCAGCGTGCTGCCGAGCGATCATTTCGCCGACTTTCACATCCAGGTCATGCGCGAGCCCGGGCTGCGTCGCTGGTATCGGCCACAGGCGCGCTTCTTCTTCGACGGTCAGCCCTCGTTCACGCCGCTTCCGTCCGATCAGGCATTCGCGATGATCGAGTGGGGACTGAACTGGTGCGTGGCCGCCCACGCACACCAGTACCTCATCATCCATGCCGCCGTGATAGAGCGTGATGGGCGCGCAGCGTTGCTGCCCGCGCCGCCAGGCTCCGGCAAGAGCACACTGTGCGCAGCGCTTGTTCATCGAGGCTGGAGGCTGCTGTCCGACGAACTTGCACTGATCGACATGGACACCGGCCAGGTGTGCGGCATGGCCCGACCTGTCAACTTGAAGAATGAGTCGATCGATGTGCTCCGAGCCTTCGCGCCGGAGGCCGTGCTGACGCCACCCGTGCCTGACACGCTCAAGGGGACCGTCTCGCTCATGCGGCCGCCGCTGGCCAGCGTGCAGCGGCGGCGGGAGCCCGCGATGCCGGCCTGGATCGTCTTGCCGCGCTACACCGCCGGCAGCCCTCCCCGCCTGGTCGCGCACAACCGCGCTCGCACATCGCTGCTGATCGCCGAACAGTCGTTTAACTACGACATTCAGGGGCTGCGTGGCTTCGACGCCCTTTGCGCCGTACTCGACCGCTGCGAGTGCCTGCAATTCACCTATGGCGATCTCGACGACGCCGTCCGGGCCTTCGACGCGCTAGCCGCGACGCATTGAGATGGCCGCGCGCGATCTGATTCGAGACGTGTTGCTGGCGCCGGAGTCGATCACTTCACTGACGCCGCTCGACTGGGACCTGCTGATGCGTCAAGGGCGCCGTGCAAATCTGCTCGCGCGGCTCGCGCACGTGCTGAATGCACGGGACGCGCTCGATAGCGTCCCCAGCGCGCCACGGCAGCATCTGGTTTCGGCGATGCGCATTACCGAGCGGCAGACGATCGCGGTGCGCCACGAGATCGCCTGCATCGCGAATGCGCTCGAGGGCAGCGGCGTGCCGCTGATCCTGCTGAAGGGTGCGGCCTATGTCGCGGCGGATCTGCCCGTTTCGGTCGGGCGCATCTTCTCGGATGTCGACATCATCGTCCCCAGGCCCCTGCTCGGGCAGGCCGAGAGCGCACTGCTGCAGCATGGGTGGCGCGGTTCGACGCTGTCGCCATACGACCAGCGCTACTACCGCCGATGGATGCATGAGCTCCCGCCGATGCGGCACTTCCGCCGCGACACGACCATCGACGTTCACCACAACATCCTGCCGGAAACCGCACGCCTCAGCGCCGACTCGCACGCGCTGCTCGACAACGTGGTATCAGTGCCCGGGCACGATCGCGTATTTGTGCTTCAGCCTGTCGACATGCTGCTGCACAGCGCGACGCATTTGTTCCACGAAGGCGAGTTCATCAGCGCGCTGCGTGACCTGTTCGACATCGACGGCCTGCTTCGGCACTTCGGCTCGCGCCCGGGCTTCTGGGACGAACTCGTCCGACGCGCTGCTGCCGTGGGCTTGTCGCGGCCCTTGTACTACGCACTTCGGGTCAGCGTCGACCTGCTGCGCACTGAAGTACCAAAGGACGTCCTGGCCACGGCGAGCATCGGAAGGCCGGCGGCCCCGCTCGCATGGACGATGGAGCGCTGCTTTGCCTTGGCGTTTCAGCCGGTCCATCCCAGCGTCGACACGGCGGCGGTGAAGGCGGCGCGTTTCGCGCTCTATGTTCGTTCGCACTGGCTCCGAATGCCGATGCACCTGCTCGTCTACCACCTGGGACGAAAGGCGCTGCTGCGCACGACCAGCGCCGACACGCCCGTCGAGACAGCGCGCCCCGCATGAAGGGGCGCCGCCTGCGGCTAAACTGGCCGCGCCATGACGGAAGATTCAGAGCCGGTCGCGATTCTCACCGCGGTGCAGAAGACGTACTTTCTTGACTCGGTCAGCGTTCCGGTGATCAAGAGTGTCGACCTGCTGGTTCGACACGCCCATTTCACCGTGCTGCTCGGCCCGTCCGGCAGCGGCAAGACGACCTTGCTCAACATGATCGGCTGCGTCGACAGGCCCGATGAAGGCGAAGTCGTCATCGCTGGTTGCAAGGTCAACGAATTGACCGATGACAAGCTGTCGGACTTTCGCGCCGAGAACATCGGCTTCATCTTCCAGAACTTCAACCTGTTGCCGGTTCTGAATGCGTACGAGAACGTCGAGTACCCGCTGCTGCTCGCCGGCATGTCGGCCGCGAAGCGCGGTGCGCGGGTCTCGAAGCTGCTCGATGCCGTCGGGCTCGCCGACAAGGCGCGCAACCTGCCGGGGCAGCTGTCCGGCGGGCAGCGCCAGCGCGTGGCGATTGCGCGGGCGCTCGCGCGGCGCCCGAAGCTCGTCATCGCCGATGAGCCCACCGCCAACCTCGACAGCAAGACCGGAGCGTCCATCCTCGCGCTGATGCGGCGGATGCAGAAGCGCTACCAGGTCTCGTTCGTCTTCTCATCGCACGACCGCGAGGTCATCGGCGCGGCCGACGACACGATCTTCCTGAAGGACGGCGTGATCCGCTCGATCCGGCGCAAGTCGGCCGGAGACAACGCTTGAGGACGCTGCTGCTGGCGGTTCGCAACCTGTTGCGCAATCGCCGCCGCTCGCTGGCCACGCTGCTGGCGCTGGCGATCGGCTCGACCTCGATTCTGCTGTTCGGCGGGTACAGCACTAACATCAAATACACGATGCAGACCGCCAACGTCCGGATGGGTGGCCACCTGCAGATCCAGCATCGCGACTTCTACCAGTACGGCAGCGGCAATCCGACGGCCTACGGGATCGACGACTACCAGAAGATCATCGACGCCATCGGCAAGGATCCGTTCCTGGGCCGTGCCGTGGTCGTCGCGACGCCGACCTTGCAGTTCGGCGGCATCGCCGGCAACTATGAAGCCGGCGTGTCGCGCACGATCTTCGGCATTGGCCTGATCGCTGCCGATCACAACCTGATGCGTCGCTGGAACGGGCTCGACATCTCCCTCGCGTCGCAACCTCTGGCGCTGGAGCGGGCCGCCGCCGATGCGGCCATCATCGGAACCGGCCTGGGCCGCGTGCTTCGGCTGTGCGAGTCGCTGCACATCGCGGATTGCCCGGCGCCACAATCGGAAGGCAAACCGGAGGGCCAGGCGCTGTCGGACGACATCGCGCAGCTCAGCCTGCAGGACGCCCCATCCGCAGCACCGCCGGCAGGGCCGCCGCGCAGGATCGAACTGCTGGCCAGCAGCGCGCGCGGCACGCCGAATGTCGCCTCGTTGCAGGTGATCCAGGCCGAACGCCAGGGCCTCAAGGAACTCGATGACGTCTTCGTGATGTTGCAGCTGCCGCAGGCACAGCGCCTGATCTACGGAGCGGCGACACCGCGGGCGACGGCGATCATGATCCAGCTGCACCGGGCTGCCGACCTCGCTGAGGCCCGGTCGCGGCTGACCACGCTGCTCGCGGCCACGGCACCGGGCCGCGCGCTCACGACACTGGACTTCCGGGATCTGAACCCCTTCTACGTGCAGGCGACGCAGTTGTTCGACACGATCTTCGGCTTCATTTCGATGCTGATCGGCGGCATCGTGCTGTTCACGGTCGGCAACACGATGAACATGGCGGTGGTCGAGCGCACGATCGAGATCGGCACGCTGCGCGCGATTGGCCTGCGCCGCAGCGGCGTGCGCTGGCTGTTCGTGCTGGAAGGCTTCCTGCTCGGCCTGTGCGGCGCGCTCGCGGGGATGCTGTTTGCGCTCGCCGCCGCCGCAATCATCAACCACACCGGACTGACCTGGCTGCCGCCGGGCAGCTCGGTCGAAGTGCCGCTGACCTTGACCATCTGGGGTGAAAACCGAATGATCATCGGCACCACGCTCGGCCTGATCGCCGTGGCGACCCTGTCTGCGCTGTGGCCGGCGCACCGTGCCGCCAGGATGGTGGTGGTGGATGCATTGCGCCACACATGAACCGGCGCCGATCCTCGACATCATGAACATCAGAGCACTGATTCTCCTTGCCTTGCTGGCGCCCTGGCTGTCGGCCTTCGCCGCGCCGGACGCGCAGCGAATCCTGGCCGCCAGCGACGCCATCCGCAACCCTGGGCAGCCGTTCAGCGTCGCCGTCACGCTCACCGAATACCAGGGCGGCAAGCAGATCGACGCGTCGACCTTGAAGACCTACTCGCGCGCGCAAGAGCGCGGTGGCCAGTTCGCGAGCCTGGTGAGGTTCGTGCTGCCGGCGCGCGATGCCGGCAAGCTGATGCTCAAGAACGGCAACGACCTGTGGTTCTTCGACCCGAGCACCAAGGCCACCGTGCGCCTGTCACCGCAGCAGCGGCTGATGGGCCAGGCCTCCAACGGCGACGTGGTCACGGTGAACCTGGCCAAGGACTATCAGGCGGCGCTGCTCGCGGAGGAAGACGTCCAGGATGGCGAGCGCCGCGTCCGCAAGTCCTACAAGCTCGGGCTCAAGGCGAGTGCGCCGGACGCGACTTATGCGTCGATCGAGCTGTGGGTCGACGCCGAGAACGACCGGCCGCTGAAGGCGCGCTTCTTCGCAGATTCCGGCCGCTTGCTGAAGACCGCCTACTATCGCCGGTTCGAGCCGCAGCTCGGTGCCGATCGCCCGACCGAGACCGTGATCATCGACGGCTTGACGCCGCAGTCGGTCACGGTGATGCGTTTCTCGGACTACGCCTGGCGCCCGGTTCCGGACGCATGGCTGCATCCCGATTACCTGCCCCGTTTTCAACCGGAGTGACCTGTGCAGCCTGTGGCCCGTCCCGTTCTGAACCTTCTACTGGCCCTGACCGTGCTGTCCCCGGCGGCCGCGCGGGCCGATGACACCGACGCCGATGCGTTGTCGCTGACCAGCGCACCCGTCGAGTCGACCCAACGCGCGACGCGGCTGTTCATCGAAGGCGCGATCGGCCGGGCCGACCAGCGCTATCAGCCGGGCTGGCGCGACCTGAGCCGGGTGTCGGTCGACCTGTCGGGCTCGTTCACGTTGGCGACCGACTGGCGCGCCGTGCTCTCGGACCGCCTCGACGCGATGGACCCGGCCGATCCCGGCGCCGACCACGTCGTCAACAGCCTGCGCGAAGCCTATGTCTCATGGCAGCAGGGCGGCGGCGCCACGGTCGTCGACCTGGGTCGGGTCAACCTGCGCTACGGCCCGGGCTACGGCTACAACCCGACCGATTTCTTCCGCGACAACACGCTGCGCACGATGACGACGGTCAACCCGCTGGCGCTGCGCGAGAACCGGCTGGGCACCTTCGTGTTGCGCGGGCAGCGCCTCTGGGGCGACAGCGCCGCCTCGGTGGCCTTGGCCCCCAAGCTCGCGAGCCGCCGCAGCGATGACGGCCTCAGCATCGACGCGGGCGCGACCAACAACCGCGACCGGGCCTTGCTGACCTTCAGCACACGCGTCACCGAGCGCATCAGCACCCAGGTGCTGGTCTACAAGGAAAGCGATCTGCCGGCCCAGGTGGGGGCCAGCGCGACCGCGTTGCTGGCCGACTCGGTCGTGGCCTATGCCGAAGGGTCGCGCGGTCGCGAGCCCGATCTGCTGAACCGCTCGATGGCACTCGATGCACCTCGAGAAACGCGCAACCGGTTCGTCGGCGGCCTGACCTTCACGCCGATCCCGCGCCTGTCGATCAGCGGCGAATACCAGTACAACGGCTTCGCGCTGGACAAGGCCGGCTGGGCGGCGGCCGGCGCCACCGGACCGGCTGCGCTGAGCGCGTACCTGCTCGAGGCGCAACGCCGCCAGGAACTCGCGTCACGCGATGCCTGGATGCTCTATGCGACCTTCAAGGACGCCGGCGTGAAGAACCTCGACGCGACCGCGTTGCTGCGCTTCAACGCCGAAGACCACAGCCGGCTCGGCTGGCTCGAGCTGCGCTACCACTGGCCACGTGTCGATGTGGCGCTGCAACTCCAGCAGCAAGGCGGCCGGCAAGCCAGCGAATATGCGTTCGCGCCGTATCGGCGCTCGATTCAGCTGCTCGCCGCCTACCATCTGGACTGAGCCAGCACGCGCCGCGCGCCGCCGGGCTCAGCTGCGGTAATCGGCGTTGATCTTGACGTAGTCGTAGCTCAGGTCGCAGGTCCAGACGATCGTCTGCGACGTGCCGCGGTGCAGGTCGACGCGCACCGTGATCTCGCTTTGCTTCATCACGCGCTGGCCGTCTTCCTCGCGGTACGCCGGGTTGCGGCCGCCGTTCAGGGCGACGTGCACATCGTCGAGGAACAGATCGATCGCCGTCTGATCGAGATCGTCGATGCCGGCGTAACCGACCGCCGCGAGGATGCGCCCGAGGTTCGGGTCGCTCGCGAAGAAGGCGGTCTTCACCAGCGGCGAGTGCGCGATCGCATACGCGACCTGGCGGCATTCGGCCTCGGTCCGGCCACCGTCGACACGCACGCTGATGAACTTGGTCGCGCCTTCGCCATCGCGCACGATGGCCTGCGCGAGTTGCTGCGCCACCGCGATCACCGCGTCGCGCAGCCGCTGGCCGTCATCGGACGCGAGCGACGTGATCTCTTGGTGGCCGGCCTGGTGCGTCGCGATCAGCACGAAGGAATCGTTGGTCGACGTGTCGCCGTCGATCGTGATCCGGTTGAACGACGCATCGGCCGCTTCGCGGACCAGCGCCTGCATCAGCGCGGGGGCGATGACCGCGTCGGTCGCAACGAAGCCGAGCATCGTCGCCATGTTCGGCCGGATCATGCCGGCGCCCTTGCTGATGCCGGTGATCGTGACCGTCCGGCCGCCGATCTCGATCTGCCTCGACGCCGCCTTCGGCAGCGTGTCGGTGGTCATGATGGCTTCGGCGGCGTCGCCCCAGTGGTCGGCGCCCAGGTCGGCCAGCGCCGCCGGCAAACCTGCGGTGATGCGCTCGACCGGCAGGCTTTCCATGATGACGCCTGTGGAGAACGGCAACACCTGCTCGGGGGCGATGGAGAGCAGCCCCGCGAGCGCGTCGCAGGTCGTGCGCGCCCGCGCCAAGCCGTCCTCGCCGGTCCCGGCATTCGCGTTGCCGGTGTTGATCAGGATCGCCCGCGGCGCCGCTCCGGCCAGGTGCGTGCGGCACAGCTGGACCGGCGCGGCGCAGAAGCGGTTTTGGGTGAAGACACCGGCGACGGCCGAGCCCTCGACCATCGTCACGACCGTCAGGTCCTTGCGGTTCGCCTTGCGCACCCCCGCCATCGCAATGCCGAGCTCGACGCCTGGCACGGCGAACAGGTGACGGGGGTCGGGAGCTTGCAGGTTGACGGGCATGGCGGATCCGTGTGAGGGCTGGTGGCGGCGATTGTAGAAAGCTGCGAACGGCGTCAGCGATCCGCGCCGCGCGGCGCGGGCCACGGGTCGCCGCGCAGCATCGCCAGCACGACGTCATCGCACACCTCGCCTCGCGGATCGCGGTCATGGGCGCGCAGCCGGCCTTCGTGGGTCAGGCCCAGCGCCTGCGCGAACGCGATCGAGCGCAGATTGCGCGCATCACAGAGCGCTTCGATGCGTTCGACGCCGAGCTCGAAGCCGAGCCGCAGCATCGCCGTCGCGGCCTCGAACATCAGGCCGCGGCCGGCGTGCCGCGAATCGCCGACATAGCCGATCTCGCAGCGGGGCACGCCGAAGTCGAAGCTGTGCAACTCGACATTGCCGACGAAGCTTCCGCCGAGGCGTTCGAATGCGAAGTAGATCAGGCACTTGCCTTGCGCGACGAGCCGGGCATCGCGGGCGCAAAAGCGCAAGGCCTGCTCGGCATCGAAAGGCGCCTGGCCCCACGCGATGTAACGCAGGTCGGCCAGCGACGCATTGACGCTGTCGCGCACCGCAGCGGCGTGCGCGGCGCGTGGCTGCTCGAGCCGCAGGCGCGGCGTCGTGAAGGTCCGCGGCGCAGTCTGCAAAGTCGTCGAGTTCATTGTGATCGGGCCGCGTCATCAAACACCAATTTCGCACGACCTGTAAGTTCTGCCAATGGGCGGCCGTTGTTGCTTGCATTAGAGTCGGCCCGAATCCTGCGTCGGTCAACAGAGTCAGTCGACGAACTGATGTTCGAACGAACGCCTTCCCCCTGTCGTTGGAGAACCGATGCTGCCCTTTTTCGCCGAACTGGTGACGCGTACCGATGAAGCGCGCCGCGATTTCGAAACCCATCCGGTCGTGCTCGACGCCGTCGCGCACGGCATGGTCATCGAACGCTATCGCAAGCTGCTGCTCGAGCTTTACCACATCGTCTGGCATTTCAACCCGGTGTGCGCCGCGGCAGCGAGCCGGGTGCCCGACAGTCACCGGCAGGTGCGCTACTTTCTCTATGAGCACATGCAGGAGGAGGCGGGCCACGAACAGTGGGTGACGAACGACCTCGAAGCCGTCGGCGTGAGCCAGACCACGGTGAACGCCTACGAGCCGTCGCTCGATACGCTGGCGCTGGTCGGATACAACTACTGGGCCGCCGACCGCCGGGACCCGTGCTCGGTGCTCGGGATGCTCTACACGCTGGAGGTGATCGCGTCGGTCTACGGCGGCGCGTTCGCGCAGGCGATCCGCGATGCGCTGCTGCTCGAAGGCGAGCGCGGCGTGTCCTTCATCAGCTCGCATGCCACGCTCGACGCCGAGCACATGGCGGAGTTGCGGCAGGTGCTGAACACCATCACGGATGAGGCGGCTCGGGCCGCGATCATCGAATCCACGCTGCTCAACTTCCACCACTTCACGCGCATGTTCGCAGCGATATGAGCCAGGATCACGCCGGCGCGCTGAACGTCTTGATGACGCGCCCCTACAAGTACATCCGGCTCCAGTGGAACGACGAATTGAGGGCCCTGCGCCTGCGCACGTGCGTCAAGCCGATTCAGTGCTATAGCCTGGCGGCGATGACCGAACTGCAGCGGGTCTTCAGCGACATCAGCGAGAACCCGGGCATGGTCAGGCACTACGTGATGACCTCCGATGTGCCGGGCGTCTTCAACTTCGGCGGTGACCTGTCGCTGTTCGTGCTGCTGATCCGCGCCCGCGACATCGAATCGTTGCGCATGTACGGGCGCCGCTGCGTCGATCTGGTCTGGTGGATGGAAAACGCCTCGATGCTGGGCGTGCACACTACCGTGCTGGTACAGGGTGACACCTTGGGTGGCGGTCTCGAATCCGTGATGCCTTTCCACAAGGTCATCTTCGAGCGCAGTGCGCAGGCGGGTTTTCCCGAGGTGTTGTTCAACCTGTTTCCGGGCATGGGCGCCTGGAATTTCACGATCCGCAAAGCAGGCTTCTCGGTGGCGAACGAGATGATCCTGTCGGGCAAGCTGTACACGGCCGACCAGTTGTATCGACGCCATCTGGTCGACGTCGTGATCGACGACGGCGAAGGCGAGGACGCCGTCGAGGCGGTCATGCGCACCGTCAATCCACGCTTGCGGGGCACGCTCGCGGCGCTGGAGGCGCGCCGCCGCGCGGCGCCGATCACGTACGAGTCGTTGATGGAAATTGTCAACCAGTGGACCGAATCGGCAATGAACTTGACCGACCGCGACCTGCGCCTGATGGAGCGGCTTGCACGCGCCCAGGCTCGCAAAGCCGGCGGCGCGGCCGAGGGCGCGGTCGACGAGGTCAAGCGCATCGAACTCGACACCGCCTGGGGCGAGGAACGCGGCACCGGCGTCACCGCGTGGGGCGCAATGGCCAGCTGACTATTTCAGCCAGGTCGACAGCAACTCGCGCAACTGCTCGCGGGTGTACGGCTTGGTGAGGTGCGCATCCATGCCGACCTCGAGGGCACGTTGCGCGTCTTCTTCGTAGGCATCGGCGGTCAACGCGATGATCGGCGTGCGCGGCAGCCGCTGCCGCAATTCGCGCTCACGGATGTGCAGCGTCGTGGTGTAGCCGTCCATCACCGGCATCTGGCAGTCCATCAGCACCAGGTCGACCGAGCGGCGCGAGAGGGTTTCGAGCGCCTTCAGGCCATCATCGGCCTCGAGCACGACCAGGCCGAGCGAGCGGAGCATCTCGTCGGCAATGACGCGATTGACCGCGTTGTCTTCGACCACAAGCACGGTGCCCGCCATCGGATGGGGCAACACATCGAACGCCGACATCGCCGAATCGGTGGAGGCGGGCGCGGGCGGATCGGGATCCGGCTCGAACGCGAGGTCGAAGCGAAAGGTCGTGCCGACGCCGCTGCGGCTTTCGACTTCGATGTGCCCGCCCATGGCCTCGACGATCTTCTGGCTGATCGCCAGCCCCAGGCCTGTGCCACCCTGGCTCTTGCCGCGTGCCGCCTCGACCTGCTGGAAAGGCTGGAACAGCCTGTGCATTGCCTCGACCGGCACGCCAATGCCCGTGTCGACCACCTCGAACCGAACCTTGGCGACATGGGCGGTGTGCAGCCCGAGCGCATGCAACTGCAGCGTCACACCACCGTGCTCGGTGAACTTGATCGCATTGCCGACCAGATTGAGCAAGACCTGCTTGATGCGTTGCGCGTCGCCGATGACGTGGTCGACGACGTCCGGCCCGATGTCGACCACCAGGGCCAACCCCTTGGCCTGTGCGTTGGCCCGGAACAAGGCCACCACCGACGACGCGGTCGCGTGCAGCGACAAGGGTGAACGGCTCAGCTGCAGCTTGCCGGCCTCGATCTTGGAGTGATCCAGCACGTCGTTCAGGATCGCCATCAGCGACTCGCCCGACGACGCGGCAGTGCGCACCAGACGGCGCTGTTGCGTGTCCAGCCGCGAGCTGCGCAGCAGCTCCAGCGCACCGAGCACGCCGTTCATCGGCGTGCGGATTTCATGGCTCATCGTCGCCAGGAACTGCGACTTCGCGATGTTGGCGGCCTCGGCCTCTTCCTTGGCGCGATGCAACGAGGCATTGGCCGCATCGGCCTCGCGGCTGTGGCGGATCGCCCGCGTGGTGGTCGACAGGAACTCGCGAGCAGCGCGGTACAGCGTGGCACCGAAGATCAGTGCCAGCGCCGCCAGCGGCAGCGAGCGGACGGCCTCGTTGGCCAGACTGACGATGATGAGAGCACCCAGCTGAATGCCCGCGAGGATCGGAAAGGATCGCCCGACCAGAGTCATGAAGAACGCTGCGACGGTGATCGAACCGAACACCATGCCGACGTAGGTCGTGCCGGTCGTGCCGCCGAGCGCCGGGTAGATGAGGAATGTCGCGTTCGCCCACATCACCCCCGCCAGCGCTGCATTGCCTTCCAGCTCGTGCTTCACCCGTGAAAGGCTCTCCTCGGGCATCGCATCGAGGCGTTGGTAGCGCCGGCTGATCGACAAGCGCCACGTGGCCACCAGAACGCCAATCACGCCGCAGACCACGGCGGCCTTGACACGACCGCCCCCGATTCCGAACGCCACGATGACGGCAATCGCCGCAAATTGCAGCAGAGCGCTGCGCGCTGAATTGCGCAACGCCAGCTGCAGCAGCTCGCGTTTGATTTCGGCCTCGGTTGACGGATCGTCAGCCATGGCGCCCCGGCGCAGCACCGTGCACATGCCACGCGCGCCCGGACGCGCGGTGTGACAGGAGTGCCGCTTTCAAGGTCGGTCCGGCGAACTCAGGCCAGTCGGCCGTGGCACTGCTTGTACTTCTTGCCGCTGCCGCACGGGCAGGGGTCGTTGCGGCCGACCTTCGGCACCTCGCCGGCGAGTGTCGCGACGTCGCCTTCCTCGGACACGCTGCCGTCTTCGTTCGGGTGCGTGTAGGTGACGTTGCTGATGCGCTCGGCACGCTCCTCGATCGCCTCGGCGGCCTGGGTCACCTCTTCCTGCGACTGGATGCGAACCGTCATCAGCACGCGCGTCACGTCCATCTTGACGACATCGAGCAACTGGCTGAAGAGCTCGAAGGCCTCGCGCTTGTATTCCTGCTTCGGATTCTTCTGCGCATAGCCGCGCAGGTGGATGCCCTGGCGCAGGTAGTCGAGCGCCGCGAGGTGCTCGCGCCAGTGCGAGTCGATCGACTGCAACAGGATCATGCGCATGAACGGCGTGAACTGCTCGAGCCCGACGCGCTCGACCTTGTCGTTGAACAACGCGTCGGCGGCCTGGCCGACCTTCTCTACGATGTCTTCGTCGGAGATCGACGCGCTGCGGTCGACCTCGGCCTTCAGCGGCACGACGAGATGCCATTCTTCGCGCAACACTTTCTCGAGGCCGTCCAGGTCCCATTGCTCCTCGACGCTGTCGGCCGGCACATAGGTGCGCACCACATCGCTCATCGTGCTCTGGCGCAGGTTCGCGATCTGCTGGACGAGGCTGTCGGCCTCGAGGATGTCGTTGCGCTGCTGGTAGATCACCTTGCGCTGGTCGTTGCTGACGTCGTCGTATTCGAGCAGCTGCTTGCGCACGTCGAAGTTGCGGGCCTCGACCTTGCGCTGCGCGCTCTCGATGCTGCGCGTCACGATCCCCGCCTCGATCGCCTCGCCGTCGGGCATCTTCAGGCGCTCCATGATCGCGCGCACCCGGTCGCCGGCGAAGATGCGCATCAGCGGGTCGTCGAGCGAGAGGTAGAAGCGCGACGAGCCCGGGTCGCCCTGGCGGCCGGAGCGGCCGCGCAGCTGGTTGTCGATGCGGCGCGACTCGTGACGCTCGGTCGCGATGATGCGCAGGCCGCCCTGGGCCTTGACCTGGTCGTGCAGGCTCTGCCACTCGTCGTGCAGCTGCCTTGCGCGCGCCGCCTTGTCCGCATCACTGATCGATGCGTCGGCTTCGAAGGCCTTGATCTGGTTCTCGACATTGCCGCCGAGCACGATGTCGGTGCCGCGGCCGGCCATGTTGGTCGCGATCGTGATCACGCCCGGGCGCCCTGCCTGCGCGACGATCTCGGCCTCGCGCGCGTGCTGCTTCGCGTTGAGCACGTTGTGCGGCAGCTTGGCCTGTTGCAGCAGGCCCGAGATGAGCTCGGAGTTCTCGATCGAGGTCGTGCCCACCAGCACCGGCTGGCCGCGCTCGTGGCAGTCGCGGATGTCCGTGATGACCGCCTCGAACTTCTCGCGGCTGGTCTTGTAGACGAGGTCGAGCTCGTCCTTGCGGATCGTGGGCTTGTTCGGCGGGATCACGACCGTCTCGAGGCCGTAGATCTCCTGGAACTCGTAGGCCTCGGTGTCGGCAGTGCCGGTCATGCCCGAGAGCTTGCCGTACATGCGGAAGTAGTTCTGGAACGTGATCGACGCGAGCGTCTGGTTCTCGCTCTGGATCTGCACGCCCTCCTTCGCCTCGACCGCCTGGTGCAAGCCGTCGCTCCAGCGCCGGCCGGTCATCAGCCGGCCGGTGAACTCGTCGACGATGATGACCTCGCCGTCCTGCACCACATAGTGCTGGTCGCGGTTGTAGAGATGGCGCGCCCGCAGCGCGGCATACACATGGTGCATCAAGGTGATGTTGGCCGGGTCGTACAGGCTCGCGCCTTCGGCCAGCAGGCCGGCCTCACCCAGGATGCGCTCGGCGTTCTCGTGGCCCTCTTCGGTCAGGAAGACCTGATGGCTCTTCTCGTCGACCGTGAAGTCGCCCGGCTCGATCACGCCTTCGCCGGTGCGCAAGTCGAGCTCGCCGATCTGCTTCTTGAGCTTGGGCACGACTGCGTTGATGCGCACGTACATCTCGGTGTGGTCTTCGGCCTGGCCGCTGATGATCAGCGGCGTGCGCGCTTCGTCGATCAGGATCGAGTCGACCTCGTCGACGATGGCATAGGCCAGCCCGCGCGCGACGCGATCGGCGGTGTCCTGGACCATGTTGTCGCGCAGGTAATCGAAGCCGAATTCGTTGTTGGTGCCGTAGGTCACATCCGCGCCGTAGGCCACCTGCTTTTCCTCGCGGCTCATCTGCGGCGTGTTCACGCCCACCGTCAGGCCGAGAAAGTTGTACAGCCGCCCCATCCACTCGGCGTCGCGCCGGGCAAGGTAGTCGTTCACCGTGACGACATGCACGCCCTTGCCGGTGATCGCGTTCAGATAGACCGGCAAGGTCGCCATCAAGGTCTTGCCTTCGCCGGTGCGCATCTCGGCGATCTTGCCGTCGTTGAGCACCATGCCGCCGATCAGCTGCACGTCGAAGTGGCGCATTTTCAGCACGCGCTTGCTGCCTTCACGCACCGTCGCAAACGCCTCCGGCAGCATCTTCTCGAGCGCCTCGCCGCCCGCGAAGCGGGCACGCAACTCGGCGGTCTTGCCCTTCAGCGCGGCGTCGTCGAGCGCCTCGTACCGGGATTCGAGCGCGTTGACCTGCGCGACGATCTGCCGGTACTGCTTCAGCAGACGATCGTTGCGGCTACCGAAAATCGAAGTGAGAAGCTTGGGCAACATGCGGCGTCAGGGGTTGGGGGCGGGCGGCGAAGGCCGCGATCAGCAAGCCGCGCCAACAAAGAGAATCGGCGCGCGGTGCAATGCGCATTCGGTCGGAGGTGCGGGCGGCACCGATCCAGTTCAAGGCTTCCCGAGGCTGGAGGCTGTCGCCAAAGCGTCGAATTTTATCATTCGCGTCGCATCGCTAAACTCGCACCGTGAACCCCAAGCCTCCTTCACGACCACCGCCGGTCACCCCCGACGCACTGCGACTGAAGCAGGCCTTGCAGCAAAGCGCGCCGCTGGCGCTGCTGCAACAGCTGATGCGCGATTCGAACGCCCGCTTCGACGCGATTCGCCCGTGCCTGCCTGCGGCGCTGTCCGCCCACGTCAAACCCGGGCCGGTCGACGACGCCGGCTGGTCGCTGCTGGCAGCGAACGCATCGGTCGCTGCGAAGCTGCGCCAGTTGCAGCCGCGCCTCGAAGACGTGCTGCGTGAGCGCGGCTGGCCGGTCAGCGCGATCCGGGTCAAGGTTCAGTCGGGGTGAATCGGGCCCGGCCGACTGCCGCAGGCGGCTGGGTGGTGCCGGCTGTCCGAATCGAACGGACGACCTTCCGCTTACAAGGCGGGTGCTCTACCAACTGAGCTAAGCCGGCGCCGAGTCGCGGCATGCCGCGATCGGGTCGAAAGTATAGATGGCGAGCGGGCTACTTGATCCGCTTGAGCGACGGCCGCCCGCCGGCCGGAGGCTCCGGAGGAGGCGCATCGCTCACAGCGTCGGCCGGGTCGCCTGTGCCTTTGCCGGTAGCCGCATCGGCGGTGCCCTTGGCCTTGCCGGAGGCCGCATCGGTGAGCGCGAGCCGCGGCCCGCGCTGCGCCGCGGTCGCCGACGCCTCGGCATCGCCGCTTGCGGGCGCCTGTCCCTCCGAGGGCATCGGGAAGGCCATGCCCTGCCCGTTCTCGCGTGCATAGATCGCGATCACATGGTCGATCGGCACGATGATCTCGCGCGAGCTGCCGCCGAAACGCGCCTTGAACTCGATCGTCTCGTTGCCGAGCTTCAGCGCGCTGGTCGCCTCGAAGCCGACGTTCAGCACGATCTCGTTGTTCTTGACGTATTCGCTCGGCACCTGCACCGTCGCATCGACGAACACCGCGAGATACGGCGTGAAGCCGTTGTCGGTGCACCAATCGTGCAGCGCCCGGATCAGGTACGGCCGCGTGGAGGTGCCGGCCGTGGCGGGCGCGATCGGTGGGCTGCTCATGCGATGAACTCGGGATGCGCGGCCTTACTTGCGCATCACCTTCTCGGACGGTGTGAGTGCCTCGATGTACGCCGGGCGCGAAAAGATGCGCTCGGCATACTTCAGCAGCGGCACGGCGTTCTTCGACATGTCGATGCCGTAGTAGTCGAGGCGCCACAGCAGCGGCGCGATTGCGACGTCGAGCATCGAGAAGTCGTCGCCGAGCATGTACTTGTTCTTCAGGAAGATCGGCGCGAGTTGCGTCAGGCGATCGCGGATCTGTGAGCGCGCCCTTTCGAGCTGTTTGTCGGTGCCCTTCATGCCGCGCGATTCGAGCATGTTGACGTGCGCGAACAGTTCCTTCTCGAAGTTGAACAGGAACAGGCGCACGCGCGCGCGCGCCACCGGGTCACCGGGCATCAGCTGCGGGTGCGGAAAGCGCTCGTCGATGTACTCGTTGATGATGTGCGATTCGTACAGGATCAGATCGCGCTCGACCAGGATCGGCACTTCGTTGTACGGGTTCATCAGCGCGATGTCTTCGGGCTTCGCGAAGAGATCGACGTCGCGGATCTCGAAATCCATGCCCTTCTCGAACAGGACGAAGCGGCAGCGGTGCGAATAGGGGTCGGTGGTTCCGGAGTAAAGCACCATCATGGCGGCGAATCCTTGGCTTCTGCGGGTCTCGAAGTGCGAGACCGCGGGTCACAAAATGAGAACGCAGTGGGCGTCCCCGGCGGGGCATTCCACTGCGCGGCGTCCGTGGCCTTCAGGCCATGGGCGGGCGAGACGTCACTTCACGTCTTTCCAGTACGCGGCGTTCAGGCGCCAGGTGATCACGGTCAAGACCCCGAGAAAGATCATCGCCAGCACGCCGATCTGCAGGCGCGTGCCCTGTGAAGGCTCGCTGATCCATTGCAGGTAGGCGACCAGATCGCCCACGGCCTCGTCGAAGCCATGCTCGTCGAGCGTACCGGGCGTGAGCTGCTGGAAGCCTTCGAAACGGTGCTCGGTCTTGCCGGGTTCGTGCGGGTTCTTCTCTTCGACGTAACGCGCCGCGCGCTGGCCCTGCAGCTGCCAAAGCACGTTGGGCATCGCGACGCCGGGGAAGGCCATGTTGTTCCAGCCGGTCTCCTTGGTGTCGTCGCGATAGTAGGTGCGCAAGTAGGTGTAGAGGTAGTCGGCACCGCTGCCCTTGCCGATGTCGGCGCGCGATCGCGTGATCACCGACAGGTCGGGCGGTGCCGAGCCCAGCCATTCCTTGGCCTGCTTCGGGTCGAGCGCGACCTTCATCGTTTCGCCGACCTTGTCGGTAGCGAACAGCAGGTTCTTCTTGATCTGGTCGTCGCTCAGGCCGATGTCTTTCATGCGGTTGTAGCGCATGTAGGCCGCCGAATGGCAGTTCAGGCAGTAGTTGACGAACAGCTTCGCGCCGTTCTGCAGCGCAGCCATGTCGGTGCTCTTCTCGGTCGGGAAGCGATCCCACGCATAGCCGCCTTCATTGGCAAGCGCGCCGACCTGGAAGCCCAACGCAAGCAGCAGGGCGAGAACGAATTTTTTCATTGTCTAAGTACTCCGGCGGGCGCGGTTCAGTGGGCGGCGAAGATCACGCGATCGGGCACCGGCTTGAAGGTGCCCATGCGGCTCCACCACGGCATCAGTAGGAAGAAGCCGAAGTACACGAGGGTGCCGAGCTG
>Ga0207645_10001450_pt1 | contig 19410 bp, 19 predicted proteins | sample KBSM53metaG_FD_184331 | JGI IMG/M metagenome (GOLD analysis project Ga0207645, IMG submission 184331) | Miscanthus rhizosphere microbial communities from Kellogg Biological Station, Michigan, USA - KBS M5-3 metaG (SPAdes) (version 2) | ecosystem: Host-associated > Plants > Roots > Rhizosphere >...
TAGCTGGCCAGGCTGACCTTGCCGCGCTGGCTGGCGCGCATGCCCTTCATCATGTGCGGCAGGTTGCGCATGTCTTCTTCGAACACGGGGCCGAGGGCGCCGATCTCCGGCGCGTTGGTGAACGGTTCGTCGTCGCCGAGGCGGTGCAGCGGCGCGGCCGGCGGGCACGCGCTGTCCTGCGGGTGGCGGCCGAGCAGGTAGACGTCGAAGAGGCAGTGGTCGGTGTCGTCGCCGTCGGGGATGAAGCGGTAGACGATGTTGCCGAAGTAGCCCGCCCAGACCTGGAAGTTCGGGAACACCGAATACAGGATCGCGTCTTCCAGCTCGGCCAGCGTGGCCTGCGACAGGTCGGCGCCGGCCGCGGCGGCGTAGGCCTGGCGGTTCAGCTCGCCGACGTATTGGCGCGCCGATATCCCGTCGGGGAGCTGGTGGCGCGAACCGTCGGTTTCGGACATGCGGCCCGACAGCGCCAGGATGTCGTTCAGCGTGGTCGTGTCGTCGACGCCGCCGAGGTTCGGGCTGACCACGCCCATCGGCGTGATGGCGCGCGCGATGATGTCGCCGAACACGTCGTACTGGCTGTCGACATCGCCGGTGAAGGTCATGATGCCGGGGTGCGTGACCTTGGTGTGCATCGCCTCGAAGAAGGCTTCCTGGCCGACCTTCCAGTTGCAGGGGATGCGCCGCTGCACATGCGCGATCGCATGCGAGCGGTCCATCATGTAGGAGGCGAAGTGCTCGGGCAGCACGCCGAGGAACTCGATCAGCGGCTGCGCGTCCAGGTCGAAATTGATGAAGACGAAGCCGCCCCAGCTCTCGACTTTGACCTGCGGCAATTCGAGCTTGGCATCGTCGAGGTGCTTGAAGTCCCAGCTGCAGGGCTTGCTCTGGAAGCGGCCGCGCAGGTCCCAGGTGAAGCCGTGGAACGGGCACTTGAGCTGCCCGGTGCTGCCGCTCTGCGTGCGCAGTGCGCGGCCGCGGTGCAGGCAGGAGTTGTAGAAGCCGCGGATCACGCCGTCGTCGCCGCGCATCACGATCACCGAGCGCTCGACGATGTCGTAGACGACATGGTCGCCCGGCTTTTGTAGCTCTTCCTCGCGCGCGACGAACTGCCATGCCTTGGGCCACATCTTCTCGGCCTCGAGCCGATGGAAGGCATGCGAGGTGTAGCGCGCGACGTCGAGATCCTCGTCGCCGAAGTTCGGCGGCGCCGACTGCAGGTAGGCCGGCACCGCGACCGTCTCCTGCGCCAGCAGCTGCTGGAACTTCGACGGGTCGCCGACCGTCTCGGGCGGGTGGAAGAAGATCTGCTTCTCGTGCGGCTTGTTCATGGTCGTCTCCTGCGGCTCGCTGGCTGAAAGCGCGGTTGCGGTGGGAATCAGGTCTGCAGAATCGTCACGGCGCTGACGCCGGGCGCACCGTAGACATGCGTGTAGCCGAGCTTCGGTGCGCCGGGCACCTGGCGTGCGCCGGCCTGGCCGCGCAGCTGGGTGCAGACCTCGATGACCTGGCGCAGCCCCGACGCGCCGATCGGCTCGCCGTTGGCCATGCAGCCGCCGTCGGTGTTGATCGGCAAGCGCCCGCCGATGTCGGTCTCGCCGCGTTCGAGCAGGCGCTCCTGCTCGCCGTGCTCGCAGAAGCCGTTCTCGGCCATGTGGATGATCTCGGAGCCGCTGTCGGTGTCCTGGATCTGGATCACGCCGATCTCGGACGGCGCGACGCCGGCCTGCTCGAACGCGGCTTTCGACGCCGTCACCGTCGGCGCCGGCGCGGCCTGCGCCGCCAGGCTCGGCGCGAACACCTCGAACGAGCCGTGGTGCCGGGTGCGCATCAGCGCGGCCTTCACCAGCACCGGCGTGCGGGTGTATTTGTGCGCGTCCTTCGCGCGGCACAGCACCAGCGCGGCGCCGCCTTCCGCCGGGTTGCAGAACATGTACTTGCGCAGCGGCAGGTTGACCGGCGCCGATTCGGCGATCTCGGCAAAGCTCAGCTCGGTACGGCGCCAGGCCTGCGGATTGAGCGCGCCGTGGCGGAACGAGCGCTGCGCCGCGAGCACCAGCGCGCGCTCGCTCAGGCCGTGCTCGTGCAGGTAGCGCTGCGTCTTCAACGCGAAGAACTGGGTCGTCAGCATCAGGCCGGTCTGGCCGTACCAGTCTTCCAGGCCCCAGTCGCTCGGCCTGGCATTGAAGGCGCCGCGCGGGTGCTTGTCGAAGCCGACCGCGACGCCGATCTCGGCCGCGCCGGAGCGGATCGCCGCGACGACGCTGGCCAGTGCGCTGCCGCCGGTGGCACAGCCGTTCGCGACATTGATGAACGGGATGCCGGTCAGTCCCAGCAGGTTGCTCAGCGCATCGGCATTGCCGGCCGCGGCACTGCCGCCGTAGGCGACGCCGACCGCGTCCCAATTGATGCCGGCGTCTTGCAGCGCCGCACGCACCGCGTGCGCGCCCTGCTCCAGGCCGGACAGGTGATCGGTGCGGCCGAACGGGTGCAGCCCGATGCCGATGATCGCGACCTCGTCGATCATTGGGGCAGCTCCGTGTCGCCCGCCGTGTCGACCGGCTCGAACGCGAAGGTGAAGACCGGCGCGCCTGCGCCTGGACGGCGATACGCCTGCAGCGTCAGCGCCATCGGCATGCCGATGCGCAGACGGGCCGGGTCGGCCACGGTCAGGCGGCTCTCGACCTTCAGGCCGCTCGCCAGCTCGACATAGCCGACGCCATAGGGCGTGAAGTCATGCTCGGACTCGCCGCTGTCGTACGGCGGCTTCGGGCAGAAGCCCTGGACCGTCCACGACCACAGGCGCCCCGCGCCACCGAGGTCGCAGGCGTCGAGCGCGGTGCTGCCGCAGCGCGTGCAACCGCGCGCCGCCGGGAAGTAGACCTCGCCGCACGACGTGCAGCGGCTGCCCGTCAGGCTCGGCCGCGCGCCCTGCAGATTCAGCAGATGGGCCGCGACCGGCGTGGCCCCGGGTTCGATCGTCATCGTGCGGTCCTCATATTTAAAACGACCATGTCTGTTTGTTTATGAGCCGGGAAAAAGCCGCTTCGAGCCTGTCCGTCCCGGCGCCGGTTGCGGCGCCCGCCCGCGCTCGATTCGCAGCCCTCGGTCGTGCCCGATGCGGCGCTCATGCTTCGCTCCGCTTCGCGATCCGCTGCGGCCGCGCCGCCCTGGCGCCGCTGCGCGCGCCGTGGTAGGCGCGCTCGAACTCGGCCTGGGAGACCTCGGACAACAGATCGATCAGGCGCTGCAGCCGCGCACCCTTGACGAGGCCGACCGGGTCGATCGCGATGCCCTGCAAGGTCGAGAAGATCAGGTCGCGCAGCACCTCGCTGACATGCGGCACCTCGGCCCAGATCGGGAACCGATTGAGTATCGTGGCCGAGATCTTGCTGTCGAGCGCCTCTTCGAGCGGCACCATCACCTCGTTCAGCGCCTTGTCGGTGCGTGCGCCTCGCATCAGCTCGTGCAGCGCGATGAACGACGGCCGCGCGTAGTACTTCTGCAGCAGCACGATCGTGTCGCGCATGTTCTCGAGCACCGGCACGCCGCCCGACAGGGCCTTGACCTTGCCGATCGCGTCGTCGTACTCCTGCGCGCGCAGTTCGGTGATGTACTTGGCCGCGGCGGCGAAGACCGCGGCGCGCGACTTGAAGTGATGCGTCATCGCGCCGCGCGAGACGCGCGCCTTCTGCGCGATCTTGTCGGTGGTCGTCTGCGCGTAGCCAATCTCGATCAGGCACTGCATCGTCGCCTCGAGGATCTGGGTCTGCGTCAGGAGGCTCTTCTCGGCCTGCCAGGTCCCGCCGTCGGTGCGGGTGCGCGCGGGGGCCTTGCGGGTCGTCTTCTTGGCGGTCGGCATGTTGTTGTTCGCTGGCGAGGTGCGCGTGGCGTCGGCGCCTGCATCGAGACGGGTCGTCGCCTGGCGCCGGGTTGCGGCCACGGTGCGCTCTGTCACGACAGGCGCACCGAGTGCCCGTAGTCTACGGTCAGCACCGTCGCGTTCATGTACGACGACGCCTCGCTGGCCAGCAACAGCAAAGGCCCGTCGAGCTCGTCCAGGCGCCCCAGGCGTTTCGGCGGCAGCGCCTCGACCTCGCGCCGGCCGGGCTCGCTCTCGAAGAACGGGTTCGTCATGTCGGTCGGGAAGTACCCCGGCGCGATCGCGTTCACCCGGATGCCGTGCGGCAGCAGGTCGAGCGCCATGTACTGCGTCATGTGGATCAGCGCGCCCTTGGTGGTGCCGTAGTTGATGAACATCGCCTTGGCGAGGTGGCCGAGGATCGACGCGATGTTGATGATCGAGCCCGGCTGCCGCTTCGCGATCAGGCGCTGGCTCATCTCGCGCGAGACGCGGTACGGCGCCGTCAGATTCACCTCGAGCACCGAGGTCCACTGCGCGTCGCTCATCTCCGGGAACGCCGCGGGCGCCGACAGGCCGGCGTTGTTGACCAGCACGTCGACGGTGCCGAGCGCTGCATCGACCGCGTCGAAGCCGCAGCGGATCGAGTCGGCGTCGGTCACGTCCATCGCGCAGGCGAACGCCTCGCCGCCGGCGTCTCGGATCGACTGCGCGACCGCCTCGACCCGATCGGCGCGCCGCGCGACACACGCGACCCGGGCACCCGCCTGTGCCAGCACTGCGGCGAAATGCGCACCGAAGCCGGAGCTGGCACCGGTCACGAGCGCGACCCGGCCGGCGAGCGAGAACTTCTGTGCGATGGAGGCGGTGGCCGGCGTGGCTGTCGTCATGGCGAGGGGGCGGTGATGGGTTCGAGAAGCAGCGCCGGGTGTTCGAGCGCCTCGGCGACGAAGCGGCAGAAGCGCGCCGCGTCGGCGCCGTTGATGACACGGTGGTCGTAGCTCAGCGACAGCGGCAGCATCTTGTGGCTGCGCACCTGGCCATCGACCAGCACGAGGCGCTCGATTGCCCGCGTCACGCCGAGGATGGCGAGCTCGGGCGCGTTGATGATGGGCGTGAACGCGGTTCCGCCGATCGCGCCGAGCGAGCTGATCGAGAAGCAGCCGCCCGACATCTCGCGCATCGGCAGGCCCTTGGTGCGGGCGCGTTCGGCCTTGTCGGCGAGTTCGGCGGCGAGCTCGGCGACCGACTTGGTGTCGCAGTCGCGCAGCACCGGCACGACCAGGCCGCCGGGGGTCTCGACCGCGACCCCGATGTGGTGGTAGCGCTTCAGAACGAGCTGGTCGCCGCCCGCCGCGAGCGACGCGTTGAAGCGCGGAAAGGCCTGCAGCGCGCGCACCACCGCCTTGATCAGGAACGGCACGACGCTGAAGCGCACGCCCTGCGCCGCGCCGAGCTCGCGGCGCATCGTCTCGAGCGCATCGACATCGGCTTCGTCGTGATGCGTGACGTGCGGGATCTGCGCCCAGTTGCGTGCGAGGAACGACGCGACCAGCTTCTGCGTGCGCGACAGGTCGACCGTCTCGATCGCACCGAACTGCGCGAAGTCCACCTGCGGCATCGGCGGCAGGTTGCCGGGCCAGGCCGGGGCCGCGGCAGGCGCCGCGGTAGCCGCAGTGGCAGCGTCGCCGGCCATCACCCGATCTCGCCGATCACGGTGCCGACCTCGTAGACCTCGCCGGCGGCCTTCATGATCTTCAGCACGCCGGCCACCGGCGCCTCGATTTCCTGCACCGACTTCTCGCTCTCGAGCGCGTACAGCGGATCGCCCTTGGCGACCTGGGTGCCGTCGGCGACCATCCATTCGACGAGGTTGGCCTCGTTGACCGAGAAGCCGAGCTTGGGCAGGAGGATTTGCATGGTCATGGCGTGGCCACCGAGGGCGCGAGCGTGTCGAGGATCGCGGCACGGATGCGCGCCGCGGTGGGGATGAAGGCCGATTCGAGCGGCTTCGAGAACGGCACCGGCGAGCGTGCCGCACCGACCCGGCCGACCGGCGCCTTCAGGCGGCCGAACTGGTCGCGGTGCAGCCGGGTCGCGATCTCGGCGCCGACGCCGAAGTCGACCTGGGCCTCGTGCGCGATCACCGCGCGGCCCGTCCGGGCGACCGATCGGTTGATCGTCGCCATGTCGAGCGGCGCGATCGTGCGCAGGTCGATCACCTCGACCGAGATGCCCTCCTTCGCGAGCGCCTCGGCGACGCCGAGCACCTCGAGCATCGTGCGGCTGTAGCTGACGACGGTCACGTCGCTGCCTTCGCGCACCACCTTGGCCTGGCCGATCGGCACGCGCTCGCCCGGCACCGGCGCGGCGCCCGGCACGAAGTACAGCGGCAGGTTCTCGATGAAGATGCACGGGTCGTCATCGAAGATGCACGACAGCAGCAGCCCGTAGGCATCGGCCGGGGTCGATGGCGCGACGACCTTCAGCCCGGCGGTGTGGGCGAACCAGCTCTCGAGGTAGTCGGCATGCTGGCCGCCGGTGCCGAAGCCGGCGCCGGTGGCTGTGCGGATCGTCAGCGGCACATGGGTCTGGCCGCCGGTCATGAAGCGCAGCTTGGCGGCGTGGTTGATGATCTGGTCCATGCCGACCGTCATGAAGTTCATCAGCATGATCTCGGCCACCGGCCGCATGCCGCCGAGCGCCGCGCCGATCGCCGCGCCCATGATGGCCTGCTCGGCGATCGGGGTCGACTTGACGCGCTCGGTGCCGTATTTCGTCGACAGGCCGGCGGTGCACTTGAAGACGCCGCCGCCCTGCTTGTCGGCGATGTCTTCGCCGAGCACGAGCACGCTGTCGTCGCGGCCCATCGCTTCATCGAGGGCCAGCGCGATCGCCTGGACCATGTTGATCTGTTTCGCGGCTGCGGTGCTCATGCGGCGGTCTCCATCGCGTAGACGTCGAGGTCGAGTTCGGACACATCGGGGAACGGGCTGTCCAGCCCGAAGCGAACTGCCTCCTCGAAGGCCTGTTCGTTGGTGCGCTCGAGGTCGGTGAGCGCGCCGTCGGTGGCATGGCCCTGATCGATCAGCCAGGCGCGCAGGCGCGGCAGCGGGTCGGCGGCCATCGCCTGCGCCATCTCGTCCTTCGAGATGTAGTGGCTGTCGTCGCCGAGCAGGTGGCCGCGGAAGCGGAAGGTCTTTGCGTCGATCAGGGTCGGGCCCTCGCCGGCGCGGGCGCGCCCGACCGCGGACCGCGCCGCGTTCCACATCGCGATCGCGTCGTTGCCGTCGACCTCGACGCCGGTCATGCCGTAGGCGATCGCGCGGTCGGCGATCGTGCGCGACGAGGTGCCGAGCTCGTACTTGGTGTGCTCGGCATAGCCGTTGTTCTGGCAGACGAAGATCACCGGGAGCTTCCAGACCGAGGCCAGGTTCAGCGCTTCGTGGAAGGCGCCGATGTTGGTCGCGCCGTCGCCGAAGTTGCACACCGTCACGTCGTCGGACTTGCGCAGCTGCGCCGCCCAGGCCAGGCCGTTGGCGATCGGCAGCCCGGCGCCGACGATGCCCGTCGTGACCGGCAGGCCCGACGCGACGTGGGTGATGTGCATCGGCCCGCCCTTGCCCTTGCAGGTGCCGGTGGCCTTGCCCATGAACTCGGCGACGAAGGGCTTGAGCGGGATGCCCTTGCCGAGCTGGTCGTGGATGCCGCGGTAGGTCGTCACGACCGTGTCGCTGGGCCGCAGGTTCACCGAGATCGCCGCGGGGATCAGCTCTTGCCCGCGCGGCGAGTAGTACGGCGAGGCGATCTGGCCGGCCTTGATCAGCTCGATGAAGCGGTCGTCCGCTGTCTTGATCAGCGTGGCGATGCGGTAGATCTCGAGCAGCGTCGCTCGGTCAGGGGATGCCATCTCACTCATGTCTGCCACCTCTCGATTGGAGAAAACTTCACGACCCGCGGAGTGCCCAACGCCGCCCGAATCAAATACCGACAATCTCGTTTGTTTTTTTATTATATCGACCGGGTCTGGGCGCCGGCCTGGGGTTTATCCGTAAGCTGAGGGCTGTTGCGCGCAGGCTCAGCGGCCCGTGAATGCGGCCGGCCGCTTGTCGAGGAACGCGGCGACCGCCTCGCCGAAGTCGGCGCTCGCGATGCAGGCCGAGAAGCCGGCGCGTTCGGCATCGAGCTGGCCCGCGAGGTCGCGGCCGGCCGACTCGCGCAACAGCCGCTTGATGACGCCCTGCGCGACCGGTGCGCCGCGCGCGAGCCGCTCGGCCAGTGCCTGCGTCTCCTCGACCAGCGCGGCCGCCGGCACGACCCGGTTGACCAGCCCGAGCTGCAGCGCCTGCGCCGCGTCGAGGTTGTCGCACAGCAGCGCGATCTCGAGCGCGCGCCGCAGGCCGACCAAGCGCGGCAGGTGCCACGAGCCGCCCAGGTCGCAGCTCGCGCCGAGCCGGGCATAGGCCATGTTGAAGCGCGTGCCTTCGGCGGCGATCGCGAGATCGCAGCCGAGCGCGATGCTCATGCCGGCGCCGGCGACCGCGCCGTGCAGGCTCGCGATCACGATCGCCGATGCGTCGCTGAGGTGCCGCAGGCCGTCATGCAGCGGATCGATCAGGCTCGCGGGCACCGACTGCGGGTCGTCGCGGAACTGCGCGATGTCGCCGCCGGCCATGAAGGCGCGGCCCTCGCCCGAGAGCACGACCACGCGCACGCCCGGGTCGACGGCGACCGCGCGGCAGGCGTCGCGAAACGCCGCGGCGAGCGCGCGGTCGGCAGCGTTCAGCACCCCGGGGCGGTTGAAGCGGATGCGCGCGATCGAGCCGTCGCGCTCGAACAGAACCGGCGCGGGCAAGTCGGGCGAATCGGGCGTGGCCGTGCCGGCCGATCCGGCAGGCGGCCCGGCCGGTCGATGGTCGCCGCTCATGTGCGCACCCCTTCGTGTGACGGCAGCGTGCCCTTGAAGATCCGCTTGGCCATGCTCCAGCGGTGCACCTCGGACGGGCCGTCGTAGATGCGGAAGGCGCGCACGTCGGCGAAGATGCGCGCGACGATGGTCTCGCCGGTGACGCCCTGCCCGCCGAGGAACTGCATGCTGCGATCGACCACGCGCCAGATCGCCTCCGAGGCGATCACCTTGCTCATGCTCGACTCGGCCAGGCCGAGCCCGCCCTGGTCGAGCACCCACGCGGTGTGCCAGATCGCGAGCCGCGCGACATGCAGGTCCATCTCGTTGTCGGCCAGACCGAAACCGACGCCTTCGTGTTGGCCGAGCGGCTTGCCGAACGCATGGCGGCGCCGCGTGTAGGCCACCGCGGTGTCGTGCGCGCGGCGCGCCGCGCCGAGCCAGCGCATGCAGTGCGTGAGGCGCGCCGGCGAGAGCCGGACCTGCGCCGCCTTGAAGCCCTCGCCGAGCGCGCCGAGGATGTCGCTCGCCGGCACGCGCAGGGCGTCGAAACGCACCACGCAGTGGCCACCCGGGAAGCACGAGTCGAGCGTGTCCATCGTGCGCTCGACGGTGATGCCGGGCCGGTCCATGTCGGCCAGGAACAGCGTCGCGCGGCCGTCCTCGAGCCGGGCCATGATGATCGCGAACGCGGCCCCCTGCGCGCCGGTGATGAGCCACTTGCGGCCGCTGATCAGGTAGTCGTCGCCGTCGCGCACCGCGCTGGTCTGCAGCATGCTCGGGTCGGAGCCGGCGCCGGGATCGGGTTCGGTCATGCAGAAGCACGAGCGCGTCTCGCCGGCCGCCAGCGGGCGCAGCCAGCGCTCCTGCTGCGCCGGCGTCGCCAGCGCCTCGAGCAGGTGCATGTTGCCTTCGTCGGGCGCAAAGATGTTCAGCGCCAGCGGGCCGAGCGGCGAGTAGCCCGCCTCCTCGAACACGATCGCCTTGCCGCGGTGGTCGAGCCCGAGGCCGCCGAAGCGCTCGCCGACGTGGGCCGACAGCAGCCCGACCGCCCGCCCCTTGGCGATCAGCTCGCGGCGCAGCGCCTCGGTCGGCCCGTGCGGCGTCTGGCGCGGGTCGTTCTCGAGCGGGATGATCTCGTCGGCGATGAACTGCCGCGTGCACAGCTGCAACTCGCGCAGCGCGGCGGGGATCTCGAAGTTCATGCGTGCGGGGCCGGGTGCGCCAGGCGCGTACCGGCCACGGTCTCGGAGGCGCGAGGCGTCATCGGGTGTTTTCTCGTCGTGGGGCATCGGATCGCCATGCCGGGATATTACAAACAATGTTGTTCGTTTTTGACTGGCACAAACCCGCACCCCGGCACGGTGGGGGCCGCGCCAGATTCGCGCCGCGTCGATGCCGGCGACGATCGCGCTTGACAGGACACCGCCCAATCGTTGAAACTCTAGTCCTATAGAGGACTAGATGCCAACGATCCGCGTCATCGACACCGAACCCGGCCAGAGCCGCTACGGCGCACTGGCCGCTGCGATGCGCGAGCGCATCGTCGCCGGCGAATGGCCGCCGGGGAGCGCCATCCCCGCCGAACATACGCTGGCCGCCGAGCACGGTGTGGCGCTGGGCACGATGCGGCGCGCGCTGGATCTGCTGGCCGAGCAGGGGCTGGTGGAGCGCATCCACGGCCGCGGCACCTTCGTCAGGCAAGGCTTGAGCGGCGCGCCGATGCTGCGCTTCTTCCGTTTCGGCGAGGCGCGCGGCGAGGCGCCGCACTCGCGCATCCTGTCGCGCGACGTGATGGCGGCCACGGCCGAGGCCGCGCGCGTGCTCGGCTGCGGCGCCGGCGAGCAGGCGCTGCGGCTCAAGCGGCTGCGCACGATCGGCGGGCAGCCGGTGCTGTACGAGGAGATCTGGCTGCCGCTGCCGCTGTTCGCCCCGCTGGTCGCAGGCGACGCGGCCGCGTGGGGCCCCCTGCTCTACCCGCTGTTCGCCGAGCGCTGCGGGGTTCACGTGCACCGCGCGGTCGACACCATCGGTTTCGGCAACCTGGCGGCCACGCATGCGCGTGCGCTGCACCTGCCGGCCGGCCACCCCTGCGCGCGCGTGCAACGCCAGGCTTTCGACCTCGCCGGCCACTGCATCGAGTGGCGCACCACGCGGGGCGATGCCAACGCCTTTCACTACACGGTCTCGATCACCTGAGGTTGCCCATGGGCTCGTCTGTCCGCTCGTCTCTCTTCACGCGCCGCGGCATGCTGACTGCCGGCGCCGCCTGGTTCGCCGCGCCGCTGGGCCGCGCCTTGGCGGCCGGCGAGATCGCCGGCGGCAAGCCGATCACGCTGCTGGTGAGCTACCCCGCCGGCGGCGGTGCCGACGTGATGGGGCGCCTGATCGCCCCGCGCCTGTCCGATGCGCTGGGCCAGCCGGTGGTGGTCGAGAACAAGCCGGGCGCGAGCGGCACGATCGCGGCGGCGCAGGTCGCCCGCGCCGCCCCCGACGGCGCGACGCTGCTGCTCGATGCCTCGTCGTTCGCGGTCAACCCGTCGCTGTTCGACAAGCTGCCCTATGACACGGCGACGGCCTTTGCGCCGCTCGCGGTGCTGGCGCTGTACCCCAATGTGCTCGTGTGCACGCCGAGCTTCGAAGCGAAGACGCTCGCCGACGTGCTGCGCCTGGCCCGCGCGCAGCCGGGCAAGCTGGCCTATGCCTCATCGGGCAACGGCTCGGCGCAGCACCTGGCCGGCGCGCTGTTCGAGGCGCTGGCCAAGGTCGAGATGTCGCACATCCCGTACCGTGGCGGCGGCCCGGCCCTCAACGACGTGATGGGCGGGCAGGTGCCGCTGTTCTTCGCGAATGTCGCGTCGTCGCTCGGCCACATCCAGTCCGGCAGGCTGCGGCCGCTCGCGGTGACCTCCAGGCTGCGTTCGCGCGTGCTGCCCGAGCTGCCGACGCTCGACGAAGCCGGGCTCAAGGGCTACGAGGTGCTCGAGTGGAACCCGGTGCTCGCGCCGGCCGGCGTACCGGCACCGGTGCGTGCGAAGCTGGCCGCCGCGATCCGCAAGGCGATGGGCGACCCCGAAGTGCTCGCGCGGGTGCGTGCGTTCGGTGGCGAGGCCTTCGGCGGCGGCGAGGCCGAGGCCGCCGCCTTCCTGAAGTCCCAGCAGGCGCTGTGGGCGCGCGTGGTTCGCGAGCGCCGCATCACGCGTGAATAGCGATGCTGCCGACTGACACGCCGGCCGCGGGCTGGGACTGCCACGTTCACGTCTTCGACGCCGCAGCCCCGGTGCGCCCCGGCCACTATGTTCCTGCGCACCGCTCGCTGGACGAGATCGAGCGGCTCGCGGCCATCCACGGCGTGGGTCACCTCGTGCTCGTGCAGCCCAGCGTCTACGGCAGCGACAACGCGGTGATGCTGCGCGCGCTGGCGCTCGGCCAGGGTCGCCATCGCGGCGTGGCGGTCGTCGAGCCGACGATCAGCGAGCGCGAGCTCGATCGCCTGCACGCGGCCGGCGTGCGCGGCGTGCGGTTCAATCTCGTGTCGCCGGCGGGCCATGCCGGCGACCCCGCCGCCGACCTGCGCAGGCTGGCGCCGCGGCTGCGCGAACGGGGCTGGCATGTGCAGTGGTACCTGCACACCGACCTGCTGCCGCGGTTGCCGGCGTGGCAAGCCGAGACCGGCCTGACCTTCGTTCTGGATCATCTGGCCGGTCTGCACACAGGCCTGGCCGATGATGCCCCGGCCTGGGCTGCGGCGCAGGCGCTCGCCGATGCGGCCGCCTGGATCAAGCTCTCGGGCTGGTACCGGCTCGGTGCCACGGCGCCCTATGCCGCGATGCATCCGGCAATCCACCGCGTCGCGGCGATGTTCGGGCCGCGCATGGTCTGGGGCTCGGACTGGCCGCACACGGGCTTCGCGCCCGGCCAGCTGCCCGCCTACGAGTCGACCCTGTTTCCTGTTCGCGCAGCCTTGGGTGAGGCTGCGCTCGTACCCATCCTTCGCGACCACGCCCACTCGCTCTACGCCGACAGGCCCACCACATCATGAATCCAAGCTCATTGAATCGCCGCGATTGGCTCGCGCTGACGTCCTCCCTCGGTGCCGGCCTGGCGCTGCCCGGCCTGGCACGCGCGCAAGCGTGGCCGTCCAAGGCCATCCGCTTCGTCGTGCCCTTCGCCCCCGGTGGCAGCAGCGATGTCGTCGCACGCACCACCGCGGTCGAATTGGGCAAGATGCTCGGCCAATCGGTCTACGTCGACAACAAGCCGGGCGGCGCGGGCAACGTCGCGATGCAGGAAGTCGCGCGCGCCGATGACCAGCACACGCTGATCCTGGGCCATGTCGGCACGCTGGCCGTCAACCCGTACATCTTCGACAAGCTGCCGTACGACCCGACCAAGGACTTCAAGCCGATCTCGCTGCTGGCCAAGGTGCCGAGCCTGTACCTGGTGCGGCCCGACCTGCCGGTGACGAATCTCAAGGAGTTCATCGCCTTCGCGAAGAAGAACCCGGGCAAGCTCAACTACGGCTCCGCCGGCAACGGCAGCGCCGGGCACCTGGCGATGGAATACCTGAAGATGGTCAGCGAGACCTTCATGGTCCACGTGCCCTACCGCGGCACCGGGCCGCAATTGACCGACCTGCTGGGCGGGCGGCTCGATGCCGCCTCGGTCGGCGCGCCGGCGGTCCTGCAGTTCATCAGGGCCGGCAAGCTGCGCTGCATCGCCACCGGCACGACGACGCGCATCCCGCAGCTGCCGGACGTGCCGACGGTGGCCGAACAGGGCTTCCCCGGCTTCGAGATGACGCAGTGGTACGGCCTGCTCGCGCCGGCCAGCCTGTCTCAGCCGGCGGTCGACAAGCTGGCCGCTGCCACGGCGGCCGCCATCAAGCAGCCGGGCTCGACCGAGAAGCTCAGCGCCGATGCGGCAATCGCGATCGGCGGGACGCCGGCGGAGTTCGGCAAGTTCATCGCCACCGAGCAGCAGCGCTGGAAGGTCGTGATCGCGCGGGCGAAGATCAAACCCGATTGAGGCGTCGCTTGCGCGATGGCGCCCAGGCGCTCACGCCTGGCTCCTCGCAGGATGCGGCGGCTGCGCCTCGGTGGCCGTCGCGGTGCTGCTGCGGCCACGCACGAGGGTCGACTGTTCGCGCCGCGACTGGAACATCGGGTAGAACATCTCCACGAACCAGCGCTCCTTGCCGTGCACGAGGTCGTCCTCGAGGCCGACCCGGGCCGGATAGCGGCGCGTGATCTTCGCCGTGCCGAAGACGATGTCCCAGAAGAACAGCAGGTTGCCGAAGTTGCCCTTGTAGTGGCCGATGCCGTCGTCGTTGGTGAGCGCGTGGTGCGCCCAATGGGTGGCAGGCGTCGACACCGTGCGCTCGAGTACCCAGGCGAGCGGGTGCAGCCACTTGATGCGATACAGCGGCTCGTCCCAGCGCACCGCGCTGTGCGCGCCCAGGATCACTGTCAGCTTGACCACGATGTAGACGAGATAGACGTTGCCCAGGCCCATGTAGATCAGCACGCCGGAGACCCACAGGCCCGGCATCATCAGGTAGTAGAAGAAGTTGTTGCGATACGTGATGCGGATGCTCATGTAGTGCGCGGTATGGTGCGCGCGGTGCAGCGGCCACATCAGCGGCGTGTGCGAGAGCCTGTGCCACCCGTACTGGGTCATGTCGTCGCCCACCAGCAGGATCGCAGCCATCGCCCACCACGGAAGCTCCGCCCATGCGCCGCGCTGGCCGGGCATCGCGAGCTCGCAGAGCTTTCCGGTGACCGCGAAGATGAACGGCTGCGAGAACGCGATCAGCGCGAGGAACATGAACGCCTCGAGCTTGGTGTCGTCGGCGGTCGCATGAAAGCGCTTGTGGCGCCGCGACCCGATCTCGAGCGCAGCGAAGAAAAGGATGATCGCGACCAGCACGATGTTCTGCATGGGGTTCAACGGATGTCTCCTGTGCGGCGAACATGGGTGGTGCATGGCCGGATGCTGCGCCGCCTCGGCTCCGGTGGCGGCATTCTTGAAGCAAGGCGCGATTGAGTCCAATGCATAGTTGTAGTAATGTTGATGCATTGGCTGCAACGCCTCTCCAGGGAGCCGTCGAATGGACCTCAGGCGCTGGGCTCACATCGTCGCGGTGGCAGACCGGCGCAGCTTCGCGCGTGCCGCCGAGCAGGTGCACCTGAGCCAGCCGGCACTGACGCGCAGCATCCAGGCGGCGGAAGCGGAGCTCGGAATGCGCCTGTTCGATCGGGGCACGCAACACGTCGCGCCCACGCCAGCCGGCGAATTCGTCGTCGCACGAGCCCGGCAGCTCGTGTTCAACAGCCACTGCCTGCAGCGCGACGTCGATCTCTACCGCAACCGGGGCCTGGGCGACACGGCGTTCGGCGTGGGGCCGTTCCCTGCCGCGACCTTCCTGTCACCGCTGCTCGCAGCCGTGCGTCGCGAGTTTCCCAAGGTGAACGTGCGCGTCGAGGTCAGCAACTGGGAGTTGCTGCTCAAGCGACTGCTCGAGGAGGACATCGAATTCTTTGTCGCCGACACCCGCGATCTCCCGTCCGAGCCTGCCGTGCTGGTGCGCTCGTTGCGTCGCGAGCCCGGCGGGTTCTACGTGCGCGCCGGGCATCCGCTGGCGCGGCAGAAGTCCGTCACGCTGCGGCAGCTCTGGGACCACGGTGTCGCGTCGGTGCGGGTGCCGGCGGGCGTGCGTTCCGTTCTCGGGCGCTTGCTCGGCATGGGGCCATCCGAGGAGCTTTCCATGGCTTTGGAGTGCGATGACGTCGGCGTCTTGAAGCACGTCGCGCTTGCCAGCGACGCGGCGCTGGCCGCCCCGCACGCAGCCGTCGCGCAGGAGGTGGCGGCCGGGACATTCCTCGCCTTGTCGGTGGCGGGCCTGCCAGCCCTGTTTTCAGAGATGGGAGTCGTCACCTTGAGAGGCCGTACGCCATCGCCGATGGCCGAACTGATCATCGGTCGCCTGCCGTCAGCAGGTCCGGACCGCGGGCGGCGGCTCAGTGCGCCGGGGCCGGCAGCACCGCAGGCGTCGCGAACTCGCGACCGATGACCGAGCGCGCATACAGATAGCAGTTCAGCACCCGTTCGCCGAGCGAGTCCATGTCGACACGACCGAGCGCGTCGCACGGAAAGGCACAGCCGCGTCCCTCGTTGAACAGCGACCGGAAGCGCAATTCGTAGGCAGGCGATGAAGACGATGGGGTCATGACGGATCTCCCGTGTGCTGCGGCGCGGCGGTGAAGTTCTTCTCGACCAGCGGCCACACGGTTCAATCTAGGCGCCGCACTTGTCTCGTGCGTCAACGTCGCGCGTCATCGGGAAACGATGTGTCAATCGACCGTGACAGACCATGTCGGCGAGGGTCGCGTCGATGCCCCCACTGACGCCATCTGCGTTGACGCCAACGCCATCGCGCTCGCGCCGCCGAAACTAAAGTGAAGTGTCGGCCGAGCGCGCCAGCAGCCATTCACATTCCGTTCATTAAAGCAAGGAGATGGCCATGAGTGCATTGACTCGCTTCGACCCGATCGACCGGATGTTCCCCGAGATGTTTCGCCGCCTCGGCTGGCCGACTCGCCTTGTCGGACGAGGCGCCGAGCGAGATCCGCATCGACGTCACCGAACGCGACAAGGATTACGAAGTGCGTGCCGAGATCCCCGGTGCCAAGAAGGAAGACATCCAGTTCAACGTGGACGGCAACTTCGTCTCGATCTCTGCCGAGGTCAAGAAGGACACCGAAGAGAAGTCGGGCGGCCGCGTGGTGGTGAAGGAAACCTGCTACGGCAGCGCATCGCGCGGCTTCTCGCTGGCCCATGAGATCGATACGGCCAAGGTCGTGGCCAAGCTCGAGGACGGCGTGCTGAAGCTGACGCTGCCCAAGCGCCAGAGCGGCAGCGGCAAGGCGATCGAGATCCACTGAACCGGATCGCGTCGTGAACCCCTGAGTCGGGTTGAGCCGGCGTCAGGGCCGGACGGAGTCTTCGCCGGTTCACCGCCGACGCGGCACACGAGATGCGAATCCCGACCTCCGCGCTCCGTGCGCAAGCACAGGTTGCGCTGGGAGCGGCCGCAGACGTCGCGCTGCTGTCGGTAGTGATCCGCATCCTGGCCGACAACGCCGTCACATCGTTCTGGACTCCGGCGTGGCGCGTCGGGAGGCGCCTTGCATCTCAGCTACCCTAATTTCACGGCGCGCAGCCGCAGCGCATTGCCGATCACGCTGACCGACGACAGTGCCATCGCGGCTGCTGCGACCACGGGCGACAGCAGCCATCCGAAGAACGGGTAGAGCACCCCTGCCGCCAGCGGGATTCCGGCCACGTTGTACGCGAACGAGAGGAACAGGTTCTGGCGAATGTTGCGCATCACCGCGTGCGACAGCGTGCGCGCTCGAACGATGCCCAGCAGGTCGCCCTTGAGCAGCGTGATGCCTGCGCTCTCCATCGCCACGTCGGTGCCGGTGCCCATGGCGATGCCCACCGTGGCGGCGGCCAGCGCCGGCGAATCGTTGACGCCGTCGCCCCCCATCGCCACGACGCGTCCTTCCTTCATCAAGCGCTGTACTACCGCGACCTTGTCTTCCGGAAACACCTCCGCCACGATCTCGTCGATGCCGAGCTGCCTGCCGACCGCTTCGGCCGTCGTCTTGCCGTCGCCCGTCAGCATCACGATGCGAATGCCGGCGGCCTTCAACGCCTGAAGCGCCTGCGGCGTCGTGGCCTTGATCGGGTCCGCGATGGCGACGAAGCCCGCGAGTTTGCCGTCGACGCCGACGAAGATGACGGTGGCCGCCCTGGAACGCTGTTCTTCCGCAGCCTGGTTCAACGGCGCCGCGTCGATGCCGCTCTCGGCCAGGAACTTCGCGCTGCCGGAGACCACACGCCGTCCGTCGACCATGCCGACGACGCCCTTGCCGACGGGCGAGTCGAAGTCTGTGACCACGGACAGATTCAGCGCGCCCTCCTGCGCCGCATTCACGATGGCCATGGCCAACGGATGCTCGCTGGCGCGTTCGACGCTCGCGAGCTTCTGCAGCACGTCGTCCTTGCCGAAGCCTGCGGCGGGCTCGATGTGGACCACCTTCGGGCGGCCCTCGGTCAGCGTGCCGGTCTTGTCGAGCACCAGCGTATCGACCTTCTCCATGCGCTCGAGCGCTTCGGCGTCGCGAATGAGCACGCCATGCTGTGCGCCTTTGCCGACCCCGACCATGATCGACATCGGCGTCGCCAGGCCCAGCGCACACGGGCACGCAATGATGAGGACAGCGACCGCAGTGATCAGCGCATAGCTGAACGCCGGCGACGGCCCCCAGACCAGCCAGACGACGAATGTGATGGCGGCAATCTGGATGACGGCCGGCACGAACCAGCCCGCGACCTGGTCGGCCATGCGCTGGATCGGCGCGCGGCTGCGCTGGGCCGCCGCCACCATGTGGACGATCTGAGAGAGCAAGGTATCGGCGCCTACCTTCTCGGCGCGCAGCACGAAGCCGCCAGTCTGGTTGAGCGTTCCGGCGGTCACTTTGGAGCCGACTGACTTCGCGACCGGAATCGGTTCGCCGGTCACCATCGACTCATCGACATTGCCCTTGCCTTCGGTGAGTTCGCCGTCCACCGGCACCTTTTCGCCAGGACGGACGCGCAGCAGATCGCCGACTTGAATCGCATCGACCTGCACCGTCTCGTCGTTGCCGTCGGTTCTCACCTTCACCGCTGTCTTCGGCGCCAGGCCCAGCAGCGCCTTGATCGCGCCTGACGTCTTTTCGCGCGCGCGCAACTCGAGCACCTGACCCAACAGCACCAGCACCGTGATGACTGACGCGGCCTCGAAGTAGATCGGCACCGCGCCGTCATCGAGCCTCAACGCCGACGGGAACAGCCAGGGTGCAACCGTCCCGACGACGCTATAGACCCACGCCGCACCGGTGCCCAGCGCGATCAGCGAGAACATGTTCAGGCTGCGGTTCTTCACCGACGCCACCGCACGCACGAAGAACGGCCAACCCGCCCACAGCACGACCGGCGTGCCCAGCAGCAGCTGGACCCAATTCGAGGTCTGCGGCGCGATGACGTGATGGATGTCGAAGAGGTGCCCGCCCATCTCGAGCGCAAAGACCGGAACCGTCAGCGCGGTGCCGATCCAGGAGCGCTTGGTCATGTCCCGCAGTTCGCGACTCTCGCCGGTCTCGGCCGTCGCCAGCACCGGCTCCAGCGCCATGCCGCAGATGGGGCAGTGGCCCGGGCCCATCTGGCGCACCTGCGGGTGCATCGGGCAGGTGTACTCGACCTGACTCTGGTCGCCCTTGACGACAGGCTTCGCGCTCCCCGGGGCGTTTGCGTGGCTGCTGTGGTCATGACGCCCGTGGGTTGCGCCATCCATCACCGTACCGTCGGGCATGACGTGCTGCCCATGGTGGTGCTCGTGACGTTCAGTGCTGGACGACGGCATGGCGCTCTCCTGTTCTTGCTTGAAGTGTCGACCTCCACAACGTTGGAAGGTCAAGAGCCGGGTTTCGGCCCTACTGCCGGGAAGCGAGCGCAGCGGCAGCGATCCCGATGCCCAGCATGGCGAGAAGCGCCCAGCACAGCCAGAACAGGGCTCGCTCCCACCACAGGGGCG
>Ga0207645_10001454_pt1 | contig 19356 bp, 17 predicted proteins | sample KBSM53metaG_FD_184331 | JGI IMG/M metagenome (GOLD analysis project Ga0207645, IMG submission 184331) | Miscanthus rhizosphere microbial communities from Kellogg Biological Station, Michigan, USA - KBS M5-3 metaG (SPAdes) (version 2) | ecosystem: Host-associated > Plants > Roots > Rhizosphere >...
AAGCCTTGTTTTTGCCAGAACTCATCATAATTTGGATGTGCTGCAAAATTGTTCCAGCTGGGAAGTTTATTGAAAAAATATTTCTTATTGACGTTCGAAAGCGGGCCCAATTTTAAATACCACTCATAGGTATCGTAGTTGGGAAAAGGAAACAATGTATCTGTCTTCGATGCTTCTTCCATAAACGCATACTCGAAACCGTAACTTAAGCGGAAGGCACCATTATGATGAAAGTCATCTCCGAGGAACATATCCGAAGGAGTAGCCTGTTCCGATACCGCTACCAACGCAGGGTGCGGATCAATAGCACCCATCACGGTTGTCCATCCATCGTATGATATGCCCAGCATCCCGGCTTTGCCATTGTTATCAGGTATATTTTTTAATAACCAATCAAATGTGTCGTACGTGTCTGTACTTTCATCAATAGCTTTTGGATCTTTTTTATTACGGGTAAATCGCTGCATTTCAAATTGGCCTTCAGAAAGATAACGGCCACGGATATCCTGGTAAACGAAGACGTACCCATCAGTCGCCATATCTTTTACATAACCATTTTTTTCAGGACTCGGATAGTCATTTACGCCATAGGGAGTTCTCTCTAATAGAAAGGGGAGTGCCCCGGTTTTATTTTTAGGAATAAAAATTACGGTATGCAATTTTATACCATCACGCATGGTGATCATTACTTCCTGGCGATTGTATTGATCATCGTTGTTTGCCTGGGCAATACCATGATGAGATAAGAAGGATAAATTTAAAAACGAAACAAGAAGGAAAGCTGATTTCATACCGGCATATTGAGAAATTGAAAAAGAATTGAGTGACTGAATATAAGAAAAACCGGGGAAAACGATCATTAAAGCCCTGCTACAGATACGTTATTCCCTGCACTGAGTATCGGGAAATAAAATTCATCTCAATAGCTGAAACACTTAACTTTAGCAACTATCCACTGACTATTCAATTAATTCTATTACCGGTTCAAAAAACTGCAGCTTTTGCTGTATTGAAATTTAAATCACATGCAGGTATCAGCCACCAATACTTCTGAAAGGCTTTTTTCTCTCGATGCACTTCGGGGTTTTGATATGTTCTGGATCATGGGAGCCGAAGAAATTTTTCATGCCTTGTACAAAGCCACGGGCTCGCCATTCTGGGGCGTGTTTTCCAGGGAGTTGACGCACCCCGACTGGAATGGTTTTCATTTTTATGATTTGATCTTTCCGTTGTTTCTGTTTATTGCCGGCGTTGCAACACCTTACTCTGTAGGTCGCGAGCTGGAAAAGGGAAAGACGAGACAACAGGTATTGTGGCGTGTAGTAAGAAGGGGGCTGATACTTGTTTTACTCGGTATTATTGCCAATAACGGGCTGCAGATAAAACCAATCTCTGAAATGCGTTTTGGCAGTGTGCTTGGACGTATTGGTCTCGCGTACTTATTTGCAAACGTTATTTATATCTATACAAAAGAGAAAGTACAGATCATTTGCTTTTTTGTCATCCTTATCGGGTATTGGCTTTTGTTGAAATTTACCGCGGCGCCGGGTTTTGCACCGGGCGATTTAACCATGCCGGGAAATATTGTGTCTTACATGGACCGGTCGATTTTACCGGGAAGATTATATCTCCGCATTCACGATCCGGAAGGGATTATGAGTACAATACCGGCGATCAGTACCGGGCTGCTGGGAATCATGACAGGTAATTTTTTGAAGAAGAATCCAATGGAACCGACAAAAAAAACCATGTGGATGGCCGTTACAGGTTTTGTGTTTATCGGCCTTGCTCATTTGTGGGACTTCGATTTTCCGATTAATAAAAACTTATGGACAAGTTCCTTTGTTTTGAATGTTGGCGGGTACAGCCTGATACTGCTGGCTGTCTTTTATTTCATTATTGATATAAAAGGCTACAAAAATTGGGCATTCTTTTTTAAAGTCATTGGTATGAACTCCATACTCATTTACATGTCGGAGCATTTTGTTAACTGGGGTTATACTACCGATATGCTTTTCCGCTGGCTTGGACAGTTGGTCGGTAATCCTTACAATATTGTTGTGATGGCAATATGTTTTGTGCTGGTAAAATGGTATTTCCTGTATTTTTTATATAAGAAAAAAGTTTTCCTTCGGGTGTAGTTGAGGTTGAAAGTTAAAAGTTGAATGATGATCGTGACGGCCCTGCAATGAAATTAATGCAGGATAGATGGTAAAGTAATTTAGTAAGCGGAAATAAAAAATAAATCATGGTATTCGTCATGATTTATTTTTTTTATTGGGCAATATCATTGTGCAACGTAAACGAAAAGCAGGTTGTCAGTAATCTCTATCAGTATCGGGCTTATAAATTGTTAAAGCCTTTAACTATTAAACCTTTGATTGATTCTTCATAGGGCGGCTATCAGCAAAAGGCGACGTGTGAAGTGAGAGCCGGCGCGTAAGGACAGAGAAGAATGAGGCCGGGTGTTTAACCCGGCCTTTATTAATTTACCACGGCGATGGCCATACCATCATGTTCTTTTGTACCGACTGTTTGTATAATGGTTGCGGTTACTGCGTTGTTCCCGGCTAATGCTGCATTGAATCGTTTGGCACCTTCCGCCATTTCATCCGTTTTATCAAGAAGTACCTTGCCATCTCTTATTACATTGTCGGCTATAATCAGCGTACCTGGCCTTGCGAGTTTTAATGATAATTCAAAGTATTCTTTATACGGTGGTTTATCGGCATCAATAAAAATCATATCAAAAGGCCCGGCATCTTCCTTTATTAATTGCTGCAGCGAATCCATTGCTTTTCCCAGTCTTATATCAACAATATCACTGAGACCGGCAGCCGAAATATTGCGTTTGGCAACTTCTGCATGATGCGGATCCAGTTCAAGCGAAATAAGCTTTCCACTCTTAGGTAACGCTCTTGCCATCCAAATCGTACTGTATCCTGCGAGTGTTCCGATCTCGAGAATTTTTTTTGCATTGCAGAGCCTGGCGAGCACCTGCAAAAATTTTCCCTGGTTTGCCGACACACTGATCTGCGGGATGTTTTCATCCTTGATTGATTTTACCGTTTTACGCAGTGCTTCATCTTCGTCGCCAAAAAGACCACTTACATAATCGTCTACAGATTCAAAAATTGATTTTGCCATGATATGAACGTTATATTGAATGGTTATTGTTGTGCCCAGTAGTCGAGAACAGTGACTTTATCCAATCCCGGTTTATTCAAGGCTACAAACTCTTTATGAGCCGGGTGAACAAGATAATCGTCCCGTTCTTTTTCGCTGGAAAAAGTAAGAAAAAAACAATGCGTCAATTGCTGGTTTAATTTTTCAGGGCTGTTATTGGTTCCCCATTCGAATGCTTTAATGAAATTTATTTTTGAAGGCAGCAACCGGAAGGCCTCAACTACTCTTTTGATATCCGCGCTGTCTGTGCCTTCTTTCCATCCAAACATCACTACGTGCCGCAGTGTTTTATGACCAGGTGCCTGTGCTTGTACCATACTTAAACAAATAATTAAAGCTAATAAAAGGAGTGAAATTTTTTTCATACAGATTTATTTCAGGTAAATATAACGGTTCAATACGGATAAAAAATAAAGCCACTAATTGTTAGTTAGTGGCCCTCCGCCAGGCGGAGCAGATTATTTTTGGAGAAAGCCCGGTTACGCGATAATAACCGAAGGCGTCCATGATTTATCTGTAAATTGCATGAATACCTCCTTTTCTTTGGTGAACCATAAATTTACAGCAAAAACGGTTTCATTGTGTTAAAATAGTTATAAACAACGGTTGATATTTTTTACGTGTTTAGTTTAATTTAATCATCATCATCTTTCTTTTCAGTTTGTTTCACAAATGCTGCTCTTCTTGGCGCAGGGACGATGGCGTTTTCACCTTTAACAGCTTTCCATATTACTTCTGTAAACTCCCTGTCAGGAATACGGTCTTCTTTGGTGAAATCAAATTTTTCACTTTTACGCTGCCATGCATTTTCAACTTTGTTTTTTTCATTGATATCCCATTGCAATGGTTTTGCTGAATACCCGTTAAGATCAGGCGATGATTGAAAACATCTCCACATAGGTGTTGCAGATGCATCGTATTGGCTCATGGGGGGAATGCCAAGTATCAGTTCAATTGTTCGCAACATAGATGTCGTGGAGTACATCGTATGATCTATAAAATTTCTTTTCACATAGGCGCCGGCGATATAGGCAGTACTCCTGTGTGCATCGATATGATCGGGGCCATCCTGCGCATCATCTTCCAATACAAAGACAACACTTTCTTTCCATACCGGGCTTTTGCTCAGGTATTCTACAAACATACCCACAGCAAGATCATTATCTGCACAATGCGCAAACGGCGTCGGTCTTCCTTTACTCAACCCCTCTGTGTGATCGTTAATAATGCGGAGTGTACTTAATTGTGGTAAGGCATTCGCAGCAACCAATGAATCGAAATCTCTTTTCCATTGTCCCACCCGTGTTGTATCCCGTATCGTTTGATCCCAACTGGTATAATACGGGCAAAAATGATTTTTCAATACAGGAATATTCGGTTTGTAATCATCTGCAAATTCACCATAGGTTCTAAAACTAACGCCGGCTCTTGCACAATGATCCCAGATAAAACCGCCCTTATTGTTTGCTATTTCACGATTTCCTTCTGCATCGTATGAACCGCCACGACCACCATAACTCGTTGGCCAGGTTTTTTCGAGATAATCATTGGCATACCCGCCCATACTCCAGTTATGTCCGTCGGCACTTACTTCTGCATCTACATAAAAATTATCCAGCAACACAAACTCTTTGGCAAGTGCATGCAGATTAGGCGTAATTTTTTCTCCGAATAATAAAAGACTGGTGTCTCCATTTCCACCTACAACATCGCTCAACACCTGGTCGTATGTCCTGTTTTCTTTAATAATATAAAATACATGCTTGATAGGGGAAGGATCCCCGATTTTTGTCGGTATCGGATTGCCTGCTTCACCCTGCGACTGCAATTCTTTGTCTTTATTATAGGGAGTGTTATCGTATACCTGTTTTGAATAAACGCTCAATTGTTTTGCAGTGGGCGGCGTTACAATACTCAATGTTCCTTTAAATAATCCGCCGATATATTCATTGTCGTTTACCTTGCGTTTACTTCCCTGGTGATAAGATATTGTAGTATCACCATCGTATGGTCCCGGGGCATTCGCATTGGGTAAAGAAGTATAACCCTTACCGTTAGCAACGAATACTTTGTTGCTTACTACCCGTACGCAAGTTGGATACCAGCCAACAGGAATGAAACCTTTTGATTTGCTGGCGCCAGGTTTTGTTACATCAAACACAGCGAGACAATTATTATCAGCATTGGCGATATAAAGCGTTTTTTCATCCGCACTCAGGGCAACGCTGTTTGTTGTAGAGCCGGGTACAGAATTCGGGTATAAAGCTGCATTGAGCGTTTCAAGCAGTTTTCTTTTTTTTATATCAATAACAGAAACACTGTTATCATTTGCATTGGCCACAAAAAGGTACTGGCCGTTCCGCGACAGGCTCATGTCATTCGGATTATCACCGACCGGAATGCTTTCAGTAAACTTTCTTGTTGTGGTATTGAATATCGCGATCCTGTCAGCACCCCATACAGAAATATACAGTTCCTTTTTATCCGTAGATAATAAAGCAGTATAACATTCAGCACCTATTGAATCCTTTTGAATAATCGATTTACTTTTCAGATCAATGATATAAAGGCTATTGTTTTCCTTTGTCACCACATAAAGCAGGTTTCTGCTGTCGTCGATATCCAAACCGGCAGGTGAAATCTTGACCGGCCATTTATCCCCTAAAATGATACTGTCCTTGAGCAGCAATTTGCTATTTATAATTGCATACTTTAAAATACGATTATCATTACCGCCTGATGCATAAAGAAATTTTTCATCGGCGCTGAACTTGAGACCCAGCCAGCTTTTAGGTATCTCCACTGTACTTAAAACTTTATGATTTATTGCATCAATCAATTGAATGGACTGTGTACTCTGGCCATTGTTTGTAACAGCGAGGTATTTCTTTTTGGATGAAACGGCGATATTCAGCGGCAGATCGCCCAGTGGCAGACTTTTACCGGCCGGTGTGAGGCTCCATCCATTAGGAAGATGAATTTGTTTGCCCTGTGAAAAAGAAAGAATAAAAACAAATTGCAAACAAATAAGCACGTGTATTTTTTTCATTGCAAAAATTTCAGACTGTTAAATTAGGACATTCTGAAAATTTAATTTCTGGTAAAGGATAAATTAATAATTAACTTTCTTGTTTAATAGCATGTTATGGATAATGCAAAAGATCTCAGGCTGGCCGTTTTGATAGACGCGGACAATATTCCACACCGGCTTATTGGCGGCATATTGGAAGAAATAGCAAAGTATGGCGTCCCCACATTTAAACGTATTTATGGTGATTGGACAAAGCCACATGTATCCAACTGGAAAGGTGTTTTATTAGACCATGCGATAACGCCGGTACAACAGTATAGTTATACTACGGGTAAAAATTCGACCGACTCGGCGATGATCATAGATGCGATGGACATTTTATATACCGGGCGTGTGGATGGTTTTTGTTTGGTGAGCAGCGACAGCGATTTTACAAGATTAGCAACCAGGTTACGCGAAGCCGGCATGAAAGTGTTTGGTATGGGCGAACAAAAAACACCCAGCGCATTTCGTGCGTCCTGCGATAAATTTATTTATATAGAAATATTGAGTAAAGAAGAGGAAGAGGTTTCTCCGAAAGAAATAAAAAGGGAAGAGGCGCCGAAAAAAGAAAAAGTTATCCGTAAACCAGATGCCAGTTTGATAAAGCTGCTTACAACAAGTGTGAATGATATTGCCGATGAAAACGGTTGGGCCTTTCTGGGCGAATTGGGAAATCTTTTATTAAAAAAGCGCCCTGACTTTGATGCACGCAATTATGGTTTTGAGAAATTATTGCCACTGATACGCAGCTTACGCAATTTTGAAATTGATGAACGGGAAACGACGAGGAAGAATATCAAACTCGTTTATATACGGGCGAAGAGAAGATAATTTCTGTTCATAAATGCTCATCTCTTCGTTCTTTCCTCCATATTCAAATCACTATCAAACGGGCTTTTTGTAAAAGGATAAATCATTTGCTTAAGATATCCTTTCGGATAATGTGCTTCATGTAGACCTGTTCCTTCCGGCCAAACGTTTCCCGGTAAATAATAAGTGCCAAACAACCTGTCAATAAACGGAAAAATGGTGGCGAAGTTTTTACCGTAGTACTTTGGATCTTCGCAATGATGCCAGTGATGATATTGAGGTGTAGCGATAATGTATTTCAGAAAACCGAAATTGATTCTTGTATTCGCATGGATCAGCACGGCATGTATCGCCATAAAAACGATGTACGTATTGAAAGTAATTTCTGAAAAGCCAAACACGTATAATGGAATAAATGCCATTGCCCTTGTAACGAATATATCTACAAAATGAGTGCGGGATCCTGCCAGCCAATCCATGTTTTTTGTGGAATGATGTACCGAATGAAACCGCCAGAGATAATGATGACTGTGAAAAAAACGGTGCGCCCAATACTGAAAAAAGTCAGTAACAAAAAATGCGAATAACAATTCAATAACAAAAGGCAGGTTTTGCACCCATTGATGCAAACCGGAAAGCCCCATCCATCCGAAAAATAATTTAGCGGGCTGTTGTGTAATTGCACCGAAGAATTGTATGAACAAATGACTCACGACAAAGTAAACAAGGTCGGTCCGCCATTCTTCGTGAAACTTAGTTTGTTTACTGTTTTTGGGAAATACCATTTCTATCGGCACAAAAATGACAGCCATAAGCAATAAGTCGAGCAGTAGCCAATCAAGACCAAGATGCCAGTTTGTTTTTTCTACCGAACGTCCCTGTACCCGGAATCCTCCAATGAAAATCGTAACCGTGCAAATGACCAGGCCGATCAATGCCCATTTCTTTTGTTTACTGAGCATAAAACTTAAAAGCGCAAAGAAGAACGAAGCAATGATCGTTGCGGTAAGCAACATCATCATTGACTCGCCGGTATATACTTCCCGAAACTCCGGCGAGGTAAGCCATTCGGGAAATTTGAAGCAAAACACGGCGAAGAAAGAAAGCAGGCTGAGAAAGATGGAGACATAGCCACTGATTTTACCTTCTCCGAATTTGAGGCGACCCTGGGGCATAGGCAAGTTTTGCTTCAAATATAATGGGTATGTTCATAAGCAGCTGCATGAATTTGCCAACGGAACAAATTAATTCACGACCGGAGTGGATGTCAATGAGCCTGATTAAGCTTTATCTTTAATAATCATCATAAAAAGCCACGTATGAATATTCGTCATTTTTTTTATCTGCCGGCAATACTTGTTTCTGCGTCCGTATTTGCCCAGGGTAGCGACACAGTTATTAACTCTGTCGTTTTCGGTGGCAATATCAAGGGGTTTGATAAAACCTGGAAGAACCCCGATGGCAGTTTTACGAACTGGTATCAATATAATGACCGTGGAAGAGGAGACAGCCTGATTACGGTGTATAGAGAAGATGATGAAGGCTATCCGACATTAATTTCTGTGTGGGGTAAAGATTATTTTAAAAATGATGTGCAGGAAAATTTTTCATGGCAAAACGGAATAGCCAAATGGAAGAATGTTGCGGAAAATGAAGAACAGAAGGTAACAGGAAAGAAATTTTACGCAGCGTTGAAAAGTGGCAGCGGCGGAAACATCATTAAAGCATTAAAAAAACATAATAATAAAATAGAGTTATTGCCATTTGGCGAAGTCAACCTGCAGGTATTGCAACCAGTTTCGATCGGAGAATCTGCCGCAATGAAAAAATTGTGGCTTTGCAGCCTGTCCGGATTTGGTCTCACACCAACTTATTCATGGGTAGATGAGCGCGATGAATTTTTTGCCTCCGTGAGTGAATGGGCCAGTACCATTCGCAAAGGGTATGAAAAATATGCTGATACATTGTTTTCGGTTCAGCGAAAGGTACAGGATGCATTTTATACGAAACTGGCCAAAGAGATCCCTGAAAAAATCGCCGGCACAGTGCTGATTAAAAATGTAAACCTCTTTGATTCGGAAAACGGAAAACTTTTGCCGCATCGAAATATCCTGATCAAAAATGGAATAATAAGCAGTATCGGTACCGGTGAAAATTTAACTGTAAAAGCAGATAGGGTAATTGATGGTTCCGGGAAAACGGTGTTGCCTGGTTTATGGGATATGCATGTTCACTATGCAGATGAAACGGATGGCATTTTGCATATGGCCGCCGGCGTTATACATGTACGCGACATGGGCAATGGCCCCGGGCTTCTTACAAGAATTGAAAAAATAAAGAAGGGTGAATTAATTGGTCCGAATATAGAAATTATGAGTGGCTTTATTGATGGAGCTGGTCCGCTGGCTGCTCCAACCGGCGCATTGATTAATTCTGTGGATGAAGGAAAAAAGGCAATTGCTGATTATGCTGCAAAAGGATATCAGCAAATAAAACTGTACAGTTCTATAAAGCCGGAATGGGTAAAGCCATTGGTAGACGAGGCACATAAATATAAGATGCGTGTGTGTGGCCACATACCGGCATTCATGACTGCATCGCAGGCAGTCAATGCAGGATACAACGAAGTAACACACCTGAATATGCTGGCACTGAATTTTTTTGGTGATACGGTAGATACGCGTTCTCCTTTGCGGTTTTCTTTGCCGGCGCAGAAAGCTGCGACGCTGGACATCAACGGCAAAGCAATGAAAGATTTTATCCAATTATTGAAAAATAAAAACACTGTTGTTGATCCCACGATCGGCGTCTTCGAAGGTTTGTTTACCGCAAGAGATGGAGTGATTGCCGAATCGTTTAAGACGATCGTGAACAGATTTCCCGTCACTTTTCAACGACAGATCCGTGCAGGTGGCGGCGGATTGCCTGTTCCCGGTGGTATGAATGATACGTACATCGCATCATTCAATACTTTTTTGAAAATAACAAAGCTGCTTTATGATAATAATATCCGGATTGTGTCGGGCACCGATGGTTTTGCAGGTTTTGATCTGCATCGCGAACTCGAGTTGTATGTAAAGGCGGGAATACCGGCTGCAAAAGTTTTACAGATCGCCACATCCGGCTGCGCATCAGTTGCCGGTAAATCGAATGAATGGGGAATAATAAAACCGGGGCGCAAAGCAGATTTGGTATTGATTGAAGGTAACCCGCTAGACAATATCAGTGATATCCGCAATACGGTTTTAGTGATCCGTAAAAATGATTTGTATGATGTTGCAAAACTTTATGGCGCACTATCTATAAAGCCCTATACAGACAAATAACTAAATCGTGCTTTATTTATTCGCAAAGTTTTAAAGTCTGTGCGTTTTTGGTAGTCATTCGTATCATATTCACCTTACCGGCCTTGTTATAATAAAGGATTACCAAACCATACGCAGTTTCAAATGCTTCCCATGTGTCGTCTTTCATCATAGGGCGGCCAAGATATTTGAAAACACCTTTGCGCAGAGTAGTAAATAAAGGCATACTCATACGACCCTTAAACTTGTCTTTTATTTCAATGTAATCCCTGTCTGTATAAAAACATACATCACGGTCTTTAAAGAAAACAGTACCACCGCAACCAGAAGCGCCTTCAGCATCACTGCTGGTAAAGCAGGGCATCTTTTCCTTGATCATGCCCATCGTATAATCCGGGCGCATTGTATTTACAGTACCGCTTAATATATCTGCATAAAACTCGTCGCACTTGGGTTTTACTTTCAATTGCGCATTTAATAATAGGGTGCTGCCAAGTAAGAGGATAGATAAAGCAAGGTTTTTCATGTGTAATAATTTAATAAAAGATGCAATTTTCATTCTTATATATGCAAATTCCTTGCTAGAAGGCAGTTCAATGGAATAATCCTTGTTCAACGCCCGCCCGGAACGGAGATTCCGCAATTAATTGCCGGGGTTATTCCGGAAAACTGCGGTATTGTAAAACTTGCAAAAGTCATAAAAGAGATAAGAGGTCTTGAATATCGAAGCGGTGAAGGGACGACCCTATTTTGCTGGCAATACAATAAGCTACCACCTACCTATACTGTATAAGCGAAAAACAAGTTCGTTGCCGCCGGCCAAAAGCTATTTTAATAAAAAGTTAAAGCAGGCACAGGAATTTGAATTATACAATAAAAGAGAAGCTTCGTACATTATTTATACAATCCCCCCTCAATTAAAGTAAACCAGCCAGAATGCGAAAAACAATTGTCTGGGTAGCCATTGTCGCTATCCTGCTTATCTGTATTCATTATCTTTTTCTCAGCCGCAAGGCGCCAAAAGAAACTTACCCCGACGATACTTTTCTCGATACGCTAAAAGAAAAAAGAGCGGTGGTCATTGTTGCTCATGATGATGATGGCATTGGTATCGCCGGCACGGTAAGCCAGCTTTGTACATCGGGTTGGAATGTGAAGGAGCTATGTTTTTATAATACGGATACAGACGCTGCAAAAATTGCACGCATTCAGCAAAGGCAGGAAGATGTATCCACGGTAAAACAAATTGAGGGCCTGGCTGATTTTGTATATTTCAATATTCCGTTCAGAAAAGTGACGAATCTATCCGGACCGGAATATATGCCGCTTACAAAAGAGGAGTTCGAAAAGCAATATGATACGGATACGCTGCGGTATTATATCCGCAGGTTTATCGATGACAACAAACCTGCCGTCATTTTTTCGATGGATAACAATATTGGTGGCTGTGGTCATCCGGATCATGTGATCGTGAGCAAACTTGTTTTGGATGAATGTTCTAGGCGGTACAGGGACAGTACCTTTCCTGTTCAATATATTTATCAATTCGTGTACTCACCGTCAATGGCTGATCATATTCTGGGTGATTTACCGGTTTATAAAGCAGCGCTGTCGGTATATGGAAAAACAATGCCCTTACCGGATGTGCAGGTAAACATCGCGTCCGCAGCGGTACAAAAGAAATCTGTAATGAAAGCGTATACAACCGAACAGAATTGCATCCGAAAAATGTGGCCATACTATAATTATTACCCGGCCTTCGTTTATTTCGATTTATTCAACCGGGAGTTTTTTAAAATCATTAAACTAAAATAACAGGACGGTTTCCTTCATACAAAAACGGGACGATTATTTACGGAGAAGAACATGCGGGGCAACTGCATGTTTTTTGTTTTTAAAATGTTTACAGATCGATAAATGTATATTTTAAAAATTCCCGCATTAGTTTTGATTTCTGTAAGCAAATCATTTTTCCATGAGAAAGAAGATCGTCTTTCGCATTGTTCTGGCCGTTATGCTGTTCACCGCGATTTTTATGATATGGCTTATCCTTAATGTTTTTCCTGTCATCAGTGGGTATGGAGCGAAAAATTTATGTTCGGCAGTTTATCTGCAGCATCGAACCGTGGATGATGTCGTAAAAGAAGATCTTGGCGATTTTCCTATTTCACTGGGATCATACACGGTGAACAGGAAAGATTCTTCGGTGACGGCTTCTGTATGGGGATTTGCAAAACGAAAGGCAATCTATCGTAAAGGGGCAGGTGCAACATTAGTCAACGATTACCCGGAAGAAAAAATCAGATCCCGGCAATTTATCTTGCCGGCATTACCACAAATAAACCTGGATACTGTTCCCTGGCCATTTGGTAATAGGTTGCCGGATACAATTCCGGCTGGTATAGATATTAATAAACTCAATGCGGCGGTTGACAGCGGTTTTGCCCAAACAAGTCATGGCAAACCCGCTTATACAAGAGCTGTCCTGGTTGTTTATAACGGGCAATTAATTGCCGAACGCTATGCTGACGGGTTTGATCAAAATACAATGCAGCTGGGATGGTCCATGGCAAAAAGTTTTACCGGAGCATTGACAGGTGTTTTGGTAAATCAGGGAAAACTAAATCCGGATGCAATTGCGCCTGTTCCCGAATGGAAGAATACAGATAAAGAAAAAATAACAGTAAAGCAATTGCTGCAGCAAACTACCGGTCTTGACTATACTGAAATTTATTCCAAACCAAGCGAAGCCACGACAATGTTATTTGAAAAAGGGGATATGGCGGCTTATGCGGCGAGTCTGCCTTTAAAATATGAACCGGGTACCGTTTGGAATTATTCAGGGGGCAACAGTAATATACTCAGCCGCATTATCCGGCAAACAGTTGGTGAAGCTGAATACAAAACATTCCCCTATTCTTCCCTGTTTTACAAAATTGGTATGTTTCATACTATCCTGGAACCTGATGCTTCGGGTACATTTGTAGGATCTTCTTATGTGTATGCGACGCCAAGAGATTTTGCAAGATTCGGGCTTTTGTTTTACAACAATGGAAGTTGTAATGGTGAACAAATACTACCCGGCAATTGGGTGAGCGAGACAACAAAGCCTTCTTCTGCTGATAAAAAGAAACATTATGGGTACCAGTTTTGGCTGAATGGATTGAATAAAGATGGTACAGCAAAACTTCAATACCCGGATGCGCCAACTGATACCTATTATGCGGATGGATACGGGGGACAGGATATTTATATCATACCGTCAAAGAAATTAGTGATCGTGCGTTTGGGACTGCATGTTATTGATGAAAATAAACTTCTGCGCGAAATTATAGCGGCAATTAAATAGCGTTGTGGTTTTACATTTGTAAAAAATGTAAAAGCGATTATGATGAACCTTGAATTAATAGCTGATAAAATTGAGCTCACTGAACTTGCCAATAAGCTGTACATGTACTGCGATTTACAAAAATGGCAGAAGATGCTCGACGAAGTATTTACCGAAAAAATAAATTTTGATGTGAGCAATGCCGGCGGTGGCGCAGCTTCGGTTATGTATGCAAAAGATGTGTGTGAATTATGGCGGCAGGGATTTACCGGCCTCGATGCAGTACATCACCAGGCGGGACATTATTTGATAACAGTAAATAATAACGATGCTGATATTTACGCGTATGCAGTGGCGACGCATTTCAAAAAGCAGGCGAAAAAAGGAAATACCAGGACTTTTGTTGGCAGTTACGATTTAAAAGCAATAAGAACCGGTAGCGGCTGGCGTCTTACACAATTTAAATACAACCTGAAATATCTTGAAGGTAATGCCACCATGGAATAGGCAAGGCAATTCGGGTTTGACACATTTGACTTGCCTGGCTGATCTGCCTTTTCACATCCGGCTGCGCACACGGCTCAGCGTTTCCAATGTCATGCCAAGGTAAGAAGCAATATATTTCAGCGATACACGATTAACTAGCTGGGCCCTTGTTTCTATAAAGCGTCTGTATTTTTTTTCGGCGGAGGGTATGCGGCTGATATACGCTCTTTCCTCAGCCTCGCGATAATTCTTTTCAAGAATTTTTCTGCCAATAATATTGGCTTCCACGTATGTATCGTAAAGATGTTCAACCAGTTTATAGGGTATGCTGATAAGATGACAATCTTCAATGGCCTGCAGGTATTCATCAGAGGGGACATGAAGGCCAAGACTGCGTATTGAGCCAACTATTTCATTCTCTTCATTAATCCAGGTTGTTATTTCTTTTCCGCTTTCCTTGATAAAGGCCCTCATCACACCTTTCATGATCAGGTAGATAACGTCGCCGGTATGCCCCGGTTTCAGCAGGAATTTCCCTTTTTGTATAAAAGCCGGAAAGGTTTCCTTATCAATCAGCTCAACCGCCTCCTGCGGAATAGGGTGTATTGCATTGAAAAAGATGGAAACTGGTGAATGTCCATTTGTTGTGGTCCATTTATCAGTTTTTCCTGGCGTGATACTGGTCATGTTGGTGATAAAAGTCGTTATTCTTCCGAAATTATTGTATTTGTGATAAAATCGGAAGCGGTTTGAGGTTAATGTGTGAAAAAATCCGGGTAAACTTTATTGCATTGATTTAAATTTAATTTTCAATCGCCTATGTATGAAAAGAAGAACCTTTGTTGCCAACTCGCTCGCGGCTATGGCAGCGGTTAGCCTGCACCGTGTGCCCTTCATCGACAGCAGGAAAGGTACAGTTAATAAGTTACCTTACTGGAAAGGATTCAACCTGCTGGACTATTTCAGCCCAAACCCATCTGATAGCTACAACAAAACGACAGAAGATCATTTTAAATGGATGAGTGACTGGGGCTTTAATTTTGTTCGTTTGCCCATTGCATATCCCAGCTATCTTAAAATTGATCGAACAAAAGATATTACACCGGATCAGGTCTATAGTATTGACGAAAGCCAGGTGGACAAAATAGCGAACATCGTTGCTCTTGCCAATAAATATAAAATTCATGCAAGTGTCAACCTGCATCGTGCGCCGGGCTATTGCATTAATGCCGGGTTCCACGAACCATTCAATTTATGGAAAGATGATGCCGCACAACAGGCCTTTTATTTTCACTGGAACATGTGGGCAAAGCGATTTAAAAGCTTGTCCGCAGAACAGGTAAGCTTCGATCTTGTGAATGAGCCCAGCATGCGGGAAGATATGAACGATCAGCATTCAAAGTCCGGACCTGTTCCCGGTGAAGTATATCGCAAAGTAGCAAAGGCAGCAGCGGAAGCTATCCGCAAAGAAAACCCTTCGCATCTGGTTATTGCAGATGGTAATAATGTTGGTAATACAGTGATACAGGAAATTACCGACCTGGATATTGCACAAAGTTGCCGGGGTTATAACCCGGGAGCGATTTCACATTATAAAGCGCCATGGGCCAATAAAGATCCCGAACACATGCCCGTACCGACATGGCCCGGGCAGATCGGCGAAAGAAATTACAGCAGGCAGCTACTGGAAGATTATTATAAACCCTGGGGTGAGTTAGTGAATAAAGGTGTTGGCGTGCATTGTGGTGAATGCGGCTGCTGGAATAAAACACCACATGCTGTTTTTCTTGCCTGGTTCGGCGATGTGATTGATATCCTTTCTAAATATAAAATTGGTTTTGCGCTTTGGAATTTTATTGGCGATTTTGGTATCATTAATTCCGGGCGTACGGATGTTGCATACGAAGATTGGCATGGTTATAAACTCGACAAAAAACTGCTCCAGCTTATCCAAAAATATTAACCATAGGAGGCAACAGCATTTTCTCTTTTTCTTCTTTCGCTTTGCGTTATATAAACATCTGTTGTAGTTATTAAATCATGCTGTTATTTCCCGGCATAGTATTTATATAATTTTGCATTACCCATATGCAACTCATTGAATTTACAGACCGGGGATTATACTGCAGGACCGGGAACTTCTACATTGATCCCTGGAAGCCTGTCGATAAGGCTATTATAACGCATGCTCACAGCGATCATGCACGCTTTGGCAGCACTTCTTATTTGTGTCATACGCATACAGGTCCGTTACTTAAACTTCGATTGGGCGATATCACTGTTCAATCTGTAGAATGGAACGAAAAGGTTTCAATGAATAATGTTACTGTATCTCTTCATCCTGCGGGTCATATTATCGGTTCATCGCAGGTGCGTGTGGAGTATAACGGTGAAGTATGGGTGATAAGCGGCGACTACAAAACAGAGAATGATGGCATCAGCGGAATGTTTGAACCTGTCAATTGCAACACGTTTATTTCCGAATCTACATTTGGATTGCCGATCTACAACTGGAAACCGCAAACCGAAATCTTTGAAAACATGCAGCAATGGATAAAAGCCAACCAGCAATCAGGCAAAGCATCCGTTATCATTGCCTATAGTCTTGGCAAGGCGCAACGTGTGTTGAAATGCGCAGCAGCCGTAACAGACAAACTATTTGCACACGGCGCTATCTGGAATGTGCACCAGGCTTTAGTTAATGCAGGATGGGATTTACCAAAGATAGAAAGAGTAACACCGGAAATGCCAAAGGATAAATTCAAACAGGCAGTAATTATTGCGCCACCAAGCGCTGATGGTACATCGTGGATGAAAAAATTTTCACCGTACAGTACAGGTATATGCAGCGGCTGGATGCAGGTAAGAGGAAATGTTCGCCGGCGTAATGCAGATGCCGGCTTTGCATTAAGTGATCATGCAGACTGGAACGGCTTATTATCTGCTGTTAAAGCGACCGGTGCAGAAAAAGTTTTTGTAACACATGGATTCCAGGCGGCGTTCAGCCGTTACCTCAATGAAATTGGAATAGAAGCAGCAGAAGTAAAAACAGAATTCGGTGGTGAAGAAGAGGAACAGGAAAAACCTTCAACGAACGAAGAACAGGATAAAGAAATAAATACAGCGGACGATAACGAATGAAAGCATTTGCAGAATTGATAGTGGAACTGGGCACCAGTACAAAGACCAACGAAAAGCTGGATGCATTATCGCATTACTTTGACAGTGCCGACGATGCCGATAAGGTTTGGGTGATTGCGTTGTTCAGTGGCCGCCGGCCGAAACGTGTGATCAGTTCTTCTTTTTTGCAGCTATGGTGTATGGAAACAGCTAACTTACCGGCATGGTTATTCGAAGAGTGTTATCATACGGTAGGCGACCTTGGGGAGACGATAGCATTGCTTTTGCCTCCGCCACAGCAGCAATTATCCAATACATCTCTTTCGCTCATTATTAATAAACTGGTTGAAATTGAAAAACAGGAAGAAGCTGCAAAAAAAGAATTTATTGTAAACACGTGGATGCAGATGGATAAAGATGAACGCTTTGTCTTTAATAAACTGCTGACCGGCAACTTCAGGATCGGCGTATCGCAAAAAACAATCGTGAATGCGTTGTCGAAAACGGTGAAGCTTGAACCCAGTGTTATTGCTCATCGCATCAGTGGTAACTGGGACCCGGCAGCAACTTCTTTTGCAGATTTATTGGGTGAGCAACAGCAAAGCATTGATTATTCAAAGCCTTACCCGTTTTATCTCGCTTATGCATTGCAGGAAGATGTGAGTTTGCTGGGTGATGAAGCAGACTGGCAGGCCGAATGGAAATGGGATGGTATCCGCGGGCAACTGATAAAGCGTAACGGTGAAATATTTGTATGGAGCAGGGGAGAAGAATTGATGACAGAAAAATTTCCGGAATACCATGCCATGAAAGAATTATTACCGGAAGGTTTGGTGCTTGATGGTGAAATAATTCCGAGTATTGAAAGTAAACCGTTGCCTTTTGCTTTATTACAAACACGTATTGGCCGCAAGAATATTACAAAGAAGAACCTGCAGGAAGCTCCGATCACTTTCTTCTCTTATGATTTGCTGGAATATAACGGGGATGACTATCGCGAACAGCCTCTTTATAAACGAAGAGAATTGCTGGAGCAAATAGTTACATCTATGAATCACCCGGCATTGCTGTTATCACCGGTAATAAATTTTTCATCGTGGGAGCAGTTAGCACATATCCGCAACAGTTCAAGAGATATGGGAGCAGAAGGCATCATGCTGAAAAGAAAGAATTCTACATACCAGGTTGGCAGAAAAGTGGGGGATTGGTGGAAATGGAAAATTGATCCGCTGGTAATTGATGCAGTGATGATCTATGCACAAAAAGGACATGGCCGGCGGAGTAACTTATATACTGATTATACATTTGCAGTGAAAGATGGTGATAAGCTTGTATCATTTGCCAAAGCCTATTCGGGGTTGACGGATAAAGAATTTGCGGAGGTGGATTCTTTTGTAAAAAGAAACTCCATTGAAAAATTCGGACCGGTGCGGACAGTAAAGCCGGAGCTCGTTTTTGAAATTGCTTTTGAAGGAATCGCCGCCAGTAATCGTCACAAATCAGGCGTAGCATTACGTTTCCCACGCATTAATCGCTGGCGAAAAGATAAAAAGCCCGATGAGATAAATACAATCGAAGATTTGAAAAAGATGCTGGAAGTTTATGGTAAATAAGATTTCTTTGTTCTGCAATCAACAAACATGGTGACAATTGACCAGGCCCGCAAAGCTGCACTTTCATTACCTGAAGTAGAAGAAAAAAGTCATTTCAATCAACCGGATTTCAGGGTGAAGAATAAAATCTTTGCCGTCATTCACGAAGATAAAGGATACATGATGGTTAAACTATCGGTTATTGACCAGGATGTATTCTGTTCGTTTGATAAAGAGGTGATCTTTCCTGTGCCCGGTGGCTGGGGCCGCGGTGGCGCTACGTTTGTTAATTTAAAAAAAGTGAGAAAGACAATGTTTATAGATGCATTGACGACTGCATGGAAAACGGTTGCGCCGGCGAAGATGGTGGAGAAGTATTTTGGGAGCGGGAAATAAATCTAAGAGAAGTTTTTTGAACCATACAAGGCATATAAGACATACAAGATCGTTGGCTTT
>Ga0207645_10001457_pt1 | contig 19339 bp, 19 predicted proteins | sample KBSM53metaG_FD_184331 | JGI IMG/M metagenome (GOLD analysis project Ga0207645, IMG submission 184331) | Miscanthus rhizosphere microbial communities from Kellogg Biological Station, Michigan, USA - KBS M5-3 metaG (SPAdes) (version 2) | ecosystem: Host-associated > Plants > Roots > Rhizosphere >...
AATGAGACTGCGACGCGCAAGTACCGCACGACCCCGTTGCGCGGTCTCATTCACCGCACCGCGTTTTTCCACGACGGCAGCGCCGCCGATCTGCTCGCGGTGGTGAACCACTACGACACGCTGTTCAATCTGCACCTGACGGCGGCGCAGAAGGCGGACCTGGTGGAGTACTTGAAGTCGCTCTAGAGCGGCACGACCACGGCTGCGGTCACGCCGCGCCGCCGGCCTTGCGGCCGACGGCTTCGGGCCGGCCGGCGGGGACCGCAGCCCCCTCGCGTTCCTGGTAGATCGTGCGGAAGAGATTCTTGGCGCGGTGCACGAGCACCCGCAGGTAATCGCGATTGACGCCGAGCTCTTCGCAGATGCGCGTCTTGTCGCGATCCTCGAGATAGATGGCGCGCAGCACTTCGCGATCGCGCGGCGGCAGCGACTCGAGCACGCGGCGCACCGCCTGCTCGCGCTCGCTGGTCATCAGCTGCGTCTCGGGCCCCGGCGTGGTGCGGTCGGGAATCTCGTCGGTCTCCGGCGCTTCGTCATAGCGCTTCAGCGCGCGCCCCGACTCGCGCAGTACGTTGGTGCAGACCGCGTTGACGAACGCGCCGAGCGCGCCGGCGTCGCGCAGCCCGCCGGGCGTGCGCAGCGTGCGGAGCACCCGCATCAGCGTCTCCTGCCGCACATCGTCGACGTCGGCGCGGTGATTCGCCCTCGCCTTGATGACGATCAGCTCGCTGAAATAGGCAAAGAAATGGCGCTCCGTCTCCGCGTCGCCTGCGCGGAGCCGTTCGATGTATGCGCGATCAAAGGAATGCCGGTCCACCAGCGCTCTTTTGGAAGTGAACGGCAAAACTACCATAACTTCCCCGGCATTCGCTGCTTACCGTTTCGTAAGCCGGCCGGCGTCATGCCGGACGGTGATGGCGTGTGGCGTCGGTTCCCGTGCCCGGTCAAAATGGCAGCCCCCACGGGCCGTCGCGACGGTTCTTGACGACGAGCATGGCGGACTGTTCGGGGACGAGGAGTCCCTGTTCGCGGTGCTGATCGGCCGAGCTTGGCTCCGCCGGCAACGGTGCGCCGGGCGGCTCGTGGCCGTCGAACCAGCGATCGCTGGCGCGCACCGGCCGCGCGCGCCATGGCACTTCCTCGACGAAGATTCCCGGTGCAAAGAATTCGAGTGGCACGGCGGCTCCCAGTCCGGCCGGGCGTGCCGAACAAGCGGGGAAGGTCACGTCCGCCTGCCACGGACGTGACGGTCACCCTGGTGCACTACGACTCCCCGCCCCCGGGTCGTCGCTTTCTTCCTGCCCCGCGGAGATGGTGTCGAGCTGGTGGGATTCGTTACAGGCGCGCGGCCCGCGCCGTCATTCTTTCGGCGCGACGTAGCTTTTGCGCGCGCGCGCCTTCAGTCCGCCCTGATCGACGCGGACGCTGATGTCGTGGACCTTGCCGTCGCGCTTAGGCGGCGCGAAGGCCAGCAGGTACTGCGTGTGCAGCTCGTCGGCGACCGCGGCGAAGGAGGACGCGAGGTCCTGCCCGAAGCGGATTTCGATGTAGCCGCCGCCGCTTTCTTCGGCGACGCGCGCCAGCCCGGGATCGGGCATGTCGGCGAGCAGCGCCGCCTGGAGCCCTCCAGGCCCGCCCCCCATCGGCGGCCGGTGCGTCGTGCGGCTGCGCATCCCGACCGCGTAGATCATCACGTCGTTCTGCCGCGCCCGGTCGATGACCTCGGCCTGGCTGACCGGATGCCGCATCCGAAAACTGAGAGGACCGGTGTCCTTGCCGTCGCTGAGCACCAGGATCACCTTGCGCGTCCCGTCGGCGTCGCCGAACGAGCCGATGGCCTGGTCGATCCCCTCCCACAGGGGCGTGGGCGCATCCGGCGCGATCATCGTCGGCAGCGCCGCCTCGAGCTGGCTCCGGTCGTTGGTGAACGACTCGCTGATGACGATCTGCTTGCCGAACGTGCCGACGCGCGCGACGTCCTCCTTGAGCAGGCGCGAGAAGAGCTGCGCGCTGGCGACGCGCAGCAGCTCGATGTTCCCCTCCATGCTGGTCGAGACGTCGAGCATCACGATCAGCCGGATCGGCTGCGGCGAGTTGTCGAACTGGGTGATGGGCTGCGGCTTGCCCTCGTCCCGCACCTCGAAGTTGTCCTGGGCGAGGCCGGTGGCGATCTTGCCGCTCTTGTCGGTGACGGTCACGAACACGCGCACGGCGGCGCTGCCGCCGCGGAACACGGGCTGCTGCTGCGCCGCGGCGAGCCCGCCGAAGACACACGCGACCATGGCCGCGCATGGAAAACACCACTTCATCGGCAGACGACTCCTTGGTACGGCAGGCCTGGCAGGCTCACCTCAGTCATACCATGGTATGGTCCCGCCGGGGTGAACCATGGATTTGTCGAGGGTTCTCTTCACTGACGTCTCGCGGGATGTGCGGCTCGCCTGGCGTTCGCTGACGGCGACGCCGCTGGTCACGCTCGTCGCGGTGGCCTCGCTGGCGCTCGGCCTCGGCGCCAACACCGCCATCTTCTCCGTCGTCGACGGACTGTTCCTGCGGACGCTGCCGGTCCGCGATCCCGACCGGCTCGTCCTCCTCACGGACGCCAGCGCGTCGCACGTCCGCGCGTGGAGCTACGCCGTGTGGCGAGAGATTCAGTCGCGTCCCGGGCTGTTCGGGCACAGCGCCGCGTGGTCGTTCACGCGCTTCGATCTGGCCCCGGGCGGAGAGACGCAGAACGTCGACGGGATATGGGCCAGCGGTTCGCTGTTCGACACGCTCGGCGTGCGCGCGATCGCCGGGCGCACGCTGCAGGACGACGACGATCGTCCGGGCGGCGGCGTCAACGGGCCGGCAGTCATGATCAGTTACCGCTTCTGGCAGCGCCGGTTCGCCGGCGCGCCAGATGCGATTGGCCGGACGCTGCCGCTCGACGGCGTCCCATTCGTCATCGTCGGCGTGACGCCGCCCGGCTTCACGGGCCCTGAAATCGGCCGCGCGTTCGAGGTGATCGCGCCGCTCGCGACCGAACCGCTGGTGCGGCGACAGGACTCGCTCCTGGCCGACACCGGCACGACGTTTCTCACGATCCTGGCGCGGCACGCAGACGGTCAGTCGGCGGACGCGGCGACCGCCTCGCTGCGGACCGTGCAGCCGCGGATTCGCGACGCGACGCTTGGCGAGATCGGGCGGTTCGGCAGCCCGGCCGCGATCGCGCGCTACATGCAGGCGCCATTCGTGCTGGCCCCTGGCGGCACGGGCTTCGCCGGCGCCCGCGATCTCCGTCAGCTCTATCAGCGTCCGCTGCAGGCCGTCATGGCGGTCGTCGCGCTCCTGCTGCTCATCGCGTGCGTGAACGTGGCCAACCTGCTCGTCGCGCGCGCGATGGCCAGGCGCCACGAGCTCAGCCTGCGGCTCGCGCTCGGGGCGTCGCGCTGGCGGCTGCTGCGGCAGCTCGCCGTCGAAAGCGCGATGCTCTACGCCGCCGGCGCCGCCGCGGGCTTCCTCGTGGCGACCTGGAGCGGCCGCCTGCTCGTGCGGCTGATCTCGACCGCCACCAATCCCGTGACGCTCGACCTGTCGATCGACGCGCGCGTCCTGGCCTTCACCGTCGCGATCACCGTGGTGACGACGGTGATCTTTGGAACGGTGCCGGCCTTCCGCGCGTCGGCGGTCGCGCCGATCGAGGCGCTGAAGCAGCAGGGGCGCGGTACGGCCGGCTCGCGTCGCGCCGCCTTCGCCGGATCGCTGATCGCGCTGCAGGTCGCGCTGTCGCTGGTGCTCGTCGTGTCGGCGGGCCTGTTCGTTCGCACCTTCATGGCGCTCGCCGGGCGTGCGCCCGGCTTCGATCCGTCACCGGTCCTGCTGGTCGAGATGGACGCGCGGCGAACCGGCGTCGATCCGCAGCAGCGGCTTGCGCTCTACGAACGCGTCCGCGAGGCGGTGTTGAACCTGCCGGACGTCCATTCGGCGGGCCTGTCGCTGACGACGCCGGTCGGCAGCGGGCAGTTCACGCCGACCGTGGAGATTGCCGGCGTCTCGGACACGCGCGGGCCGGTGTGGGCCAACCTGATCTCTCCCGGCTGGCTGTCCGCGTTCCAGACGCCGCTCGTCGCCGGGCGCGATCTGACCGACGGGGATCGCGCGGGAGCGCCGCGGGTGGCGCTGGTCAACGAGGCGTTCGCCCGCAAGTTCGCGGCGGGGTCGTCCCCGATCGGGCTGACCTTCTCGCTGTATCCGCAGACGCCGCGCCGGCTCGGACCGATCGTCATTGTCGGCGTGGTCGGCGATGCGGTTTACACCTCGCTCAGACAAACCGCGCCGCCGACTTACTACCTGCCGCTGGCGCAGTTCGACTACCTGACCGATCTCGGCATTCGCCCGATCAACCTGAGCATCCGCTCGCGCAGCGGCGTACCGCTGGGCCTGTCGAAGGAAGCGCTCGCGTCGGCGACAGCGATCGATCCACGGCTGGCGCTGACCGCGCGCGCGCTGGCCGATCGGATCGACGATTCGCTGAGCCAGGAGCGGCTCGTCGCGCTGCTGTCGGGATTGTTCGGCGCGCTCGCGCTGCTGCTGGCCGGTCTCGGCCTCTATGGCGTGACCGCCTACGGCGTCGCCTCGCGGCGCGTCGAGATCGGCATCAGGATGACGCTGGGCGCCCCCGCGCCGCGCGTGATCGCGCTGGTCGTCGCGCACGCGTGCCGCTTTGCCGCCATCGGCGCAGCGGCGGGGGCGGTCGCCAGCCTCTGGCTGGCGCGCTTCGCCGCGCCCCTCGTTTACGGACTCCAGCCGCGCGATCCGGCCACGCTCGCCGCGGCAGCCGGCGTGCTGCTGCTGACCGGCGTGGCCGCCGCGTGGATGCCGGTGCGGCGCGCCGTGCGCATCGACCCGGCGGCAGTGCTGCGCGAGAGCTGACCCCGCTGGTCCACGGGCGGTGTAATCTTCGTGGCAGCATCCGCGCATGAGCCGCACGCGCCGGCCAACCCGGCGAGACCCATCCTCAGTCTCCGCGTCGCGCTCGTCCGGATCGCGCGCCGCCTTCATTCCTCCCATGGCGGCCGAGATCGTGGACCGCCTGCCGGAAGGGGACGAGTGGATCTACGAGGTGAAGTTCGACGGCTACCGCGCGGAAGTCATCAAGAACGGCGACACGCTGCAGCTGCGGTCGCGCAACGACAAGGACTTGACCGCGACCTATCCGGGCGTGCGCGACGCCGGCCTTCGCCTGCGCGCGCGCTCCGCCGTCGTCGACGGGGAAGTCGTCGCGATTGACGCCAACGGACACCCGTCGTTCCAGGCGCTGCAGCATCGCGGCGCGCATCCCGGCCACACCGTCGTGTTCTTCGCGTTCGACCTGCTGCATCTCGACGGCGAGGACCTGGTCGGGCGTCCGCTGAACGAGCGGCGCGCGCTGCTCGACAGGGTGGTCGGCGCATCGGGACTCCTGCTGTCGGAGCCGCTCCGCGGATCGGCGCAGCACGTGATCGACGCGGTGCGATCGCTCGGCCTCGAAGGGGTCATCGCCAAGAAGTGGTCGTCACGCTACGTGGCGGGGCAGCGCAGCAGCGCGTGGGTCAAGCTGAAACTCGACAAGCAGCAGGAATTCGTCGTCGGCGGCTACCGTCCCGGGCCGAACGGCGTCGACGCGCTGCTGGCCGGCTACTACGAAGGGCGCGAGCTGCGGTTTGCCGGGAAGGTCCGTGCCGGCTTCACGCCGCACGTCCGGCGCGACGTGGCGGCGGCGCTGCGGCCGCTCGAGACCGAACGCTGTCCCTTCGTCGATCTGCCGAGCAGCAAGACCTCGCACTGGGGCGGCGGCGTCACGGCGGAGCAGATGCAGGAGATGCGCTGGGTGAAGCCGACGCTGGTGGCGCAGATCCGGTTCGTGGAATGGACTGCCGACGGCCACCTGCGCCATGCGGCGTTCCTGGGCCTCAGGACCGACAAGGCGGCGCGCGGCGTCCGCCGCGAGACCTAGTCACTCCCGGCCGAAGGGGCCGAACCAGCCGTCCGACGAGAAACGCTGCTGCAGGTGTTCCCACCGCTCGTGCGCTTCCTGCGTGGAGGAATAGCGCTCGACACGCTCGTGTCCGTTCGCCTCGGTGACCACGATTTCGACCGTGCCTCCCTGGCCATCCCGGAGCTCGCAGCGAATGTAGTCTTTGCCCTTTTGAAAGAAGTAGAACATCGTGTACGACGCCGAACGCAGGCGTCCAAACTACTATGGCGGCGTGAATGGAGCAAATCAGGCGAGCAGGAGGGCGGTGAGGACGGTCACGTAGCTGGCGCTGACATACGCAGCCACCAGCACTACGCGACCATGTGCCGGCAAACGCCGCCAGGACAGGACCGGGTGCGCGCAGCACGCCAGGGCCCGGCCGATGACGACATCCATAGGCACGCCTCCTGTCATAGCAACAACGATTCCAGCCGCGGACGCGCGATTTGCGTGAAGATCGCGCGGCTGGCGCGGCGCCGCCGATGAAGTTGTCTGCCCCGGGTGAGAGAAAAGGCGGTCATCTTCGCCGACCGATGGTAAAGAAGAGCCCACCCTCACGGCCGAGCGTGCGCATCCATGCGATCTGCGCCAGCCACCCCTCGACCCGCCAGTTGTCGGGCGCCGGCGCGAACAGGTCCTCCGGCTCCTCGTCCAGCACGGCGCTGGGGTAGGTGCGCAGGTAGTCCACGCCGTTCTCCTCGAACCATCGCTGCACTTCCGCGAGCGTGTGCCGGTGCTCTTCGGGATGGCGGTATTGATCGCGCAGCCAGGCCTCGCGCCGCTGCGGCTCGCCGCCGCGGTCGCGCAGCACCGGATCGAACGGGATCACACGGTAGCCGGAGAGGCGGGCGACGACGCGCCGCAGCCGCTGCGGCACGCGCGCGAACGAGTTGTAGACCCCCAGCACGATCGTGCCGCCGCGGCGCGCCAGCCGCGCCACGACGGCGAACGAGGCGCGCGGATCCGGCGTGTGATGCAGCACGCCGGCCGAGTAGACGACGTCGAAGGCGCCTTCGAGCAGGCCGGGCTGGCGCAGGTCGGTCTCGACGAAGCGCACGCGATCGAGCTGGAAGCGGCGGGCGGCCGTCGCCGCCAGGGCCAGCGACGCGGGCGTCAGATCGAGCCCGACCACCAGGCGGTTGCCGCGCGCCATGTACAGGCACATCTGGCCGGTGCCGCAGCCGACGTCGGCGATGCGCGCCTCGTCGTCGATGGCGCGATCGAGGAGGCGCACGAACTGGTTGCGTTCGGCGCGGGCGCGCAGCGCGAACAGGGTGTCGTTGGCCGGATAGCCGGGGAAGGGGGCGCCGTCGTAGAAGCGCCGCACCCGATCGGTGGCCGCGTCCATGCGGTCAGAAGATCGCGTAGATGAACGGCGCGAGGACCTCGACGGTGGTGGCGAGGATCAGGACGAACCCGAACAGGCAGAGGAACACCGCCAGCGGCACCAGCCAGCGCTTGCCCGAGTCGCTGCGCCACAAGCCGCGCGCCAGTTCCACCGTCGTCCCGGTCGCGGTGCCGAGCATGATCAGCCGCCGATGGAAGCCGCTGCGCCGCTTCAGCATCACGCGTACTCCTTGATCGATTTGACCGGGGCGGCCACGCGCTTGGTGACCACGGCGTTGCCGGCGACCAGCACGTCGATGCCGCAGCGGCGGAAGGTGAGGTAGCCCTCGACCGCGCGCGAGACGATCGGCTCGCCGGCGAGGTTGAACGAGGTGTTGAGCAGCACCGGCAGGCCGGTGCGGCGGCCGTAGGCCTGCAGCAGATCGTAGAGGCGCGGCGCCATGTCGCGCTCGAGCGCCTGCACGCGGGCCGATCCGTCCACGTGCGTCACCGCGGCGAGCGACTCGCGCCATTCCGGCCGCACCGGGAAGACGCCCGACATGAAGCGCGCGAGACGCGCTCCGCCGGCCGGCATCTCGAACAGCCGGTCCGCGTACTCGATCGGGACGACGGGGGCGAACGGACGGAAGTCCTCGCGGAACTTGATGTCGCGGTTCAGCCGATCGCGCATGGCCGCGGGCTGCGCCGCGGCGAGGATGCTGCGATGGCCCAGCGCGCGCGGCCCGAACTCGCCCGCGCCGTCCAGCCAGCCGACGACGCGCCCGGCGACGAGATCGTCGGCGACGCGCTCGAGGAGCGACGGCTCGTCGAGCTCTTGCAGCCCCTGCCCGTCCTCGGTCGCGGCCCGCGCCAGCTCGTGCGGATCGATCGCCGGCCCCCAGAACGGATGATCGGGCACGTCGCGATCCGGCTGCTTGAAGTAGATCCGGTCGGCGTAGAGCGCGGCGCCGAGCGAGCAGCCGGCATCCCCGGGCGCCGGCGGCACGAAGACGCGATCGAACCCCGCCTCGTTGAGGATGCGCGCGTTCGCCACCGAGTTCAGCGCGACCCCTCCGCCCAGGCACAGGTCCGGGAGGCCTGTCTCGCGCCGCAGGCTGCTGGCAATCGCCACCAGGGTCTCCTCGAGCACGAGCTGGAAGCTGGCGGCGATGTCGGCGAAGCGGCGCCCTTCCGTCGTCTCGAGATCGATCGGCTGGTAGGGCGTGCGCGCGGGCCCGAACAGGTCGAGGAACTTCGACGAGTAGGAGCGCTCGGCCGTGGTGTGGAACTCGAAATAATCCAGGTCGAGGGTGAACGTTCCGTCGTCGCGGCGGCGGATCACCCTGCGCACCTGCTCGGCGAAGGTGGGGTGTCCGTAGGCGGCCAGGCCCATGACCTTGTACTCGTCTTCGTTGACCGCGAAGCCGAGATAGGCCGTGACCGTCGAGTAGAGCATCCCGAGCGAATGCGGGTACCTGATCTCCCGCAGCAGCGTGATGTCGGTGCGTCCGTCGGCGTGCCGTTCGCCGCGTCCCACCGTCAGCGTCGCCCATTCGCCGACGCCGTCGGCGGTGAGGATCGCGGCGCGCCTGGCCGGTGAGGTCAGAAACGCCGCGGCCGCGTGCGCCGCATGATGCGCCGTGAACAGGATCTTCCGGCGCGGCACGCCCAGATAGGAGGCGATGATGCCGCGCGCCCAGACCTTCTCGCCCAGCATGTTCTTGGCCGCCGAGGGGAACGATCGCCAGGAGCGCGGGAACGCGCGCAGCGTGCTGGTCAGCGTGCGATCGAACTTCAGCATGCTGCGCTCGTAGAAGACGACGGCGTCGAGATCGGCGGGCTCGAGGCCGGCCGATCCGAGGCACCATTCGATCGCCCCCAGCGGGAACGACGCGTCGTTCTTGCGCCGCGAGAGGCGCTCTTCCTGCACCGCGGCGACCGGGACGCCGTCGACGACGAGCGCCGCCGCCGAGTCGTGATAATGCGCGGAGATGCCCAGGATCTTCATGTCAGTACTGGCTCGTGGGCGCGTCGTCGCGGACGCCGGAGACGGCCGACCAGCCGGGCGGCTCGCGCCGCTCGGCCCGCTTCGCCAGCCACGCGAACGGCGGCAGCAGGACGAAGTAGACGAGCGTCAGGATCGTGTTGCCGATGAGCGCCGCGATGGCCGCCATCGCGCGGACGTAGCGTTTCCACAGGCGGCTGGCACGCGCCCGCCACACGTGCCGCGCGTAGCTGTCGGGCGCCACGCGCGTGAGCTGCGTGTAGGAGTAGTTCATGTGAAACACTTCGTCGCGCAGGATCTCTTCGAAGATGGCCCGCGTCTCCGGGTCGTCGTCCACCACGTCGCGGTAGATGGCGAAGCGCCCCGCGGCGGCTTTCTCGGCGACGTGGAGGAACGCGAGCAGCCGATGATCCGGTTCGTTTTCGACGTGCAGGTCGTCGAGGCCGTGCCCGCCGGGCAGCGGATTGCCGCCGAGGAGGACCCCCGTCTTCAGCGCGCGCGCGCGCAGGATCGCGGCGCCACGCTCGCGGAACATGTGGCCGTGGCGCAATTCGTCGAGCGCGTGTTCGAGATAGAGGCGGCGGAGGAGCGGATCCGGCGTGACTTCGGCGGCGCGGAGGATGTCGCGCCCGCCGTCGGTCTCGACTTCGCCGAAGACGAGCAGTTTGCGCACCCGCCGGTCGAGGTCTCCCCAGACCCATCGGTGAACCGGCCGGAACAGGCGGCCGGCGCGCGCGGTACGCGCGGCAGGCATAGCGCGCGCTAAGTTAGCACAAGCGGAAGGAGGTTTGAGGAGTTGGAGGCGAGAGGACAAAAGTCCGGGACACGAACGGCTGAGATTAGCGTGGCCGCGATGGGTCTGCTCTGCGCCGCAACCGGCCTCCTGTCGCGGCAGGCCTGGCTCGACGCGCACATGATGCCGTCCTTCTTCCTGCCGCACGCGTGGTACGTCACGGCGGAATCGGGAGTGCGCGCCGCGCTCGTGGCGATCGGCGCCGGCATCGTGCTGGTACGGCGTCCGCTCGCGCGCGCCTGCGCCAGCCGTCCGTCGATGCTCGTCTCGGTCGCCGTCGCCATCGTGCTCGCGCTCGCGGCGAGCGAGTTCACCCTTCGGCACCTCCGCCTTCGTCCTGCTGAATGGCTGCGGCCGGCGGAGGAGCCGCTGCGCGTCGTCGATCCGCGCCTCGGCTGGACGCTGGCGCGCTCGCGGGCCGCGATGGTGACGGTGGGAGACCGCACCGTCGAATATGCGATGGATCGGTCCGGTTACCGCGTCCGCGATGTCAGCGATCCGGTCGATCCCGACCGGCCGTCGATCGTCTTCATCGGCGAGTCGATGATGTTCGGGGAAGGGCTCGCCTGCGACGAGACGGTGCCCGCGCAGGTCGCGCGAGGCCTCGGCATTCAGGGGGCGAACCTCGGCGTCCACGGATACAGCACCGACCAGGCCTACCTGCACCTCGAGGCCGAGCTGCCGCATTTCCACCATCCCGTCGCCGTCGTCACGCTGTTCATGACCGCGCTCTTCGGCCGCAATCTCGACGACGACCGCCCGCATCTCGATCCGGGACTGATCTGGCGTCCGGCCGTGACCCACTCGCGCCTGCAATCGCTCGCGAAGCTGCTCGTTCCCTTCCGGCGCGAGCGCACCGTCGAGCGCGGCATCACGACGACGCGCGAAGTGCTGCGGGCGACGGCGGATCTCGCGCGCGCGCACGGCGCGCCGATGCTGATCCTGGTGCCGCAGGTCGGCGCCGAGTCGGCCGTCGAGCGCGATCTGCGGCGCCGGATTCTCGACGACCTCGGCCTTCCGTTCGTCCTTGTCGATCTCGACGCGGCCTGGCTGTTGCGGGGGAACCTGCACCCCGACGCGCACGCGGCGGGCGTCATGGCCGCGGCCGTCGCAGGCCGCCTGCGCCCGCTCGTAGCCGCGGTGCGCTCAGGGCAGGCCCTTCGACGGAGCTCAGGGCAGGCCGGAAATCCTCTATAGTCCCCGCATGGCCGCCACCGTCCGCTCGATCGAAGACCGCACCATCGCCCGGGCGTCGGCGCGGCTGGTGCCGTTCCTGATCCTCTGCTTCTTCGTCGCCTACCTGGATCGCGTCAACGTCGGGTTCGCCGCCCTGACGATGAACCGCGACCTGGGATTGTCGGCGGCCGCGTACGGATTCGGCGCGGGCGTCTTCTTCATTACCTATTCGCTGTTCGAGGTGCCGTCGAACCTGCTGCTGGAGCGCATGGGCGCGCGCCGCTGGATCGCGCGAATCATGCTGACGTGGGGGATTCTCTCGGGGGCGACCGCGTTCATCCAGGGAGAGACGAGTTTCTACGCCGTCCGCATGCTGCTCGGCATCGCCGAGGCCGGCTTCTTCCCCGGAATCATCTTCTACTTGACGCTGTGGTTTCCCGCCGTCTACCGGGCGCGGATCATCGGCGCCTTTCTCGCCGCGGTGCCGCTGGCCACGGTCATCGGTGCGCCGGTGTCCGGATTGCTGCTCGGGTTCGACGGCGTCATGGGGCTGCGCGGCTGGCAGTGGCTGTTCCTGCTCGAAGCGGTGCCGGCGCTGATCCTGTCGGTGGTGGTCTTCTTCTACCTGACCGACCGGCCGGCGGACGCCACCTGGCTCGCGCCCGAGGAACGTGCGTGGCTGGTGTCGCGCCTGCGCCAGGAGCAGCAGAAGCGGGAGTCGGTCCGCACCTACAACGTCGTGCAGGCCCTGTGCAACCCGAAGGTGCTGGCGCTGAGCCTGGTCTATTTCGGCGCCGTCGCCAACAACTACGGGCTCAGCTTCTTCCTGCCGCAGATCGTCAAGGCCTTCGGGGGCTCGAACGCGCAGGCGGGATTGGTCACCGCGATCCCCTACGTCGCCGGCGCGATCGGCGCGGTGTGGTGGGGGCGTCACTCCGACGCCACGCGGGAACGGCGCTTCCATCTCGTCGCGGCGCTGCTGCTCGGATCGATCGGGATCGCGGTGTCGACGGCGATCGACGATCCCGTGCTGAAGATCGCCGTGCTGTGCGCCGCCGGCTTCGGCATCTTCGGATCGCTGCCGGTCTTCTGGACGCTGCCGACGGCGTTTCTCGGCGGCGCCGCCGCCGCGGGCGGGATCGCGCTGATCAATTCGATCGGCAACCTCGCCGGCTTCGTCGCCCCGTTCGTCGTCGGCAGCATCAAGGACGCGACCGGCGGGTTCACCGGCGGCCTGCTGTGCGTTTCCGCGGCCAGCCTCGTCGCCGCGATGATCGTGCTGGTGCTGGATCACGATCGTTCCCTCGAACATGCCCCGGACGCGTTCCTGCCGGAGGCCGACCCGGAAGCCGCGAGATGACGCGCTACGCCGCCGCCGCGCTCTTGTCGCTCGTCTTCTCGAGCGCCGTTCGCGCGCAGGACATCCCGGTCGGCACGATCGTGGACGACGTGAAATGCCTCGCGGAGCCGTCGCAGAGCTACGCGCTCTACGTGCCGTCGCGCTATTCGCCCGATCGCAAGTGGAGCCTGCTCCTCGCGTTTCATCCCGGCGCGCGGGGACGCGCGATGGTCGAGAAGTACGCGGCCGCCGCCGAGCAGTACGGCTACATCGTCGCCGGCTCCAACAACTCGCGCAACGGGCCGTGGGCGGCGTCGGCCGCGGCGATCCAGGCGATGCCCGCGGATCTCGGACGGCGGTTCTCGATCGATCCGCAGCGGATCTACCTGACCGGCCTGTCGGGCGGCGCGCGCGTCGCGCTGACGCTGGCGCTCGGCAGGAACAACAACATCGCCGGCGTGATTGCCTCGAGCGCGGGATATCCCGACAGCACGCCGCGGGCGACGGTGCCGTTCCCGCTGTTCGCCACCGCAGGGACCGAGGATTTCAACTATCTCGAGATGAAGCTGCTCGATCGCAAGCTCACGTCCCCCCATCACCTGGCGATCTTCGACGGCGGCCATTCGCTGCCGACCGACGAGGTGGCGCTGGCGGCGATCGAGTGGATGGAGCTGCAGGCGATGAAAGCGGGACGCCGCACACGCGACGACGCGCTGATCGATCGTCTGCTGGAGAAGCGGCGGCGGCCGATCGCGGCCGCGACCGATCCCGCCGCGACGGTGCATCTCTTGAACGCGCTGGTCGCCGACTTCACCGGGCTGCGCGACATGTCGGCCGAGGCGGCGCGCGCCAGGGCTCTCGCCAGGCAAGACGAGGTCAAGAAAGCGCTGTCGCGCGAGCGCAGCGCCGAAGAAGCGGAGGAGCGCCTGCTCGGCAACATCTTCGAGCTCGAGGCTCAGCTGCGCGACGAGAACCAGCGCAGCGAAGCGTTCATTCGCCTTCGTTCCGAGCTGGAGAAGCTGGCGCGCACGGCGGGCGCCGCCGACGACACGCCGGAGCGAAGCCGGGCGCGGCGCATGCTCCGCGCGATCACCGCCGGGGCCGGCGAGCGCGTACAGGATCCGCAGTACCGCGCGATGCTCGACCAGTACCGGCCGGCGGGCCGCTGACCGATGGCCCGTCCGCCCGAACAGGAAGTGCTGTCGGTCGCCGGCCGCGAGATTCCGATTACCAATCCGCACAAGGTGCTGTTTCCGCAGGCGGGCTGCACCAAGCTCGATCTCGCGCGCTACTACCTCGCGGTCGCCGCGGGGGCGATGCAGGCCGCGGGGAACCGGCCCAACGTGCTCGTCCGCTATCCCAACGGCATCGGCGGCGAGTTCTTCTACCAGAAGCGCGCGCCGCAATCGCGGCCCGACTGGATCGACGTCGTCACGCTCCGCTTTCCTTCGGGGCGCACCGCCGAGGAAGTCGTGCCGCGCGACGCGGCGACGCTCATGTGGATGGCCAACCTCGCGTGTCTCGAACTGCATCCGCACCCCGTCCGCGCCGACGATCTCGATCATCCCGACGAGTTGCGCGTCGATCTCGATCCCGTGCCCGGCGTCGGATGGCAGCAGATTCGCGAGGTCGCCGGGGTGGTGCACGCGACGCTCGAGGACGTCGGACTGGTCGGGTGGCCGAAGACGTCGGGCTCGCGCGGCATGCACGTGTTCGTGCGGATCGAGCGCCGCTGGACGTTCGATCAGGTGCGGCGCGCCGCGCTCGCCCTGGCGCGCGAGGTCGAACGCCGCGCGCCGGCGCTCGCGACCAGCAAGTGGTGGAAGGAGGAGCGCCACGGCGTGTTCCTCGACTACAACCAGAACGCCAAGGACCGCACCGTCGCCGGCGCCTACTCGGTGCGGCCGACGCCGGACGCCCGCGTCTCGGCGCCGTTGACGTGGGACGAGATCGGTGCGTGCGACCCGGCTGACTTCACCCTGACGTCGATGCCGGTGCGGTTCGCGGAGATCGGGGATCGCCACGCCGCGATGGACGCGCACGCGGGGTCGATCGATGCCCTGCTGGAACTCTCCGCGCGGCAGGAGAAGGAGGGCCTCGGCGATGCGCCGTGGCCGCCGCACTACCGCAAGCAGGCGGGCGAGGCGCCGCGCGTCGCCCCCTCGCGGCGCAGGGCTCCTGGCGCGCCGACGAAACTCGAGGAGCGCCGGCGTGCGCATCCGGTCATCGAGATCGGGCGCGCCCGACAGAAGGCGGACGCGCTGGCGGGATTCGAGCGCTGGAAGGCGCGGCATCCGGAAGCCGGCGCGCACCTCCAGCCGGCCGACGTGCTCGTGGACGCGATGCGCGGGCGCTTCCGCACGTGGACGCGGGTGCGCGTCAACCTCCAGCACGTGCCCGAGCCGCTGCGCCCGGCGCAGGAGCCGCTGGATCCGGACGAGAACCTGGCGGACGACTGGATCCGCCATGGACGAGACGGTTGAGCGTCACCGCGCCGGCGGCAGCCGCTGCGGCGGAATGCCCAGCGCGAGCGCGATCTGCCGCAGCGCCGCCTGGATCATCCGTACGTTTCCCGGCCCGGCGCGCAGCAGCTGCTTCTGCGCCGCCGTCAGCCCCTCGAGCTGCGGGTTCGCGTACGCGTAGCCGATCCCCTTCGGCTCGAGGCGGACCGGCCCGTCGACCGCCGGCACCTGCAGCAGCGACACGATCGCCTGTTCCAGCGCGCGGTCGAACGGCGTGTCGGGGAACCCGAGATCGCGATACGCCTCGTCGACGCGCGGCTTGACGATGGTGTAGAGGCGCGCCGCGCCCGCCGGATCGATCGACGCCATCGCCGCGGCCAGCTCGTCGTAGCGCTGGTAACTGCGCGGCGAGATCTCGATCGCCGACCGTCCGGTCGTCTCGAAGGCGCCGCCCGGGCGCAGCACGCCGAAGCGCGCCGCCGGCGTCGAGCCTTCGGCGACGTTCTGCACGCCCACGGTGAACGATCGGATCAGGCCGTCGGTCGCGAGCCAGGCCGCGATGCGCGGGTTCGACGTCACCTGTTTGACCAGCTCGCGCACGGCCGCGTCGCTGGCGTCGAGCGGCGGCAGCTCGATCGCCGGGGCCTGCGCGCCGAGCGGGCGTGACGGCGCCGGCGCCGTCCGTGCGGCGGACGCGGCCGGTGCCGGATGCTGACGATTGACGAGGACGTAGGTGATCGCGGCGATCGCCACGACCAGGATGGCGACGATGATCCACAGGCGCGAGGGGCCGGCCTGCGGGGGCGGCAGGAGCGGCGGCTCGTCGTGCGACTTGACCAGCTCGACATCATGCACATCCACCATGGCTCACCTCCCTGAAGCAAAGACGCTCGCCAGCTCGTAGGGGGTCGTCACCTCGAGCTGATCGTAGCCGCAGTCGCGCGGCGCCTTGTCCGGCCGCCAGCGCTGGAAGACCGCCGCGTGGCGGAAGCGATCCCCCTGCATGTGGTCGTACTTCACTTCGCAGACGCGCTCGATGCGCAGCGGCTCCCACGACAGATCCTTGCCGGCGCTCCACCGGCTCTGTCCGCCCGGCATCCGCGTCGCCTCGTGATCGGTCTCGGCCCACTCGCGCCACGGATGCTCCGCCAGCGCGTCGGTCCGCAGCGGCGCGAGCTCGCCGACGAGCTGCCGGCGCGTCGCCATCGTGAACGACGAGGTCACGCCGACGTGATGCAGCCGCCCCGTCGCGTCGTAGAGTCCCAGCAGCAGCGACCCGATCGCGGTCCCTTTCCCGTCCTTGTGCCAGCGGAAGCCGGCGACGACGCAGTCGGCGGTGCGCGCGTGCTTGATCTTGATCATCGCGCGCTTGCCCGGCTGGTAGAGCTCCATGTCGGGCTTGGCGACGACGCCGTCGAGGCCGGCGCCCTCGAAGCGCGACAGCCACTCGCCAGCCTCGCGGCGATCCCGCGTCATCGGCGTGAGATGAATCGGCGGCTGCGCCCTGGCGATCAACCGCTCGAGGCGCGTGCGGCGATCGCGCTGCGGCGTGTCTCGCAGGTCCTCATCGTCAGCCGCGAGCAGGTCGAAGGCCACGAATGAAGACGGCGTCTCGCGCGCGAGCTTCGCGGCGCGCGACGCGGCCGGGTGCAGCCGCATCTGCAGCGCGTCGAAGTCCAGCCCCTTCGGCGTCGCGATCACGATCTCGCCGTCGAGCACGCAGCGGTCCGGCAGCCCCGCCAGGAGCGCGTCGTGCAGCTCGGGAAAATAGCGATCGAGCGGCTTCAGATCGCGGCTCTGGATGTAGACCTCGTCGCCAGCGCCGCGGAACACGATCGCACGGAAGCCGTCCCACTTCGGCTCGTAGATCCACGTGTCCCCTTCGGGCAGATCCGTGGCGAGCTTGGCGAGCATCGGCTCGACTGGAGGCGCGATCGGGAACCGCGGCGCCGGCATGTCATTAAGACTACTCCGTCGTTACGGCTGGCCGGGGAGCCGCGGGTTCAGCCGGCTCGTGTCTGGCACCGGGAACGGGAACCCGAGATTCACCGCCTGTCCCCTGACGCGATTCTGCGCCTGGCACTGGTGCGTGCACACCGTCGCCGGCGGCGCCACTTCGGTGGAGTCGCCGCCGAAGACCGCGCCCATGCGCCCGCCGCTCGAGACGCGCCACAGCGACACCCCGCCGCAGTGATCGACGGTGACGAACGTGCCGTCGCGCTTCTGGATCTGGTTGGGGCATCCCTGCGCGACGCGCGTCGCCACCTGCGGGCTGTCGCGGCCGACGAAGCGGCGCGAGAAGCCGTTGGCGAAGTTGACGCGCGCCGTGACCGTGACGGTCGTGTCCTTGTAGGGAACCACGTCACCCTCGCGAGCGCGGAAGTTCGGGTTGTCGAAATAGAAGACCCTGATCGGATCGGTGGGGCCGGCGCCGTCCGCCAGCACGTGCAGGATGTCGGTCGGGCCGCCGTCGCCGCGGCTCGGCTCCATCTGGAAGATGCCTCCCTGCGCGCAGTCCTTGACCTGCAGTTTCATGCCGAGGCCGGGGCCGCTTCGCGAGATCTCGAGGTTCTCTTCCGCGATCGAGACGGCCACGGCGCCGGTGAGCGTCAGGCCCTTGTGATCCGGTGTCTTCGCCGCGTAGACCGGCGTTCGCACGCCGCCGGTGATGTCGAGGGCATTGGCTGCACCCGTCAGGGTGTAGCCGGTGATGCCGAACGTCGCCGGCACGATATCGAACTCGACGTACCTGCCCCGGACCTGTATGGATCCGCCGACGCCCGCGGCTGGCACGCTGGTATCCACGGTGCCGCTGAGCGCGGTGCCGCCGCCGAAGGTGACGGTAAAGCCGCCGCCTTCGCAGCCTGCTGACGACGCGGCGATCAGCGGCCTGCCGACGTGCGTAACGGCCGTGAGCAGCACGGCGAGGGAAAGCGCGGTGGGGGATGCGATGAGCAGTCTGCGCATCATGGGCCTCCTGGGCCTCTCGCTGTGAGCACCTGCTGCCGGATCAGCGGGGTGCTCGTCGTGTAGGATTTGCGCGGCCACGCAAAACTTGCATGCTCTTACGCCGGCGAAATGGGCCTGGGAGTGCCGATTGCAAGAATGTGAGTCCGCGTAAACCGCGCAAGGCGCTCGGGTTTGCCGCGACCAGCGGCGTTTTGAGGGATACCGATCACGCGAGCGCGCGCGTGAACGGCAGCAACGGATATGCCCGGTAAATGAATGTCGAGCTTCCCAGGATCGTCCGCCGTCGATCCGACCTGCACGGCTACGGCGTCTTCGCCGCCGAGCCCATCAACAAGAACCGGCGCATCATCGATTACGCGGGCGAGCTGATCCCGAACAGCCGCAGCGGCGCGCGCGAGGCGCGCTACCTGAAGCAGGGCTGCATCTGGGTCTTCCGCGTCAACCGCCGCTGGAGCCGCGACGCCGCCGTCGGCGGCAACATCGCGCGCTTCATCAACCACTCGTGCACGCCGAACTGCTGGACGGAAGTCGCCGACACGACGATCTGGATCCGCGCCTCGCGCTACATCTATCCGGGCGAGGAGCTGACCTACGACTACGCGACGGTCGGCGATCACACCATCCAGTGCTGCTGCCGTCCGGGATGCAAGACGCGGCTGTGAGATCGGCGCGCTCACACGATCGCACTCGGTCAGCGCATGAAGGGCTGACCCACAGAACTTCGCGCGGCGCGCGAGAGGGTGCCGAGCGCCACCGTCAGGTCGATCTGCCCCGTCGCCTCGACCGCTGCGGTCAGAAGCGGCGCCGCGTCGGCGACGGCGGCCGAGAGTTCCCGCAGGATCCGCTCGACCTCCTCGCGCTCCGCGCTCGCCGCCTCCGACTGGCGGTTGGAGAGCTCGACGACGTCGAACGGCTCCACGAAAAGCGTCTGGCCGGAGTCGGACGCGTCGTGAACGATCCCGGGCACGCTCCGGCGGGCACTCGCCTTGACGGCCAGCACCGGCCGGCCGCCGCGGAGGGTGATGAACTCCTCCTGCAGATGCTCGCGGAGCTCGCTCGAGCGGACGAGTTGCTCGAGCTTGTCTCGCACGCGCTGGCGCCCGGTCCGGAGCTCGCCGCGCAGCTTGCGCAGCTTCGGCGAGGCGTTGTCCCGCAGATCGGAGCCGTCCTCCTCGACGGCACGGTCGATCGCCTTTGCGACCGCGCCGAGCGCCGGGTCGACGGCGGCGGCCAGCGTGCCGAGCAGCGGCGCCGGCACGTCGTCGAGAGC
>Ga0207645_10001466_pt1 | contig 19278 bp, 16 predicted proteins | sample KBSM53metaG_FD_184331 | JGI IMG/M metagenome (GOLD analysis project Ga0207645, IMG submission 184331) | Miscanthus rhizosphere microbial communities from Kellogg Biological Station, Michigan, USA - KBS M5-3 metaG (SPAdes) (version 2) | ecosystem: Host-associated > Plants > Roots > Rhizosphere >...
GCGCGATCCCCACGACGAGATAGAGCGGGCCCGCGATCACGCCGAAGCCAAGCAACCGAGGGGTAGCCGTCGCGTCGGCCTGACTGCTGGACGTCATCCGTGCCTCCCAGCGAGTGGATTTATCGCCTCGACGGTATAATACTTTACCCATGAGTGCAATATCCAAAGGCCGCGTGCGTCGAACGCGATCGCGCGCGGCGGTGCCACGCTCGGATGACCCGCGCGTCGTCCGGTCGCGCGCCGCCGTCGTCGACGCGGCGCGCACGCTGTTCCTGCGCCACGGCTATGCGGGGACGACCATGGAGGAGATCGCGGCAGCGGCCGGCCTCACGAAGCGCACCGTGTACAACAACTATGGCGACAAAGACGCGCTCTTCCGCCAGATCGTCGCCGACGTCCTCGCCTACGCGGAGGCGTTCGCGCGCGGGCTGCACGAGGAGTTCACCGTCGGTGTCACCGCGACGAACCTTCGAGCCACCCTCGACGACCTGGCTCGTCGACTGGCCCTTGGCATTGTGCGGCCCGAGGTCATCGCGCTCCGCCGACTCCTGATCCGCGAAGCGCGAGCGTTCCCGAGTCTCGGTGCGGAGTACTTCGATCGCGCTCCCGGTCAGGTCCTCGACGCGCTTGCGTCCGGATTCGCGCAACTCGGGCGGCGCGGCTTGCTGCGAATTGGCAACCCGCGTCGGACCGCTGCGCAGTTCGCGTATCTGGTGGCGGGTGAGCCGCTCGATCGGGCGATGCTCGTCGGAACGATACCGTCGAAAGCGGCGATCATCGCCGGTGCGCGCGACGGCGTGGAGACGTTTGTGGCGCGATATGGTGAGAAACGGTAGAGCCGGGAGGCGGAGGGAACCGGGAACAGGGAACCGGCAACAGAGGCTCCAGAAGGAGTCCCGGTTCCCGGTTCCCCGTTCCCGTTCTCCGTCTCCTCCGCGCTACGTTCGGGCGATGGTGTAATGCGCGGCCTTCTCGCTCGGCACGCATTCCGTGCACCGGTAGCCGAGTGCCGGAAGGTCGAGGCCGGCCATCAGATGCTCACCGGAGCCGAGCAGGATCGGCGATACCGCTATGTGCATCTCGTCGACGAGCCCGGCTTGCAGATACTGGCGAATGGTCTCCGCACCGCCAAGGAGGCGAATGTCCTGGCTGCCTGCTGCGGCTTGGGCACGTTCCAGTGCCGCGTGGATCCCGTCGGTGACGAAGTGGAAGACGGTGCCACCTTCCATCTCTAATGGCGGCCGCGGGTAGTGCGTCAGAACGAACGTCGGCGCGTGATAGGGTGGATTCGCACCCCACCAGCCGCGCCACGAATCGTCGGGCCACGGCCCGCGGCTCGGTGCGAACATGTTGCGACCGAGGATCCATGCGCCAAAGCCTGTCATGGATCGAGCCGCGAAGTCCTCATCGACGCCCGTCGTGCCACCCTCGCCGCCACCATGCATGCGCCTGAAGGTCCGGGTGGTAACCAGCCAGTCGTGAAGGTCCTCGCCGCCGACACCGAGCGGTTCGTTCATCGACTGACGCGGACCTGCGCCGTATCCGTCGAGCGAGATTGTGAAGCCGCGAACGAGCAGTCGGGGCATGGAGTCTACTCCTGAAGATCGTTAGGCGGGACTAGGGACTGGGGACTAGAGGGACTGGGGACTAGGGGACTGGGGACTTAGGGACTGCGGACTGCGGACTGCGGACTGCGGACTGGGGACTGGGGACTCGGGCGGGAGGCTATTACTGCAGAGGAGGGCTCCTCGTCGCTAGTAGCATCCCGGCCGAGTCCCCTAGTCCCCAGTCCCCAGTCCCTAAGTAACTTTCGTCCACGATGCGACTTCGGAAGCACACCGGTCTCGCCGTCCTCGCCCTCCTTCTCTTCGCGGCGGTCTACGGCGTATTCCTCACGCGCCCAGGGCCACCGGCCACGAAGAGTGCGCCCGCGGCGCGAGGGCAGGGGCCGCTCACCATCAACGACGCGTCGCTCGAAGCGATCAAGGCGCTGCTTCGAATGCCGATGTCGCCCGAAGAACGCGAGCCGGCACAGGCCGCGCTGCGACTGGCCGACAAGGCGAGCGATCTCGCATTCGCTCAGGCGGTATGGCGGATGGCGGCGCGGCCCGCCGCCGCCACGCCCGAGGCTCAGCAGATCAACGCGCGACTTCAAGAAGCACTGAAGACGCTCGCGGCGGATAAAGCGACGGTGGATCGCCTTACCGCGGCGGTCGCGAAGGCGAGCGTCACCGAAGCGCCGCGACTCAAGGATCAGCTCGAGCTCGCGAAGGCGATCGCGACGCTCGATCAGGACGCCGTCGACGACGCTCAGCAGGATCTGATCAGCGTCGGCGGCAATCCGCAGTCGGGATTCGACGAGATGATTCGACAGCACGAGGCCACGTCGCAGTCGTCCGATACGCTGCGCATCGCGACCACGCCATTCATCGTCAAGCCTGGACTGCTGTCGCACGTGCTGGACTGGCGAGCGCTGAGCGACAAACGACTCGCGCTCGAGCGGGCCCAGTCGTCGGCCGACTCGACGGCGACGGTGCTGCGCCAACGACACGATTCGATTCAAGCCCGCGCCGCGCGACGGCTGCAAGCGTCGCACGACACCGCGCTCTCGTCCGACTCGACCGCCGCCTTGCTTGCCGAAGCGCGCCGCCAGACCATGCGCCAGAAATCGCGCGCCACGCTCGACCGTCGCGTCGACAATCAGGAGCAACTGGCCGGCGCGCTCGGAGCATGGACGACGATCGTCCGCGCGCAGGAGCGCGCCGCCGTCAATCGCGCGCTGCGGAGCGTCGTCACGCTGCTCCTCGTGACCTTCGTCGGCGTCTTGTTGCTGCAGTGGACCGAGCGCACGACATCGCGGTTGTCGGTGGATCGCCGCCGCATGCACACGCTGCGGATGGTCAGTCGCGTCACACTGCAGGTGCTGACGATCCTTGCCCTGCTGCTCGTGATCTTCGGGCCGCCGAGCAATCTCGGCACGTTCCTCGGCCTCGCCGGCGCGGGGCTCACCGTCGCGCTCAAGGATTTCATCGTCGGTTTCATCGGGTGGTTCGTACTCCTCGGACCCGACGGGATTCGGCCCGGCGATCTCGTCGAGATCAACGGTGTCACTGGCGAGGTCACCGAGGTCGGAATCTTTCAGACGGTGCTGCTGGAGACCGGCGACTGGGGCGGCTCGAGCCATCCCACCGGTCGCCGCGTGACCTTCAACAACAGCTTTGCGATCGAGGGTCACTACTTCAACTTCTCCACGACGGGCCAGTGGCTGTGGGACGAGCTGCAGATCGTCGTGCCGGAGGGACGCGATCCATATCCGATCAGCGAGTCGCTCCGGCGTGAGGTCGAGGAGGCGACGAAGGAGAGCGTGGAGCAGGCCGAGGCCGACTGGAAGGGCGCGCGCCGCACGCCGCAGTTTGCGTCGCTGACGGCGACACCGACGGTGAACCTGAGGCCGATCCCCGGCGGTACGGAGATCGCCGTGCGCTACGTGACGCGGCTCGCGGAGCGATCGGCGATCCGCGCGCGGTTGTATCGTGCGGCGATGGACTTGTTAGGCTCCGGCGCAAAGGTGAGCGCCGGATGGACGAACGCCGAAGCCGGATAGTATTCTCGATCGCCAAGGAACGATGAGAGTTGCCGCCCTCACCGCATCGCTCGGCACGCTCCTCACCTCGACTGCGCTCGCGGCTCAGGATCATGTGCACGCCCCGCGGCCCGCGAGCCCTCAGGCGGCTGTCCGCCTCGGCACCGTTGACTTTCCGACCTCCGGTTCTCCCGCGGCGCAACGGGCGTTTCTCACCGGTATCGCCCTCCTCCACAGCTTCACGTACGAAGCTGCAGCGCGCGCTTTCCTCGAGGCCGAGCGCGCCGACACCAGGTTTGCGCTGCCGTACTGGTTCGAGGCACTCACGCATTCGCCGGTCCTCTGGGGAATCGACGACGCCCCGGCGGGGCGCGGAGTGCTCGCCCGGCTCGCGCCTAACGCCGAAGCGCGGCTCGCCAAGGCGGCCACGCCCCGTGAACGGGCGTACGGCGCCGCCGTCGAGGCGTTCTTCGCCGACACCGACCTCGCCACGCGGCTCCGTGGCTTCGCCGATTCAATGACGGTGCTCGCGCGGCGGGATGTGTCAGACCGCGAGGCCTCGGTCTTCGCTTCGCTGGCGCAGCAGATGTACCTCTCCCACGGGCCCGTTCCGCAGCTCGAGTACGACACGCGCCTGGCAGACGCGATCCGCTTCGCGACTCGCGTGTTCAACGCGAACCCGCTGCATCCCGGCGCCGCGCACTACCTGATCCACCTGTCGGATGTCCATCCGGGCCCGTTACCAGCGACCTTCGCGCTCCAGCCGGACCTCGCGCCCCAGCCGACGCTCGCACAGACCGTTCTCCCTGCCGCCTACGCATACGCGGACATCGCACCGGACGCCGAGCACGCGCAGCACATGCCGTCGCACGTGTTTCTCAAGCTCGGTCTCTGGGATGAGCAGGTTGCGTCGAACGAGCACGCCTGGCGCGCGTCCGTGGCCGAGGTCACGCGCGAGCGTGTCCCGAAGACGCAGCTGGACTTTCATGATTTCCTGTGGCTGCAATACGGCTACCTGCAGCAGGGGCGCTGGCGCGCGGCCCGTGCCCTCATTGACAGCGCACGTTCGCTCGTCGCCGGCGCGGACACGGTCCATCCGGTCGTCGTCGACGCGCACTACGTCGTGCCCATGCTCCAGGTCCAGTACGCGATGGAGACGGACCGGTGGCGCGACGCGCCGACGGGCCCTCCTTACGCGGCGCCGATCGGGCCGACTGCGATGGTCCAGCGTGAACGCGGCTTCATTCGCATGGTCGACGTCGGGCGCGCGACGGGGGTGCTGATGCGCCGAGAGACCCCGCCCACGTGGATCGACTCCGTCGCTCCGCGTGGTGCCAACGTCGACTCCAGCGCAGCGATCGCGCTGCAAGCGCTCCGCGCCGAGGGTCGTGGCGACACCGCTACGGCGCTCGACCTCTGGCGCCGCGCCGCGGCGGTGGAGGACTCGCTACCGCCGATTGGTCCGCCGCGATGGATGCGTGCGCACGAACGGGCGGGCGCGCTGCTCCTCGCGTCGCATCGGGCAGCCGACGCCGAGCGCCAGTACGCGCAGGCGCTCCGGCTCACGCCGAATCGCTCGCTCGCGCTGCTCGGCCTCGCCCGTGCGCGTCTCGCGTTAGGTGACACCGTTGGCGCTGCCTTCGTGTACCGCCGGCTTGCCGCCAACTGGCACGCGGCGGACTCGGACCTCCCGGCGCTCGCCGAAGTTCGACGCGGCGCCGCCATAACAACGGAGACCGTACTGACCTCCGACAGCGCGCCGCTCGTCAAGAAACGCGTTGCCTACAAGAGCGGTCCGCTCTGGCTCGAGGGCTACGTCTTCAAGCCCGCGGGGCGCGGTCCCTTCCCGGTGGTGGTCTGGAGTCACGGCAGCGAACCTCGTCCCGGCGCCGGCGGGCAGTTCGACGGCATCGCCCGCGTGTTCGTGCCACACGGCTTCGTGGTCTTCGCGCCGACGCGCCGGGGGCACGACGAGTCCGACGGCGCGTACATCACGTACGAGCGCGCGCGAGCGGTCGGCGCAGGCGGGCAGCGCGCCGGTGACAGTCTCGTTGCGCGCCGCTTGCCCGCCGAGCAATTGGATGACCAGCTCGCGGGGATCGCGTGGCTCGAGCACGTACCATTCGTCGACGCGACGCGGATGGTCGTAGCTGGGTGCTCGTTTGGCGGTGTCCAGGCACTGCTGGCGGCCGAGGGTGGGAAGGCACGAGGGATCCGGGCAGCGGTGACGATGTCGCCGTTCGCGATGAACTGGGACCACAACGTGGCAGCCAGGGAACGCCTCATGCGCGGCGTGGTGCGCGTCGACGTGCCGGTCTTCCTCATCCAGCCGCCGAAGGATGTGAGCCTCGGCCCCAGCCGCGATCTCGGCGCCGAGTTCCACCGGCTCGGTAAGGACTATCGGGGAAAAGTCTACCCGGACACGATTCCGGCCGAGATGCAGTCGCACTGCTTTGGCGGTGGCCAGGGCAACTCGATTTGGGCGGCCGACGTGCTGTCGTTCGTGGACTCGGTGCTCGTTAGACGGTGAGGCCAATTCGTTAGGCTGCTCCGGCATGAGCGCTGTCGACGGGGTAGGGCTCGTTCAGAGCGACAGCGCCGGTCTCCAGCAAGGATTTCAGGTTGGAGAGGACCTTCGGCCAGCCACCGGACACCGCCTCGATGAATTTCGAGGGGTCGCGTTCGATGACATGAGTGATGGACAGTTTGACCGCCGATCCGCTGCGCTCCAATTCCATCGTGCAGTACGAGTCGCCTTCGGCTTTGAGCTCAGGCTTGTACTGATGCTGCCAGCGGATCACCAACCGCCGCGGGCGCACGGCCTCGATGATCTCGCCGGTGTCCACGACGCGGCCATCGGGATACATCATCTTCCACGCGGATCCCGTTGTCCACTCGCTCTCGCAGTGATTGCCGAACCAGTACTGTTTCATGAACTCCCCGTCGGTCAGTGCTGCCCACAGCTCGTCCGGCGTCGTGCGGATGTAGGTCACGTAGACGAATGTCGATCTAGCCATTGGTCTTTTCCAGTCGACGTTTGAGATCGTGCAGCGCCTTGAGGCGCGGTTTCTCGAACTTGGCGATCCAGCGCTCGTAGATCGCCTGAAGTGGCACCGGGTTGAGGAAATGCAGCTTTTCGCGGCCACGTCGGACGGTGACCACCAGGTTCGCGGCCTCGAGCAGGGCCAGGTGCTGTGTGACTCCCTGGCGGGTCATGTCGAGGTGCTCGCACAGGTCGTTCAGGGTGCGGCCGTCGTGCGCGTGCAGCAGATCCAGCAGCTTGCGCCGGCTGGGATCGGCCAGCGCCTTGAACAGCAGATCGGTGTCCTGGATGCGCTCGGCCATGGTGATGAAAAGGCAAGGAATCCCTTGCCTGAATAATAGGCAAGGGATTCCTTGCATGTCAAGCTGAGGCAGTCGAACCCGGATCCTGGCTCGTTGCGCTGGCACGGCGGATCACGCGGGTCAGCCTAACGGCGTCCACGACGCAGCCGAGCGGATTGCCGAATCGAGGTCCGCCCAGAGATCGTCGACGTCCTCGATGCCGACGCTGAGTCGGAGCAGCGAAGCCGGCAGGTGCTCCTGTCCCGGGATCCCGGCCCGTCGTTCCATCGTCGATTCCACGGCGCCCAGACTCGTCGCGTGGCGAATGAGCCTAACGTTTCGACAGACGCCATCCGCGAGCTCGGCCCCTCCATGCAGATCGAACGAGATGATGCTGCCGAACCCCCTGAGCACGCGCTTGGCGGTCGCATGCGTCGGATGTGAGAGCAACCCTGGATAGCGGACGTGGCTGACCAGTGGGTGCCGCTCGAGCCGCTCCGCGAGCGTGATAGCGGTTTGCTGGGCGCGGTGCAGCCGAAGCGCGAGTGTTCTCGCGCCGCGGACCGCAAGGAAGGCCTCGAACGTTCCCGGTGTCGCGCCAGTCAACCCGCGAGATCTCTTGAGGCCGCGCCACAGGTCGTCGTCCCTCGTCGTGGCGACACCCGCGAGCAGGTCGGAGTGACCGCCAATGAACTTGGTGGCCGATTGCAGAGAGACGGTGGCACCGAAGTCGAGCGGCTGCTGGTTCAACGGCGTGGCGAAGGTGTTGTCGACTGCCAGTATCGCTCCGGGCTTCCGTGGCGCTGTGCAGATGGCCTCCAGGTCCGCGACGGTAAGCAGTGGGTTCGATGGCGATTCAATCCAGATCAGGTCAGCGACGCCGCACGCGCGAACCCAACCGGCTGTATCGTCCACTGCTACACGTTGCACTGACCAACGTCGACGTTCAGCGCCCGCTGCCGCGAGCCCTGCAACACCTTGATAGAGATCATCTGGCAGGACCGCGATGCTACCCGCCGCAAGCTGATCGAACACGGCGGCGATGGCGGACATGCCGGAGGCGAACGCCACGGCTTTGCCAGACTCGAGCCCACCAACGATTTCTTCGAGTGCTTCCCAGGTCGGCGTGCCATCATCGCGGGAGTATTCGCGTCCAGCGCCGATGATGAAGTTCGAGGCGGGGATCAGCGGTACGTTCAGGGGGGCGCCGGGCGCGGGAGATCGACCCGCGGAGACGAGCCAGGATTCCGGTGTGATATCGGGCGGGAGAAGTTCCATTCTTTCAAAAGCCTCGAAATGATCTGTGTGGCCGCCTAACGTCGATCACAGCGCCAACTCGTCGAATCGACGAGCGAATACCACGCCGTTACGCGAGGGTGCGCGGATCCTTGCGGAACCAGATGAGCTCCACCGGCGCTCCATTGACGAGGATCATCCGGCCCGAACGCCGTCGCGAGGCGATCCCGGCGGGTAGATGACCCTCCTGATCAGCGAAGCAAGGGTTGCCTCACCCGTCCTGAAAGAGCCAGGGACGGTTCGGTCAGGTTGCTGCGAGCGACTTCCAATCCTTGAGGCGCTCCGCGATCAGCTCGATCCGCGGCCGATCATCACGTCCGTCCATGACGGTCAAATCGTTAGGGTCCGCGCGCAAGTAAACGCCGGACGTCCGGGCCCTGACGTGCTCGTCTTTCTCCGATCGCGTCGTCCAGTAACCGGCAGCGCGATCGGTGGACTCTATGGTGATCTCGCCGGTTCCCTCCAACTGCGGCGCATTGACGTCCAGCGGCCGTTCTCCCTTCCAGTAGTAGAAAACACCGGAAGGATCCTTTTTCTCCTTTGACGCTTCGCTCCAATATCGGACCGACAAGCGACCGTCTTCTTGCCACCCGCGGCCGCGAACCTCCAGCGCCCCGTCCCGGTCCCGGGAGATGCGCAGGAGGCTGACAGCCGAAGGCTCCACGGCGCTCCGCTCCGTCAGCGACATTTGCCACCAGCACCCTTCGATGCGGTTCAGACGGCCTTCGCTCTCGATCGCCGTCCGGATCTTTTGGTTGATGGCTTTGATCTCGCTGGCGCCCTTGGCATCCGCATAACGCACGCACGTAAGCCCCAGCAGGTCACTCGGCAGCTTCGCGCCGTTCGCATGGAGGATGAAAGTTCGGCGCATGCCGAGGACTCCGCCGAACAGGCCGGCTTCGAAGACGACGTTGTCGCGCGGAGACGCCTGGCCCGTCGCCGAGGATTCGGATGCGGGTGGCGTGTTGCTCGTCCAGTCATCCTGCGCGAAGACGAACGCCGCGAAATCGACTTCGCGTGTGAGCTCGAGGAGCCGCTCGAGCGTCGTGGTGCCGGGATTGAATGACGTGGTCCAGGGTTCGACGTGCACGACGTCCTCGAGACCGCGCGTGAGCGCCTGCAGCAGCTTCGCCTGCTTTCCCGACGAGCCCAGGAAGATGCGTGGTTTGTCCATCCGTTGGTTCCCCGTCGTAGAGCTACCTTCTCGGCTCGTACCGCATCGCGACGGCCCCCGAGCGGAACTCGAGCCGGTCCACGAGCTTCAAGTCGACACGCTTCGATAGCCCGGCGAACAACGTCGGCCCGTGTCCCGCGAGCCGCGGCTGCACGACGAACTCGTACTCATCGATCAATCCCAACTCCGTCAACGCCTGCGGAAGCTTCACGCCGCCCACGAACAGTCCGTTACCCGACTCCTGCTTGAGCTGCCGAACGGCCGTCTCCAGATCCCCGCGCACGAGCTCTGCGTTCCAATCGACGTGGTCCAGGGTGCTCGACACGACGTACTTCTTTGCCGCGTCGATCGTTTGGGCAAAGGGTTCCATCCAATCCGGCATCCAATCCGGCCTCTCCCCCCGCGCCACCGGCCGCCACCCTGTCTCCATCAATTCGTAGGTCACCCGGCCAAAGAGGAGGGCATCGGCCCGCTCGATGCTCACGGCCGCATGCAGATGCATATCTTCGTCCGGGACGATTGCCCGATGATCGCAGCAGCCGTCCAATGTGACGTTGATGGAGTACCGAAGCGGTCGCATGACGTGCTCCTGATGCGGGCTGGCGCGATGAGTCGAGCTGAGGAGAGCCTAACGCCTCGAGTTGAGCTGATGGGATGACGATGAGTAGATCCGTACCGGAATGAGCGATCGCAGGATCGCTACGGCGCGCGCATGGTTCGGACCTCTCGAAACCGGGTGCTATCGGGGAGCCGCAATTCGCCAGTGAGGCTATCGTTGCTTACACGGAAGTGCCAGACCCCCTGCGGAATCGTGCAGGTGAGTTGACCAGTTTGCGCTGTGAGGTGACAGCCGAGGACCCCCATGTCCTGTTCCCGGCCACGGACGATCTTGCGTGCGTCGACCGCCAGGCTGTCTGCCGCCTTCATCGGTGTGATCCGATACACGACCATCTCGTCGTTGCATGCCGACGGGCGCACCAGGCACACCGATGTACCACGCCAGGTTCCCACGGGCGTTGTGGACGTCGGCGACGGGGCGGGCGATTGCGCGATCGCCGTGCGCGCGAGCGCGGCAGCCAGCGCGACGCCGGCTACGTGGATCCTCGTAGGCGCTGTCGTTCGAAGGCGAACACGACTCGCAGCGTTAGGCATCAGTATTGCTGCCCTGGCGAACGCCAGGCAGCTTCACATTGTTGAGCCGGGACTTCTCGTGGGAGCAACAATGGACGAGATCAAAGGAATCGCGCGGGTGAAATTTCATCCCGGTAAAGTCGAGGAATGGAAGCGTCTGACGGAAGAGGCCATGGAGATCGTGCGGACCAAGGACACCGGCACACTCCAGTACGAAATCATGAACTCACCCGCCAAACGCCCACGGCACCATCAACGGCAACTCTTCTCGCCACATTGCCGCGTCGTGTCCCGGTGAGCGTTCCTACGTTCCTTCACGACTTTCGTCATGCGATTCGGCAGCTTCGCAACAGCCGGGGCTTCTCCGCTGTCGCGATTGCCACCATCGCGGTCACGGTTGGCGCGAATACGGCAATGTTCAGCCTGGTGAATGGCATGCTGCTGCGCCCCCTGCCATATCCCGACCCGGATCGCATCGTACGGGTGCTTGAAAGGCTGCCGAGCGGCGGACTCAACGGCGTCTCCACCCTGAACTATCTCGACTGGACGAAGCAGAACACGGTCTTCGAGTATATGGCCGCCGAAGCTGGGTGGCGTGCAACGTTGACCGGTGGCGCCGAGCCGGTCTTGATCCAGGCTGCGCGTGCGTCGGCGCAATACTTCGACATTTTCGGAGTGAAGGCGGCACTTGGCCGCACGTTTCTGCCCGACGAGGACCAGCCAGGCAAGGATCGCGTGGTGCTATTGAGCCATGCGCTCTGGGAGAGCCGGTTCGGCGCCGATCCCTCGGTTCTGCAACGGCACATTCGGTTGGACGGCGAGCCGTACACCGTGGTCGGCGTCCTTCCGAGGGGCGGGCCGTTCGATCGCGCCTCGGCCCAGCTTTGGACGCCCCTTGCCTTTCAGCCCTCAAACTTGAGGCGTGATTTTCGCTGGCTCGGCGCGAGCGCCAAGCTCAAGCCAGGCGTGACACTCGAGCAGGCACGGGCCGAGATGGACGTCATCGGCCGGCGCCTCGCCGACGCTCATACGGACTCGAACAAGGGCCGGGGTGTCGCCGTCGACCGCCTCGCGGATGTACTCGTCAGCCCGGATTTGCGTACCGCCGTCACGGTCCTGTTCGCCGGAACCGGTCTCGTGTTGCTGATCGGCTGCGCCAACCTGGCGAACCTTGCGCTTGCACGCAGCATTGCGCGCGAACGCGAGGCGGCGCTGCGCGCAGCGCTCGGTGCGGGTCGTTGGCGTCTGGCACGACAGTGCCTGACAGAACACGTCGTGCTCTCTGTGTGCGGTGGCATCGCCGGCGCCGGCGTCGCTTACTCCTTGATAAAGTGGATCCGGTCGTTGATTCCTCCTTCCGCGCTACCTCCCGCGGTGGACATCGGGATGGATACGTCCGCTCTGCTCTTCACATTGATCGTGGCGATCGGGACGGGGCTGTTGTTCGGCATTGTGCCAGCCGTGCGATCCACGAACCCGAGGCTGGTGGGCGCGCTGGTGCGCGGCCACGCCACGACGGCAGGCACCCCGGCTAGACGGATACGAAACGTTCTCGTCGTCGCTGAAATCGCGCTCGCCTTCGTGCTGCTGGTCGGATCGGGACAACTGATGCGCAGTTTCTTCAAGCTGCTCGAGGTCGACCTCGGTTTCATTGCGGCGAATGTCCTGACCGCCGGCTTGCCGATTACTCAAAAACAGCACCCCGATCCCGTCGAATTGAACACCTATCTGGCCTCGATCCGTGCCGCGGTGGATGCCATACCGGGTGTTCGCGAAACGGCCATTACCTCGGTGTTGCCGCTGCGGGGCTGGGGCTACGGCCTGCCCTATTCGATCGCCGGTCGCGAGCAGGTGGATCGAGACTATCGTCCGGCGGCATTCTTCAAGATCGTTAGTCCGTCCTACTTCCACGCACTGGGCATCAAGCAGCTTGCGGGACGCGTATTGAGCGACAACGACAGGGCGGGCACACCGCGCGTCGCGCTCATCAATGACATGCTGGCCAAGCGGGAATTTGCCAATGCAGATCCGATCGGTCAGCGCATCCTCGTACGCGAACTCGTACCCGGCAAGACAGGGTTCGGCGAGGAGATCGCCTGGGAAATCGTTGGGGTCATCGCCAGTGAGAAGATCACGGGGCTCGGCGATGAGATCAGCGCCGGCATGTACGTCTCGAACGAGCAGAGCCCGACCCACAACATCGATCTCATCGTTCGAGCCGCCATGCCTCCGCAATTATTGCAGAAGGCGCTTCGTGTGGCCGTCGATCGCGTCAACAAAGACCAGGCGCTGAGCGATGTCAGCACGCTCCAACAGATCGTCGATCAGTCCATGCGGGGCAACCGCGTCATGAGCATGCTCTTCGCGGTGTTTGCAGCCATCGCGCTGCTTCTGGCGACGCTCGGAATCTATGGCGTGATTGCTTACACGACGGCACAGCGGACGCTCGAGATGGGCATTCGCGCCGCGTTAGGTGCCACCACCGGCAACCTGCGCATGTTGGTATTCCTGGGTGGGATGCGGCTGACGTTGACGGGGCTCGCGATCGGATTTGCCGCGACGTTTGCAACGACTCCCATCCTCTCGTCAATGCTCTACGGCGTCGGAGTCCGGGATCCGCTGACGATCGCTGGTGTGGCCGCCGTCCTCTCCGGGGTGGCCGGGCTTGCGTGTTTCCTGCCAGCCTGGCGGAGTACGAGACTCGATCCAATGGAAGCGCTGCGGTCTCAATGAGACTGCCGCGGCTCCGGTCGCAGGCCGAGATGCAAGTTGGCCCCACGGAAACGCGGGGCCAACCACAGGTCCATCCTCTTATCAATCAATATTACTAGCGCTGCCCCGTTCCACCCCTGCAGAGTCCGAGTTTGCCCGGAGAACCTTTCGGTAGCCCGTAGAACTTCCAGGAGTCCGCCGCCGTCTGGACCTGGCTCGCGGTCTGTCCTTCCGGATCAGAGAGGTCGTAGTCATTCAGTCCGCTGGCGGCGCAGGCCGAGTTTGCGTGATTCAGAGCGCCGGTCTCATTCGTATTGTTCAGGGTACCTGGGGGGCCCTTCACCTCGCCCGCGAACGCACCGCCTGGTCCTGATGCGAGCATCGCAACAGAAGCCCCAACTGCAAGTAGTCGCCGCCTCATCTTTCCTCCTTGGGGTGGTCTCTGATTACTGCTCTGGGGAACTTCAATGATTGGCGAAGGACACGATTGCGTCTTGACAGACGTGGAGCTCAGGTTGGAAGTCTCTCACAGAAGGTATGTGTAGGAATAGCGAAGAGCTAGTAGGCCAACCGGGCGGGCCTGAACCCCGATCACTTCACGCGCTGCTCTTCGACTCGCCTGGCCATGATGGACGCGAACCGCGGATCCGACCGAAACGCGCGCAGCAGTGGGTTGGCCCGCATGTCGGTGTCGATATCGCGATTCTTCTGCTCGCGCTCGACCTGCTCGAGGATGGCGAACGCGCTGTCCGGCTCCCCCATCACGGCGAGTGTCTCGACGTAGTTCAACCACGACTCCTGGGTCAGTGCGCCCGCGCGCGCCTCGGCGAGCAGCCGTCGCGCCTGCACCTCGCGGCCGGTCATCCGATAGGTGTACGCCAGCGTCGGCCGCACGCCAGGGAATCCCGGCGTGCGGGCATACGCCAACTCGAGCAGACGCAGCGCCTCGGCCTGATTGCCCAGTGCTGCATTGACCTCGCCCAAATAGGTCTGCGTGAGAGAGAAACCGGGATTGAGCTCGAGCGCCTTCTGCAGCTGAACCCGCGCCTCGGGCAGCCGGTCCTGCGCGGCGAAGACGATGCCCAGCATGGCATTCCCCACAAGCGAGAGCGGATCGAGCGCGAGCGTCTGCCGCGTCTGTGCCTCGGCCTCGGCCAATCGGCCGAGCCCCGTGAGCAGGATCGCCTTGTAGTGGTGCGCCACCGCGAGGCTCGGGTTCAGCGCGATGGCGCGATCGAAGAGACCCTCCGCTCTGACATAGACGGCCGGAGTCGACTTTCCGCTCGCGACGAGCGCGAAGCCAAGCGCCGCATACCCGTCCGCAACGGAACTGTCCAGCGCGATCGCCGTCTCCGCGGCTCGCTCGGCATTCGCGAGACCCGTGGCCACCGGCATGTAATGGAAGTTCACCTTGTTTATGTATGCTTCCGCCAACGCCGCGTAGGCCAGAGCGAAGCGCGGGTCCCGCTCGGTCGCGCCCGCGTAGTATCCGATCGCCTCCTCGAGCTTTTCGCGCGTCCGCTGGTTCCACGCATAGCGGCCGAGCAGGAAGAGCCGATGTGCCTCGGGGTCGCTCGTCGGCGGCCGCGCCGCCACGATGGCCTCATGCGGGTGCAGAACGCGGTCGACACTGTCCGCGATCTGGCGCTCGAGGACTTGCAGCGCTGACACCGGCCCCGTGAACGCGCGTGACCAGAGCACGTGGCGGTCCGATACGCGCCCGAGTTGTACCTCGACCGCGAGCGAGCCTGAGCGAACCCGCATGCTCCCCTGGACGATGTGCGCGAACCCGAGGCGCGTGCCCACGGCGTACGGATCGAGCCCCCGCCTAACGAGCGCGCCCGCGGACGCCCCAGCCGCAACGCGGTTACCTGGTTGGGCCCCGAGCAGTGCGGTCAGCCGCTCGGAGAAGCCGTCGACGAGATAGTTATCGGCGGCGTTGGCATCGGCGTTGGTGAATGGCAGCACCGCGACGCTCTGCGCCGTGATGGGCGCCGACGCATCGGCGGCGAGCCGCCGCGATACCGTCCAGCTCAGCGCTGCTATCGCGACCGCGACCAGCGCGACAGTTGGCATGACGACGGCACGGCGGAACCGCTTGCGTTGTGTCGCGCGGGCCCACAGCGGAACGCGATGCCGGAGCGCCGCGCCGTGGTCCAGTGCTTCCAGGTCGTCGAGCAACTCCTCGGCGGACTGATAGCGGTGCGCAGGGTTCTTCTGCAGCAGTGCGCCGACCAGGTCATCGAATGCGCGCGGCAAGCCGGGCACGAGCGTCGATGGAGGCTCGGGCTGGTCATGGAGGATCGCGTGCAGGATTGCCGCTTCGTGCTCGCCGCCGAACGGGAGCTGGCCGGTGAGCATCACGTAGAGCATGACTCCCACCGACCACAGATCGGCGCGTGCATCCACACGTCCGCCGCGGAGTTGGTCGGGCGCCATGTACACCAGCGTGCCGCGCGTCACCTGCGACTTCGTGACGGTGACGTCACGCATCTTCGCCAGGCCGAAGTCGAGGATCTTCGCCGTGCCGTCCCGCACGAGCATGATGTTGCCGGGCTTGAGATCGCGATGCACGATGCCTGACGCGTGCGCCGCCGCGAGTCCGCGCGCCACGTGGCGCGCGATCCCGATCGTCTCGTGCGCAGTGAGCCTCACCTCGCGCGCGAGACGTTCACGCAGCGTCTCGCCCGCATACAACGGCATGGCGAGAAACACGCCCGCCGCGCTCTCGCCGATCTCGTACACCGTGCAGAGGTTCGGATGGTCGAGCGCGGCGGCCGAGCGTGCTTCGCGCATGAAGCGCTCCTTCACGACCGCGTCCGTGTGCTGATACGGGAGCGGGAATTTCAGCGCGACCACGCGTCCGAGGCGCAGATCGTCGGCGGCGTACACGGCGCCCATGCCCCCCGCCGCGAGATACGAGACCACACGGAAGTGCGCGACCGACTGTCCCACGATGCCGAGCGGATCGGGTGGCGCGACGGTCGCGTCGCCCGGCGCGCTCCTCGTCCGCTGCGGTAGCCCGAAGCTGTAGCCGACGAGCGCATCGTCGGCGCTCGCGTCGGCGCGCAGCAGCATCTCGACCATGTCGTACAGCGCCGGATCGCCTCGCCTCAACTCGTCGAGCCGTGCGCGACGTACGTCGTCGCCGAGATCAACCAACTCATCGAACAGCGGCCGCGCACGCTGCCACAGATCGCGGTCGCGGCTCATCGCGCGGAGCGGCGCAGGTCCGCGGCGAGCCAGGCGCGCGCCGACCGCAGGTCGCGCTTGACCGTCGCGAGCGAGACGTCCATCGCCCGGGCGATCTCCTCCAGCGACAGACCGCCGAAATAGCGCTGCTCGACCATCCGCGCCTGTCGCTCGTCGAGCTCCTCGAGTCGCGAGAGCGCCTCATCGAGCTCCGTCACGCGGTCGATGTCGACCTGCGCGATCCAGGTGTCCTCGTGCAGCTCGACGACCGGTATGCCACCACCCCGCTTGGCCGCGACGCGAGCGCGCGCATGGTCTACGAGCACGCCGCGCATCACGCGCGAGCCGAGGGCGAGGAAATGCTCTCGGCTGTCGCTCGACACTCCCGCGACATCGACGAAGCGGAGATACGCCTCGTGCACGAGCCCCGTCGTGTTCAGCGAGTCTTCAAGGGGCGCGCGCCGCAGGCGCTGGTGAGCGAGCGATCGCAGCGGCTCGTAGAGCAGCGATACGATCTCGCGGAGCACCTCGTGCTCGCCGCCACGCCAACGATGCAGCAGCTCCGTCACGTCGTGTTGGTGCATGCGTGTCTTCGTGCTGTGGGCGGCGTCGTTCCCGCGTCAGGGGGCGACGCGGGCAAGCTGGGACGGCCGGTTGGTCAGGCACTCGGCGATGGGCCCGTGAGCCGATCCGTCGCCGGATTACGAGGAACTGAGGAAACTCGGCGTCGACACGAACAGCAGGAAGGCGCGATGAGACTCGCATCCGCGGGGAGGTTTGTCAAACACGCCGCTGAATCACATTGGCGACTCAACGGCGATGCGCCGACGTGAGCCGATTGGCCGGCGGATTCCGAGGCAATGCTGGACGCAATGAATCCACCCAGAGAGCACTACCATGACAAAGCGATCGCTCACACTCCTTGTGTGGCTCTGCGCGGCACTCGCCGCCGCATGTGGCGGTGACAATGCCGTCGCGCTGAAGTCCGTCGCTCCTGAACCCCCTCCTGAAGTCGTTCTCGCCAGGGTCGAAGTCACGCCGGACAGCAGTTTCCTCCTGCCGGGAGACCATCAGCAGCTGACGATCGACGCGTGGGATCAGCTTGGAGCGAGACTGCTGCATAGCCCGGGCGGCGACTGGGCAAGCGAGGCCACGTACGTCAGCAGTGACTCGGCGGTCGTGCGAGTGGTCGGCGGCTTGTTGACCGGTCTCGCGCCGGGTGTCGCCAGGATCACAGCGTCCCTCACGATTGCCAATCGCACGCTCACGGACTCGATGACCGTGCAGGTGGATACGCCAACAGCCATCGGCACCGTTCTGACGATGAACCAGTATAGGAATTGGTCCCCGTACGAGGTCAGTCTGAAGGCGCCTGCAACCGTAACCTGGGTCATTCCCGCCGGTGTGCAAGCTCCAACGATATGGCTCAACGTCTGGAGTGAGAACGCCGAGAAGCTGGTGTTCGTCCACGGCCGTGCCACGCGCACGTTCTCGAAAACCGGCTGGTACTACTATGGCACGGGGGGTGGGCTCATGTGGTACGAGGAAGGGGGCGTCGTCCGGGTATCCTGACGTTCTGCACGATGACTTTGAAGCATCAGCCTAACGAGGCGCCATCCGCGTCGAACCTGCAGCAAGGGTCAGCGGCTGCCCGCCGACTTCTGGAGCTTGCCCGCGGCATCGTTGAGCAGGGAATCGAGCGCGGCGCGATCGAAGAACCGTCCTTGCCGCGCGACCCCGACCACCCGCTGGGTATTGGTGATGTCCACCAGTGGATCCGCGTCGACGAGGAATAGGTCCGCCGACTTACCGGTCTCGATCGTTCCCGTCTCCTTCCCGAGCCCGAGCATCTCCGCCGACCGCCGCGACGCCGCCTGGATCGCCTCGTTAGGCGTCATCCCCACCTGCTTCACCAGCTCCGCCACCTCCTCCTGCGCGCTCGACCCCGGAAAAAGGAACTGGACGGTGAAATCCGTGCCGGGCAGGATCGGCACCCCGGCCTTGTGGAACCGCCGGAGCATGGCCACCTCCCCCGGAAAATCGTACTGCGACGCGCCGCCCGCTTTGCGGTACTGGGCGAGCACCTTGATCATCCCGTCCCATGCCGCCCAGAGCTGCGGGGTGACGAGCCGGGCGCGCGGATCCTGGTGCGCCCGCTCGAGTCGCGCCGAATCGGAGCCCGCGGCACTCTCCTGCGAGAAGTCCCCCACCACCAGCGTCGGCACGAAACCGAGCCCGCTCTGCTTCACGATCCCCACCAGCGAGTCCTGCCCCGCCGGCGTCATCGCCTTGAAGTCCGCGCTCACCCCCGGCCATCCCAGGTGCTCGATCGTCGCCTGACCCGCCTCGGCCACCTCGCGCAAGGTGAGTTTCTCGCCCATCGGGAAGTGGCCCGAGACTCGGAGCCCCGCCTTCTTCGCCTCGTCCAGCACCGCGAAGAAGATGTCCCGCTTGACCACGTTGTGGTGCTTCAGAAGATCGGGCTTGAGCGCCGCCAGCTCTCGCACCGTGGCCCGCGCCTCGTCGGCCGAGTGGACGTAGACCCGGTCGCCCTTCGCGAACTCGGCGATGACCGGCGGGCCCTTGGTGAGCATGGGCTCGAGCTCTCCCGCCTCGATCATCTTCCCGGCTGCGAGGATCCGCGGCGCCAGGAGCGCGCCGGCCCGGGCGCTTGCGCGGATCGAATCGATCGTGCGCATCGGCGTGTCGAGCTCACGGATCCCGGTAATCCCGTTGGCGACGAAGACCGGGAGCACATCCGGCGTGCCGAAGTGCAGGTGGACGTGGAGATCCCAGAAGCCGGGAAGGAGGTACCTCCCTGTCCCGTCGACCACGCGCGCGCTCCTGGGGACATTGATCTCGCCGC
>Ga0207645_10001468_pt1 | contig 19262 bp, 16 predicted proteins | sample KBSM53metaG_FD_184331 | JGI IMG/M metagenome (GOLD analysis project Ga0207645, IMG submission 184331) | Miscanthus rhizosphere microbial communities from Kellogg Biological Station, Michigan, USA - KBS M5-3 metaG (SPAdes) (version 2) | ecosystem: Host-associated > Plants > Roots > Rhizosphere >...
AACATGAAAAAGAGAGATCCTGTTAATAGAGTCTAAAATCCGTTTCATCTGTGTCATCAGTGTTCTATAAACAAAACAAAAATGAACAACGAAATTGAACGATTGATTGCAGCGAATCTGAACAGGCGGTCTTTTTTGCAAAAGGCGACGCTCGGTTTAGGTGCCGTAGCACTTGGTTCGCTTATTTCGGGACAAAGTGGTTTGTCTTCTGTAAAACCCAAACATATTATTGGTGGTAGCGGCATGCTGGGCGCACCGGATATTCCTGCGCGTACAAAACGGGTAGTGTATCTTTTTCAGAGTGGAGGTCCATCACAATTTGAAACATTTGAATACAAACCATTGCTGGAGAAAATGCATGGACAGGATCTGCCCGGATCGGTAAGAAAAGGCCAACGATTGACAAGTATGAGTTCCCAGCAAGCTATATTACCGTTAGTCGGTTCATCATTTAAATTTGAACAACATGGCAAATGCGGGGCATGGGCGAGCGAACTGATGCCATATACGGGGGGCATTGTTGATGATCTTTGTTTTATCAAATCCATGTATACCGAACAGATCAATCATGATCCGGCGTTGACATTTATGCAAACCGGCAATCAATTACCGGGTCGGCCAAGCATCGGTGCATGGATCAACTATGGATTGGGTTCCGATAATGATAACTTACCTGCATTTATTGTTTTGGTATCGAACAATGCACCGCAGGACCAACCATTGTTTGCAAGACTATGGGGCAATGGATTTCTTCCCTCAAAATACCAGGGTGTTCAGTTCCGCGCCGGCGCCGATCCTGTACTATATTTAAATAACCCGGAGGGATATCAGCAAGCTGATCGCCGTGAAATGCTGGATGCGCTAAACCAATTGAACCAATCGCAGATGGACACTTTTGGTGACCCGGAAATCGGTAACCGCATCGCGCAATATGAAATGGCATTCCGAATGCAATCTTCAGTTCCTGAATTGACGGATATGTCAGGTGAACCTGATTGGGTGTTTGATCTGTATGGACCCGATTCTCGCAAACCCGGTACTTATGCCGCTAATTGTTTACTGGCAAGAAGATTAATTGAAAAAGATGTGAAGTTTGTGCAGCTGTATCACCAGGGTTGGGATCAGCATGGCGACTTGCCGGGATCATTAACCAAACAATGTAAAGCCACCGACCAGGCATCTGCTGCACTTGTAAAAGACTTAAAGCAACGGGGGTTGTTGGATGATACACTTGTAATTTGGGGCGGTGAATTCGGCAGAACGAATTACTCGCAAGGCAAACTGACGAAAGATAATTACGGACGTGATCATCATCCGCGCTGTTATACGATGTGGATGGCCGGTGGTGGTGTGCAGCCGGGTCTTACGTTTGGTGAAACAGATGAATTCGGTTACAATATTGTAAAAGATCCTGTTCACGTGCATGATTTCCAGGCTACGCTATTATATTTAATGGGAATCGATCATGAGAAACTTACATTTGACGCAGAGGGGAGACGGTATCGGCTTACTGATGTGGAAGGAAAAATAATAAAAGGAATAATCGCTTAATTCAATCAAACACTTGTCATGAAAAAAGCAACTAACCATCGTCGTGAGTTTATTAAAAAATCTTCAATGCTCGCTGCAGGTGCGATCGCAGGTTTTAACATTACCGGCAAAGCGAATCCCGGCGATGACGGGATAATCGGGCATGGCGGCTTTACGTATAAAGTAAATAAAGAATGGGGCAATCTGGATCCGGCAAAAACACCGGTATTCAATTGTCATGAAATGGTGGAAGATTCAAAAGGCCGTTTGGTGATGATCACCGATGAAGTAAAGAACAATATCATTGTTTACGATAGATCGGGTAAGCTTCTCGATTCATGGGGTACGCGTTACCCGGGAGGCCATGGACTTACATTATCCAAAGAAGGGGGTGAAGACTTTTTGTTTATTACAGACTGCGGCTATTATTTCGGGAAAGATAATAACTGGCACGCACAGTCGGGATCCATTTTTAAAACAACTATTAATGGTGATCTGATCTTTGCGCTCGGCCATCCCTCTACAATTGGTATTTATAAAAAAGAAGAGAAGTTTCAACCAACTGAGGTGGCAGTGGCGCCAAACGGGGACTTTTATGTTGCCGATGGGTACGGATCAGATTATATCATCCAGTACGATCACGAAGGCAGGTACATACGGCATTTTGGCGGACATAACAATGCTAACCCCGATCATAATTTGAGCAATGCACATGGGGTAGCTGTTGACGGGAGAAATCCGGCTTCGCCAAAATTGATTTGCACATCAAGGAATGAAAATGCATTTAAATTCTTTACACTCGACGGAAAATACCTGGAAACAGTGAAACTACCGGGAGCTTATGTTTGTCGCGCTGTTATCCACGGAGAGAATTTGTACGCCGGTGTATGCTGGTCAAATGCAAAAGACACAGGAAAAATGGATGGCGGCAGATCCGGATTTGTAACCATACTCGACAAAAACAATAAATGTATTTCCAATCCCGGCGGCACAAAACCAGAATATAAAAGCGGTGCGCTTCAACCGCTGTTTGTGGATGGAAATATTTTTTATCATGGTCACGATGTATGCGTGGATGAAGACAAGAATATTTATGTATGTCAATGGAATGCTGATAAAACATACCCGGTGAAACTGGAAAGGGTATAGAAACAATTGAGCCATGCATACAGACTGGTCACAATTTTTCGGGCGATTTCATCCACTGTTCGTACACCTGCCGATAGGATTTGTGTTGCTCGCTGCCTTATTGCAAACAGTGGCAGCTTATAAGAAGAATAGCGTTTCCGCTACTGCTGTTAATATCGCTTTACTGGCAGCTGCTATCAGCGCGTCTTTCGCTTCACTCACAGGTTATTTTCTTTCATCCGCCGGTGGATACGACCCGGGAACGCTGTCACTGCATAAATGGATAGGCTTCACCGTTACGATCCTTATTTTATTATTATGGTTGCTGCGGATTTATCAAAAGGCGGATAAACAGTTTATCCGGATAACAAGCGGGAATTGGTTATTGATCATCTGCATTGTGTTAATAACGATCGGCGGGCATCTTGGTGGCAGTATGACGCATGGCGAAGGTTATTTAACGCGGTATATGCCGGGGTTTCTGCAACCTGTTTTCGGATCAAAGAAGAAACCGGAGCAAAAGAAAGCGCTACCTGTACTGGATTCAGTAAATATGTTTACGGATATTATTCAACCAATCTTCAATGATCATTGCGTCAGTTGTCATAATGCACAAAAAGGTAAGGGAGAATTAAATCTTTCAAATATTGAGACAATACTAAAAGGCGGTAAAAGCGGAAATACTATTGTAGCAGGAAACACCGAAAAAAGTGAATTGTTTCATCGCATCACGTTACCGAAAGGGAGTTCCAAGTTTATGCCGTCAGATAACAGGCCTCCGTTAACACCGGTCGAAATCAATTTTATAAGAGAGTGGATCGAAAACGGGGCAGAGTATAAAAAGAACATTACTGCGGCCGGTACAGATGAAAAACATAAATATTTAATAGCGGCCTGGCTGGGAATCGATCCTGATATCAGCAAAGAAATACACCTGCCGGACGTAAAGGCTGCTGATAGTAATGTGCTGAAGCAATTGCGTGAGTTGAAGGTGATCATTCGTCCGCTGACATCGAAAAGTAATTTGCTGGAAGCGTCGCTGGTCATGGTACAAAAATTACCTTCAGACAGCATAACCTCTATTCTTCAAAAACTTTCTTCAGTGAAACAGCAATTATACCGTCTCGATGTAAGCAATTGCAAACTCTCCGCGGATGCCATACAAAATATCGGACAGTTTACCGGGCTCAATAAACTGGAGATACAGAATAGTGGTCTGACCGATGGATCCGCGACTTCGTTAGGGGTTCTTACCAACCTGGCGATTCTGAATGCAGGTCAAAATCCGCTCACTAACAAAAGCATGGCTGTATTTAAAAAACTGGAACATCTTAAAAAGCTTAACCTTTGGCAAACAGGGATAACAGAAGAAGGGTTGAAGGAACTACATTTACCGGATGTCGTTGTAGAATTTTGATCATATCTCTATAAAAATATTTTATGGGCCAACCCAGGTACAAAATAAATGAACCCGCTCAGGAGGCGGGTTCATTTATCTTTCAAACTATTGGATTTATAAATCAGTTTTGCCATTTCCAGGTTAACCTGGTAAGCAAATTTTTTTATTCATAGCTACTTCTCCTGAACACATCTTTCCACTTTAAAATTCAAAACAACCAGTTGCCAGAAGTAAGTTTAAGACTATTATTATAAAGAGCGGTGAAATAAAGTTAGTATAGTTTAATCAACAGGCAATGAAGATCGCGGCCTTTTTCTTAACAGGTAGGGGGAAATACTTATTTTAACGGTTGTGCATACCAGTTAGACTCATCAAGATATTGTTTAGACGGAAGAAATTGCCTTAGAATTTTTACTACCCGGCTTTTCAAAAAGGCTGCTTATTTTACTATGCAATTTTCATAGAAAGGTTTAATGGTGATGGGCCTGTGTCTACAGGCCTATCCTTTTTTATCCAATATAAAATGTGATGTATTCCGGCTCTTCGGAGAAATAGTAGATCAGGAAATGCAATGTTTTTTAACTACGGAATTTCTTCTTCAGCTCCATTAGTTTATCCTGGAACCCATCGCCGGCCGTTTCTTTCTTATTGACAATTTTCAGGATTTTATTTTCAATGCCTAGTTTGCCGGCCGTTTCTTTGGTCATTGCCTCCTTTATAGACAAGGAGATCCTTTTCCTCGACACGTCTACGTCCAGCACCACTACTGTTACTTTCTGGTTTAGTTTCACCGCTTCATTTGGATCGCTGATAAATTTATTGCTCAGGTGGGAAATATGAACCAACCCATCCTGTTTTACCCCGATATTGACAAAGGCTCCGAAATTGGTGATGTTTGTAACAATGCCGGGAAGCTTCATGCCCACTTCCAGGTCGCCGATCGAACTAACGGCATCGGAAAAGCGAAATTCTTCAATAGGTTCACGCGGGTCACGACCCGGTTTGTCCAATTCCTTTAAAATATCCTCAATTGTAAATTGTCCTGCGGTTTCGGAAATAAATTCTTTCGCCTTTATGTTTTTTCGCAATGCCCCATTGTGAATCAAATCATCTACGGTAGTTCCGGTCTTTGCCGCCATAGCATTAACAATATGATAGCTCTCGGGATGTACAGCCGAGTTATCCAATGAATTTTCAGCCCCCGGGATCCTTAAAAACCCTGCAGATTGCTCAAACGCTTTTGGCCCCAGCATCGGCACTTTCTTCAATTCTTCCCTGTTCCTGAACGCACCATTCTTTGCCCGGTAATCAACAATGTTCCTTGCAACACCTGCACTCAGGCCGGATACATAGGTTAACAAATGTTTACTGGCTGTATTCACATCAACACCTACATAATTCACACAGCTTTCTACAACTTTGTCCAGCGAATCTTTCAGCCGTACCTGGTTCACATCGTGCTGGTATTGACCAACGCCGATACTTTTTGCATCTATCTTCACCAATTCACTTAACGGATCCAGCAAACGACGCCCGATACTAACGGCGCCGCGTACTGTGACATCGTAATCAGGAAATTCTTCACGGGCCACTTCGCTGGCAGAATAAATGGATGCACCGCTTTCATTGACCATGAAAATGGAAACCTGTTTTCCAAAATCTATTGACCGCAGCAACTGATCCGTTTCTTTACTTGCCGTTCCATTTCCATATCCGATTGCCTCAATATTGTGTTTCGTTACCAGCTCCTTTAAAGTTTGAATAGATCCCTGCCAGTCATTTTGCGGTGCATGCGGATATATTGCTGTATTGTATATGAGATTTCCCTGTGCATCGAGGCAAACTAACTTGCAACCTGTCCGGAAACCAGGATCTAATGCAAGTACCCGTTTATGGCCCAATGGCGATGCTAATAATAACTGGCGAAGATTTTCAGCAAACACCTTTATCGCTTCTTCATCGGCTTTTGTTTTACTTTCCATCCGGAATTCCGTTTCGATAGAAGGCTTTAGTAAACGGGTAAATGAATCTTCAACCGCTTTGGCAACTTCATTGGAAGATGGAAGTGAAGATTTAACGAATATCTTTTTCAGTTCGTCAATTGCATTTTCTTTTTCGATACTGATATCCATGATCAGGAAACCTTCTTTTTCACCCCGCCGTATTGCGAGAATGCGATGCGATGGGCTATGTGCCAACGGTTCTTTGAAGTCGAAGTAATCGCGATATTTTTGAGCGTCGGCCTCTTCTTTTTTTGATGTAAGTATTCTTGATGACAGAACAGCTTCCGCTGAAAATAATTTCCGGATACAATTTCTTGCCTGTTCATTTTCAGCGACCCATTCTGCAATAATATCTCTTGCGCCCTGTAAGGCTTCGGTTTTATCTTTTACATTTTCATTGATATATTTCGCAGCTTCTTCTTCAATGTTCAATGAATGTTGATCAAACAATACTTTTGCTAACGGTTCAAGTCCTTTTTCAATCGCAGACGTCGCCTTTGTTTTTCGTTTTGGTTTATAAGGAAGATAAATGTCTTCGAGTTCTGTGGAACTTAAGCAATCATCAATGCGTTTTTTTAACTCCGCGGTCATTTTACCAGCATCTTCAATAGTTTTTATAACTGTTTCTTTTCTTTTGCCCAGGTCAGTGAAATAGTTGATCTGCTCAACCACATTATTAATGATCACTTCGTCGAGATTACCGGTTGCTTCTTTCCGGTAGCGGGCAATAAAAGGAATAGTTGCTCCTTCCGCATGAAGTGAATGGATATTGTTTACCTGTTTCAGGGTAAGATTCAGGTCTGTTGCTATTTTTTTAAAATATATTTCCTGCATCAGCTTTTATAATTGAGGGCAACAAATGTAGTTACCAGCAAAAAACAAAAAAATTTGTTTGTTTCAATTCGAGAAAATCAACCAATGTTTTTTCATGCAAACCTTTTGCTGCAGATGATTAGTAAAGTTATCAACATGTTTTCCATTTGCGTGGAAGTTTTGCAAAATGGTTTGCTTTTTATTTTTAAGTAGCTTTCATGCAGAATGACTTTTGTTGATGTAATATTATATATAGGCACGTTTGTCTTTGCCATCACCGGTGCATTAAAAGCCCGTACACACCAGATGGATATATTGGGTGCTTCGGTGCTTGCGTTTGTTACGGCATATGGCGGCGGTACGTTGCGCGATTTATTGATCGGCATACGTGTGGGCTGGATGAATGATCCTATACCACTAGTGCTCGTGGCTTCAGCGGTTATTGTGGTTTTTTTGTTCAGGCAGAATATAAATTCATTCGAAAAGACTTTGTTTTTTACAGACGCTATCGGCCTTGGTATGTTTGCCGCCGGTGGTATTGAGCGAAGCCTGCACTATGGTATTTCGGAAAGTTATGCTGTATTGCTGGGTGTGATGTCTGCAACATTTGGTGGCCTTATTGCCGATCTTCTTTCCAACCGTCCTCCTTCCTTATTTCAAAAAGGGGAACTCTATGCAACAGCGGCCGCAATAGGAGGGGTTGTATACATTTTGCTTAAACGAATGAGTGTTTCAGACAACGTTTCACTTAGTGTGTGCGTCGCCGTTGTTGTGCTCGTAAGAGTGATTTCACGGAAAAAGAAAATAGAGTTGCCGCGCATCTGATAGGAATTGATTCTTTCTCTGATTCGTTTTTCACAATACAAGGAGGCTGGCACCAGCTCCGAACCAAATTCTTGCATTTCCTGTACGCGTTGTGTAAGTCAAATATTTTTGCCTTTACTTGTCTCCAGATTTTCCAGTATTTTCCTTTATTTTCGTTTCTTTTCTTTTATTTTTGTTTGTCTTCATTTTTGTGCTTAACATTGCATAAATCGAAGCAAAAAATAAGATGCTCGCTAATCATCGCCGGGATAAAATTTATGAGCTTCTGCAGGAAGACGGGTCGGCGAAAGTGCTTGACCTCGCAAAACTTTTCAAGGTAACAGAAGTTACAATTCGCCAGGACCTGGAGAAGTTGGAAAAGGATGGACTTATATTAAGAGAACATGGCGGTGCATATCTTAAAAACATAAAGGACCAGGTACAGACTTTTTCACTAACCCACCAGGACAATCTTGATAAAAAGGAATTGATTGCTGCAAAATGCATTGAGTTTATTGAAAGCGGTGATACGATCATCCTGGATTCGGGCTCTACTACCACCGAGGTAGCGAAGAAGCTGAAAGGAATGAAGAATCTCACGATCATCACCAATGCGCTCAATATCGCATTGATGCTTGGCGCAGAACCCGGCATTGAAGTGATCGTTACAGGCGGAGAATTTAAACCGCCGACATTATCGCTCACCGGGCAAAAAGCAGCGGAGTTTTTTAAAAACCTGCATGTTCAGAAATTATTTCTTGCTACAGCCGGAATTTCTTTGAAAGCGGGATTGACTTATCCGAGCATCAGTGATCTTGTCGTGAAGAAAGCAATGATAGATGCGGCAGAAACAACTTATCTCGTTGCCGATTCTACAAAAATGGGCAAGGCTTCTTTGGCGAGTCTTGGTGCGTTATCACTAATTGATTATATCATAACGGATGCGGGCATTGAAGAAAAACATAAACAGGTGTTTCGCGACAATGAAATTGAATTGATCATCGCAAGCTGATATTATGCAAACAACATTTACTTCATCTACACTTGGCGTTATTATTGGCAATCGTGATTTCTTTCCCGATAAATTGGTTGCCGCAGCCAGGACAGAAATACTGGATCTTTTTAAGAAGCTGAATATTACACCGATACTGTTGAGTGACGCTGATTCAAAATTGGGTGGTGTTGAAACCTTTGCAGAGGCACAGAAATGTGCTGCATTATTTAAACAACATGCTGATAAGATAGACGGTATTCTTGTTGTGCTGCCAAACTTCGGCGATGAAAAAGGTGTTGCTGAGACCATCAAATGGTCGGGATTGAACGTGCCCGTATTGATACAGGCATATCCTGATGACCTTGGTAAAATGGATGTAGTGAACAGGCGCGATGCATGGTGCGGAAAGATTTCTGTCTGTAATAATTTATACCAGTTTGGAATAAAATATTCGCTCACGTCAAAACATGTTGCAATACCTTCAGACGAATCATTTATCAATGATCTGAAAGATTTTATTGCTGTATGCCGCGTGGTGAAAGGGGTACGCAAGGTACGTATCGGTGCGGTGGGAGCAAGACCCGGAGCATTTAACACGGTCCGGTACAGTGAGAAAATTTTACAACGCAACGGTATATCGGTTACAACAGCTGACCTTTCTGAAATTCTGGGTAATGCCAATAAATTATCTGCCGATGATAAAATAGTAAAGGAAAAGCTTGAAAAAATTCATGCATACACGCCAACAGGTAAAACACCCAATGAAAAACTGATCCAGATTGCAAAGCTTGATGCGGTACTTGCAAATTTTATGGAAGAGCATGCATTGGATGCGACGGCTATTCAATGCTGGACATCGCTGCAAAAAAATTATGGATGCAATGTATGTACGAGTATGAGCATGATGAGCGAGAACATGCTGCCCAGCGCCTGCGAAGTGGATGTAACCGGTACATTAACCATGTATGCGATGCAGTTGGCAAGCGGATCCCCAAGTGCATTGGTTGACTGGAACAACAATTATGCAGATGACGATACGAAATGCGTATTATTTCATTGCGGCAATTGGGCAAAATCATTTTTACCTGATATACAAATAAGCACGGCGCCTATTATCGGCACTACAGTCGGCACTGAAAATACATACGGTGCATTGGACGGCCGTACGCCTGCTATGCCATTGACGTATGGTCGCATCAGCACGGATGATTGCAAAGGAATTATCAAAGCATATGTAGGAGAGGGGGAGTTGACAAATGATGCATTGAACACATTTGGCAACAGAGCGGTCGCTCAGATCAGCGATTTGCAGGGACTGATGAAATATGTATGCCGCAACGGATTTGAACATCATGTCGTAATGAATGCCAGTAAGACGGCAGGGATATTAAAGGAAGCGTTGGAAAATTATCTGGGTTGGGAAATGTATGTGCATGAATGATACGGTGAATTGTGAATAGTGAATAGTAAATGATGGCAGGCATGCTAATGTTTAAAATGCAACACGCTCAAATGACCGTAATAGAACTAAATAGAAAATCAATAGAATATCGTAAGAAGATCATTACGTATATCTATGGTGCGAATGCGGGACATACCGGTGGGAGTCTTTCCTGCGTGGACATCCTGAATGTGTTGTATAATCATGTGCTCGATGTAAATCCCGGGAATTTTTCTTCGCCTGACCGGGACCGGTATATTCAAAGCAAAGGGCATACAGTGGAAGCCTTATACGTTGTGCTGGCTGATAAAGGTTTTTTTCCGGAAGAAGATTTGAAAACATTGTGCAGCTATAAATCGGACTACATCGGCCACCCGACAAAAAAAGTAAACGGTATTGAACAAAATACCGGCGCATTGGGGCACGGACTACCAATTGCGGTTGGTAATGCGATTGCTGCGAAAATGGATGAAAAAAAGTTTCGCGTATTTACATTGCTCGGCGATGGAGAATTACCGGAAGGGTCCAATTGGGAAGCTGCATTGACAGCAGCACATTATAAACTGGATAACCTTTGCGCTATTCTTGATTATAACAAATTGCAGATTTCAGGAACGACGGCAGAAGTATGCAACACGGAGCCGATCGATGCAAAGTTTGAAAGCTTTGGCTGGAGTGTACAACATGTAGACGGTCACGATATCAATGCGCTGATTAAAATTTTTGACGGGCTGCCGTTTGAAAAAGATAAACCAAGCCTCGTTATCGCGCATACGACAAAGGGTAAAGGAGTAAGTTTTATGGAGAACCAGGTGAGATGGCATCATGGTGTGCCCGACGCAAATCAGTTTGAAACAGCAATAAATGAATTTGATGCAGCACTGGCTGTCATCGGATAACGAACAATACATGCCAATCGTGGGAGCAGTTGCAGAAAATAAAACAATAAATGGTAAAGCGAACCTTGAAGTGTTTTCTTTAACACTGCAGGAGCTTGCGGCAGCGGATAAGAATATTGTCGTTGTTACCAGTGATTCGAGAGGATCGGGAAAATTAGTGCCGTTCGGACAAAAATTTCCAAAACAGATTGTAGAGATAGGCATTGCCGAACAGAATCTTGTGGGTGTTGCTGCGGGACTTGCTTCTGCTGGTAAAAAAGCATTTGCTGTTTCGCCGGCATGCTTTCTTACAGCAAGAGCGCTGGAGCAAATAAAAAATGATGTGGCCTATTCCGACAACCCGGTTAAACTTATCGGCATCAGTGCCGGTGTGAGTTATGGAGCATTGGGTTCAACGCATCATAGTTTGCACGATTATGCGGTGTTACGGGCAATTAATAACATCACCGTCGTTGCACCTGCTGATAACTATGAAACTGCTGAGGCGATTAAACTGGCCGCTGCAATGGAGAAACCAATCTACCTCCGTTTTGGTAAAAAGAATATGCCTGATCTTAAACCAGAAAGCAATGTGCCATTTCAGTTCGGCAAAGGAAGGATAATCCGTGAAGGTGATGATGTGGCGTTTATTGCAACCGGCGAAACGGTTTATCCGGCACTGAAGGCAGCAGATAAACTTGAAGAAAATTATCGCATACGCGTAAGAGTGATCAGCATGCATACGATCAAACCACTCGATTATGAATTGATCGCCGCAACGGCAAACAAGTGTAAAGCCATTATAACCGTTGAAGAACATAGCGTGTATGGCGGACTTGGAGAAGCTTGTGCATCATTTTTATTACAGAATGGAATCAGTAAACCTTTTAAGATAATCGGTATACCTGATGAATACACCGTAACAGGTTCGCAGAATGAAATATTTGATCACTATGGAATTTCAGAAAGCGGGCTTGCAAATACCGCCCTTGAATTGATACAAAAAACAAAATAAATGTAACCTCTCACGATTGCTTTTAATATGAAACGATTGCTTGCCATATGCTTTTCTGTTCCTTTAACAATTCTGTTTATTGTCGTATTTGCCTGTGGATGTAAAACCGATCCGTCAAAGGCTGGTAAGAAAAAAGTGGCAGTAATTGTGTCCACGCTAAATAATCCATGGTTTGTTGTGCTTGCTCAAACAGCAGCGGCACAGGCACAATCGCTGGGATATGAAGCAAAGATTTTTGATTCGCAAAACAACACTTCATTGGAGGCAGACAATTTTGAAAATGCAATTGCGTCGGGTTTCGATGCTATCCTCTTCAATCCTACTGACGCTGATGGTTCCGTCACCAATGTGCTGAAAGCTAAAGCAGCAGGCGTTCCCGTTTTTTGCATGGACCGTGAAGTGAATTCAACAGAGGCGGCAACATCACAAATACTGTCTGATAATTATTCCGGTTGCGTTGCGCTTGGTAAATATTTTGTTCAGCAACTGAATAAGAAAGGGAACTATGTGGAAATACTTGGATTGGTTGGAGATAATAATACGTGGAACCGTTCAAAAGGTTTTCATAGTGTGGTAGATGTTTACCCGGGTCTTAAAATGCTGGCGCAGCAAAGTGCAGACTTTGACCGTAATAAAGCAATGGAAGTAATGGAAAGTCTATTGCAGGCGCATCCTGATATCAATGCTGTGTTTTGCGGTAATGATGCGATGGCTTCCGGCGCTTACCAGGCGCTTGTTGCGGCAGGTAAGGCGGGTGATGTAAAAGTCTTTGGTTTTGATGGCGCCGAAGACGTAATAAACTCTATACGGGATAAAAAGATTAGTGCGACAGGCATGCAGTTTCCGAAAGTAATGGCGCAGACTGCAGCCAATTATGCAGATAGTTTTTTCAAAGGGAAAAAAGATTTTCCAAAAAAAATGCCCGTTGCGGTTGAGCTTGTCACACAGGAAAACGTAAAGGAGTATATCGGTTATGGAAAAAAGGATAATGCACAAAAATGAAAGCCATTAAATATATCATTATTGTTTTTATTGTGGCATTCATTGCATACAACTCTGTTTATTTTAAAAAACTGGATGAAGTAAAAGCGTCGCTGTCTCAAAAAGAGTTCAACGCTCCGCAGTATGCTGCGGCATTCTGGAACAATAAGCTTATTCCAAATCTTGATAAGGCAATCGATCTTACTAAACTGAAAACGATGTTGTCAAGCGATCCTGCAAAGACGTTTGATGTGTACTCTCATGCGCTTGGCATTGGCAATCTTCGTTACTTTTTAATAAGGGGCAAAGGAATTATTGAATCAGTAAATGAAAATGATGTCACTGTGATGTTGAATGTCGACAGCAGTAAACAAACCGTCACACTCGCTACGGAATACATTTTTGGAAACGCGGTAAGAGATGCGTCAGGACTTATTAATATTAATGAATTCACCAACACGATGGACTTTAATAACGTGTCGGCGGAGATAAATAAGATCATTCGCGAAAAAGTGTTGCCATCGTTTAAACAATCGGTAAAGAAAGGCGATGTTGTAGAGTTTACCGGTGCAATTGAATTGAATAAAGAACATCTTGATTTATCGCATGTGGAGATTGTACCGGTACAGATAGGAATGAGCAATGAGAAATGAATGTGTCGATCTGTGAAGATTCCACAATGCCGAATGGGGAACAGAACGTGCAAGGGACCCGATAACTATCGGGTGACATAACGAAGTACAATAGTAGTAATGCAGCTTGGTTCATAAAAACATTTTCCCGTTATCTGACGAACATGTTGATCGCAGAAAATATAACAAAAAAATTTTCAGGTGTTACGGCACTCGACAACGTGTGCATGGAGTTACATGCAGGGAAAGTGAATGCGATCATTGGGGAAAACGGCGCAGGGAAGTCAACATTAATGAAAATTCTTTCCGGAGTATATACTGAATATGACGGGCGGATCATTTATAAAGATAACCCCGTACGGTTTCAAAACACAAGACAGGCGCAGACTGCAGGGATAGCAATTATTCATCAGGAATTAAACCTTATCCCTTACCTGTCAATAACTGAAAATGTTTTTTTGGGCCGGGAGATCACGACGCAATGGGGCATACTTGACAAGAATAAAATGCGCAGGACAACTGGTGACTTATTAAAGCGGTTACGCCTCAGCGTTGATCCTGATACAAAAATTGCGGCATTGAAAGTGGGGCAGCAGCAGGTAGTAGAGATTGCAAAAGCATTACTGTTCGAGGCTGAAGTTATCATTATGGATGAACCAACTTCTGCAATCAGCGAAAATGAAGTGAAGGTCCTGTTCGGCATCATTGAACAACTCAAAAGTGAGAACAAAGTCATAGTGTACATCTCGCACAAGCTGGACGAATTGTTTGCTATTGCAGACCGCTACATCGTTTTGCGGGACGGCAAAACAATTGAAAGTGGCAATATGCAAGGCATGACGCATGACAGCCTGATTCAAAAAATGGTGGGGAGAGAGGTTAAGATTGTTCGAAAGGCGACTACACGAAACGATAGTGATGTGCTTTTGATGGTAAACAACATTTCACTCAGGAACGCTGAACGAAAAAATGATTTGTTGCTGAAGCGGATTTCATTCAATCTGCACAAGGGCGAAATACTCGGCATATTCGGCTTGATGGGTGCCGGCAGAACTGAGTTGATGGAGACGATATTCGGCATGCACACAAAGCGGGCGGCAGGAAATATAGCTATCTCCTCTAAACGCGTAAATATTCAATCACCGCAACATGCGATAAACGCAGGCCTGGCGCTTGTTCCGGAGGACAGAAAAAAAGATGGGCTGGTTTTGGGGCTCGATGTAAGAACAAATATTTGTCTTACCACTTTAAATGATCTGCAGACAATGGGTCTCCTGAATCAAAATAAAGAGTCCGCGCTTGCAAAAAAATATACCAAAGAACTAAGTGTAAAAACAACTTCTGAAAAACAGTTTGCAAAAAACTTAAGTGGCGGTAATCAGCAAAAAATTGTATTGGCAAAATGGCTTGCTACACGGCCAAAAATATTGATGCTTGATGAACCGACAAGAGGCATTGATATAAATGCGAAGAACGAGATATACAAATTGATTTTACAATTAGCGGACCAGGGTCTCGGCATCATCGTTGTCTCATCTGAATTGCCGGAGATATTGACAATTTCCGACAGGATATTGGTGATGGCAGAAGGAAATATTACTGCAGAGTTTTTAGCCTATGAAGCAACTGAAGACAATATTTTAAAAGCAGCTATCCCGAAAACAATCTGATAGGTGAATCACGTAGAAATATAGGATACACAGGCAGCAGACAGAGAACAGGTTTTAAAATTATGGGGTAGTTAAAAAAAATCGTTCTGATAATTTGATTAAATGGAAGCAGTCATTAATAAAAATAATTACAGGCAGACGATATCAAGGTTTCAGTCATTGATCGCGTTATTTATTCTTTGTCTTGTCATCAGTTTATTGTCTGATAAGTTTCTAACGGCGACGAACGCATGGAATGTAATGCGCCAGATATCTGTTAACATTTGCATTTCAGTGGGGATGACGCTGGTTGTTCTTACAGCCGGCATTGATCTTTCGGTTGGATCAATACTGGCGCTGTGTGGTGCTGTTACTGCAGGTTTATTGAAAAACGGAATTGAAATTCAATCGTCAAATTTGTTTATTGGCTTTACGATTCTTGGCGCTTCGGTTGCCGGTTTGCTTGTTGGTTCATTGTTAGGATGGTTCAATGGATATACGATAACGAAATTCAAAGTGCCACCATTCGTTGCTACACTTGCCATGCTTACGATCGCAAGAGGGCTGACGATGTTATGGACAAAAGGTTTTCCTATATCCAATCTTGGTGAACGATTTGTTTCATTGGGCACGGGGTGGTTCATCGGTATTCCTTCGCCGGTATGGATCTCCGGAATTATTGTTTTTATTGCTGTTGTTATTACCAATAAAACAAAATTGGGGAGATATATCTATGCAATTGGTGGAAATGAAAACGCTGCTTTGCTATCGGGGATCAATATACGAAGGGTGAAGATAGCCGTGTACACAATTGCCGGAGTATTGGCTGCAGTCGGCGGGTTACTTGTCACTTCGCGGCTTGATGCAGCCCAGCCCAATGCCGGCACAGGCTATGAACTGGACTCGATTGCTGCCGTTGTTATCGGCGGCACGTCTCTGTCGGGTGGCAGAGGCAGTGTGTTGGGAACGGTACTCGGTGCAATTATTATCGGTGTATTGAATAATGGATTGGTGTTACTGAATGTCTCCCCGTTCTGGCAGCAGGTAGTGAAGGGACTGGTGATTTTGATTGCGGTTGTGATTGATAAAGCGAATGCGAAGAACGAGTGATGAGTAATGAGTGATAATCTGTGAGCGTGAATAGGCCCGGAAATGAATTTTATTGATTAATCGGTTTTCATGCAATATATTCTTGCAATAGATCAGGGTACAAGCGGTACTAAAACAATCATCGTTGATGGGAAGGGAAAGTTATGCGCAAAGATCACTGAACCATTGAAAACAAATTACCTGGACAATGGTTTTGTTGAGCAATCACCGGAAGCAATTTTTCAGAGTGTACTATCATCTGTAAAAAAATGTATTGAAGTATTTGTTGGTAAACGGCATTCAGTAAAAAATATTTTAACCGCTGGTCTTTCCAATCAACGGGAAACGTTTATAGTATGGGATAAAAACGGTGAGCCATTGCACAATGCTGTGGTTTGGCAATGCAAACGATCAATTGAAGTGTGTAAACGCCTGAAAGAAGAAAACGTTGAGCAAACTATAAAGGAAAAGACCGGCTTGCTGATTGACCCTTATTTTTCCGGCACAAAACTTATCTGGCTATGTGAGAATAGTGAAAAAGTGAGGAATGCGATTGATAAAGGGAATGCTTTTTTCGGCACTGTCGATACCTGGCTGCTGTATAAATTAACTAATGGAAAAACGTATTTGACAGACTATACTAATGCTTCGAGAACATTATTGTTCAACCTTTCCACGCTTACATGGGATAGTGAACTGCTGCACAAATTCGGGTTATCCAAACTTAATCTGCCGGAATGTAAACCGTCCTCTCATTTATTTGGCGAGACAGATTTTAACGGATTGCTAAAACAGCCTATTCCTGTTTCTGCTATGATCGGCGATTCACATGCAGCAGCATTCGGCGAAGGCTGCTATACGCCGGGTACTGCCAAAGCAACAATGGGAACGGGTTGTTCCATCCTGATGAATATTGGCGATACACCAAAGTATTCTGATAACGGGATGGTGACAACGATTTGCTGGAGTACGGAGCAAAAAGTTCAGTATGCATTGGAAGGGGTCATTGTGAGTTGTGGTGCAACTATAGAATGGTTAAAGAATGAAATGGAAATTATCAATGACAGCAGGGAAACAGAGGCGATGGCAAAAAAAGTGAAGGATAACAATGGCGTTTATTTAATACCCGCGTTCAGTGGTCTTGGTGCGCCCTATTGGAACATGAACAGCAAAGCTTCGATAAGCGGACTGACTTTCAGTGCAAATAAAAATCATATTGTAAGGGCGGCACTTGAAAGTATTCCGTATCAAATAAAAGATGTCATTGTAGCGATGGAAGCCGATACAAAGATTCAGCTGCATCAATTGATGGTTGATGGGGGCATCAGCTCAAATAATTTCATCGTTCAATTTTTGTCAGATCTTTTAAATAAGCCGGTGGTGAATATCGGTATCGCTGATGTATCCGCGTTAGGGGCGGCATATCTCGCGGGTTTGCAGCAGAAGATTTATAAAGACCAGGATCACCTGGCAGAGTTGAATGCTGAAAGGAAGACTATAAAGCCATTGAATAACGATAAAATAAAAATATGGTATAAACAGTGGCAACAGCGTGTTGCCGGATTACAACAATATGGTATGAATGAATAGGTTTTTCAATTTTAATAAAAAACTCGCATCATGTACAAGTTAAGATTAACGTATTGCCTGCTTATCGCCTCAGGTTGGTTATGTGCACAAAATAATAATGCCCGGCTTGTTTCTCCGGATATACAAGCTGACAACTCAGTGGTCTTCCGGGTAAAAGCGCCGGCCGCATCCAGTGTACAGGTAGTGGGTACCTGGGCTATTGACTTCAAACCGGTGTCGATGGTAAAAAAAGACTCAGGTATGTATGAAGTGAAGATCGGGCCATTGCCTTCTGATATGTACGAATATCGTTTTATTCTTGATAGCGCATTGATGCTTGATCCGAATAACAATGCTGTAACAAGAGATGGGAGTATCGTCGAAAACCGTTTGCTGATTCCTGGAAAATTAGGTGACCTGATTGCTGCGCAGAATGTACCACACGGAAATGTAACAGCGGTTTGGTATTCTTCCCCGACAGTTGGCAAAGAAAGAAGAATGTTTGTTTATACGCCACCGGGCTATGAAAAAGGGAAAGATAAATATCCTGTTTTGTATTTATTGCACGGCGGCGGGGGAGATGAAGAAGGATGGATCAGTCGTGGCAGGGCGAACTATATTATTGATAACCTTATCGCTTCTAAACAGGCCGTACCTATGATTGTTGTTATAACTAACGGTAATCCTGATGCGGTTTCAGCGCCACTCGACAAACCGCTTAACACGAACACAAAAGAACTTCCCGGTATCGGCAGTATGGCCTCCGGGCGGTTTGAAGAAAGCCTCGTCAAAGATGTTGTTCCCTACATTGAACAGAATTATCGTGTTATTGCAGATGCAGATCATCGTGCATTATCGGGTTTTTCCATGGGGGGTTATCAAACACAAAACATAACCAATAATAATCCCGGTATGTTCAATTACATTGGTGTAATGAGCATGGGTTTATTTTCTTCGTTTGGAAACAATAACAGTAATTATAATAAGGAAAAGCATGTTGCGCAGCTGAAGGCATTAATGGCAACGAAACCGAAATTTTATTGGATCGGAATAGGAAAGAATGATTTCCTGTTTGGCACCGTTACCAAACTCCGGGAACTGTATGATGAGATTGGATTCAAATATGTATACCGCGAAAGTGAAGGCAGTCATACATGGGGTGTATGGCGGCTTTATTTGACGGAACTGGCACCGAAGTTTTTCAGGTAAGATGAACCACAATAGAGGTAAATCATGTAGAAAACTTTTGTAAATGCATACTATGTCTTATCTGCCTATTGTGGATCAAAAAAGCATATGATTAAAATCACGGGTATTATGAGGATTTACAGATACTT